>Ga0302267_10000654_pt1 | contig 46360 bp, 38 predicted proteins | sample III_Bog_E1_3_FD_194555 | JGI IMG/M metagenome (GOLD analysis project Ga0302267, IMG submission 194555) | Peat permafrost microbial communities from Stordalen Mire near Abisko, Sweden - III_Bog_E1_3 | ecosystem: Environmental > Terrestrial > Soil > Wetlands > Peat | place: Sweden: Abisko...
GACTGATATCGCTTGGATAGGATTTTCTTGGCCCCCTCCCCTACTATTACTGCACGGGGAACAGCACGAAGATCACTTTTCTGCATCCTCGCAATATCTAGCATCAAGATCGTAAACAGGTTCTAAGCGGCTGGCGTTCCGCTGATGACGGTCGCCGACGAGCTTGCGCCGCCATCTACAGCGAGCGTGAAGCTGCCGTTCGAGATGCCGGTTCCGGTCAAGGGAACGGTATCGGGCGAGGTTGGGTCGGAGCTGGTGATAGTCAGGCTTCCATTGTCCGCACCGGTAATCGTCGGGGTGAAGGTTACGGTGACTGAGCAGCTTGCGCCAACTGCCAGCGTGGCGACGGCGCAGGGCGTGGTGATGGCGTAGTCTCCCGCACTGCCGAGCGAGATGCCGGTGATTGGGGCCGTGCCGGTGTTGGCCAGAGTCAGCGAAAGATTAGCCGGAGCGTCGATGGCGATGGAGCCAAAGCTGAGGCTGGAGGGTGAGACCTGTAGGTGTGACTGCGCTCCGACTCCAGTGAGGACGACCGTCAGGGGCAGCGTGGAGGCGGAACTGGCGATGCTGAGTGTGCCAGTCAGCGTCCCGGTCAAGGTTGGCGCAAAGGCGATCTGGATGGAGCAACTGGCTCCGGCGGCAAGCTGTGCGCCGGGCTTGGGGCAGGTTCCGCTGGAGACGGTGTAGTCGTCCGATGCGGCGGTCAGCGTCGTCGAGGCCGAGAGAATGCCGAAGGTGATGGCACTGGAGCCGCTGTTGGTGAGTTGCAGATTGAGGCTTGTCGTTGATCCGACCAGAACGGTGCCGAAGCTCAGTGGACTCTGTGCGAAGGTCAGCGTAGACGGGCTGGAGACGCCGACCAGCGAGACGAACTCCAGCGATGTGCTGGCGTTGGAGGAGATTTCGAGGGCGCTGGCGCGGATGCCTGAGCTGGAACTCTGCGGAGTGAAGGTGACGGTGAGTGGGCAGCTTGCGCCGGGAAGAATCGTGACGCAACTCGCCGTGACGGTATAGTCGGGCGAGCTTTGAATGTTGGAGATGCTGAGAGTCGCTGTGCCGGTGTTGTCGAGAGTGACGGTCTGCGGGGCGGAGATGTTGCCGGCCTGCGTATTGGCAAAGCTGAGCGAACTCTGCGAGGCGGTGAGAGCGGCGAGTGGAGGAATGTTCGAGGGCGTGGAGACGTAAACCGGAGTCGAGGTTCCGGTCAGGTCGATCAGATCCGGGCTGGAAGCGGCGTCGCTCTCGATGACCAACTCGCCAGTGTCGCTGCTGCTGACTGGACCGGTGGAGCCTATGACCTGCTGATTGATCGGCGTGTAGGAGAGCGTGACGGTGCAGGCGGCGGAGGGAGCGAGCGTCGTACCGCAGTTGGTGGTTGAGAGGAAGGGCCACTCGCTGGTGATGCGGCGGACGGTGAGCGTCGCCGTAGTCGAGGAGTTGGTCAGCGTCAGCGTCTTTTGTATCGACTGGCCGGAGGGAACCTGGCCAAAGCTGAGAATCTCTCCGGGAAGTAATCCGCCGGAGACCGTGAGTGCGCCCGCGCCGACGCCATAGCCCTCGATGTAGCCGAGGCCGTTGAGCGTGGCTGAGCCGTCGGTCGGCATGCCAGTGGCAAAGAGCGTTCCGGTCAAGTCGCCGTTGCCCAGCGGAAGAAAGGCGACGGAGAAGTTACAGCTTGCATTGGGCGCGAGGCCGGAGCAGGGCGCGCCGGAGAGGACGAACTGGCGGGGCAAAGCGATGTTCAGCACGAGAGATTTGGCTGTGAGGTTGTTGATAGTGAACTGACGGGTGATGCCGGTCGAGTTGGTAGCCTGTGGGCCATATTCGGCGTCGCTGGCGAGAATCTGGAGGCCTGCGTCCTCGGTGGTGTAGGCTCCGCTGAGCGGGACGGTGTAGGTGGTCAGCACAGGAGAGCCGCCGATGGTGCTGGTGACGGGGATGCTGAGCGTTCCCATGGCTGAGGCGGTCGTCGGAATGAAGCTGACCGTGATGGAGCAGGCAGCTCCAGAGGCCAGCGTGGCGCTGTTACAGCCGCTGCTGGTGAAGCTGGTTGCGCTGGAACTGGAGGTAGTCGCTGTCGGTGTGCCGATCTGCTGGCTGGCGGCGCTGGTGTTGGCGACGACGACCGTCTGCTGGGTCGCTGTGCTGCCGGGAAGGTTGTTGAAGACCAGCGCGTTGGGCGTAAGAGAGATGCCGGGGTCGGTCTCGCCGTAGCCGGTGAGGGTTGCGGTTGCAGTCGAGTTGCCCGCTGTCAGCGTGAGCGTTCCGGTAAGCGGGCCAGCAGCGGTGGGCGCGAAGTCGATCTGGACGAAGCAAGTGGCAGTGTAGGCCAGCGTACCACCGCAGGATGAGCCGCCCGTGACTGCATTCGACAGCGCGAAATTTCCGGTAACGCTGGGCGTGGCAACGGTTACCGAGCTTCCGCCAGAGACGAGATTGGTCAGCGCGAAGAGGGCCGTCGTACTTGTGCTATTGATCGGCACGGAACCGAAGTCCTGCGTGACCGGAGTGAGGATCAGTCCGGTGAGCGGCAGTCCATTTCCGGTCAGCGAGAGGACGTAGGGGCTGCCAACGCTCGACGAACTGAGGGTGAGAGTCCCTGTTTCGAGGCCGGTTGTGGGCGGGGTGAAACGTATGCCGATCCAGCAGTTGAGGCACGTTCCGGTTGCGCTGGTGGAGTATGCGGTGCTGGCGGGCTGACCGTGACCATAGCCGATGTCTTCGATGAGAACGGCAGTATAGGGCGAACCGCTTGCGGTGGAAGAGGTCGCGATAGTGAAGCTGGTAAAGGGCTGCGTGATCTTGATCCACTCGACCGAGGGCTGGCCCACGACGACTCCGCCGAAGCTCAGTGTGCCGTTGCCGCTGGGCGAGATAATGTCGGTGCCGACGCCGGAGAGGGTGACGTAGGCAGGCGTAGTTCCAGCGCCTGCGGTGACGGCCAGCAAGCCCTGACGCGTTCCCGGCAGTGATGGCGCGAAGGTCAAGATGACCGAGCAGGTGGCGTTGGCGGTCAGTGTTGCGCCGCAGTTGGTGGTATTGGTGAAGTCTCCCGAGAGAACCAGCGAGAGCGCGAAGGCTGTGTTTCCAGTATTGCCGATGGTGAGCGACTGCGTGCCGCTGGATGTGCTGGTGACGACGACCGCCGTGGCGAAGTTGATCGAGCTGGTCGAGAGGCTGAGGTTGGGATTGACGCTGGCTCCATTGGCGGCGGGCTGCGGCTGCGAGCGGCCAGTGACCAGCGCGGTCAGCCCTTTGTCGAGTTGCAGCGTTTCAGCGTCGGCGGAGGGCGTCTTCGCGTTCTGGTATGCGAGTTGTAACTGGCAGACGGTGTTGGGCTCAAGCGTCGCGGGGCAGCGGTCGGTAACGGTGAAGGGCGAGGTCGCGGGCAGCGCAACGGCGGTGTGCGCGATTGCGGTGGTCGAGTTATTCGAGAGGTAGAGGTAGCGCGCGGGTCACAGGCCTCCGGGGTACTGCGTTCCGAAGTCGATCTCGGAGGCGGAGAGCGAGAGCGCGGCGGCTTGTACGTAGGCCGTCATCGGCAGATCGCGTGTGCCGATGAGCCAGTTCTGCTGGATCGCTCCATCGTTCGCTGCGATGTTCGACGCGGCGAGACTGATGGTGATGTGGCAGGCTCCTCCCGCCGAGAGCAGGTAGGTGTTGGCTCCGGTTAGGGCGCAGTCGCTCGTCGCCTGAGCGAAGGTGTAGGGCGGGCTGCTCTTCGAGCTAACGTCCAGCACGGAGGTAAAGCTCTGGCCAGTCGCAGAGAGGTTGCTGACGGTGATGGTGCGCGAGACCGCGCCGCTGGTCGAGCTTACGATGCCAAAGTCCAGCTCTTTGGGCGAAAAGACGATGGGCTGCGCAGTGGCTCCCGTGGCCAGCGTCGGGAGTATTTGAGTCTGCGAGGTCGAGTTGTTAGCGGTGACGGTGATGCTGCCCGAGCCGATTCCGCTGAGAGCGATGCTGCACTCTGCTCCTTCGGCCAGCGTGGTGGCGCAGTTCGTGGCGGAGGTAAAGCTGGAGACAGCAATGCTGATTCCGGTCGCCTGAGCCGACCCAAGGTTGCGCAGGGTAAGGTTCGGCGAATCGTCAACCGAGAGTGCGAGCGAGGCCTTGGCAGCGGAGATGCTGGATGGAATCGTCAGTTTGGCGAGGTAGGATGCCGCGCCGGGGCAGAGGCTTCCGCTACAGGCCGAGGCAGGCAGCACGGCTCCGTGAACGGCAGTGGGGAAAGCTGTCGTCGGTGCGTTGCTCAGCGGCAGATCGAAGGTCTGCGTGGCCAGCAGACTTTGGCTGGCCGAGGGCTGAAAACTACCTGCGAGCAGTGGATTCCCGCTGGCGTCGATGGCGATGCTGGTGAGCGTGACTGGCGCGCTGGCGTTCTGTGGGGCGAAGGCGGCAAGGCCTCCAAAACGCGCGGTCTGGTCGATGAGGTTGGCGGAGTTCACCCGCACGGCAAAGCTGTTGCCGAAGCTGGCAAGAGGCGTCAGCGGAAGCAGTGGCAGGCCCGAGGTGAAGATTCCATCCACCCACGCCGTTCCCGATGCTCCCGCCGCGACGAAGGACTGCGATCCCGGAGCCAGCACAGTCGAGCCAACGACGGTGCTGCCGTCAAGCGTCATACGCAGGAGAACCTGATACTGCGTCGCAGTCAGTGGCGTGGAGACGCTGGCGACAGGGAACTGACCGAGCGAGACCGATCCCGAGAGCAAAAGATTGTTGGCGCTCGCATCCAGCGCTAGCGAGGTGATGCCCGCGCCGGGAATGAAGGTGGAGAAGGTGATTCCGTCGCCTGCGGGTGTGAGCTTGGTCAGGAAGCCGGAGGCCGTGCCGAGTGCGGTCGTCGTCAACTGATTGGGAACCAGTGCGGCGACGGTCGGGTAGCCCGGAGCGGTGGTCGTACCGGCGATGTAGACGTTGTCGGAGGAGTCGGTGACGATGGCGGCGGGCGAGGTGTTGCCGCTGGCTCCGCTGAGGTAGGTCGCGTAGAGCAGGGAACTGCCCGTAGGAGAGAACTTCTCCACAAATCCGTTCCACGAACTGCCGTAGGCGGGCGTCTGGATGATTCCGGTGGAGGTCACGGGCAGGGTGGTGGCAAAGATGCTGCCTGTGATAAAAACCACGTCGCTGGTGGCGGCAATCGAGCTGGCGGCCATGTAGCTTCCGCCGCAGAAGCTGACAAAGACAGTGTTGAGATTGGCGTCGAACTTGGCCACAAAGGAGTTTGTAGCTGTGCCGCTGGCGGTGAGAAAGGCCGCTCCTGAGGTCGCTGTCAACGCGCCAGAGGTGGTGGTTCCGGTGACATAGACGTTGCCCGATGGATCGAACGCCATGGCCAGACCGATGTCTCCCTTGGCTCCGATCTGCGCCTGCGCCAGAATGTTGCTTGCGGTGGCATCGGTCTTCAGGACACGGACGCCGTCCTTCTGATCGATCAGAAAATAGAGATTGCCCGCCGCGTCGCTGTGGACTGCATTGATCTGGCCCTGAGGCTGGTTCTGGCTGTTGGGCACAGCGCGAAGTCCCGCAAAGGCGAGTTGCTGCGGGCCGGTTAGCTCCTGCGCTCGTGCCGCTGCGCAGAGCAGAACGCAGAGCAGGCCACAGAGCAGGGCCAGCAGGCTTCGTGCTGAATAAAAGTTGCGCCGTAGAGTCGGCTTGCTACAGGCTGCGTTGTGGACTGCGGCTGAGCCTGCCGAAGGCAGAAGTTCAACAAATATCATCATGGTCTTGTTGGCTACGGCGTTGCGCAATATGCAGCCTGTCCTCAATATCCATGAAACGAGATCAGTTAAGTTGTTTGAATCTGAGAAATGCTAATGCAGGGTGACTGTACTGTTTCGTTTTGGGAATAGGTACCGTTACCTTGCCAGCGTCTCTGCAAAGGACTCGGTATTCTTTTCGGTCATTCCAGCGTCGAGCAGAAAGCTGAGTCCGCGCCGACGCATCTCGCTCTCGAAGGCTGCATGGGTGGTGTAGTGCTGGGTTTGAAAGCCCAGAGCAGCGGCGGCGGCGATGTTCTCCTCGCGGTCGTCGATGAAGAGAATGTGGGCGGGAGCGGAGTCGAGCGCCTCGGCGGTCTTGCGATAGATCTCTGGATCGGGCTTGGCCAGAAGCAACGAGTAGGACCATGTGCAGTGATTGAAGGCGGCAAGCCAGGGTAGGCGCGCGACGATGCCTACGCCGATGCGGTCGCCGATGTTCGATAGCACTCCGGTGCGGATTCCAGCGCTCTGCAAACGACAGGCCCACTCGACCATTGGCTGGTTGAGCGCAGTCCAGAGGTCGATGTCGGCGGCGAAGAGTGCAGTTCTCTGCTCCTCGTCAAGCGCGATGCCAGCGTGTGCTGCGACCGCGCTCCAGTAGGCCGGGCCGGTCAGCGCGCCGCTGTCGTACTGGTGGCGATACTCCCAGTAGGCCGCGAACAGACGAGCCTCGTCGAGTCCGGTGATGACGCGAATGCGCGCCCAAGCCGCAGGATCGGCGGGAGCGGAAAGAACCTGGCCATAGTCGAAGAGGACAACGTCGATGCGCTCTACGGCGGAGGCAGTCGCAAGTTTACTGGAGGCTGAATGTATAGTTGGCATCTCCTTCGATTGTAGGCGATTTACTCTGGAGAGAGCGTGTGGCGAGGAATAGAGCGTTTTGCCAGATGGATTAAACCGTGACGCAACTAGAAAAGCAGATTCCTCCGCTTCACTACGGAATGACAAAATAATTGGAATTAGGAGCGAGATGGGAGCGAACGAATGGAGCGCGAAGTTGCGAGGCTGGGTCGAAGAGGCAGCGCGTACGGCGGGCTTCGATCTCGTCGGCGTGGCAGCGGTACGCGATTCCGGGGAGCCAGCGGCGGTCATGGAGGCGGAGCGATTTGCAACTTGGGTTGACGCGGGCTACGCGGGTGAGATGGAGTACCTCAAGCGGCGTGACGAGGCGGGACGGTTACTGCGCAGCGGACTGCAAGTGGCGATGCCTTGGGCTCGCTCGGTAGTGGTCTGCGCGATGCGTACCGCCGGGAAATATTCGTCGGCGGCAGCGGCTCCGCGTTCGGTCGATCTGGCGCCGCCGGGAGCGGGCTGGATCGCAAGCTACGCGTGGAGCGGGCGCAGGCGGGAAGACGGCTCAATGACTGCGACCGACTATCACGAAGAGATGCTCGCTCGCCTGCGCGAGATTGAAGCCGGACTACTGGCGCAGGCGGAGTGTTCGACGCGCTGCTACGTCGATACCGGGCCAATGCTGGAGCGGGGTCTGGCCGCGCAATCGGGCGTGGGCTGGATCGGCAAGAACACCTGTGTCATCAATCAGCAGCTTGGCTCCGGGCTGCTGCTTGGTGTCATCGTAACCTCGCTGCCGCTGGCCGAGGGCGTGGTTGGACTGGCTGCGGCAGATCGCTGCGGAAGCTGTACGCGCTGTATTGATGCGTGTCCGACGGGCGCGCTGCTTGGATCGAACTCCGCCGACGCTCCGCGTACGATGGACGCATCGCGCTGCATCGCCTATCTCACCATCGAAAAAAAGGGAGCAATCGACCAGAGCTTGTGCGCGCAGATGGGACGGCAGGTCTTCGGCTGCGAGATCTGTCAGGATGTCTGTCCATGGAACCGCAAGGCATCCGTAGGTGTCAATATTGGCAGCAACCAGAATCTGGACAACCCGTCCATTCGGAATGGATGGGATTCGATGCAGTCGCGCGCCGAGTTGGTAAATCCTGCGCTGGACTGGCTGGCCGCGATGGATGCGAGCGAGTTCAAGCGCAGCTTCAAGGGTTCTCCGTTGGAGCGCACCGGGCGCAAGCGGCTTCTGCGCAACGTCGCCATTGCGATGGGCAACAGCGGCGAGGCGCGCTTTCTGCCCCAGCTTGACGAGTGGGCCATGGGCGACGATGCGGTGTTGGCTGAGGCGGCAGCATGGGCGCGAGCGCGTCTGCTAGCCTATAAATGAAGTCGCGTTCTGCCTGACGTTAACTGCGCTGTACCCTTGCACACGGCGTTGGATTTATTCGCGCAAGTTATGGAGTACTGATTCGCCTTATGTCGACTGACAATTCCGCCTCGGAACCACTTAAATCAGAAATGGAACCACACGACGCAGCGCCGGAACCGATGGAAGATTCCACGGCTGTCCCTATCGCGCAGGTCGCGCCTGTGGTGCGCCACGATGGACTGGGCGCGCAGCTTGTCGCGTTGGCCAAGTACATGACGACGACTGAGGTTCACACCTACGCCTTCTCTGTTGCGGCTAACGTGATTCTTTCGCTCTTTCCGTTCATCGTGATGATGTTGACGCTCTCGCGCCAGGTCTTCCACTCGCGCGCGATGGAGAACACGGTCGGCCAGATGATGGGAGTATTTCTGCCTGCCAATCAGACCTTTATCATGAGCGAGATGATCAAGACGATGGCGCATCCGCACAAGAGTACGCAACTCTACTCCATCGCGATGCTTCTGGTCAGTTCGACCGGCGTATTTCTTCCGCTTGAAGTCGCGCTGAATCAGGTCTGGGGCGCGCGCAAGAACCGCTCTTACCTGCACAATCAGGTCGTCTCGCTGGGACTGGTCTTAGTGGTCGGCGTACTGGCGATGGGCTCGGTGGCGCTGATGGCTGGAGAGAACTCGCTGCTCACCTGGGTCTTCTTCGGACACACCGGTGGCGCGCTCTTTGCCACCATCAACGACGGAATGCTACGCGGCTGCGCTCTGGTCGCCAGCATCCTGCTCTTCTTCTTCATCTACTGGATTCTGCCCAACCGCAAGGTTCCGGCGCTCGCCGTGCTGCCGACGGCAATCGTCATCGGCCTGTTGTGGGAGGGAGCCAAGTTGCTCTACGTGCTGGTGCTGCCGCGTCTGGACTTCAAGTCCGTCTATGGCCCGTTCTACGTCACGGTCACGCTGATGATGTGGGCTTTTCTTTCAGGCCTGCTACTGCTGGCCGGAGCGCACTTCTCCGCCACCCGCTACGCCCTCCGCGTCGCCCGACAAGAGGAGCGCGCACAACAACTGGAGGAGATGGAGTCTGCGCAGTAGTGTATTTTTTGAATGACTACAGACCATGATTCTTTGTCATTCCGCTGCGAAGCGGAGAAATCTGCTTCGCAGCGGAATAACAAACTAGAACGAATTGATCCTGTTTGATTCGTCAGGGTTGGGACTGCATCGCCTTCACTGCAATGGCGTTGGGTGAGCCTCCTGCGGGCAAAATGGTGAACAGCGCGGGGCCGTTCTTGTCCACCGTGCGCAGGATGGATACGTCGCCGGAGTGGGCGTCGGCGGCTAGCAGCAGATGCTGATCGGCGGAGAAGGCCAGCGCATCCGGTGCGTGGCCGGTGCGAACGCTGCCCGCCATCTTGCCGTCGTCGATGCTCCACAGATTGACCGAGTCACTGCCGAAGATAGAGACCCAGAGGGTGCTGTTATCCGCGCTGACGACGCTGTAGACTGGCTTGCTGCCGATGGTGTAGGTTGCGCCAACCTCGTTGGTCTGCGTCTCAATCTCGGAGATCGAGTCGGAGCCGAAGTTGGAGCAGAAGATCTCTCCGCCATCGGGCTTGAGCGTCAGTTGAACCGGAGTCTGACCAACGTTGAGCAGTGTGAGCAGGTGATCGGTCAACAAAGATGCATCCTGCTTGGCGGCCCAGGTCGTGGGCGCGGCGGCCAGCGAGAGAACCATTACCTGATGCCCGCCGGAACAGGCGACGAAGGCCTTCGACGAGTCGCCCAGAATCGCTGCGTCGGTGGCTCCGGGACAGCCGGAGAAGACCGTACGCAGGTGTGGCAGGGAATCGCGGGTATGGTCGTTGGTCGGCTCAACGGCGAAGACCGAGACGCTGCCGCTGGCTCGGTTGGTGACGAGCAGAGAGCGCGAGTCGGGCGAGATGCGGGCCAGTCCGGGCTGCTCGCCGGTACCGACGACGCCGATCTCGCGGCGACGGTCGAGGTCGAGGACGCTGACCGTATTCGATCCGCTGTTGGCCACGTAGGCGCGATGGCCGGTGGCGTCAACGTCGATCAGATAGGGCAGTTTGTGAACGGGGATCGTCGCCACAACGCGGTTGGCGTTGGTGTCGATCACCGAAACGGAGCCTGACCCCGCAGCCGTGCCCGTGTTGACGACGTAGACCTCGTCGCGATTTGGGTTCACCGCCATGCCGCTGGGCTGACTGCCGACCTGCAACGTGCGATCCTGACGCAGATTGACCAGATCGAGAACGCTGACCGTGTTCGACGCGCCATTGGAGACGTAGGCAAACTCGCGATAGCCCGCAGGAACGTCGGGAAAGCGGTTGCGATGGCAGCCGAGAGAGAGAAGCAGCGGCAGTGTTGCCGCAAAAGCAAGGCTCTTGCTCCAGCCTTGCCGAGAGAGCGTCCGGGCAGAAGACTGCACACCGCGCGATTTTGCCGACCAACCTGTTTGAATGATTTGCACCTATGCGAGTCTAGCGAGACTTGCGCTCAACAGCAAGTTCAGAGATCAAAGTGCGCTGTGCAAAAAAGCAAATTCAAGGCGCGAACCAGATTTCCAGCAATGCGGAACGTTCCTGATAATGCGAAATCCTGCCCGAAAATCCAGCACTTTCGCGTCATGGGACACTACTCGAACAGCAAAGCCAGGAGATCTACTTGGCTTCATCCTTTTTAAAGCCATTCAGCTAACTCAGGAATCCTCGTCCGAGTCCGACTCAAGGTCTGAATCCGTCTCAAGCATGGAATCCAGCCCTTCACCATCGAAGGTGTGCGTCCACTGATAGGCGATCCATGCGGCGTATCCGCCCTGAATAATCCAGACTGCGAGGTAGGCCCAGAGTAGGTGATGCGCCTGCATACTGCTGCCAAAGATCCATTTGAGATTCATTGGGCATCCTCCTTCATTGAGCGATCTCCAGCGATGCTTCGATTGCAATCAGCGCGGCATCCTGTTCCGATGCCTGACGGCGGCGTTCCAGCGCGAAGCGAAAGACCAGCAGAAAGACTCCCCACATCGCCCAGGCCAGAACATTCCAGCCAAACGCAGGCATCATGGAGGGATCGATTCCTGTATCCGCGCCTCCGCCGAAGACCGGCGAGGGATGCTGCCCGCGCCACCAGCGGATCGACATGAAGACGATGGGAACGTCGATGGCCGCGAAGACCGAGAGAACCGCAGCCAGCGTCTGCGATTGGCCTGTCGCCGAGAGCTTGCGCAGCATCAGGTAGCTGACGTACAGCAGCCAGAGCAGCAACATGCTGGTCAGGCGCGCGTCCCACGTCCACCAGATGCCCCAGACTGCTCGTCCCCACAGCATTCCGGTCAGCAGAGAGATGCTGCTGTAGACGACTGTGACCTCAGCCGCAGCCAGAGCTAAGGCATCCGCCGTAAGTGCGCGTAGAGGCTCGCGTCGTCGCAGGGCGAGGTAGAAGATCGAGGCGACAAGGTTTACATATGGAAAGATCAGGCTCAGCATCGACGACGGAACGTGGTAGTAGAAGATGCGCTGCACGTTGCCCATGGTGGCCTCCGTGGGCGCAACGAACAGAGCCAGCCGCGTTGCGTAGACGATCGCCGTCAACGTCAGAAGAAACCAGACGAGAGCGATGAATCCGAAGATGTGTGAACGTCGCATGGTGCTTATCAGTCTATCGCGAAGTCAGGCTTTCGGCGATGCTGATTTAATCCTTATATTCTGCTGCGTTTTGGCCTGTTATTCCGCGCATAAAACTGCGTCGAAGAGCAACAGGCAGACCGTGGTGAAGGCAATGTTATAGGCGATGAGTAGACGAATCCACAGACCGGGCTCGAACTCTCCGGTCAGGATCGCGGTCGTCGCCTGCATCATGCCCATGAGCGCGGGTAGCGAGATTGGCACCAGAATCAGCGGCAGAAGCAGTTCGCGATTACGCGTACGCAAGCCCATTGCGGCGAAAAATGTTCCGTTGCAGACCAGCGCCCAGGTCCCCAGCGGCATTACGATCAACATCTTCCATCCCTCCCCCAAAGCGTGCAGATTGTAGAAGATGAGGAAGAGCGGAGCCAGAATCAGTTCGACGAAGCTAACGAAGATCAGGTTGGCCAGCGCCTTGCCGAGGAAGAGCGCCGAAGGAGCCGCAGGAGACATGCGATGCGCCTCCAGAACTCGATTGCGCTGTTCGCGCGTCCACGACTGGTTGAGCGCGGTGAACGACGCAAACAGCAGCGCAACCCACAAAATTCCTCCCGCGATCTGGCGCGAGATCGCCGCCGTCGGATCAAAGGCCAGTGAAAAGATGATGACCACCAGAAGCGCGAAGAACAGCATTCCTACGACCGAGTCGCGCGAGCGCCACTCCAGCCGCAGATCCTTCTGTAGATGAAGGAAGACCTGACCGAAGTAGCTGCGAGCGCGACTCGCGTCCTGACGCAGATCGTTGAGAACACGACTCATCTGGACGCCTCCGAACTGGGCGTAACGCGCAGAATCTTGGTCAGATCGGCAATCGTCGCTCCAGTGGCGCGCAGGTAGTCGGCGGGCGCAAGCAGGAGCTGCGTTCCGCGCACACCGGCGGAGATCGCGATGACGTCGTAGAGTTCAAACGTCTCGTCGACGTAAGCAGGGAACTCGGAGCGCGCGGCCATCACCGTGACGCCTCCGCGCACATAGCCGGTCAGCGGCTCTACGTCGCGCAGAGCGGCCATCTCGACCTTCTTGACCGAGGCGGCCTGCGCCAGCTTCTTCAGATCCAGCTCCGCGTCGCCGGGAATCACGGCGAAGAGATGCGGAGCCACGCGCTGGCCGGGAGCGGCCGCCGCCATCGTCAGCAGCGTCTTGAAGACCTGTTCGACGGGCAGGCCGATCTTGTTCGCCACCGTCGGCGCGCTAAGGTCGTTGAGATCGACCTCGTACGTCCGCACCTCGTAGGCGATGCCCAGCGAATCCAGCAGCCGCGCGGCGTTGGTCTTGGTTGGCTTGGCGGTCTTCATCGGGCGTCTTCCTTTGCTTGAGCTGGATCTGATGTTGCCCTGCTTATCATCGAGGCGACGGCTCCTCCGCGCATGGTCAACGTCGTCTCGGCCAGCGGCTCGGCGAGGTGCGCCTGATGGGTGGTCAGGATGATGGTGCGTCCGCGCAGGGTTTGATCGTCCGCTGCGCCTGTCACATTCGTTGCGCCAATCACGGGCCAGGAGCGGAACTCCACCAGCAACTCGACCATGCGCCGGGCCGAATCCACATCAAGATTCGAGAAAGGCTCATCGAGCAAAAGCAGCTCAGGATCGGCTTGCAGGACGCGGGCCAGCGAGGCGCGCTGGCGCATTCCCTGCGAGTACTGCCCGACGGGCCGCTTGAGCAATGGATCCAGACCCACTGCGCGCAGCGAACGCTCCGGCCCACCGCAGGCGCATTCACCTCTCTGCGCTTGCAGTCGGGCGAAGTAACGCAGATTCTCCAATGCAGAAAGCTCGTCGTAGAGCATGGCCTCGTGGCTCATGTAGGCGATGCGGCGGCGATGCGTCTTCGGCTCCGCGCCGAAGACGCTCACCGTGCCGCGCGTGGGCGCGATCAGCCCTGCAAGCATACGCAGAAGCGTCGATTTGCCTGCGCCGTTGTCGCCCAGAACCACCGTCGACGAACCCACCGCAAACTCCACCGAGAGCTTGCGCAGCGCGGCAAAGTTGCCATAGAGCTTCGACACTACGTCCAGCCGCGCCGCCATCGCGGGGGCTACGTCACTCGTCTCTTCCGCTTTGTTCCTCTCGCCGACTTTCATCTCTCCGAGTATAGAGTGCAGAGGATTACTTTGCCGGAGCGAGCATGGCGGTGTTGCCGGAGGGAGTTTCGCCGGGTTTGGCGGGAGCGTACTTCGAGGCGCACTTGGCCTGAAGCTGGGTGGCGTGGAAGACTCCGTCGCGTCCGTAGGTTCCGACGGCCAAGGCCTGCGCATCGTCCTTGAAGGTGTCGGGCGGCGGTTCGGCGCCCTGATAGTTCACGCGCAGAGTGCGGCCCTGCTCCAGTAGGACAAAGCTGGCTCCGGTGCCTGCGCGCTGGATGCTGCCTGGCTGTACATTGCCGGCGACGCGCAGATTGCGGGTGTAGGCCTTGTTGCCCATCGCGCCTAGCTCGCCGATGGTGCAGTAGTAGCTCTTGGTGTCGCGTACGCCGGTGTAGGCCAGCCAGCCGACCGTTGCCAGAACCAGAAGAGTTGCCGCGATAATCTTGATGGGAGCCAATCCACGCATGGCCATGAGTGTAGCAGAAAATGGGGACGATTCTCTCGCTGGCTGCTTGAATTTGTGATGAGTGTCACCCTCCCTATCTCGAGCCCGCAGGGGATTGGGATGGTGCCTTCCATTGCGCAACCAGCAAAAGCAGATTCCTCTGCTCCGCTACGGAATGACAAACAAAGTGGTCTACAGTAATTCAGTAACTGCTCTAAAACGAGATGCTGAATCATAAACATGATGCAGGCTGGCAAACGACGAGATGCAGAACGGGCCGCAGAGTATCTCTGCGGCCCGTTTGTATTTCTGATTGCAGCTCTCCGCAGTGGTTGCCGGAGCGATTGAATTAGCCGAGTTCTTCGACGCTCTTGACGCCGAACTTGAGGAACCAGGGGCTTGCAACCTCGAGCGCCTTGTTGACGTTGTTGATGTTCTCAACGCCGGTTGTTTCCAGCCAAGTGCGGAAGGCTGCTTCGCCCTGCTTGGCGTAGACGGCGATGCCGTCCTTCCAGGTTGCGCGGCCGCAGAGTACGCCGTTGAACTTGGTGCCAGACTCGCCAGCAAGCGCGAGGGTCTCGATGAAGACCGGGTTGGAGACGCCAGCCGAGAGATAGATGTACGGCTTGTCGGTGACTGCCTCTGCGTCGCGGAAGAGTTGCAGGGCCTCGGCGCGGGTGTAGGCGGATGGGCCGCCGTTGTTGGCCTTGGTGCCAGCAACGAACTCCATCACGATGGGAACCTCAACCTTGAGAACGTCAACGTTGTAGCGCGCCTTGCTGAACTCCTTCATTGCTCCCGCAACGATGGACGGCTTCTTCTTGGCGTACTCAACAGTCTTCTCGTTGCCGCCCTCGGCGTCATAGCCGACGAACTCGAGGAAGAAGGGAATGTCGTGGGCGAGGCACTCATCGCCGATGCGCTCAATCCACGCATGCTTCAGATCGTTGATCGGCTGCTTCTCGAACGGGGTGTAGTAGAGCAAAATCTTGATGCAATCCGCGCCAGCTTCCTTCAGGCGGCGAACCGACCATACATCGAGCAGGTCAGGCAGGCGGCCAGCGGTCTGCGCATCGTAGCCGGTCTTCTCATAGGCGAGCAGAAGGCCCTTGCCGTGGCGCTGCTTGGAGGCGGGCAGGCCGTACTCTGGATCAAGCAGGATGGCGGAAGCATGCTGACAAAGAACGTCGGTGACGAGCGTCTTGAACGTCTCGAGGTCCTGGCCCGTGGCCGGGGTTCCGCGCTCCTTGGCGATCGACTTCTGTAGGGAGCCGCGCTGATCCATGGCGGCAGCTGCGATGACTCCGCGAGCGTTAGAGACGGACTTCAATCCTGCGAGTTTTCCGGGTGTAAGCTTCATGGTGCGGTGATCTCCTCAATGAAAGTCTTTTGCATTTTGAGCTTCGCAAACTATTCTACACAGACTCGCCGATCTTCGATTGTGATGGTGGTTACTAACTCTAAAAAAATGCAGATTCTGCCGGTTTGCATACATCGTATCTTCTAGATACAGAAGTCATGCAGATGGCGACCAGAATGGCGCGCTCCGTTGAAGGGGCAAAAGCATTACAATCACCTGACAGTGTTGACCGCAGTTTGCCTTCTTTGTGGGGACAAACGGTGCATATGGGAGAGCGATGGCAAACCAATCCAGAAACGTTTTGACCGGGGATACCCGGAAGATGCCGATGATGCCGATTCGGGATATGGTGATCTTTCCCCATATGATGACTCCGTTTGTGGTGGGACGGGCGTCGAGCGTGCGCGCGCTGGAAGAATCGTTGGCGGGAGATCGCAAGATCTTTCTGGCAACACAGCACGACGCTTCGGTCGATGAGCCGACGGCGGACGACATTTATGAGACGGGAACCATCGGCAACATCGTGCAGAGCGTTCGCATGCCGGATGGCAACATCAAGGTGTTGGTGGAGGGCGTTGAGCGGGCGCGGACGATCGACGTGACGGACGTGGACGGGTTCTTCGTCGCCACGGTGCGCAAGGGCAAGACGCAGCTTGAGGTGACGCCGCAGGTTGAGCAGTTGATGCAGCGCGTTCATTCGCTCTTTGAGCAGTACGTGAAGCTGCAGCAATCGCTGAACCAGGAGACGCTGGCCGCCAGCGTTCGCATGGATGAGCCGTCCAAACTGGCCGACACGATTGCCGCGAACCTGCAACTCTCCATCGACGAGAAGCAGCAGTTGCTGGACGTCTTCGACCCGGAGACGCGGCTGGAGCGGGTGGGCGATGTACTCGACTTGGCGATTGAGAAGCTAAATATGGATCGCACCATTCAGTCGCGGGTGAAGCGGCAGATGGAGAAGGCGCAGAAGGAGTACTACCTCAACGAGAAGATCAAGGCGATCCAAAAGGAGTTGGGGCGAGGCGAGAAGTCCGAGTTTGACGAACTGAAGAAGAAGATCGAAGCGGCAGGAATGCCGAAGGACGTGATCGAGAAGAGCTTGCAGGAGCTGCGCAAGCTGGAGTCGATGCCTCCGATGTCAGCCGAATCGACCGTATCGCGCAACTATCTGGACTGGCTGCTGGCTGTGCCGTGGAAGAAGCGCTCGAAGGAGATTCGCTCGATTGAACACGCAGAGTCGATTCTGAACACGGATCACTATGGGCTGGAGAAGATCAAGGAGCGGATTCTGGAGTTTCTGGCCGTGCGCCAGTTGGTGAAGAATCCCAAGGGCTCGATCCTGTGTTTTGTTGGACCTCCGGGCGTGGGCAAGACCTCTCTGGGAATGTCGATTGCCAAGGCTACGGGGCGGAAGTTCGTGCGCATGAGTCTGGGCGGAGTGCGCGACGAGGCCGAGATTCGCGGGCATCGCAGGACATACATCGGCGCGCTGCCAGGGCAGATCATCCAGGCGATGAAGAAGGCCGGAACCAAGAATCCGGTCTTCATGCTGGACGAGATCGACAAGATGGCCTCGGATTTTCGCGGCGATCCGGCGAGCGCACTGCTGGAGGTTCTCGACCCGGAGCAGAATACATCGTTTCAGGATCACTATCTGGACGTAGAGTATGACCTGTCGAACGTGCTGTTTGTTGCGACGGCGAATGTGCTGCATACGATTCCCGGAGCGTTGCAGGATCGCATGGAGATTCTGCGACTGCACGGGTACACCGAGTTGGAGAAGCTGGAGATCGCCAAGCAGTACCTCGTCCGCAAGCAGCGCGAGGGAACCGGGCTGACCGAAGAGCAGGTTGTCTTCGAGGACGACGCGCTGCGCGGAATCATTCGCGGCTACACGCGAGAGGCCGGAGTGCGCAATCTGGAGCGCGAGATTGGCAACGTCTGTCGCAAGGTGGCGCGCAAGGTGGTCGAGAGCGGGTCAAATCATCGCGAACTGTTGACGGGAGAGAACCTGAGCAATCTGCTGGGCGTGGAGAAGTTCCGCGACTCGCAGGTGCAGGAGAAGAGCGAGATCGGTCTGGTGACGGGCCTTGCGTGGACCGAGGTTGGCGGGACGATTCTGCAAACCGAGGTGCAGATTCTGGATGGCAAGGGCAAACTGACTACGACCGGGCAACTTGGCGACGTGATGCAGGAGTCGGCGCAGGCCGCGCTCAGCTATATCCGCTCGCGCTCGCAATATCTGGGGCTGAGCAAGGAGTTCTATCGCCACGTCGACATCCATGTGCATGTGCCGGAGGGCGCAATTCCGAAGGATGGACCATCGGCGGGAATCACGCTGGCGACTGGGTTGGCCAGCGCGTTGACCAGAATCAAGGTGCGGCGCGACATTGCCATGACCGGCGAGATCACGCTGCGGGGCAAGGTTCTGGCGATTGGCGGGCTCAAGGAAAAACTGTTGGCGGCGCATCGCGCGGGAATCTTCGAGGTGATTGTCCCCGCAGATAATCGCAAGGATCTGGCTGATTTTCCCGAGTTGCTGAAGACCGAGATGAAGCTGCACTTTGTCGAGCAGATGGACGAGGTGTTGCAGATCGCGCTGGAAGAGAAACTGCCCGAGTTGGAAGAGGGGACTCCAGAGGTTCTGGCAGCGGCGATGCCAGCGGTATTACCGGTGACGCAGCCTGTATCGCGCCAGTAGATGTTGCTTGTTGAAGAGGGGAAATGCTCAAGGAGCGCCGATATTTGGCGCTCCTTTTGCCTTTTCTAGAGCGTTTTCATCCAAGGGGTAGAGTGTCGTGGTGCGAGCGAAAAGCAGGTTCCTCCGCTTCGCTACGGAATGACAAACAAAGTTGCGGAATGGCAACATGGCTGCGGAATGGCAACGCGCAGTAAAACGACAGGAGATTTTGCGGGTCGGAGAGCGCGCGCAACCTGTCAGCAATCTATCCGTAATTCGTTGTTCTAAATTGATTTCGTATGTTGCAGAGCCGTGACAGGTATCACAGCTTTCGACCTTGAGAACCCCTAAGATTTGGGTTCGAGGGGGAGGCTAATGCTCCACTGCTGCATGAATCCCGTCTGCGGTGCAAAGTTTAATCTCCTCGACAGCGGTGGTGATTATTATTCGCTGGAACGGCGGGAAAAGAACACGGAGTTCTTCTGGCTCTGTGTTGATTGTGCTGTGCGGTATGAATTGTATCTGGATGCGAAGGAGGATGTTGCGCTCCGTTCACGACGTGATCGTTGGCACTGCGATTCACCCTGTATTAACGCTAATCTTCGTCTAGTGGCTCATGCTGCGCGACGGATGCAGACTACTCCGGGAGGTGAAAGAGCATTGTTCGATAGCTCGATTCCGGTTCCATCTCACTCCAATCAGAGGCTGCACAGTTTTTAGTGGCTGATTTCTGGTTTGCCGCGCGTAAGAAGCTCCTCTGTGTGCAAGAAAAGAGATGTCTCCCATGCAAACATCCACGACCGATACGATGCCCTCCTTCGAGAGGCTGCTTGTCGCCACCGATTTTTCGGTCGCTTCGCAGGCAGCCTGCCACTCGGCCATCGATACTTGCATCGCGTTGCGGGCGAGTCTTGTGATCCTGCATGTCTTCAATCGGCCCGGCGCGGATCACCAGACTGAAGCTACAACATCAACGGGGCAACTTTCCTACGAGGACTGCCAAACAGAGCTTGAGAAGCTGCGGCTAAAGGCTGAACAGGCCGGTATAACGTGTGAGGCCATTCTGGGTCAGGGCAACGCCATTGCAACGATTCTGGCGACGATTGGCAAGAAAAAGATTGACCTGACGATTATGGGAACCAGCGCACTGCATGGGCTGGAGCGGATCGTCTTCGACTCGACGACCGAGGCCGTACTGCGGCAGGCTCCCTGCCCGGTGCTGACCGTGGGGCCGAGGGCGATGAACGCCGAAAAGGCGCTCCAGTCCGATGGGCCGGTGGTCTTCGCTACGGACTTCCACTTCACCACGATTCATGCGATCCGCTTTGCGGCCTGTTTTTCGCAGTTGACTGCCTCGCCGCTGCACTGTCTGCATGTGATGCCGCGGACGCTGGAGGGATGCGCCGAGTGTCAGGTGGTTCCGTCGATCATGTCCGAGGCGTTGCAGCAGTTGGCGACGGAGAGCGGCGTGGTGGTCGATACGCCGATCTGCGCGACGACCTTTGGCAGCGAGGTCTCAAACTCCGTGATTGATTACGCGCGGCAACAGAAGGCCAAGCTGATTGTGTTGGGAGTACGCAGGGCCTCGCTGGAGGCCTCGATGACTCACCTGCACATCGCCTATCGGATCATCACCGAGGCTCCTTGTCCGGTGCTGACGATGGCCTTCGCCTCGCCTCCGGATGTGGTGGCTACGCATCCCCGGCGTAAGCTCATTGCGGCTCATTAGAGCTTTTTCGCTAATGGCTTAGACCGTGACGTAGCGAGCAAGATGCGGGGATTCTTCGCTCTGCTCAGAATGACAATTCATCTTAGCGTCTATCGCAATGATTCAACCGACCGGAATGCTGGAGTAAGATCTCACGAGGCGGAGGATTTGTCTCCAATCTCAAGATCGGACACGAAGAGGTTTATGACGGCTGCAATGGAATCGACCAGTGAGAGGACACCTCGGCGCAAGATCGGCATTACCTGTTACCCAACCTATGGGGGATCGGGCGTGGTGGCGACTGAGTTGGGCATCGAACTGGCGGCGCGTGGGCACGAGGTTCACTTTATTACCTCATCGTTGCCGTTTCGCCTGAGCGGGCGCGAGGCCAACATCCACTATCACGAGGTGGACGTCTACCACTACCCGCTCTTTGAGCATCCACCGTACGATCTGGCGCTGGCCACGCGCATGGCTGAGGTTGCCGAGTTCTACGAACTCGATCTGCTGCATGTGCATTATGCGATTCCGCACTCGATCTCGGCGTTGCTGGCGCGGCAGATGATCGAGACTCAGCAGAAGGTGGCGCGGCGGCGTTATCTGCCGTTCATCACCACGCTGCATGGAACCGACATAACGCTGGTGGGGCAGGATCACTCCTACCTGCCGATTACCCAGTTCGGAATTGCGCAGTCGGATGGGGTGACGGCGATCTCTGGCTATCTGCGCGATCAGACGCGCGAGGCCTTCGGCATTCAGGACGAGATCGAGGTGATCCACAACTTCGTCAACTGCGACTTCTACGTCTACGACAAGGCGAAGGTTGCGGCGATGCGTCCTCGATTTGCGGCTCCGACGGCGGAGGGCAGGCCTGCGGAGAAACTGCTGGTGCATCTGTCGAACTTTCGCCCGGTAAAGCGGATTCTGGACGTGATCGAGGTCTTTGCGCGGGTTGTTGCCGCCGTGCCTGCGCGTCTGATGCTGATCGGCGACGGGCCGGATCGCTCGGCGGCAGAGCATCTGGCGCTGAAGCTGGGCGTGGCCAATCGCATTCACTTTATGGGCAAGCAGGACAACGTGAACGAGCTGTTGCCGCTGGCCGACCTGATGCTGATGCCGTCGGAGTTGGAGTCGTTCGGGCTGGCCGCGCTGGAGGCGATGGCCTGCGGAGTTCCAGCGATTGCGACGCGGGTCGGCGGGGTTCCAGAGCTGATCGACGATGGGGTCAATGGGCTGCTGTTTGCCGTCGGCGACACGGAGGCGATGGCCGGGGCGGCGATTGCTCTGCTAAACGATTCGGAGCGGCTGGCGGCGATGGGTGCGGCGGCGCGCAAGACGGCGAGCGATCGCTTCTGTTCCAGCCGAATTATTCCTCGCTACGAGGCGTACTATGAGCGCGTGATAGCGAGAGGGCAGGCGGCAAAGCCGTGAGTGGGGCGGACGTGGCCAGCGAATGCGGCAGGGAAGCCCGCAGCGGACTGCACGGGCGGCGGGTTCTGGTGACGCGCGCAGCGGGGCAGGCTTCGGAGTTGGCGGAGCGGTTGAGTGCGCTGGGCGCGACGGCGATCTGCATTCCTGCGATTGAGATTGGGCCTCCTGCGTCGTTCGCTGCATTGGATGCGGCTCTGGCTGAGCTTGCGCAGTTCGATCTGGTGGGATTTACCAGCGCCAATGCGGTTGCAGCCTTTGCGGAGCGAGCGAAGGCACTGGGAATCTCCACTGTGCCGCAGCGGATTGCCGTGGTGGGGCCGGCGACGGCGCGGGCGGTCGAGGCGCTGGGGCTGCGCGTGGATGCGATTCCGCCGGTGTATACGGCTGAGGGATTGGGCGAGGCTCTGCGGGCAGAGGCGCAGGGGATGCGGGTTCTGTTGGTGTTGGGAGAGCAGGCTCCGACGACATTGCACGATGTACTGACGCATGCTGGGGCGCAGGTGACGGTTGCGGCGGGCTATGCGAATCGGGTTCCCGATGGCTCGCTGGAGGCGGTTGCGGAGCTATTTGCCGCCGCAGCAAACTATCCCGATGCAGTGACCTTTACCAGCGCGTCAACGGCGCAAAATCTATCGGCGCTGCTGGAGACGGCGGGGCTGGCGCTGCCAGAGTCGGTGGTACGGGCTTCGATTGGGCCAATCACCTCGCGCGCGCTTGACGAACTGGGGCTTGCTCCGCACCTGGAGGCTGCCGAGTCGACGATTGCTGCGCTGGTGGCCGCGCTTGCCGTTCATTTCAGGAAAGATGCAAACTTGTAACAAGAAACCCTCGATCCGAGGGGTGAGAGTGATACGTTCTTAACATGACGAAAGCAATTTTGAAGACTGATTTGGGCGGACTGCCTCTGGTTGCGCGGGGCAAGGTTCGCGACCTGTACGCCTTGGGCGAAGACCTGCTGTTTGTGGCGACCGATAGAATTTCGGCGTTTGACCACGTTCTGGGGACGGGAATCCCCGACAAGGGCAGGATCCTGACCCAGATCTCTGATTTCTGGTTTGAGTTTTTGAAGGACACCGTGGCGAATCACCTGCTGGCGACCGAGGCGGCGGCGATAGCCGAGCGGCTGGAGTCGTTCTCGGAGATGATCTTCGGAACGCATCTGACGGCAGACAAGATCGTAGCGGAGACGAAGTTCGTCGAGCAGATCGCTGGGCGCAGCATGATCGTGCGCCGTGCGCGGATGTTCCCGGTGGAGTGCGTGGTGCGCGGGTATCTTTCGGGTTCGGGGTGGAAGGATTATCAGGCGACGGGAGCGGTCTGCGGGATTCAACTGCCGATGGGACTGCGCGAGAGCGAGCGGTTGCCCGAGCCGATCTTTACCCCGGCGGCGAAGATCAACGACGGCGGACACGACGAGAACATCAGCTACGCGCAGATGGAGGCGATGGTCGGCGCGGAGGCTGCGGCGGAGTTGCGCCGATTGACCCTGACGATCTATGCCAAGGCCTCGACGTATGCTGCGACGAAGGGGCTGATTCTGGCCGACACCAAGTTCGAGTTTGGCTGGATCGACGGCGTGAGAATGGTTCTGGCCGACGAGGTGTTGACGCCGGATTCCTCGCGCTACTGGCCTGCGGAGAGCTATGCCCCGGGCGGCGCGCAGCCCAGCTTTGACAAACAGTATGTACGCGATTATCTTGAGTCGATCCGCTGGAACAAGCAGTCTCCCGCGCCGGAGTTGCCCGATGAGGTGGTAACCCATACGCGTGAAAAGTACATGGAGGCTTTCCGCCTGCTGACTGGAATCGAAGGACTGAACAAGATTGACGGCATGGCCGTCTCCGCAAAGGTGTGACGATGAGTGTGGCAGATTGGAACTGGCTGGACTGGCTGCTGGCTGCGGTTCTGATCTTTTCCGTGGGGCGAGCGTTTATGACAGGGCTTGTGCACGCCGTGTGCAGCCTTCTGGGATACTTTGCTGGTTTCAAACTGGCCAGTTTGTACTCTGTCGATCTTGGAGCACGGATCCGTGCGACTGGTGTTATTACGACGGAGTCGGTGGCGCGAATCATTGCTTTTGTGGTGATCGTCGCAGTCACGGTCATTCTCTTTGAGTTGCTTGGACGATCCATGAAGGCGAAGCTGCATGTGATTGGCGCCGAACTGATCGATCGACTCTTTGGCTCGGTGTTTGGATTTTTTCGCGCCTGCATGATCGGAATCGTCTTCCTGATGACGATCTCGACCTTTGCGCCGCAGGCCGATGTCGTCACGAAATCGGCTCTGAGACCCTATCTGATGAATATTGCGGATAATATGTCTTTCATTATTCCGGCGTATCTTCAGCAAAAAATTCTATGAAATTACGATGGATTCTGAAACATACAATTTGCTCTGGATCAAACGGCCTGAGTGGTCTAAAGTAGTAATTCATCCTGAATGACCAGCAAGTGAGGTTATGCCCTTGAAACGCGAAATGGACGTCCTGATTACACAGATGCATAGCGCCGGTATTCCGTATGCCGAAGCGGTGCGGCAGTTTAAGAAACGCTACATCATGGAAGTTCTGGCACACCACAAGGGCAACCAGTGCAAGGCGGCTACGGAGTTGGGCATGCATCGCAATACGCTGAGCCGTACGCTGGCGGAGTTGGAGATGGACTCGGTGCAGATTCGCAAGGGAATGCGCCGTCCCGTCATGAGCGAGAGACCTGTGGCAAACGAGCGACAGGTGGTTGGAATGCGCCCAGGAATGCAGATTGCGGTCAGAGGTCGATAGGCCTAACCGAGCGGATCTGACTTGGTCGAACGTGTCAGTCTCAGGACGGACGCGACTGGCCTACAGACAGGATTGAGTCGTGTTGGGGTAGGCGCTGGAGTATGGGCAAGAGAGTTTCTCGATATGCGGCTCTGGTTGCCTTTGTGAAACGTCTAAGATAGCAGGGAATGGAATTCTCAATACATCTTTGTGATGGACGGCATGCGCGAAGGCTGGGCGCGTGGCTAGTTCTCTGCATAGCGTTCGCTTACGGCAGCGATGCTGCCTTGGCGCAGTCTTCTGCGAAACAGCCTTCCGTGGGGCAGGCCGCGCAGGATCAACCTGTGACGTCTGTGCCTGCGACCGTCGCAGTAGGCGGATCGGCGGCCTCGCTGAGCAAGCGGCAACGTCGGCAGGCCGAGGACGCGTATCTGGCTGGAGCAAAGAAGCTGAAGCGCAACGACCTGATTGGGGCGGAGCAGAGTTTCAAAGACGCGCAAAAATTGGATCCCACGAACCGGACTTATGCGCAGGCAATCGCCGTGGCGCGAGAGCATCGCGTCACCGAGTTGATGCAGCAGGCGGGCAAGGCGCAGATGGCTGGGCAGAGAGTGCTGGCCGAGGGTCTGCTGGCCGAGGCGAGAGAGATCGCTCCAGACGACCCAAATGTGGCCCAGCGCATGGCAGCGCTGCTGAGCGGGAGTACAGCCAATGCAAACCCTGCCAGCGTTGTCCCGGAATCACTGGCGAAGTTGGCACAAGAACTCTCCGGCGGCTCCGTGCGCGAGCCTTGGGTGATTCGCGCTCCGCAACTGTCGGGAGCCGTGCATCTTGAGCCCAGCAACGAGGTGAAGAGTTTTCATCTGCGCGGAGTGGTTCAGGATGTGATGCTCAACGTAGCGCGTGCCTATGGAATTCGCGCGGTCTTTGACGAGTCGGTGGAGCGAAAGCAGCTTCGTTTCGATATGGAGAACGTGCGCTACGAGCAGGCCATGGCGACGCTGGGGATGATGGGGCATGTCTTCACCGTTCCCGTGGACGCCAAGAGCATGATAGTCGCCAAGAATGATTCATCGAATCGTGAACGACTGGAGCGGCAGATGGAGGAGACGATCTACCTGCCAGAGGCGACTCCAGAGCAACTCACCGAAATGGCAAACGTGATACGGACCCTCTTTGAGTTACAAAAGGTGAGCATAATCAATGAACAGGGAAGCGTCGTCGTGCGCGCGCCAGAGGCCATTCTGTTGCCGATGAATCGGACGCTGCGGAATCTGATGGACGACAGCGGCGAGGTGATGGTCGAAGTAAAGATGTACGAGGTGGATACGACGAACTCGCATACCGCCGGCGCGACGATCCCCACGTCGGCTGGAGTCTACAACGTGGATGCTGCTGCGGCGGCGCTGGTAAGCGCCAATAGTACACTGGTTTCAGAGGCGCTTGCGCAGGGAATAATTAGCTCAACGGATAGCACTCTGACGGTCGCAGGAGAACTGATTGCCTCGGGACTGGTAACCAGCAGCCTGTTGTCCAGCACGGTCGGCGTGGTGGGCGGCGGAGCGTTGATGACGGGAATTACGGAGACAGGAAGTGTCGCATTTAATCTGGGCTTGAATTCAACCGAGACCAGAGCTCTGGACGACGTTCAAATGCGCGTGAGCGACCGTCAGGAAGCGACCTTCCGCGAGGGTTCAAAGTATCCGATCATGTCGTCGAGTTACAACACAGGACTGTCGTCGTCAACATCGTCTGCGCTCAGCAGCGCAAAGATCAATGGCGTCTCCGTCGCCAGTCTGCTGGCGCAGTACACGGGAAGCAGCACGGGCACCACTATTCCGCAAGTCACCTACGAAGACCTCGGCGTAACCCTGACGACGACCCCTTGGATTGAGAAGTCAGGACGTATCAATCTGAAGCTGGACATGAAGATTGAGGCGCTATCCGGTAGCACAAATGACGGCAACCCAGTTCTGGAGAGCAGGCAGTTCAAGTCCGTTATTACAGTGGCGGAGGGAGAGAGTGCGCTTCTGGTGAGCAACGTGACCAAGAGCGAGGTCGCAGCAATGTCGGGAATCCCCGGCCTGAGCGATCTGCCAGGATTTGAGGTTCCCAATGCGCAGAATGGGGAGAAGGATACCGTCCAGCTTGTGGTTGTGGTGACTCCGCATGTGGTGCGACGACGCTCCAACCTGTTGGCTGGCCCGCAAATTATGGTACCGACGCAGTCTCAAAAGTAGGAAGAATATAGTCGGATACTGGCTATCGCAGTACAAAAGCGCCCACTTTACGGTGGGCGCTTTTGTCTTTTAGAGCAGTTCTAGTACAGCAACCGCAGGATAATGTACTCCGTGCTCTTTTAGTTTGTCATCCCCGAAGGGGATCTGCTTTTGTTTTCTAACAACCTTTTCATTCGGTCACTCTACTAGTAATGGTGTACACCAGCGTCTGAGGAAGAAAAGCAGATTCCTCCGCTTCGCTACGGCATGACATACAAATTATGTCTATAGCAATTCGGAGAATACTCTCTACTTTGCGGCGGCCAGTTTTTTACGCTCTACCCAGCGCTGCTTCATCGCATCGGCAATTTTCTTGCGGCCTTCGGGGCTGAGATTGCGCTTGCGGGGCGAGGCCGCGTCAGGCGCCGCGACGGACGCGGTATTCTTGCTGCCCTTGGGGCGACCTGGACCTTTTTTGCCCTTGGGACGGCCCGGACTCTTCTTGCCCTTGGGGCGACCGGGGCCTTTGCTTGCCTTGGGACTGTCAGAACCCTTGCTTGACTTCACGGCTGAACCGGAAAGGAGTTCGCGAGCCTGTTGGAGTTTTGAGATCTGTGCATCAATTTCCGCGAGAATACGGCTTACGTCCATATATTTTTCTCCTGGGTGCGATCGGAATTTGTTCTCCTGAGCGCATTCTTACTGTCTACTTGGATATTTCAGCAAGTTATGGTCGTCTATCGAGATGCAACCTTTACTTAGCATTTCATTACGAAGGATACATAGATAAAAATACTCTTGCAAATAAATTAGATGTATCTTCGAGATTATTTATAGATTAATTTGAGCTTATCTGGATAAGCGCAGACCTATATCCAAGTGCGTGTGAAAGAAAAGCGAGCCTGATAGTCTTGTAGGAACAGAAATATTACGATGGCGGTGCGATGCTAAACAGCGGTGCAATGCGACTAATTCCTGTTCGTTTGTGGCTTTTTGCGATTCTTTCCGGCGCACTACAGATACTGCCGTTTCCTCTAGCGGGGCCTGTTCCTGTTTGGCGAACGGCGTTTTGCTGGATTGCGCTAACTCCGCTTTTGTTTGCGCTAACCGGAAAAGATGCAAAGGGGGAGCCGGTTGGCGCGCTACAGGCTGCGGCGCTGGGATATGTCTCTGGAGTGGTCTGGTATCTGGGAAACTTCTACTGGATCTATGCAACGCTGCACCAATACGGGGGAATCGCCAAGCCCGCAGCGGTGGGACTTCTAATTCTCTTCTGTCTATACCTTGGGCTGTATCATGCATTGTTTGGCGCGCTGCTGGCTGCATTTCGCCGTGCGAATTTATGGGGGATAAATCTGGGAGTACAGGGCGCGCTTCTGCTAAGTCCCTTTGCCTGGGTTGCGGTGGAGTTGACGCGATCCCGCGTCGCCGGACTTTCCTGGGATTTGCTTGGCATTACGCAGGTCGATAATCATCCCCTGATGCGGCTTGCTCCGTATGTCGGTGCGTATGGAATTTCTTTTATTATTGCGGCGGTAAATGCTCTCTGGTTGCTTAGAATTACCCTGAAGCAACGGCGCTTTACGCGGCCTGCTCTGATGGGAGCGTGCGTACTTATCCTTCTGCTATATGTCGTCTTTCTGAGACAGATTCAGACGCCCGCCGTTGAGGAGACGCAGGCAAATGCCACGCTATTACAGGAAAACATTAAAGTCGGCGTGGCAGCGGAGAACGCAGAGCCAGCCCTGACAAAGAGCGAGATGCTAGGTGCGTTTTCCCAGCTAAGTCTGTTTCCTTCTCTAAATAATTCCTGCGATGGAATTCCGGAGATGGCTGCAACGAAGTGCCTTGGTCTTTCCTCTGTTGATCCGCATGTAGATCTGGACGGGACGCAATATCTGGAGCCACGCGATCTGATTGTGTGGCCGGAGGCTCCGAATGGTTTTTTTGAGAGCGATGCGGAGTTTCGTCTGACCATGTCGAAGCTGGCACGCGCGGCCAACGCTCCGATTATTGTGGGAGCTATCGGGACGGACAGGGATAACTCAGTCAAACGAGGATATGACTTATATAACTCCGCAGATTTTGTTCAGCCGGATGGGAGCTTTGCCGGCAGATACGACAAGATGCATCTTGTTCCCTTCGGAGAATATGTTCCCTACAAAAATCTACTGTCCTTTGCAGGGAGTCTGGTGGAGGATGTTGGGGAGTTTGATCCAGGGAAGCAGCGATCACTCTTTGCCACAGGAGGACATCGCATTGGCACGTTTATCTGCTATGAGTCGGCCTTCGGAGACGAGGTTCGCCAGTATGCAAATTCAGGCGCGGATGTGTTGGTAAATATCTCCGACGATGGATGGTATGGCGATACCAGCGCGGCATGGGAACACCTGAATATTGTGCGAATGCGCGCGATTGAAAATCATCGCTGGGTGCTGCGCTCCACCAATACCGGGGTGACGGCTGCGATTGATCCCTATGGTCGTGTTGTACGCGCTGCGCCGCGGCATATACGCACAAGCCTGCAAGTCGGCTTCAACTACGAGCATGACATTACTTTTTATGCTGCGCACGGGGATTTATTTGCCTATCTATGCGCATTGATTACTGCGGCTGGTTTAGTAATAAGTTTCCTGCGTAGAGAAGCTATTTCGGCATAGAGTACGACTAAAGACAAGTTTAATCGTCAGTGCGCTCGCGTTTATAGGGGGACTGCATGCGGGCGCGCGCTTCGTTGAGGGCTCCCTGTGTGTTGTCGTTGGTCTGCACGGCCAGGCGATACTCGTTGACCGCGCGTTCCCTCTGTCCGGTTACGTCGAAGATGTAGCCGAGGTGAATATGGCTCCAGACCTCGGTCCAGCGCGGGTCTCCATCGCCGCGCAGGGCATCTCGAAAACTGTTGGCCGAGGCCTGATAGTTGTGTTGCAGAAAGAAGACCTCGGCGATGCGGTAGGCGGCCAGCGAACTGGATTTATTGGCGTCCAGCGCCTTCTGATACTCGGCCAACGCGCCGGTCAAGTCCCCCTGCGCGACGAGCTGTTGGCCACGCAGCACGGCCACGCGAATAGCAAGGTCGGGAGTACTCTTCAGCAGCCAGTTCTCCGGGTCGATGGTGATGCGGCGCGGTCGGCCAAAGGTCTCGACCGTGTAGGGCGAGTCGCTGCCCGCCACGTCGATGCGGCGGGCTTCGGTCTTGCCGTCGGTCTCGATGCGCAGCTCAACCGGCATACGAAAGAGGTCGAGGTCTTCGCTGATGGAGCCTTGTGTGCGGAAGCCTTTGTTATTGCCCAACCGATAGACGGCGTACTTGTTGGTGAAGGCGGGCGCGCCAGTGCCGTCGATCCACTCAGAGAAGAAGGGCGTGAGTTCGAGGTGCGAGGCTTTGGGCTGCATACTCGTCGCGTCTTCGGTCTTCGCTCCCAGTCCATCGGGCTTTGCGCTGCTGACGATGGGCTGCGCCTCGGCCAACGTCTCGACCTGCGCGCTGCGTATGCCCTTGTCGGAAAACTGCGTGAGCAGGTCGCGAAGGAACTTGTCGAACGCCTCTTCGCCCATCTGCCAGCGAAGCATGTGGAAGACCATTGCGCCCTTCTCCAGCGTCATCGACTGAAACTGCGGCGAGAAGGGATCGAGGCGACCGAGGGTGCTGAGCGGCTCGGTGTCGTAGGCCAGCGCACCGGCGGAGACATCGCTGATGGCCGCTTGAAAGGCTGTCTTTCCGGCGGAGTCCTCCAGATACATCAGCTCACCGTAGCGACTCATGCCATTGGTGATCCATGCGTCATTGAGCGTGGCGGGCGAGACCTGCGAGCCCCACCACTGATGCGCGAGCATGTTGCTGAGCAGGCGCTGCGAGGCCGCCGTACGGTCTACGATGCGGTTGCCCGCGATGGCTGCGATCTCTGGAGCCCATGCGGCTGAGACGGCATCCTCCGGCAACTCGACGATGTTGATACGGCTCGATTCAGGCTGGCCGAAGAGGTTGCTGAGGAATTCGAACTCGCGTCCGGCGAGCGCGGCAAACTCCGGCGCGCCAGCCTTGCGCTTCTCGGTGACGTAGACGTGAATGTTACTGATGCCGGACGCGGTGATCGCTGGCAGAAACTTGCCCGCGACGATGGTTCCGGGAAAGCCGGGCTTCGACCAGATAAAACTAAACTCGTTGCGTCCATCGGGCAGAGCGGCTTTGGTCGCGGTGCCGCTGCCGACAGCGGTATAGTCGGCTGGAATGCGAATGTGCATCTCGGCTGTGAAGCGGTCGGTGAAGAGGCCGGTCATTGGGAACCAACGCCCCGCGTAGAGCAGGATGCTGATCGGATCGGCGACAGCGGCCAGCTTGATGCCGTCTACCGGACTGGTGTCGGAGCCGGTGAGCGCGCCGGTGTAGGCGAAGTGAAAGGTGTTGCTGGAGCCTTTGGCGATGGGCGTGGGTAGCGTAACGCGCACGGTGAAGTTGGTGGCGAGTCGCTCGGAGGTCAGCGGCGCGCCTGCGTTATCTGTCAGCGAGGTGACGTTGAGGCCGTTGTTCAGCTCGAAGCTAGCGGTGGTCAGGTCGTCGAGCGCGGTAAAGCTGACGTCGGCGGTGGCGGAGAGCTTGCCGGTTGTCGGGTCGAGATCGGCATGGATAACATAGCCAGTAATGTTCATCTGCGCGCGCGTGGGCGCAGCGAGAGCCGTCGTCCAGCAGGGAAGCGTCAGAGCGCAGAGAGCGACGACAGCGGCCAGAGTGCGAAAGATGGGAGCGGTCAGAATGCGGCGGCTTCGAAGAGACATGCGGGCGGGAGTCCTCAAGATGCGTTCAACCTCTAGATGCTTATGGTACTGCACGACGAATAGACTCTGAATAATACTGAATTAGACGCACCTTTGCTCGATTCTCTTCAATAGCATTTTCATCTATCCTCCCAACAAAACAGCAATTTTTATAGACCGCGTTGTTTGTCATTCCGTAGCGAAGCGTAGGAATCTGCTTCTGCTTGTTGCAACACCACGTTGCAGAAACTGCTATAAACTCCCGTCCAGAAGTTCGACGACGGCGTCCGAGACGCGGCGAAGTGGGCTTTCCGCGGGCGCGATCATCAGCTTGGCGCGGGCCTCGGCCAGGTCGGCGATCATCTGTGCACGGGCCTGCGTCTCGTCGAGCAGCGGGCGCAGGGCGGCGGCAAGGGATGCGGCGGTAAAGCGGCGATTGATTAACTCCGGGACAATTCGTTTTCCCGCAATCAGATTGACCATCGCGATCGGCAGATGGCCGTCGGCGTCGGTCTCGGCGGGAATCTCGGCGGGGTAGCGAATGAGCCGCTTGGCCAGCGCAAAGGTCAGCGCAGAGACGCGGTAGACGACGACGAATGGATTGCCGATGGTCAACGACTGCACGGTCGCCGTGCCGCTGGCAACGACGCTGGCGCGGGCGTGGAACAGGGCCGTGCGGGCATCGTCAACGGTGACGATGCGGGGCAGAGCGGTATTGCCTCGATCCGCCGCGCTACGTCTATCCTCAGCGCGTTCGCGAATGGCGAAATTCCTTCTCAGCCAGCCGTGGGCGATGGTAGATGCGACCGGAAGCAGAAACTCGCAGTCAATTTGCTGGCTCAGGTCAGCGGCGGCTTGCAACATCTCTGGCAGATTCTTCTCAATCTCGCTCTGGCGACTGCCGGGGAGCAGCGCGATCCATTGCTTGATGGGATCGAGGCGGTACTTAGCTGCGTACTCCTCACGAGTGACGATGGGCAGCGGCAACGCGGCCAGCGGATGGCCGACGAACTCGGCGACTACGCTGCGGTTGCGGTAGAACGCGGCCTCGAAGGGGAAGATCACCATCATGCGGTCTACGAGCTGCTGCACCAGACGCAGGCGCTTGCGCTTCCACGCCCAGAGCTGCGGGCTGACGAACCACAGCACAGGAACGCCGAGCCGTTTGAGCTGACGCGCGAGGCGGAAGTTGACCTCGGGAAAGTCGATCAGGACGGCGACATCGGGCCGCGCGCTCTTGATCGACGCGACTAGTTTGCGATACTGCGCGTAGATGTACGGCAGGTGGCGAACGACCTCGGTGAAGCCCATGTGCGCCACGTCTTCGGCGCGAACGATACGTTCGAGGCCCGCAGCGGCCATCTCCGCGCCGCCAAGTCCGCTGAAGCTGGCTTCGGGCAGGCGCGCGCGCAGCTCGGCAAGGATGCCCGCGCCGTAGTGGTCGCCCGAGGCCTCTCCGGCGGAGAGGAAGATGCGCGGATTGGAGTTGGCCTGCATCAATCTGGCTGCGACTCGATCCACGCGAGCGTCTTGGCGGCGAGGCGGTCGAAGGCGGCGACTGCCTGGCTGAGATGCTCCTCGCGCGAGTCTTCAATCTTGTTGTGGCTGATGCCGCGCAGCGATTGCGCAAACATCATCACAGTGGGAATGCCCAGTCGCGCGACCTCGGCGGCGTCGTGCAGCGGACCGGAGGGAAGGCTGTGGGCCGGCGCGCCCAGCGTCTCCGCAATGGCCTCGCGGCACAGCACGATCAGCTCCGGGTGGAAGGGAACCGGCTCAATGCTCAGAATGCGCGACCACTCGACCGTGCAGCGTTCCTCGTCGGCAAAGCGGCGGCTGGCCTCCTGCGCCTCGCGGTAGAGCGTGGCCAGAACCTCGGCGTCCAGATCGCGCTGGTCCAGCGTCGCCTCGGCGCGGCCAACGACCGCCGTCACGATTCCGGGAAAGGTCTTCAGGCTGCCCATGGTGCAAACCGCGTCGGCGTGGCGCATGGCGATGGGACGAATCTCCAGCGCGAGGCGAGCGGCGGCGGCCAGCGCGTCGCGACGGTCGCCCATCGGCGTCGAACCGGAGTGCGCCGTCTCGCCGAAAAAGGTGATGGCGTGTCGCTCAACGCCCTTCGTCCCCAGAACTGCGCCAAGCGGCTGGCCAAGGCGTTCCAGCACCGGGCCTTGCTCAATGTGCAACTCCAGATACGCGGCGATGTTGGCGCGCTCGCTGGCTGCCTCGCCGATGCGGTCGATCTCGATGCCACACTCGGCCAGCGCGGCCTCCATCGTGATGCCGTTGGCGTCGGTGCGCGCGCGGTCTTCGGCGATGGTGTGCGTTCCGGCGAAGGCAGACGATCCGAAGAGGCTGCGGCCAAAGCGCGCGCCCTCCTCGTCGGCCCAATCGACGACGCGAATGGTGAACGGAGGTCGTCCATCGGTATCGCGGGCGATGCCGCAGAGGACTTCCAGAGCGCTGACTACGCCCAGCGCGCCGTCCAGCCAGCCGCCGTTAGGAACTGAATCCAGATGACTTCCCAGCACCAGCGACTTCGGCGAGGATCCCGGAAGCGTGACCCAGGAGTTTCCGGCGGCGTCGCGGTGGCGTTCGATCCTGTACGACGCGGGAAGCTCGGCCAGCTTGCCTGCAAACCAGTCGCGGGCGCGTTGCCATGTCGCAGTAAAGGCGACGCGCTGCGCGCCATAGGCGTCGCTGGTGAGCGCGGCAAGCTCGCGCAGGTTGGCAATCACTCGACTCGGATCGGCTGGCATGGATTCCCTCCTGGGAAATTGTTGGTCGTGGAGAAGGATAGCAGGCCTGAGATGCTTCCTCTCCATGGTACTGCTTCGCTCGCAAGACCGAATATATAGAAAGATGCGTTTATGACACGCGTAAACGCATGCCCTTCCGTTGGTGTACGACAGCAGGCGTAAATGCGTGGCCTTGTATCTTGCCCCCGAACCTCGAACCTTGCCCCTTGAAACTCGCGCATCGGTACACTGGTAGAGATGCCATTTGAGACGCCGAATGCGACGACCGGGGATGTGCCGCAGAGTCCGCTGAGCGGCTTTGCGCCGCTGCGCATTCCGATCTTTCGCAATCGGTGGATCGCCTCGACCGTATCCAGCCTGGGGACGTGGATGCAGGACACAGCCGGAACCTGGCTGATGACCATGTTGACGACCTCGCCGCTGTTGATTGCGCTGATGCAGACGGCGGCCAGTCTGCCGGTGCTGTGTCTGGGGCTGCTGGCCGGAGCGACTGCCGACATCTTCGACCGGAGGCGGCTGCTGATCTTCTGGCAGGCGTGGATGCTAGGCTCGGTGGCGGTGTTGGCGGTGCTGACGTTTCTGGGACACATCTCGCCGTGGTCGCTGCTGGCGTTTACTTTTCTGCTGAATATTGGCTCGGCGATGAACAATCCGGCGTGGCAGGCGATTGTGCCGGAGCTGGTGCCGCGCGAGCTGATCCCGGACAGCGTCTCGCTGAATGCGGGGTCGAATAATCTGGCGCGGGCGATGGGGCCAGCGCTGGGCGGCATGATGGTCGCCGCCTTCAAGCGCGCCGATACGGGGACGGCATACGTCTTTCTGCTGAACTCGCTCTCGTTTGCGGCGGTGATCTGGGTTCTGGTGAACTGGAAGCGGGTTCCGCTGTTCAAGTCAACGCTTCCGTCGGAGCGGATTGCGGCTTCGATCCGCTCGGGGATGCGCTATGTGCGCTACGCTCCGGATTTACAGGCGATTCTGCTGCGCGGCTTCAGCTTCTGCTTCTTCTTCTCGGCGATATGGTCGCTGCTGGCGGTGGTAGCGCGCAACGATCTGCATCAGGGCGCGCTGGGATACGGCATTCTAAACGGTTCGCTGGGGATTGGCGCGGTGTGTGCGGCGGGGACGCTGCCCCGCGTGCGGCTGCGCTTCTCCGCCGATCAGATTATTGCTGCGGGAACGTTCTACAGCGTGGTGACGCTGGTTGTGCTGGCGCGGGTGCATCGGCCAGCGATCATTATTCCGGTGCTGATGGCTGCGGGATACTGCTGGACCAGCAGCATGGCCTCGATCAATACATCAGTGCAGATAACGGCTCCGGCGTGGGTGCAGGCTCGCTCGCTGGGAGCCTACATGATGAGCTATCAGGGCGGGCTAGCGCTGGGGTCGGTGGTTTGGGGGACGATCGCCCAGCGGACGGGAGCTTCGATCTCGCTGCTGTGCGCGGCGGCGGGTTGCGCGGTGACGTTCCCGCTGGTGCGACGCTTTCAGGTGCTGCGCGGCGGAGTGCCGGATACGACTCCGCATAAGTGGAAGCGATCGGTTCCAGAGCTTGCGCCCTTTCCCGAGGGCGAGGCCGAGGAGGGCAATCCATCTGAGGCTGGCCCGGTGCGCATCTCGATCTACTACCGTGTGCCGCTGGAGAACTACGGGGAGTTTACCCGCGCGATTCACCAGTTACGCGGAGTAAGGATGCGTGACGGCTCGCTGCGCTGGGGAATCTATCGCGATGCAACGGATCCCGAGCGGCTGAATGAGACCTTTATCATGGAGAGCTGGCTGGACTATCTGCGCTCGCGCGAACGGCATACCGCCGCCGATGAGCGCATCCGCGAAAAGGTCTGGGCGCTGCATCAGGATGCTGAGCCGCCACGCATCAGCTACCAGCTTTACGCCCGCGAAATCTCCAATCCAACGCCGTAAACTGAATCCCGACAGCGTAGGGACTACGCGCCGAAGGCCAGGTCGATGAGTGTCTTCTCTTCCATGGCGTGGGCCTTGGCCGAGCCGGTCGCAGGGCTGGCACTAGCCGAGCGTTTGACGCTGAGCACGGCGCGGTCGGCAGCCATGCGGCGCAGATGCGGCAGAACGTAGGTGAGCGCGCCCATGTTGGCCGGCTCCTCCTGCACCCAGACGATCTCGCTGGCGTTGGGATGCTGATCGAGCGCGGCCTGCATCTCGGCCTCGGGCCAAGGGTAGAGCTGCTCCAGAAAGAGGATAGCGACAGAGTGATCCTTGCGCCGCTCGCGTTCGGCGCGCAGGTTATGGCCGATCTTGCCGGAGCAGACAAGCACACGGCGCGGCGCGGTGACCGAGTCGTCGGGCAGGACGTTGCGGAAGCGCGGAGCGGAAAAATCGGCGAGAGGCGAGGCTGCGTCGGCATTGCGCAACATGCTCTTCGGCGTGAAGACGACCAGAGGCTTACGCCACGCGCGCATCGCTTGGCGACGCAGTAGGTGGAAGTACTGCGCGGCGGTGGAGGGCTGGCAGATCTGGATGTTGTCTCCGGCGGCGAGCTGTAGGTAGCGCTCTACGCGCGCGCTGGAGTGTTCCGGGCCTTGTCCCTCATAGCCGTGCGGAAGCAGGAGAACCAAGCCGGAGAGCAGCTTCCATTTGGCCTCGCCCGCCGCGATGAACTGGTCGATGATGATCTGCGCGCCGTTGGCGAAGTCGCCGAACTGCGCCTCCCAGAGGACAAGGACTTCGGGACTGTCGCGCGAGAAGCCGTACTCAAAGCCAAGGACTGCGGCCTCCGAAAGCATCGAGTTGTAGACCTCGAAGCGGCCCTGCCTCTCGCTGAGATGTTGCAGTGGAAAGTAGCGCTGCTCGTTCTCAATGTCGACCAGAACGGCGTGGCGCTGGCTAAAGGTTCCGCGCTGCGAGTCCTGCCCGCTAAGGCGAACAGGCGTACCGGCTACAAGCAGGGAAGCGAAGGCAAGCAACTCTGCCGCGCCGTAGTCGAAGGCCAGCTCGCCTGCGCCCATCTGCACCCGCTGGTCGTAGAGCTTCTGCACCTTGGGATGGACGTGGAAGCCCTCGGGCGCGCGCGTCATGCCGTGGCAAAGTTCGGCGATGCGCTCTGGCGCAAGGCCGGTGGTTGGCACACTGTATTCGGGCAGAAATGGGCCGCCACGGTAGGGATCCCAGTAGCTTGGAATCCGCGCCAGACGCGGCTTCTGCTTGGCCAGACTAGCAGTCTTCTGGTTGGCCAGAAACTCTTCCTGTATCTGCTTGACCTCGTCCGTGGGATCGACCTGCATCTGCTCGGCGTAGAGCTGGTAGAGGAAGGGGCGGCTCTTGATCTTGGCGTAGCGCAGCGGCTGGGTCACGGTGGGATCGTCCACCTCGCTGTGTCCGTGGCGGCGATAGCCGATGAGGTCCACCAGTACGTCGGTGTGGAAGCGCTGGCGGAACTGCGCGGCAATTCCGGCGACGCGCACCACGGCGTCGGGGTCTTCGGCGTTGACATGGAAGATCGGAATGGGTAGACGTTTGGCCAGATCACTGGCGAAGCGCGAGCAGTTGGACTCCTGCGGCAGAGCGGTGAAGCCGAGGAGATTATTCACGATGACATGTACCGTTCCGCCAACGTCGTAACCGGGAAGCGAGCCGAGGACAAGGCTCTCGGCGACGATGCCCTGACCGGCGAAGGCTGCGTCGCCGTGGATCATGATGGGCAGAACCTTGGAGGCTCCGTCTTCGCCGAGGTGGATCTGGCGGGCGCGCGCGCGGCCCAGCACGATGGGATCGACCGCCTCCAGATGGCTGGGGTTCGAGGCCAGATGCAGCGCGATGGCTCCGCCGTCCTCGGCGTGCCACTCTCCGGTTGCGCCGATGTGGTACTTCACATCGCCGCCGCCCAGAACGCTGCGCGGGTCAACGTCCTCGAACTCGGCGAAGATCTCCGACGGCGAGCGGCCGATGACGTTGGTCATTACATTCAAACGTCCGCGATGGCTCATCGCAATGATCGACTTGCTGATGCCGCCCTGATAGCTGACGCGCAGAACCTCGTCTAGGAAGGGAATCAGCGCCGTCAGTCCCTCCAGCGAGAAGCGCTTGGTGCCCATGTAGCGCGACTGCACCACCTGCTCAAAGATGTCGGCGCGTATGAGTTGAGTGAGGACATGCTGCTGATTGGGGCGGCGGGTTGACTCCTCAACCTGCTGCTGGATCCAGAGCCGCTGCTCCGGGCTGGAGATGTGCATGAACTCGACGCCAAAGGTCTTGCTGTAGAACTCACGCGCCTCGTCGGCGATGGGGCCGGTTGGCGTGGGAACAGGGAACGGCTCCGGCGGAAGATACTGGCCGAGCGGGTCAAGCCAGGATTGCAGGTAGCCCCAGCGACGGAAGACGTCGAAGATCGCCTCACGCTGGATCGCCTCTGCCTCTGTTGCAAGTGTCTCCTGCTCGGTACCGATTGCCATTTCGCCTCCTCGATTGTCCGCGTCGGGGCGCCACAGCACAGCCGCTCAAACGCAGCCGTGCCTCTGCCCCCGTACTTATGATGCTAGACCGTTCGATGCAGCCGTGGATGCTCCGGTATGCAATATTTTCGCAGGAGCATCCAGCAGTGCCAGAGGTTCAATAGGACTTACTGGCCAGCGTCGCTGGGGAAGATGCGGATGTCGGGGACGTTGCGGTAGACCTCGGCGTAGTCCATGCCGTAGCCGATGACGAACTCGTTGGGAATCTTGAAGCCGACGTAGTCTGCCTCGATGGGAACCAGACGGTGGCTTGGCTTGTCCAGACAGGTCGCAATCTTCAGCGAGGCGGGCTTGTGTTGCAGCATCAGGCCGCGCAGATAGCTCAGGGTCAGGCCAGTGTCCAGAATGTCCTCGACCAGAATGACGTGGCGACCCTCGATCGGGTTGTCGAGATCCTTGATCAGTTTGACCGCTCCCGAAGAGACGCGCGCGCGCCCGTAGCTGGAGACTGCGACGAAGTCGAAGGTATTATTGACCGAGATGGCGCGGGCCAGATCCGCGAGGAAGATCGCCGCACCCTTCAGTACGCCGATCAGCACGATGGGCTGGCCCGTCGGTCCTGCGTAGTCGGCAGAGATCTGGCGGCCCAGTTCGGCAACGCGCTCGGCAATCTGGGCGGCGGAAAAGAGCACTTTCATCTGAGAGGAGGGCGGGAAGACGGCAGGAACGCTAGTCGGCATATGAACTAGGGTAGCGTATGCGAGAGGGAAGGTCGAGTACACGGTCACAATCCCTGCAAAAGAAACGCAATGGCTGCAATAATGGAGAGGTGAAGATCGTACCCAAGACGCCGCTTCCGCCCTTGCAGGAGGCTCTCGACCGCATCACCGAGAACACGCGCGCGCTGGTTCAGCCGGAGCGTCTGGCCGTCTCCGAACAGGCCAGCGAAGAACTATTCGCCTCTGGGATCGAAGACCGCATCCTGCCGGTTGGCGCGGAGTTGCCGGAGTTTACCTTACCCGACGCGCTCACCGGAAAGCCTGTTCACTCCGCAGACCTGCTTGCGCTCGGCCCATTGGTTATTAAATTCTTTCGCGGGCGATGGTGTCCCTACTGCGTCACCGAGCTGGAACGCTGGCGCGATCTGCACGAGGAGATTCGCGCGAAGGGAGCGTTCTTCGTCGCCATCTCGCCGCAGACCCCGCGCCAGAACGACTTCACGGTACAGTTGCACAACCTGCCATTCCCGATTCTTTCGGACGCGGGAGCTGCGCTGGCCGAGCGCTTCGGCCTGGCCTACAGCGTCCCCGCCGAGATCCGCAGCTACTACGAGGGGATCATGGTCAACATTCCCTTCGTCAACTCCGGCGGGACATACGCGAATGCGAGCGAAGAGAGCTGGCGGCTGCCGCTGCCCGCGGTCTTCGTGGTGCGGCAGGATGGGACGATTGCGTTCAGCGAGGGCTACGCCGACTTCCGCGTGCGGCCCGAGCCGAGCGACGCGATGGAAGCGCTGGCGGCTCTCGTCCCTTCATCCCACCCATCGCGATAAAACTGCGATAAATGGGGCACCCAGAATTTGTGGGTGGGCCAGCCGCAAAAATGCTCGGTATCGCAGATCAATTGAACAGATCAGTCCACATCTCAATACTGATTACATCTATATGAGATGGTTCGGATGGATTGGCAATCTTCCACTCCATGCGCGAACCATCGGGTTCCCACCCAAATTCAAGAGTCCCCTCACTTTCAATGTCAAGTTGAAGCAATTTGGACCTTTTGCCCGATTGAAGCGTGTTCATGAGGCAGTCAAAAAGCTGATCATCCAAGAACACGCTCGCTCCCAAAGATGCTGGGCTTGCATCGTTCCCCTTACCCTTCCTAATTGGTGGGAAAAAGGTCAACTCACCGATCTTGTCCTTAGACAAACTGAGTTTCGTAGCAGTCTCCTCACTAACTGAGCTTCTTCGTTTGATCCGGACATCGAGTTCACAGGTGCGGCGTCTGCTGAAGAGGCTGCGATTTTTCCTGCTGGCGAAAACATGTTCTTTCCCAATCTCAATCACGCCAGAATCGTTTTGTGCTGTGCATTTAATTATGAGCGTGGTTTCGTCGTCGCTAGCGTGGCAGAGAAATGCACGTTTGGGCGTTGCATAGATAGAAACAGAAACATTCATGACTCATTTTCTCCTGCTGATGGCTTCAAAAAGACTATCACTCAGGTGTCGAATGCTCTATATTTCAGTGCATGACATTTTGGAAGGAAGTATTGTCGGGATGTATTGGCAGTGTGCTTGCCGGTCTGTTCTTCGTGTTCTGGTACGTCTTTCTTCAGTGGTATTTGGGAGTAACGGACGTGGTGATTGGATACAACTGGAGTTGGCAAGGGACAAATTTTCACCCTAACTTCGATATTCGCAATCGTTCCAAGTCGAGAGCATACTTGCTCGCGAACATCGCATACAACACTCTGGGTCAAAGTGCTCCCCTGTGGATTGACAACAAATCACTATGGGGAATCGAGTTGAAACCGGGAAGCATAAACCATTTTGGCGAAGTGTCGGCAGTCAAAGGTATCTCGTCAATTGAGGAATGCTTTCAGGTGCAGATAACCGTGCGATTGCAAACGGGACGGATGTTCTGGCTGACGGGTCAAGGGCCGGGGCAGCAGGGGAAAGTTGTGAGGGGGTTCTTTCAGCGAACCGCATTCAGACTGCGCGATTTCATCGAGAAAAAGGCCATAACGATGGAGTAGGAGAATGGATCAGGCGGATGGACCACAGAGTGTAAAGCGAGCTTTCAGAGGGTGCTGAAAGAGTCGTGATTGCCATTTCTGGTAGAAGGCCCGGGGCTAAAGCCCCCTGCTCCCTCCGAAAGGGCAAGGGCAACTACGGAGATTCTGGCTGCGCCAGAATGACGAACAGGAGCTTCACGCCGCCAGGGTCTCCGACTTGCGTTCCCGGTCGGCAGCGAATGCGAGGCACGCGCGGATGTCCTCTTCCGTCAGGTAGGGAAAATCGCTCAGTATCTCCGTGTGCGTCATTCCCGACGCCAGGTATCCGAGCACATCGCCCACGGTCATGCGCAGTCCGCGAATGCACGGCTTGCCGCTCCGCTTGCCCGGCTCCATCGTGATGATCTGCGAATAGTCCATAGGCGAAGACTAAGCCATCGTTGGGCCTCAGGTAAAGGGAAATAAGGCTGGTGGCGCTATCTGCTGGCGCGGTAGCGGCGGATGAGGCTGGCGGTGGAGGAGTCGTGGGTCATGGATGGCTCGGTTGGGTTCTCCAATTCGCCCAGAATCTTTGTGGCCAACGCCTTGCCTAGCTCGACGCCCCACTGGTCGAAGGGGTTGATGCTCCAGATCGCTCCCTGGGTGAAGACGGAGTGCTCGTACAGCGCGACCAATGCGCCCAGAACCTGCGGCGTCAGCGTGTCGGCGAGGATCGTGTTAGACGGGCGATTGCCCTCGAAGACGCGGTGCGGGACGAGCCAATTCTCCGTACCCTCGGCCTTGACCTGCTCGGCGGTCTTGCCGAAGGCCAGCGCCTCGGCCTGCGCAAAGACGTTGGCCATCAGCATGTCGTGGTGTCGTCCCAGCGGGTTCAGCGACTTTGCGAATCCAATGAAATCGCAGGGAATGAGGCGCGTTCCCTGATGGATCAACTGATAGAAGGAGTGCTGGCCGTTGGTTCCCGGCTCGCCCCAGTAAACCGGGCTGGTCTCGCTGGCGACCGGTTTGCCGTCCAGCGTTACATGCTTTCCATTGGACTCCATGGTGAGCTGCTGTAGGTAGGCAGGGAAGCGCTTGAGGTATTGCTCGTAGGGAAGCACGGCGACCGTCTGCGCGTTGAAGAAGTCGGTGTACCAGAGCGTGAGCAGGCCAAGCAGGACGGGAAGATTCTTCTCGAACGGCGCGGTGCGAAAGTGTGCGTCCATCGCGTGAAAACCTGCCAGCATGGCGCGGAAGTTCTCCGGTCCGATCGCAATCATTGTGGACAGGCCGATGGCGGAGTCCATCGAGTAGCGACCGCCAACCCAGTCCCAGAAGCCGAACATGTTGGCCGTGTCGATGCCAAAGCCTGCGACCAGCTTGGCGTTGGTGGAGATGGCGACGAAGTGCTTGGCAACAGCCTTCTCGTCACCCAGACCGGCCATCAGCCATGCGCGGGCCGAGTGTGCGTTGGCCATCGTCTCCTGTGTGGTAAAGGTCTTCGAGGCGACCAGAAAGAGCGTCTCGTCGGGGCTGAGGTCGGCAACCGCCTCGGCGAAGTCCGTGCCGTCCACGTTGGAGACGAAGCGGAAGGTCAGGTCGCGCTGGCTGTAGTGCTTCAGCGCCTCGTAGGCCATCACCGGGCCGAGGTCCGATCCGCCAATGCCGATGTTGACGACGTTGCGAATGCGCTTGCCGGTGTGGCCCTTCCACGCGCCGGAGCGAACGCGCTCGGCGAAGGAGGCCATCTTGTCCAACACCGCATGAACACCGGGAATTACGTCTTCGCCATCAACGACGATATGCTCGCTCTTAGGCGCGCGCAGGGCGACGTGCAGAACGGCGCGCTTCTCGGTGATGTTGATCTTTTCGCCGGTAAACATGGCCTCGATGTGCGAGCGCAGACCGGACTCCTTGGCAAGCGCGACAAGCAGGCGCAAGGTCTCGTCGGTGATGCGGTTCTTGGAATAGTCGAGAAAAAGTCCGGCGGCTTCGGCTGTGAAGCGCTGGCCACGCGTGGCATCCTCGGCGAAGAACTCTCGCAGATGCTTCTGGCCAATCGACTGGAAGTGACTGGTAAGAGCCTTCCATGCGGGCAGTTCGTTGAGCGGCAGGCGGGGCGAGTTCACAGTGTCCATGGCGACATTTTCTCACAGCAGAGACTTCATTCAATGGATTTTCACATGCAGATGTGTCGTAGAACACAATGGAAGGGAAGCGGTGTAGGTAGAATAAGGATGATATTAAATGTGCAGGTTAGGTCGTGGCCGGAAGTCCTTGCCACGCATCATGAATCCCGCAACAAGCCAAAGTACAAGGAATTCGACTCAATCCATGGAAACTTCAAATAGCTCGAACGCGGCCAGTGTCCTAACGGGCAAAGCCAATGCCTTCAAAGGAATAGATCACAGCCGTCGCGCCAAGATCGTTGCAACCCTCGGCCCAGCCTGTAGCACCCCGGAGATCTTCCGTGAGTTGTTGCGCGCGGGGCTTGACGTTGCCCGCCTGAACTTCTCCCACGGAACCCATGAGCAGAAGGGCGAGCTGATCCGCATGGTCCGCACCGTATCGAAAGAAGAAGGCAAGCCAATCTGCATTCTGGCCGACCTGCAAGGGCCGAAGATTCGCACCGGCAAGCTGATCGATCACAAGCCCGTTCAATTGGTCGAAGGCGAACGCCTGACGATTACTCCGCGTGAGATCGAAGGCACCGCACAAATGGTCGGAACCACCTTCAAAACCCTCGCCGAGAATCTGGAACGCGGATCGCGCATCCTTCTCTCCGACGGACTGATCGAGTTGCGCGTGGATCGCCTCGACGGCCTGGACGTGGTCTGCGAGATCATCAATGGCGGAATCCTGGGCGAGAACAAGGGAATCAACCTGCCGGGAATTCCGGTCAAGGTTCCCGCGCTCACCGAGAAGGACGAAGAGGATCTGATCTACGCGGTCGGGCAGGGCGTGGACGCGCTGGCCGTCTCGTTTGTGCGTACCGCCGAGGACGTTCGCCACGTACGTCGTCGTCTGGTAGAGCAGAATGCCGCCGATGTGTGGATCATCGCCAAGCTGGAGAAGCCGCAGGCGGTGGAGCATCTCGATTCTATTCTGGAAGTTGCTGACGGCATTATGGTTGCGCGTGGAGATCTGGGCGTCGAAGTTCCGCCAGAGCAGGTTCCCGCCATCCAGAAGCACCTGATCCGCCGCGCCGGGGAGTATCGCAAGCCGGTCATTACCGCGACCCAGATGCTTGAGTCGATGATCGAAAACCCCCGCCCGACACGCGCTGAGGCCTCCGACGTTGCCAACGCAATCTACGACGGAACCGATGCCGTGATGCTCTCGGCCGAGTCCGCCGCTGGAAAGTATCCGGTCGAGTCGGTCAAGATGATGGCCCGGATCGTATCCGAGACCGAGCATCAGATTCGCATGGACCCGCCACGGCAGTTCCGCGATCCTTGCCAGTCAAATGCGCGTCTCTCGATCTCCGAGACCATCTGCGAGTGCATGGCGCACTCGGCAGTTGACCTCGATCTTTCTGCCATTGCGATCTTCACCGAGTCGGGATTTACCGCGCGGGTACTCTCCAAGTATCGGCCAGAGCCGCCCATCTACGCGCTCTCGCCCTACGAGAAGATCGTCAACCGCACCATGCTGCTGTGGGGAACTTATCCCATTCTGTGCGAGCAGGCCAAGAGCACAGATAAGCTGGTCGGCATCGCCGAGGAGATTCTGGAGAAGCAGGCCAATGTGCAGGCTGGCCAGACTGTCGGTATCGTGGCTGGAAGCAGAACCAAGTCCGGCGCAACCAACTTCATGCGTCTGCACACGATCGCAGCCAAGTAGTACAATCAAACAGCAAGATTACACAGCAGGAAACTAGCTATCGCCGAGGACGTTCATTCATCCTCGGCGATAGCTATTTGTTTTGTTGTGGGCTGTGATCAATTAGAGCATTTTCACGGTTACAGTAATGCAGGATAATACGCGTATGTCATTCTGGGCGAAGCGAAGAATCCCCGCATTTTCTCGCAGCACAATAGATTAAGCTATAGCTGAAAATGATTTAGTAGGGAACCTCGCGGAGCGAGGGTATTGATTCAGATAGAAAATGGCTGCCTATGACCGGCCCCCGAATTATGTACCAGTAGATATGAGAGTGATTGGTTGTGGTTGCCGCACAGCTTGTCTCGGGCGGAGCGTAGCGGAGCCCGAGGCAAGCTGTGCGGCGGCGAACTCGGCGGGGGTCTGGTAGCCCAACGCCGAGTGAGGTCTGCGGTGATTGTATTCGTCGCGGTACTCGGAGGCCAGCAGCTTTGCCTCCGCCAGGCTGGTGAACAGTTCGCGGTTGAGCATTTCGTCGCGCAGCTTGCCGTTGAAGCTCTCGACGTAGGCGTTCTCCCACGGGCTGCCGGGAGCGATGTAGGCCGTCTCGATGTGTGCCTCCGCGAGCCAGCGCTGCACGCTGTGGGCGATAAATTCGCCGCCGTTGTCGGAGCGTAACAGTTGCGGCGCGCTTCGCTCAGCGATCAATCGGCCAAGCACAGCAATGACCTCATCGGCCCCCATCGAACGCTCCACGTCCAACGCTAGCGACTCGCGCGTGTACTCGTCGACCACCGCCAGAAATCGCAACATGCGGCCGTCCTCCGTCTGGTCGGCGACGAAATCATAAGTCCACACATGGTTCGGAAATTCCGCTTTGCGTTTCATGCAACTATTCTCGCTATTTCCCGGAGCCCTTTGTTTATGCGCCTTTGGTGGTATTTTCAAGCCTTCCAGTCGCCATAGTCTTTGCACTCGTTTGCGATTGATCCGCCAACCTTCGCGGCGCAGCATCGCCCAGATTCGGCGATAGCCATAGCGAGGATGAGCGCGCGATAGCTGGTGCATGCGCTCGATCAACCGCCGCTGGTCGTCGTCGACCGAGCCCGCATAGCGCGCGGTCGAGCGTACCAGATCGACCAGCCGACAGGCGCGCCGCTCGGAGTCGTCCGTGCTCGCTGCGAACCACATCCAGCGCCCGCCGCCGATGCTGCGGGCCTACCATTTTTTTCGGCTGAGATCCTTCAAGACGTCGATGTCCATCGCCTGCTCGGCCACAATCTTCTTCAGCCGCGCGTTCTCCCGCTCCAATTCTTTTAGGCGGGCTACCTCGGGGCCCTTCATGCCGCCGTACTGGTTGCTGCCCGGCGATGCAGCGTCTGCTCGCTGACCTCCAACTGGCGCGCGATCTCGACGAATGTGCGCCCTTGACTCAACTCCACATCCACGGCTCGTAGCTTCTCCAAAATCTGCTGTGGCGTATGCTTCTTGCGCTTCATAGAAAGTCCTTCCTGCCAAAAGGCCGGTTAGACTCTCATATCACATGGTCCAGTTTCTTGGGTTCAGGTCAG
>Ga0302267_10000660_pt1 | contig 46232 bp, 41 predicted proteins | sample III_Bog_E1_3_FD_194555 | JGI IMG/M metagenome (GOLD analysis project Ga0302267, IMG submission 194555) | Peat permafrost microbial communities from Stordalen Mire near Abisko, Sweden - III_Bog_E1_3 | ecosystem: Environmental > Terrestrial > Soil > Wetlands > Peat | place: Sweden: Abisko...
ACGTTTCCGCTTATATTTCTGTCGATGAGAGCATCAATCTGGCAAAGTCCACCAGGAAGTACCTTCCGATGGCGCTTATCGGCTACAGCCGGCTGTTCGAGACCGGAAATGCACTCGACTACGGCCTGGCGCTGGCGCTGCCGCGTCCTGGAAAGCCGAAAGACCCAAGCAGCAGCTTGTGCATCGAGTTGCGCGATTACTGCACCTTCGCCAATCCTGTGCAGCACAATGTTCAACTGCGCATTGGATGGATGAGCCTGGAAACGGATTGAGTCTTAGTGCGGCTGCTTCTCCGCCGCAACGCGCAGCACCGCATCGAACGCGGGCTTCGGTTTGTCCTCGCGGTCGAAGAGCAATGGGTAATTCTTGCGGCCCGCGACCGGCCAGTCGTTGAGCCATGAATCGCCGTCCGCGACATTCCAGAAGGTTACACGCGTGATTGTGCCGCGATGCTTCAGGAAGACGCGGAAGAGCTCGGCATAGCGCGCCGCGAGCTGTTGCTGAACTTCGTCGGGAAGGCCTTTGGCATAGGGATCGAGGCCCTTGGCGGGGTCGATCTTTAATGTGACATCGGCGGTGGGCTGAAGACCGCCTTTGGGCAACAGATTGATGTCGAGTTCGGAGATCACGACTTTCAGGCCGAGCGCTTCAAAGGCTGAGATGGTGGCGTCTTCCTGCTCCACAGAGGGAAACGTAAGGTTGTCGTGATTCTGCAGTCCGATCGAGGTAATCGGAATTCCCTCGGCCAGGAGCTTCTTCATCAACGCGATGGCTCCTTTGCGCTTGGGCTCGTTTTCGAGGTTGTAGTCGTTGTAGGTGAGCTGCGCCTGCGGGTCGGCCTCGTGCGCATACTGGAAGGCCTTCTCGATGTAGTCGTCGCCAATGATCTTATGCCAGAGGGAATCGCGCATCGTGCCGTCTTCGTTGAGCGCCTCGTTCACCACGTCCCAGCTTTGAATCTTTCCCTTGTAGCGGCCGACGACCGTATGAATGTGGTCGCGCATGCGCGCCAGCAGCGCGTCGCGGGTAAGCAGGTTGCCCTTGTCGTCGTGGAAGACCCACGCGGGTATCTGATTGTGCCACACCAGATTGTGGCCCACGATGAACATGTGGTGCTTCTGGCCGAACGCCACGTATTGATCGGGCAGCGCGAAGTCGTACTTGTCGGGCTGAGGATGCACCAGCAGCCATTTGAGCACGTTCTCGGGCGAGATCGTGCTGAACTGCGAGGTCACGATGGCATCGCCGCGCGCATCCTGGCCCGAGATCTGCGCCGCGTTCAGCGCCGCGCCGATGACGAAGTCGCCTTTGAACGCGTCCTTGAGCGAAGTGGGCGCATGAGCCGCGGCTGCGGTGCCGGCCAGAATCAAGCTGAGGAAGATTACCAAGCGGGCATTTGTCGACGAATTGCTGAGCATCATTCTTCCTTCCCGGAACCGGGCGCCGGAGCGCTCAAAAATCTTTGAAATTCAAAATCTATGAACTCGCCTACGGCGCAAACCCTTTGCGCCGCTCGGTCAGCTCGTCGGCGATCTTCTGATTCAGCTCTCGCGAAATGGGGTAGAAGAACATGCAGACCGCCGCCGCCACGAAGGCGAGCCCCGCATAAATGCTGGCCGTCAGCAGGATGCCCGATTGCGCGTGCGCCGACTGCACGTCGGCTTTGGAGACGAAGCCATACAAATCGAGGATCCAACCGGCGACAGCGCCGCCCAGCGCCAGACCCGCCCATAGAGCAAAGACCACGGCGGCCGTGACCGTGCCGCTGGCGCGCCTGCCCGTCTTCCATTCGCCGTAGTCCGCCACGTCGCCCATCATCGACCAGATCAGCGGTCCAGAGAGTCCGAACGAGAACTGACGCAACACTTCGAACGCGATGATCGTGACGGTTGCGTGCGGCGGAATGATAAGAAGCGCCGCGCTGAAAAGGCCGGCCAGCGTCATGCTGGCGATAAACAAAAGCCGCTTGCCCATGCGCTTGGTGACCAGGGTGGAACAGGCCACGCCAGCCAGCAGCGCGGCCAGGCCGAAGCCGTTGAACCAGGAGTAGAGGTCCACGTTCCCGGGAATGAATCGAAAATAGGGCAGCATCACATTGCCGCGAATGACGATGGCGGCGAAGTAAAACAATGTGGCCAGGAACAGCACTACCCACGGACGGTTCTTGAAAAGGTCGGCAAGGTCCCGGCTGAGAGAGGTCGTCTGCTGCGGATCGGGCTGGATGCGTTCTTTGGTCGAGAAGAATGCCACGATGAAGAAGATGACGCTCAGTGCCGACAAAAGGCCCATCGTGTACTGGTATCCACGCGCGTCATTGCCATGGCCGAAGAACCTGACCATGGGGATGGCGAGACTGGCAACAATAAAGCCCGCGGAGTTGGCCGCGATCTGCCGGTACGTTGAAATGCTGTTGCGTTCGTCGGGATCGGAGGTCATGACGGCATTGAGCGACGCGTACGGCACGTTGTTCACGGTGTAGATGACGCGCAGAAGGATATAAGTCGTCCACGCGTAGACGATCTTGGCTCCGGGGCTGATATTGGGCGTGGTAAAGGTGAGCACGCAGATCACGCCGAAAGGCAAAGAGGTCCACAGCAGCCATGGCCTGAACTTGCCCCACCTGGTATTGGTGCGGTCGGCGATTACGCCCATGACAGGGTTGAGGAACGCGACGCCAAGCCCGATCACGAGTGTCATGGTTCCGGCCTGCGCAGCGGTCAACCCAAAGGTGTGGGTATAGAAATCCAGTTGCAGGGCAAGCAACGCCTGAAAAACGAAGTTGGCGGCCAGATCGCCCAGGCTGTAGCCAAACTTCTCGCGGAAGGAAAGTTTCTCGGTCATCGCGGTCTCGTCATTCGCCGGCGCTGCCGGCCGCGTTTATTGCGTCACGTGGAGAATGATCTTCTTGAGGTCTGCGTCGCAGGAAGAGGTGCCGACCATCAATTCAAAATCACCTGGCTCGACGACATAATTCATATTGATGTCGTAGAAGGAGAGCAACGCAGCCGTGATGTTGAAGGCGACGGTTGTGGTTTCGCCCGGTTTGAGCCGCACCTTCTGGAATCCCTTCAACTCTTTGACGGGGCGCGTGACAGAACTGACCAGGTCGCGGATGTAGAGTTGCACCACTTCCGTGCCTTCGCGCTGTCCGGTGTTGGTGACGTCGACCAGAATGCGCGCGGAGCCATCGTAGCGAATCCTCTTTTTGGTCAGGTGCGGTTTGCCGATGGAAAAGCTCGTGTAACTGAGGCCGTAACCAAAGGCGTAGAGCGGCGACACATCGTCCCACAGATAACCGCGCCGCGCGGATGGCTTGTAGTTGTAGAACGCGGGCAAGTGGCCCACGGACCGCGGAATGGTGATGGACAGCTTGCCGCCGGGGTTGTAGTCGCCAAAGAGCACATCGGCCACGGCGCGGCCGGTTTCCTGGCCGAGATACCAGCACTCGTAAATAACGGGCACATTTTGGCTCAAGTAATTGATCGACAGCGGGCGGCCATTGAAGAGAAAAGCGATCACCGGCTTGCCCAGGGCGACCATGGCCTTGACGAGCTCTTCCTGGCGGCCGATGAGATCGAGGCTGGTACGGTCGCCCATGTGATTGAGCGCCCAGGCCTCGCGCGAAGTTTGCTCGTTGCCGCCGATGGCAAGCACGATCACGTCGGCTTGCTTCGCGACTTCAACCGCCTCCGCAATCTGCTTGCGGTCTTCTTCAGGATCGCTCGCGATCACTTCATCCTGGTTCCAGTTGCCGCCGATGGTAATTTTGCAACCTTCGCTATAGAGGACTTTGACCTTTTTGCCGGCCTTCTCGCGGATGCCGTCGAGCACCGTGACTTCCTGCTTGGGTCGGCCGCTGTATCCGCCCAAGAGCGTGCGGTTGGCGTTGGGACCGATGACGGCGATGGATTTGATTTTGCCGAGATCGAGCGGCGCGATTTGACCGTCGTTTTTGAGCAGCGTGATGGCTTCGTGCGCGGCGGCAAGAGCCAGTTCGCGGTGGGCGTCGCAGCCCGCTACACGCTCCGCCTCATCGGGATCGACATAGGGATCGTCGAACAGGCCCATCTCGAACTTCCAGAAAAGCATGGGCGCAATCAGCTCGTCGAGGTCGGACTCTTCCAGTACGCCTTTGCGGACAAGTTCGACAAGATGCAGGTAGCAGTCGGGGTCGGGCAGTTCGATATTCACGCCGGCTTTGACGGCGAGCGCGCAGGATTCCTTCTTATCCGCGGCGACAGAGTGGCCGTGGGTATCGGGACGAAAGCCGAGTTCCCAAATGGCGAAGTAATCGGAAACGACGAAGCCCTTGAAGCCCCACTCCTTGCGCAGCACATCGCGGAGCAGCCAACGGTTGGCGTGCGATGGCACGCCGTCGATCTCGTTGTAGGAGGCCATGACGCTGATGGCGCCGGCCTCGCGCAACGCCTCGCGAAATGTGTAGAGGAAGGTCTCGCGCAGAACGCGCAGAGAGACATTGGCCGGAGCGCAATTCATGCCGGACTCGGGCTGTCCGTGGCCGACAAAATGCTTGAGCGTGGCGATGAGATGACGCTTGTCCTTAAAGGTGCGATCTCCCTGGAACCCGCGCACCGCGGCGATGCCAAGCCGCGAAACCAGAAATGGATCTTCGCCGAATGTCTCTTCCACCCGGCCCCAACGTGGCTCGCGCGCCACGTCGATCACGGGCGTGAGCGCTTGATGCGCTCCACGCAGGCGGACCTCGGCGGCCGTCATGGTGTACAACTGCTCAACCAGTTCGGGATTGAAGGTGGCGCCGAGCGCGATGGGCTGCGGAAAGCTGGTTCCGTCCACCGCGGCGTGGCCGTGCAGGCATTCCTCGTGGAAGACGACGGGGATTCCCAGCCGGCTGTTTTCAAGGAAGAACTTCTGGATGGCATTTGTCAGTGTCGCCATCTGGCGTGCGTTCAGGCCCTTGCCTGCATCGCTGGGGCGGCCCACCTGGCCCAGGCCGCGGCGGTCGCGGAACGCTGCTTTAGCCTTTTTTTCGTCGAAGTTTCCGTCGCCGTCTACGAGCGTTTGCGCCTTTTGCTGCCAGATGCAAAGCATCTGCGCAGCCTTCTCCTGCAAGGTCATTCGCGAGAGCAGGTCTTTGACCCGCCGCGCCGAGGCAAGCCTTGAGTTTTTGTAAAGGGGTTCCTTGGTGTGCCCCTGCTTCGGAGTTACTTCTTGCTTCTTCATCGCACCGTTCCTGTGACGCACCTTGCGGGTGATCGTAAACGCGACCGCGGAAGCATTTCTTGCCGTCTCGAACAAAATGAACAAGAAAACGCCAGGTCACTAAGAAATAGAGTCCGGCCCAAATGCCCGCGCTTCGCCGCTGACCAGTGTAGACACAGGATCATGCTAAAAGCAATAAGAAAAGCGATTTTCTTAAGGAGGAATGCGCGTGACGGATACGCGCGTCAGTAGGCCCGGATGCGAACCGATGCAAAGAGGGCGCCGCCCGACCCCGGCCGGAGGTTGTCCGTTATCAGGGTCAGGCGGCCAACAACTTATCCGTGGCGGATGAAGGTGCCATTCTGAAGCTCCGCCATGGCCTGGCGCAGCTCGGCCTGAGAGTTCATCACGATGGGGCCGTACCACGCCACCGGCTCCTCGAGCGGTTTGCCCGAGACCAGCAGGAATCGAATGCCTTCAGGACCGGCCTGGACCACAATTTCGTCGCCGCGGTCAAAGAGCACGAGCGAATGGTTTTTCGCGTCGTACACCGGCGCAGCATTTGGGTCGACAGCCGACTCTGTCAGCACCGCCTGCGGCCGAGAAGCGTCGCGGAAGGTCCCCGACCCGGCAAAGACGTAGGCAAAGGCGTTACGCGTGGTTTCAACTTTAATCACCTTGCGCTTGAACGGCGGCACAGAAATGTCGACGTAGCGCGGGTCGGCGGCGACTCCTTCGACCGGCCCCGTCTTGCCCCAGAACTCGCCGCAGATGATGCGCGCCTTGGTCCCGTCATCCTCAGTTACCTCCGGGATGGCGCTGGCAGGAATGTCCTGGTAACGCGGATCGGTCATCTTGAGCGCTGCAGGCAGGTTGGCCCACAGTTGGAAGCCGTGCATGCGGCCGTGCTCGTCGCCCTTGGGCATCTCCTGGTGGAGGATGCCGCTGCCGGCGGTCATCCACTGCACATCGCCCGCGGTCATGCGGCCCTTGTTGCCGAGCGAGTCCCCGTGAGCGACCTCACCGGCCAGGACGTAGGTAATGGTTTCAATGCCGCGATGTGGGTGCCAGGGGAAGCCGGCAAGATAATCCGCGGGATTCTCGTTGCGAAAGTCGTCGAGGAGCAGGAACGGGTCGAACTCTCCCGTCTTGCCGAAGCCGAAAGCGCGCTGCAGCTTCACGCCGGCTCCCTCGATGGTGGGTTTGGTTTCGTATATCTCTTTCACAGCTCTGAGTGACATGGTGGACCTCCGGGGACGTACAAGTATTCGATGCGCGAGGGGAATATTCGTTGCAACAGGTAATTCGCCGCCGTGTCGAGCCGCTCCCGGCCCCTTCGGGGATTAGGAACGGTCTTTCAGAGATACAACGGCGTGGAATTCGATGAGTGTTGCTTCTGGCAGTAGATCTTGCGCCCGCTGAAGCGGGCTGGCGGATCCCAAACTCCCTGTATCCCCAGGCTCGCGCCTGGGGCTACCATCTACCGCCCGCTACGCGGGCTGGCGCATCGCCTATTCGCGACCCTGGCTTACTGGGCGGCCTTGATGAACTCCACGTCGAGGGTAATGGCGATGTCTTCGCCCACCAGGAAGCCGCCGGTCTCGAGAGCCGCGTTCCACGCCAGGCCGTAGTCCTTGCGGTTAATCTTTGCGGTGGCAGAAAGTCCGATGCGGGTGTTTCCCCAGGGGTCTTTGCCGGGGGCGCTGGGGCCGTCAACAGCAAATGTCACGGGCTTTGTAACGCCATGAATCGTCAGGTCGCCTGTCACCTCGTACTCGCCGGCCTTGAGATCCACCTTGGTGGATTTGAATTCAAGCGTGGGGTACTTCTCGGCGTCGAAAAAGTCTGCGCTCTTCAGGTGCCCGTCGCGCTGCGCGTCGCCGGTGGAGATAGTGGCCACGGGAACCGAGGCCGCGACATAGGAAAGCGTAGAGTCAGTGGCGTGCTCGGTGAGAACGCCAGAAAGGCCCGAGAAACTGCCCTTCACGTTCGAAATCATCATGTGCTTGACCTTGAATTCGGCCGCGGAGTGGGCAGGATCGATGTTCCAGGTGGTGGTTGCGGGGGCGGCGGTGTCGGTTGTCATGGCGGGAAGCCTCCTCTAGTTTGTTTGGATGCCTGGGGGCATCCTGGTATCCGTCTATTTGGATGCACGAGCGTAATATTCGTTGCAACGAATAATTCTCAGGCTGGATGCGGGCGATCCCGGGCAAGCTCACCCTCTTCCCGGCCTACCGGAATGACTCCGCAGCGCACAGCGCCAGCCCATGCGCCACAGAAGTGAACTCGTTGCCTCCGCGGATTCGCCCCGCACCAAACCGATCGGCGAAGATCCGGCGCACCGCAGGCACAAAGGAGCTGCCTCCGGTGAGGAAGACGCAGTCGACGTCGCGCGCGTCCACCCCCGAACTGCTCAGCAGTCCGTCGACACATCGCTCGATGGCTTCGAGTTCCCTCACAATCCAGCTTTCGAACTCGATTCGCGTCACGGGAATTCGCAAATCCAACGTCCCATTGCAAAAACGAAACTCCACCGCCTGGCTGCGTGACAATTCGTACTTCACCCGCTGCACAGCCTGATGCAGTTCGAAGCCCAGATCCTGCTCGATCAGCGCGATCAACGCCTCAATCTTCTCTGGTTCCAGGGCGCGGATTCGAGCGCTTTTCAGAATCTCACGGACCGTGTTGGTGCGCAGGAACGACAGGTAGTGCCAGCGTTCGAGATTGGCATAGATCCAAGCCGGCACCGCGGGCAAGATTTTGTTGAGCGAGCGTGCCTCGCTATCCGAGCCCAATGCAGGCGAGACGAGCTTGCGGATGATGCGCGCATCGAATGCGTCCCCCGCAAGGCCCACGCCACTATTGCCCAGCAAGCCGGCGCCGGTGTGCCCGCGGGCCCTCACGCCGGGACCCACCGGGAGCAGCGAAAAGTCGCTGGTGCCGCCGCCGAAGTCCCCGATCATAATCAGTTCATCGTGATCGAGCGTGGATTCGTAAGCGTAAGCTGCGGCAATCGGCTCCATCTCGAACTCCACATGCTCAAATCCCGCCGTGACGAACGCTTTCCGCATGCGCTCGACGGCAAAAAGATCGTCCTCCTCCGTCTCCGCGCCAACAAAGCGTACCGGCCGCCCGACCGTCGCGTGTCGCACCGGCCTGCCGAACTGCTGCTCGGCGTGTTGGCGCAGGTCCGTAATCATGCGGGAAAGGAGATCCTCCAACCGGTAGCGCCTGCCGAACACCTCCGTACCAGTAAGTGAGCGGCTGCTGAGGTGCGACTTTAGCGACTGGATGAGCCGCCCCTTTTCGGTCGCCTCCAGATAGCGTTCGATGGCTGCGGGTCCCGTGAACGAGTGTGCCCGTTTGATGCCGCTCGGTGACTTGAATTGCTCGAGATAAAGGACCGACCGGAAGGCGGAGGTTTCCGCGCCGCGAAACTGAAACGAGGCAAACTGCACGGCCGCGTCCCCATGGGCTCGCGCGATGGAGCTGTTCGTGGTCCCGAAATCGATCCCGATAAAATCGTGATTGTTCTTCGCTTGCGGCACTTCCTCCATTTTCGCAGCGGTTGCCGGAGTGTAGCGCCGCGGGCGATGCGGCCCCGCTTTCCACGCCTTCCACAGAGCGCCACGGATGATTTTTAAACGTGAGACGTATTCTGGTCTTTACCCTCCCATGAGCGACTTCGCCCAAACCGTCAAGCAGCAGGCCGACATCGTCAAGGTGATCGAAGGCTACATCCGTCTGCGCAACGCAGGGGCGCAGAGGTTCAAGGGGTTATGCCCGTTCCACAAGGAAAAAACGCCGTCGTTCAACGTGAACGGTGGGTCGCAGCAGTTCTTTTACTGCTTTGGTTGCCAGGCGTCGGGCGACGTATTTTCGTTCGTGGGCAAGATCGAGAACGTGACCTTCCCCGAGGCGGTGCGGATTGTGGCGCAAAAGTGCGGGATTCCGCTACCCAAACGCGAGTTCTCTTCGCCGGAGGAAGCGGTGGAGGCGCGGCTGCGTACGAAACTGCTGGACCTGCACGAGACCGCAGCCACGTGGTTTGAGGAGCAGATGCGCGGGCCAGAAGGGGCGCTGGCGCGCGAGTACCTGGCCGGCCGCGGGCTTTCCGACGAAGGAATCAAGAAATTCCGCATCGGCTACGCGCCCGACAGTTTCAACGCCCTGCGCGACCGCCTGAGCGGCATGGCCGACGAAGCGACGCTGCGCGCGAGCGGCCTCTTCAGTTCGAAGGAGCAGGAGGACGGCGGCCACGGCCGCATTTACGACAGATTCCGCAAGCGGGTTGTGTTCCCCATCTGCAACGAGGGTGGCCGCGTGATTGCGTTTACGGCGCGCACGCTTGGCGTCGCGGCGGAGGGTGAAAAGGCTGGCCCGAAGTACGTCAATTCTCCGGAGACGCCGCTCTATTCGAAGGGGCAGGTGCTCTTCAACCTCGACAAGGCCAAGTCGGCGATCCGGACCGTAGGTTTTGCCCTGCTGGTGGAGGGGCAGATGGACTGCATCAGCGTCTTCCTGCGCGGAATTCAGAACGTGATCGCGACCAGCGGGACGGCCTTCACCGAGCAGCAGGTGGCGATTCTGAGGCGGCACACGGCGAACGTGATCGTCAATTTCGATCCCGACGCGGCCGGCGCGAATGCCGCGGAAAAGTCTATCTCCCTGCTGACCGAGGAGGGTTTTACCATCAAGCTGGTCACGCTGGATGGCGGATTGGACCCGGACCGATTTATCCGCGAACGGGGCGTGGATGCCTATAAAGAGGCAATTCGGGGGGCGCGACGGCAGTCTGATTATCTGATTGCACGAGCAATGGTGCAATTCCCCGGCGCCAGCGCGGAGCAGAAGGTGAAGGCGCTGAATTTTCTTCTGCCGCACATCCGGCGCATCCCGGAAAAGCTGGCGCGGGACCAGTTTGCCGCCGACGCGGCGCAGAAGCTCGGCATCGACTCGGCGGTGCTGCGCGAGGAGCTGCGGCAGGCGGCGCTGCGGCGGCGGGATCGCGTGGAAGCACGGCCCGCAGCGCTGACCGAAGTGGAGCGCGTGCTGCTGCGGGCGCTGGCGATTACCGACCCTGAAGGAGAGGCGGCGCGGAGGATAGCGGCGCAGGCCGTGGTGGAGCAGCCGGCGTGGTTTGAGCACCTCGGCGCATTCCCGGCAATGCAGGCGCTGGCCGTCCGCGCGGCCAACGATCCCATGGACGTGGTGGAGGACCCGGCGCAGCGGGCCCTGCTGGCCGAAGCGCTGCTAGGCGAGAACCGGCCGCCCGAAGAGGACGAGGTGGCGAGCGCACTGCAGGAGGTTCAGGAGCGGGCCATGGAAGGCCGGCTGCGCGACCTGCGAGCGCAGATTGCGGAGGCCGAGCGGCGCGGCGACTTCGCCGAACTGGCGGTGCTGACCCAGCAAAAGCTGGATCTGGACCGGGCGCTGCGCGGATTACACCACCAAAAAGGCAATTCGGTATAATTCCGGCCATGCTCACAGAACGCGAAGCCATTGCCGCGCACATTGCCGAGGGGTTTGCGCAAGCCGAACGGGGAGAACTGATCGATCCCGAGGAGGCGATCCGCATTCTGCAGGAGCGCCGGGCGAAACGGGCCGCGAAGCGGCTGGCCGAGGAAACCGAAACATAAGAGCGGACCGGGCGCTGCGGCAGTTGCACGTCCACAAGCCACTGAAAAACTAGGGGTTGGCTCGCGGCTAGAGGCCGGACCGGATCGCTGGGATCTTGCATCGAAAAGGCCCCTTCGAGCGTCTAAACAACAGGAAGCGGAGTGGATGGCTCTTCAAATCCGCGCCTGAATATTCCCGCAGCGGGCTCAACGGGTTGATTTTGCCGCCGAATTTGTGCTGGCGCAACCAGGTTCGATTGTAGTAATCTATTGATCTCAGTGAGGATGCGCGCCCCTTTGCCCCACACATGAGCTTCGGCTCGCGGGCGACCCAGGCGAAACCTGAAGCGCTGCCATCCTGTTCCGAGACAAGCGAAAACCGCTTAAGCGGAGATGTGGTTGTGTCCGCGCGAAGGTTTCCTCACGGAAATATTCTTCGTGCTGGCGCGAAATCGAGCCCGGCGCCGAGGTGGGTGCGCGCGGGACGATTTGCGTGGCCTGAGGCACTGCGAATTCCGCTGGGTGTGATGCGACTGGTGGTAATGGGACGAGTTGTAGTGTGTTTTGGCGCGCGCTTATGCGCGAGGCGGGGCCGGCCTGAGCACTACGGCCTGAGATGAATACGGGCAGGCCGCGGCGAAGCCCGCGCTGCCGAAGAGAGCAGGAATCATTTGGCGATTGACGACAAATTCGAAGAAGACGTACACGGACTGATCGAGACCGGCAAGGAAAAAGGCTATCTCACCTACGGCGAAGTGAACGACGCGCTACCGGATGAGATTGGCTCTGCCGACGATCTGGACGATCTGATGACTACCATCAGCGGTCAGGGCATTGACCTGCTGGACGCTCCCAAGTTTCCCGGCGATAAAGATTTCGAGCTGGAAGAGGGCGAAGACGTTGAGCTGGATCTGACGCCCGGGACGCTCGAGAAAACCAACGACCCGGTGCGCATGTACCTGCGCGAGATGGGCACGGTGCCGCTGCTCACGCGCGAAGGCGAAGTAGAGATTGCCAAGCGCATTGAGCGCGGGCAGATGCGCGTGCTGAAGGCGATTTCGCGTTCCCCGATTGTGATTCGGGAAATCGCGGCGCTGGGTGAAGACCTGAAGCGCGGCGTGCGCAACATCAAAGAGGTGGTGATCTTCGACGAGGAGGAGCTGACCGAAGAGGTGGTGCTGACGCGCGTGAAGGCCACCGTGGTGCGCACCGACACCCTGGTGAAGCACCAGAAGAAGATTGCGCTGCTTGATGAGAAGCTGGCTGCCATTGCGCCGGGCAACAAGGCCAAGATGAAGGAAGCGCGGCGGCTGCGCTGGACGATCGCGCGCGAGAAAGTGCAAGTGTCGCGCATCGTGCGCGAACTGAAATATACCGCTCTCGAGCGCAAGCGCCTGCTGGACAAGGTCAACAAGACCGTAGACACCATGCGCACGCTGGAGCGGCAGATCCGTTCGCTGGAGCAGAAGTACGAAGCCTCGAAGAGCGAGGATCTGAAGAAGGAATATCGCAGACAGCAGAAGAACTGCCGCACCGACCTCGAAAAAATCGAGGGCGACGCGGGCGTGTCGATCGCCGAACTCAAGCGCACGCAGCGCGAAATGATCCAGGGCGACATGGACGCCGAGCAGGCTAAGCGCGAGCTGATCGAAGCCAATCTTCGGCTCGTGGTTTCGATCGCCAAGAAATACACCAACCGCGGACTGCAATTCCTCGACCTGATTCAGGAGGGCAACATTGGCCTGATGAAGGCGGTGGACAAATTCGAGTACCGGCGCGGCTACAAATTTTCTACCTACGCCACGTGGTGGATCAGGCAGGCGATTACGCGCGCCATCGCCGACCAGGCGCGCACCATCCGTATTCCGGTGCACATGATCGAGACCATCAACAAGCTCATCCGCACGTCTCGTCAACTTGTCCAGGAGCTGGGTCGCGAACCGTCGAGCGAAGAGATTGCGCGGCGCATGGACATTCCGGTGGCCAAGGTGCGCAAGGTGCTGAAGATCGCGCAGGAGCCCATCTCGCTCGAGACGCCGATTGGCGAAGAGGAAGATTCGCATCTCGGCGACTTCATTGAAGATCGCCAGGCCGTGTCGCCCTCAGAAGCGGTGATCGGCGTGAACCTGAAGGAGTACACCTCGCAGGTTCTGCGCACGCTCACGCCGCGCGAGGAGCGCGTCATCAAGATGCGCTTCGGCCTCGAAGACGGCTCCGAGCATACGCTCGAAGAAGTGGGCCAGAGCTTCCAGGTAACGCGCGAGCGCATCCGGCAGATTGAAGCCAAGGCGCTGCGCAAGCTGCGTCATCCTTCGCGGTCGCGCAAGCTCAAAGCGTTTGTCGAAGGCGTGAAAGAGATGTAAATCCCGTTCGGGATTCGGGAGTTGAGGCCGCAGCCGGTCAAGAGGCTGCGGCCTTCTTATCTGCAGCGTAGAATTCGCTCCACGCGCGCGGCGTAGACTAACAACCATCCGTTGTATCCTTGCATATGTTGTGATATATATGTGCATATATAATCTTCGAGGATTCAGCCATGACCAGATCGGCAGCAGCGCGCAAATTACCGGCGAGAAATGGTCAAAAGATCGCCAGGCCGGCATCATCCCGCGCCAACCGCAAGGAGCGCGTCCTGGTCGAGTTTCCCGCTACTCTTTTGAAGCGAGCGGACGCGGCGGCGCGCAATCTCGAAAGCAATCGCAGCGACCTGATCAGGAAAGCGGTCGAGCGCCTTTTGGACGACATGGAGTCTCGTGAGTTCGAACAGGAACTTGCGCGGGCCTATGCGGAAAACGCCGCAATGAATCTCTCCCTGGCTAAGGAATTTGAAGCTGTCGATCGCGAGGGACTCCAGTGATCGGTAAGCCGTTCCGCGGCATGGTTGTGGAGGTCTCGCTCGATCCGGTTGTCGGCCACGAGCAGGGCCGCTCTCGCCCTTGCGTTGTGGTGCAGAACGACGTGGGCAATCGATTTTCTTCTACGACCATCGTCGTGCCACTTACGGCGGCCACACACATTGAAACGCCGTCACCCATCTACGTGCCAGTGAAGCGCGGCGACGGCGGCGCCAGCAAAGACAGCTACGCGCTATGCGATCAGATTCGCACCGTCGATCAGCAGCGCTTCCGCACCATCTACGGCTCGCTCGCCCCAGAAACTATGGCCCGGATTGACGCCGCACTCCTGATCAGCCTCGGGCTGCCAGGCGCGGTTTTCAAACCGCCCGTGCAAGCGTAGGCAGATCCGTTCCTAGAAGCCGTAGTTCTTCTTGCGCAATGCGCTCTTATAGGCGTCGCGCGCTTTCTTCGCTTCCAACTCTGCATCGTGGAGCTTGAAGCCGGCGTCATCCCAGTGCTCCATGGCCACCATCGAGTGATCTTCCGTCGCGAGCGATTCTTCGGCGTGGATGGCGTCGACCCAGTGATCCACCGCCTCCCTGTACGACTTGAGAAGCTGATCGAAGTCCAGATTTTCCATGAATGTGAACTTAACTTTGAGGCGAACCAGCGTCAATGGGGAAGGCCCTGATTTCATCAGAGTTTTACGCTACGGCCGCAGCTACCAAAGAATTCCTCGCGCGTCCTGATGGTACGGGGCGACGCTGCCGATGATTCCTGTGGGAAATCTCCGCTGCCTGCGCCCGCGGCGCGGAGAAGCAGAATTGCGGACTTCATCGTTCCAGCCGGCAGCACGTGCGAAGGCCCGATGAGGCCGAACGGGGGCTCCACATTGTCAAAGCAAATCCTATTCGTTGACGACGACCAGAACCTCCTCGATAGCTTCGCGCGCATTCTGCACAACGAATTCACGATTGAAACCGCTCCCGGCGGCAAAGAGGGATTGGCGCTCATCCATCTGTTCGGCCCGTTTGCCATCGTGATCTCGGATATGCGCATGCCGGGGTTGGATGGCGCCGAGTTTCTGGCCAGGGTGCGCGCATTGTCACCGCAAACGGTAAGGATGCTGCTCACGGGATACAAAGATCTCAATCGCGCCATCGCCGCGGTAAACGATGGCCAGGTCTTCCGTTATTTGACCAAGCCATGCAGCACGGAAGAGATGGTGAGTGCGATTCGTCTCGGCCTGGCCCAGTATCGCGAGAACGTGGAGACTGCCGAGCTCCTCAAAGAAGCCAGCGAGCGCAAGCTGAACGCCCCGAACAACACTTCAAAGAGGCCATTTCTCGTGGTGAAATAGGCCAGCCGATGCGCCGCGGCCGCCGTCGTCGTAGGCGGGTGCATCCGCGACTCACGCAAATCCTGCGCGCATTGAGAGCGCTTTAGTTCTGGGTGAGCGAAACAGATTCGATGTTCGCCCACTGCCCGGAATTCGCGCTGATCGTAAAGCCAACCCACGCGGTGCCCTGGGTGACTTGAATGTTGGCGATTTGCACTTCGGTCCAGGTGGCGGCTGTCGGCAGGTTGACCGTCATATTGCTTCCCCCGGTGGGCCACGCAAACATCTGGGCCGTCGCCTGGCCGCCGCCATTCTCTATCCATGCCGTCATGGTGTAGACGCCGTTGGGCAAGCCGGTCACGTCCTCCCAGATCGTGCCGCTATATGCCAACGACGCATTGAAGGACAACATGGTTCCGTTGCCCCCGGCCTGCGCATAGATCGCCGCCGGTGTGCTGCTGGTGATCTGCCAACCATTCGTGGCATTGGAAAACTGCGGATTAATGATCTGATTGCCCGCCGTCGAGCCCGTAAAGAGGAATTGATCGATCGCGGTATTGAACTGAAGCAGCTTGCTTGATGCCTCGCTGACGGCGCCGAGGCTGTAATTGCTGGTGGTGGCGTCATCCGGCGCATCCGGCTCCCAGTAAATCACTCCAAGTCCCATGCTGCTGGGAACCGACTGCACGGCTTCGATGGCGGTCTTCATATCGTCCGCCGTGTCCATAAAATCAGTTTCCGCGTAACCGATCTCGCAGATCATCACCGGCTTGGAATAGCGGCTGGCCATGGTGCTCAAATTCGCGGTGCTGGTCGCGAGCGTGCCGGGGCCGTCGTAATAGGAGAAGCCGGTAACATCCCACTTGCCGCCGTTGGCCTTCAACAGGTCGTAGAACCATTCCAGATCGGTGAGATTGCTCAGCCCTGCCAGGTGCACGATCACTTGCGTCGATGGGCTGACCGCCTTCACCGCGCTGTAGCCGGAGTTGATCAGTCCGGCCATCTGCGAGGGGTTCGTGTACTCGCCGATAGGCCAAAGCAGGCCGCTGTTGATCTCGTTGCCGATTTGCACGTATTGCGGATAGATGCCGGCGGCCGCCAGGGCCGTCATAAAACCGGAGACGTAATTGGAGACGTCGGTCTGCATCTGGCTGTAACTGTCGTTGGCCCAGGCGGCGGGGATGGTCTGATGTCCGGGGTCGGCCCATGTGTCGCTGAGGTGGAAATCGATCATGATCGCCATGCCCATGGCGTTTGCCGTTTTTGCCAGGGCAATGCTGCCCGCCTGGTTCATCGCACCCACGCCCAGGCTGCCAGAGGAGATGGCCGGATTCACAAAGGTGCGGATGCGGATCAGATTCACGCCGTGATTTTTCAGAATCTGGAGAACCGGAAGCACAGTCTGCGTCTGATCCTCCCACGTGTAGCCAAGCGTGCTCAATTGCGTCGACCAGCCGATGTCGGCGCCGCGCGCAAAAGCCACCGTCGTCAACGTAGCCTGAGTGGTAGTAGTCGTCGTCGTTGTCGAGCTTTGGGACGACTGGCCCGATCCGCAACCCGCCAGGAGTGAGGCCATCAGCAGCGAGAAGAAAGGAAAAATGGCAGGCAGATTGAACATTCTTGGCCTTTTCCGGGCACTTTGCCGCGAACAATCTCCCACCGCCACGAAGCAGGACAAATTCCCGTCGACGCGTCGTGTGCGGATAGAGCCCTACGCCCGAACACGATCCTACGCAACGGCAGCGACAGTTGTAATCGGCCAAAAGTCGGAGTGGAAGTTGCCTGATCCGTGAAGCCGGATTGGTGAAAAAAGATTGTGCGCCTCTGGAGTGACTTCTGTCCGGCGGTTCATGTGCCGATCCGATCGTTATTGCGCGGCGTCACTTCGGCGTCGCTTCCACTCCGCTATAATCGGCCTTTGATTTCGAAAGGGCGATTGCATCCATGAAAGAGATCACGCGCCGGCAGTTTGGCAAAGTTGCGGCGGCGACTGCGGCATTGGCCGGGGTTTCGCTGCCGGAGTTTTCGCCCCATTCGTCTTTTGCCCAGCAGCCCGGGGGCAGCCGGCAATTTCCGCCGGGATTTGTGTGGGGATGCGCGACCGCGGCGTACCAGATTGAAGGCGGGGTGCACGAGGGCGGGCGCGGAGCGTCGATCTGGGACGTGTTCTCGCATACCCCGGGCAAGACCTACAACGGCGATACGGGCGACGTGGCCGACGATTCTTATCACCTCTACAAGGACGACGTGCGGCTGCTCAAGAACCTGGGCGTCCGCGCGTACCGGATGTCGATTGCGTGGTCGCGGATTTTTCCTAACGGCACCGGCCAGCCGAGCCAGGCGGGCCTCGACTACTACAAGCGCGTGCTCGACGAGTTGCAGCAAAACGGCATCACGCCCTACATAACGCTCTTCCACTGGGACCTGCCCGCGGCGCTGCCCGGAGGCTGGCAGTCGCGCGCCACGGCGCTGGCCTTTGCCGATTACGCTGGTTACGTGGCGCGGCAGTTATCCGATCGCGTGCGCCATTTCATGACCACCAACGAGTTCGCCTGCTTTACCGATCTCAGTTATCAAGTTGGCCAGTTTGCGCCAGGGCTCAAGCTGCCGGCCGCCGAGGTGAATCAGGTGCGGCATCACGGGATTCTGGCGCATGGACTGGGAGTGCAGGCGATCCGCGCCAACGCGCCCGGATCGCAAGTGGGATTGGCGGAGAATGCCAGGGTGTTTGTGCCGGTGATTGAGGATCGCGCGAACATCGAGGCCGCGCGGCGCGCTACGCGCGAAGAAAACGCGCCATTTCTGACCGCGCTGCTCGAGGGCGCTTATCCGGAAAGCTATTTGCAGCGCGAGGGAGCCAATGCGCCACACGTTGAGCCGGGAGACATGAAGGCCATCGGCAGCCCGCTCGATTTTGTGGGGCTGAATGTGTACACGCCGACGTATGTGCGCGCCGATGGGTCGCAGCGTGGCTACGCGATTGAGCCGTATCCGGCGTCGTATCCGAAGATGGCTTCGCCCTGGCTCTACATCGGTCCCGAGTGCATCTACTGGGCGGTGCGCAACGTGTGCGAGCTCTGGAATCCGCGCGCGGTTTACATCACCGAGAACGGCTGCTCATCTACCGACGTGGTAACAGCGTCAGGACGCATTGAAGATACCGACCGCGTGATGTACCTGCGCAACCATCTGGCGAATTTGCAACGCGCCGCCGCAGAGGGGTTCCCGGTGAAGGGCTACTTCCTGTGGAGCCTGATGGACAACTTCGAATGGGCCGACGGCTACAGCAAGCGCTTCGGCATTCACTACGTGGACTACAAGACCCTGAAGCGCACGCCCAAGCTTAGCGCTGAGTGGTACCGCGAGGTGATCGCGCGGAACGCGGTGGTGTAGCGGAAGGCAGCGCGGATCAATCGCGACGCGGTGTCTGCCGAAGCGCGCGGCGAATATCTTTCATCAAAAGCATCAAATGTAGTTCATCGTCCGGGCAAGATTCAAAGTCGAACCTCTCATAAAATGCCTTTGCATGCCGGTCGATGGCATGAACCAGAACTGCACGAATTCCAAGAATATCCGCGGCGCGCTCGACGCGAATCAGCGCGTCCTTAAGCAGCGCTGCACCCAAACCGCGCCCCTGCTCCTCCCGATCGATCGCCAGCCTCCCGAGCAAAGCGATGGGAACGGGATGCCGCGCCAGTCCCTGAGCGGATCGCAGCGTGGCGTTTTCTCTGGCAACGCTGCCCGCGGAGATGGAGTAGTAACCCGCCACGGCGTTCGCACGATGCACGACATAGGTCCGCGCACTGTCGTTCGCCTGATTCTGAGGCGCAAACTTTCTCAGCCACAGATTCAGAGACTCATAAGTTCCGCAATCGAAGCGGGTCAGATCGTGAGCCCAGCTCAAGGGCTCAATTTGTGAGAGTTCCGCCACTCTATTGCCGTTCAAGAATACTCGGCTTGGTGAGCAGCGATCTCAACCGGCGTTTCAACTGAGCCGGACGATCCAGCGCCGCGATGAAGGAGTCCCACTGTCTGGCGGTATAGATGAAATGCTGCTCCGAAGCCAGAGCTTCTTCGGCGCGCAGGCATGCGCTTTCGACAAGGAAGGTAGATAGATTCGCCCTCGTCGCTTTGGCTGCCCGCCGGATGAGACGTGCCTGATTTGATGTGACGCGCACGTTCAATCTCTCAGTTCGCGTCTTCTCTTGAGTCGCGGGCATGCAGAATCTCCTGTATGTACAATGTATGACGAACTCTGGAAGCTGTCAAATTCCAATCCGGGGAGATTCTACCCGCGAAATTGCGCCAGCTCGGTTTGGGCGCGGTCGAGGTCTTCCGGGATTCCAATGTCGAGGAAGAAGCCATCGACCTTGTAGGCTGCGGGACGAAGACGCGCGACTTCGGGGACGAAGAAATCTCGCTCGATGGAGAACTTCTCAGGGAGCGCGGGCGGCCACGCGAGGTTGCGTGCGAGGACGTAGGTTCCGGCGCTGATATATCCCGGACCGGAGCGGCCTTTCTCCTGAAAGCCCACGATGCGCCGGCCTTCGAGCGTCACGCCGCCGTAGCGAGATACATCGTCGCGATGCACGACTGCGAGAGTGACCGCAGCGCCTTGCACCGCGTGAAAGCCCAGCATCGCGGCGTAATCGGCATTGAGGAAGGTATCGCCGTTGAGCACGAGCACGGATTCTTCGCGTGCCTCGGCGAGCGCGAGGCGAATGGCGCCTCCGGTGCCGAGGGGAACGCTCTCGATCACATAGTCAATTGCCAACCCGTCAAAAGCCGCACCGAAGTGCTCCTGAATGACTGCGTGCTGGTGGCCAACGGAGAGCAGAACGCGAGTGCAGCCGGAACGTCGCAACTGGGTGAGCAGGATTTCAAGAAAGGGACGGCCGGCAATGGGCGCCATGGGCTTGGGCAGGCCGTGAAGGCGCGACGCAAGCCGCGTGCCGAGCCCACCGGCAAGAACAATGGCTTCCATCGGGATTCAGCCCCTGGCCGCGGCGGGCTTCGCGGCAAAGTAGCGTCGCTCCACGAGCAGGGAGAAGATGTGCTCGAGAGCCAGATGCGCCTGCTGGATATACATCGTGACCTCGGATGGCACGCGCAGGCAGTGGTCGCAGAGCGGCGGCATTTTGCCGCCGGTGTTTCCTGTTAGCCCGATGGTGGCGATGCCGAGGTCGCGGCATTGCTCAAGGGCGCGCAGGATATTGGGCGAGTTGCCGGAGGTGGAAATCGCGAAGAAGACGTCACCCGCCTGGCCGAGGGCTTCAATCTGGCGCGCAAAGAGACGCTCGAAGCCATAGTCATTGGCGACGGCGGTGAGGATCGAAGTGTCCGTAGTGAGAGCGACGGCACGCATGGCGGGACGATCGTCGACAAGGCGGCTGACGAACTCCGCGGCAACGTGCTGGGCATCGGCAGCGCTGCCCCCGTTGCCGGCCACCATGAGCTTGCGGCCGGCCAGCAATGCGCCGGCCGTGGCATCGGCAGCTGCGACGAGCGTCGCGTGCAACGCGGCGTCGTGGGCCACGGTTTCCATTACGCCGAGGCCCTCGAGAAGTTTCGCGCGCACCACATCGGTCGCTGATGGGTCGCTCATGGCACTCTCCAAACCTGCACGCCGCCGGGCGTAAAGTGGCATGCGTAGGCGTTGCCTCCGGCGTGCTGGCTGCGCAACGCGGCTGTGACTTTGTCTTTGTGGATGGGGTCGACGAGAAACATCATAAAGCCGCCGCCGCCGGCGCCGGAGATTTTGGCGCAGTACGCGCCGGCCTGGAGCGAACACGCGTACAGAGCTTCAATATGTTCGTTGACGATCTGGCTGGCCATGCGTTTTTTCGATTCCCAACCGGCGCGTAGCACCTGGTGCAGCCGGGGAAAGTCGCCGCGCAGCAAGCACTCCTTCATTTGGAAGGCCTCTTCCCTGATGGCATGCATGGCGTCGAGGGCCAGCTCGTTGCGGTCGCGCACATTGCGCGATTGTTCCTGAATGATGTCGGCGGAGGTGCGGGATTTTCCAGTGAAAAAGAGCAGCAGCGAGGCCTCAAGCTCCGAGACGACCCACGCCTTCACACGGAGCGGGTTGACCAGCACGCGGCCGTTGCTGCCAAACTCCATAAAGTTGAAGCCGCCGAAGGCCGCCGCATATTGATCCTGCTTGCCGCCCTCGAGGCCGGCCTCGACACGCTCGATGACGAAGGCGGTATGCGCGAGCTGGTAGTCGTCGAGGGGGAGATTGAGCCACTCGGCATAGGCTGCGAGCATGGCCACCGTAAGCGTGGAGGAAGAACCCAGGCCGGAACCAGCAGGCACGTCGACCCGCGTGCTCACGCGCACGCTGAGCGGCTGGCCGTGGTTGAACTCGCGGACCACATAGTTGTAGACGGCCTTGAAAAGGTCGAGGCGGCCGTCGTTGGGAAGGACCGCGATGGAGGGGTAGGAGGCGCTCTGGCCAAGGTCGGCGGAGACGAATTCGACAGTGTCCGTGTCGAGAGGCTCGAGAGCGGCGTAGGCGTAGTAATCGATGGTGGCGTTGAGGATGGCGCCGCCGAATTCGTCGCAGTAGGGAGAAACGTCGGTGCCCCCACCGGCCAAACCCAGCCGCAGCGGCGCTCTGGAGCGGATCAACATATTTGCTGGAGCCCATTGTAAATGGAAGGGACGATGGACTGCGGAGCGCGGAGCGAGGAGGTGCGGCCGGCACAGAAGAATGCAATCTACGCTCCCCTGTGCCGGTCTTATTTAGTGGGGCAAAACGAGCAGACTGGCCGCAAGCAGCTTCTCCGTGAGGCGGTCGACGGCCAGTGGGTATTTGTAGGAAATGGCACGAATGCTCATGCCGAGCAGAACGGCGGTCTCAGCCTGGGTGTACTCCTGAAGCACGATCCGGCTCAACATTGCGCGATCGAGAGAACCAAGCTGGCCGATGCATTTCTCAATATCGAGGACAAAAATGACTGCGTCTTCGAAGGTGCGGATGCGGCGGCTGGATGCCCACCCCCGCGCGACCGGATCGCTAAGGAGAGACGGCGCCCTGCCCACCTGCATGGATGCGTACAGGTAGCGCCGCAACAGGTTTTCGGTGTGTCTCCGGTAGAAGGCCAGGTTGACTGGTGGCTCAGCCTGGGCCTCTGCCGGCTCAGTCTGGGCTCGCGCCGCGGGTTTTCGTTCCCATCTCCTGCGTTCGCTCCGCCATTCTTCCTGGACAGCGCTTGTTTCCCAATCCATGGGCAACTGGAGAGCTGCGCTCATTGCGCACCTCCCACAGCCTCAGCTACCGCCCAAACCCTGGCAAGCTGCTTACGGCCCGGACGGCCGCGTCGCTTGCGACTTTCCGGGGATGGAAACGTTCTTAATTTGGACTCACACTCTTTGCAATACACACTCTCGAGTGTCTGGGCGCGGTACCAAAGACAACCGCACCCTTCGCATACTTTCAACTGAACGCGCACTTCCATGACTGATTCTCCATATTTGTTTCATCTCCCGACGGAAGTTTGTGTTGCAGGTTGTTCCGCGGGGTGAAGAGAACCGGGCGAGGCAACTCAGACTTCTCCTGTCCTGATGGGAGATTGCCACCTGTGCTCTCTTGTTGTCTGTCATGACCATTCGTGCGCAGATCCTGGAATTTCACGATTGACGTGTTTTCCGGCGCCGCTTCAAAGCGACGCCGGGATGGGATGAGGAAAGCCGGAACTCAACAAGATGAACCGGCAAATGTTTATCCGCTGTTCCTGAAGGCACCCTTCCGCCTCCGCTAACGAAACAGCGAATACACGTTTTCCAAAAGATTCCCACAAGCCAGTGCGTGATTAAGTTAACTCAATGTAGACATATGCTTCTTCTGCGTCAACGCTGGTCGAGAGATTTCCAATCGATCACTTTCCAATCGCCTCATTGACACTGAGAATGAAGGCCAACAAGCCCTGACAGGTTTTCCAAGGGAAAGCATTGAAGTTTAGTGCTCATTGCTTGCAGCAAATTTTCCACAGATGAACTTTACTCAGATGCACGAGCGACTCCGCCTGGAACTGCTGCGCAGGATCCAGCGGGGCACTCTCAGCGTCTCGCTATTGGCGCGGCAGACGGGTTTTGGACAGGCGCACATCTCCAATTTTCTGCGCAGCCGGCGCCAACTTTCGCTGGAGGCGATGGACCGCATCCTGGCCGCCCAGCGCCTGACGGTGGACGAACTTCTGCCTGCGTTGCCCAAAAGCGGATTCTGGCCGGAAGACGAGAGCGCCGGGGCGGTCCCGGTGGTTTCACATACCACAGCGCTTTTCGAGCCGGTCATCCGGCCTTCCGCGGCGCAGCTTATGCTGCATCTACCGCCGGGCGCTCTGCATACTGTGCGCGCAAGGGCCACAAACGTGCGCCGCGCATGGCAGCGCTTTGTCGCCATCCGCGTTTCGCCGGCGGACGCGTTGCCCATGCAGCCTCTGGTGCTGCCCGAGGCTATTGCGCTCATCGACCGGCATTACAACTCGCTGCTTCCCTACCGGCCGAACCGTCCCAATCTTTACGCGGTGCGCCACGGCGCGCACCTTACTCTCCGCTATGCAGAATTTCAGTCAAGCCGCTTGATCCTGCGGCCGCAGAACATCGCATTTCCCGTGGAGCTGCTCGTCATGGATCCGGAAGAGTCGCCCAGCGATTTGTTGACGGGAAGGGTTGCGCTGATTCTGAATGAAATTTGAGAGGTTTCGCGAACGGGTTTCGGCCGTCCCGCGGCTGCCCTCTCCCTGCCATCGCTCCACGTCCCGATAACCGTCCTGGTCCGCGTCGCGAGCGCCCTCAGGATCTCGTTCGCTGGCCAATCCCTTTGGGGCGGTAGGCTCGCTCTGTCATTCCGCTCACCGTGGCCCTGGGAAGAAACCGCGGCAGATTGGCTGTGATCCGGGCTGCCACAGATGTCCGGATGCAGGGCTTCCCCTGCGCCATGCCGCGCAACGCAAGGCTGGCCACCTCTTCGGCGGATTGAAGCGAAGGGTGACTCCGGGCGGAATCGCCGTCAGTTGTGATCACCATCTCCGAGGCCGTCGGTCCGGGGCACAACGCGGAGACGCGCACGCCGTAGCGGGCAACTTCTTCCGCTAGCCCCTCCGCAAACAACTGATCGAAGCCCTTGGTCGCCGCATAGGTAGCGATGTACGGAGCAGGAATCAGCGCTGTCGTAGCGACCATCAGGATATGGCCCGTACGGCGTTCGATCATGCCCCTCAGATACAAGTGCGTCAGGTGCACCACAGCATGGCAGTGGACTTGAACCATCGCAAGCTCCCGGTCCAGTTGGCTCGCGAAGAATTCCCCATAGGCGCTCAAGCCGGCATTGTTCACCAGCACATCGATCACAAGGTTACGTTCCTCGGTAAAAGAGAAAATCCTATGCGGCGCCTGGGGATCGCAAAGGTCCGCCGGAACGCAATGCGCCTCGATTCCATAGCGGGACTCGAGCGCATCGCGGAGCTCGTGCAAACGATCCGCTCTTCGCGCAGTTAGCACCAGATGCGCGCCGGACGCAGCAAGCTTTTCGGCAATGGCCCGGCCGATGCCCGAGCTTGCGCCCGTGACCAGGGCCCACTTGCCCCGCCAAATCTCAGGAAGTGCTTTTGCGTTTTTCATTTCTCCCTTTCCGCACCGTGGCTGCTGCGATGCGCGCTCTGACTCTGATGATCGATCGCTCGCAACACTCAATTCCCGCCCGCGCGTTCGCAAGACCGAACCCCAGCGTCAACTGCATGTGAAAATCCTTCGACGCGGCAACATGGGGATAAGAGGGATCGTGACGGCGCCATTTTTCTTCGATGGCCTCCATCGCCTGCAGGCGCGCGCGCATCGCCGCTCTCAGCGCCTGGAAATACTTAAGCGTCTCGGCCTCATCCCCCAACTCTCCTAGCAGGCACAGTTGCACGAGAAAGGGATGTCTCTCGTCGTGCAGGACAGGATCGGAGCGCAGCCATTGCTTAAGCTCTCTTCTGCCTGCCGCTGTGAGCTTGTAGACCCGCCGCCCCGTTCCCCGCTCGCCCGGCAATCGGGTGCTCTTCAGCAGGCCGCTGCCTTCCATGCGCTGCAAAGTAGTGTAAATCTGGCTCAGTTCGGCATCCCAGATGTGCCGCAGACCCTCATCAAAAGCGCGCTTGATCTCGTAGCCCGTGGCGCCGTCGCGGGTAATCCCAAGAAGAAGATAATTCAGGCTCACGAAATTATAGTATCACTATTTATATAATTAACGATGGTTACGAGAAGAGCGGCCCCTCGCCTGGAAGGAATGGTTTTCCGGCCAACAGATCTCTTTCGGCTTCGATGAGATGCTCTGGGCGGCCGAGATCGCGCCAATAGGAGCCATCGGCGCGGAAGCCTAGGATGGTTTCGCCCTTGGCCGCGAGACGAATGTATGCGTCGATGATGGGGAAAGCGCCCTCCTCTTCGAGCTTCGCGAAGATGCGCGACGATACGACGTGGATGCCTGCGAATGCGACAGTTTGCGGTAACGGCGCGGCGCTGTCTGGCGCGGGTTCGGTCTTTTTCGTGGCGCGGCCCAGAAGCTGGCCCTGCGCGTCAAAAAGTAAGGGCCGCGAAGTCGTGCGCTCAGCGACGGCGAGTGTGGCCAGCGCATTGTGTTGCGCATGAAACTGCGCCATGCGCGCAAGATCGATGGTGCTGAGCACGTCGACGTTGTGAATGAGGAACGGCTCATCGGCGCCGGAGCCGGCCTCAAGAAAAAACCACGCAGCCTTTTTCAGACCGCCCCCGGTATCGAGCAGAACCTCCTCGCGCGAGACTTCGATCCTCATGCCGAAATTCTGGTTGGCCGCGAGATAAGCATCAACCTGGTCCGCAAAGTGGTGGACATTCACGATGACTTCGCGGACGCCGAAGCTGCGCAGTCGCGCGAGCGTGATGTCAAGCAATGTGCGGCCGGCGATCGTCACCAGCGCCTTGGGACGGTCGTCGGTAAGTGGGCGCAGCCGCGTGCCCAGACCAGCGGCAAAGACCATCGCTTTCATTGCGGAGCGTTCTCGCGCCCAAGTTTCTCGAGCTGGGTGTGGCGCACCTTGACCTCGACGCCTCTTGCGCCGCGCAGATGCTCCGCCAACTGCTCCGCGAGATAAACGGAACGATGCTGGCCGCCGGTGCAGCCGAAGGAAACCATCAGGTTTGAAAAGCCGCGCTGCCGGTAATTTGCGACGCTCGCGTCTACCAGCGATAACACCTGCGCCAGAAACTCATGCACGCCGGGCTGCCGGTCGAGATATTCGATCACCGCTTCGTCTTTTCCGGTGAGTTGCTTGAACTGTTCTTCGCGCCCTGGGTTAGGCAGACTGCGGGCATCGAAGACAAAGCCCCCACCGTTGCCGGATTCATCGGCGGGCATCCCGTTGTTAAAAGAAAAACTGAAAACGCGAACGGTCAGGCCAGCCGCGGGCGCCGACAGGTTGCGCAGTTTATCCGACGCCTGCATGCCCTCGAGGGCGTCGAGCAACGCCGGCAGAGCAATCGGGAGCCGGACGTTCTCCGCCAGCCAGCGCAGGTTCTTGAGCGCGTAAGGAACGCTCTGCAGAAAGTGCGCCTTGCGCTCGTAAAAACCGCGGAAGCCGTAGGCCCCGAGCGCTTGAAGGATGCGCACGTAGACGTAGGCATAGTAGTGCTCCATGAAAGCGCCGCGGTCGAGATCGATGAAACCAGAGAGCGCGTCGAGATAGTGGTCGAGCAACTCCTGGCGCAGCGTAGGAGGTAGATCGGCCTTGCCATCGAAGAGCAGCGAGGCGATGTCGTAGTGCAGCGCGCCTTTGCGGCCGCCCTGATAGTCGAGAAACCAGGGCTGGCCATCGCGCAGCATCACGTTGCGCGATTGAAAATCGCGATAGAGAAAATAGTCGTGCGGAGCCGCGAGCAGCAGCTTGGTCAAGCGGCTGAAATCAAGTTCCAGCGCCTGTTCGTTGAAGGGTATTCCTGCAAGTCGGAGGAAGTAGTACTTGAAATAATTCAGATCCCAGGCGATGGACTGGCGATCAAAGCTCGAGCGCGGATAGCAAACCTTGTAATTGAGGTCGCGGCCCGCCACAACTTGAAAGCGCGGCAGCTCGGCGACCACCTTGCGATAGGCAGCGACGACCTCGGGGCCGATGGTGTCACCCGAACGATTGGCGCTGAGAAATTCGAACAGCGTGGTGTCGCCCAGATCCTCTTCAAGGTAAGCGCCGTGGGCCAGATCCTCGGCGTAAATTTCCGGGACGGGCAGGCCATGGCGGCGAAAATGCCGGGAGAATTCAAGAAACGCAAGATTCTCTTCGCGCACGGAGTAGAGAATGCCCACGGCCGTGTGGCCCGAGCCGGCCAGCCGGATGATATTGCGTCCCGAGCCGCCCAGTTGGCCCTGAAGCGGCCGCACGTGCTCTGCCTGCGAATGAAAGTGCTGCTCGAAGAGGCGCTTAAGAACGTCCATTAAAAGCTTCCCTGTTTCTCGTCAAGTTACTTTGATCAAGATAGCGATGCAGGGGAAGAGGACGCAAGGTATGCATGCACACGGCGCGCTTAATCGCCTTCATGGTGCGTCGCCACGCCATCGAAGCGCGTGTAGGCCGAGTTCCAGTGCATCTTCACGATACCCGTGGGGCCGTTGCGCTGCTTGGCGATGATGATCTCCGCCTCGGCCTTTTCTTCGGCCGACAGATCTTCCTTGCGGTTGTAATAGCTTTCGCGATGAATGAAGGCGACCACGTCGGCGTCCTGCTCAATGGAACCCGACTCGCGGAGATCGCTCAGCATGGGCCTCTTGTCGTCGCGCTTTTCGTTCGAGCGCGAGAGCTGGGAGAGCGCGATGACAGGAACCTGGAGTTCCTTGGCCATGGCTTTAAGGCCGCGCGAGATCGCCGAGACCTCCTGCACGCGGTTCTCGAAGCCTCTCTTGCTGGCGCCGGGCATCGTCGCCGACATGAGCTGGAGATAGTCGATCATGATCAGGTCGAGGCCGCCGTTATTCTGCTTGAGGCGGCGGGCCTTGGCGCGCATTTCAGCGATGGTTGAGGCGGCGGAATCGTCAATGAAGATGTGCGACTCCACCAGAAGGCTCAACGCTTCCTGAAGTTGCTCCTGCTCCGCGCGGCCAAAGAATCCCTTCTGGATTTTTTGCTGGTCGACGCTGGCCTGCGACGCCAACATGCGGCGCAGCAGCGACTCCTTGCTCATTTCCAGGCTGAAGATTGCCACGATCGCCTTTTGGCGAACGGCCGCATTCTGCGCGATGTTGATGGCGAGCGCCGTCTTGCCCATCGACGGCCGCGCGGCGATGATGATCAACTCGCCCTTTTGCAGGCCGCTCGTCATGCGATCGAAATCGGTGAAGCCCGTTTCGAGGCCCGTGATGTCGCCTCGGTGGTTATACAAGTTGTCGATCGACCCAAAGGAGTCGCGAACAATAACGTCGATCGGTTGCAGGCCCAGGCTCAGGCCGGACTGGCTGACTTCGAGCAGTTGCGATTCGGTTTCGTCGAGAACGCCGATGGCATCCTGGCTCTGGTCGGCAGCCTTGGCGATGGCGGCCGAGCAGATGCCCATGAGCCTGCGTAACAGGCTCTTGTCCTTGACGATGCGGATATAGTCTTCGATGACCGGGCGGCGGGGCAAGCCCTCAGTCAGCGAGGCCAGGTAGGCCACGCCGCCGACGGCTTCGACCTCCTTGTAGCGTGAGAGTTCGTGCGACAGCGTGACAATATCGACCGCCCGCCCGGTATCGATTAACTCGCTCATCCGCAAGAAAATACGGCGATGCGAGTCGAGCGAGAAATCGTCGGGCTTGATGTGTTCGGCGGCCTCGGCGTGGGCCGCGTTATCGAGCAGGATCGCGCCCAGAATGGTCTTTTCCGCGTCCAAGTTCGCGGGCAATCCAGCATCCAGGGTCAGGTCGGGGATCGTGGCCATCTCAAGAATGAGTGTAGGGCAACTCGCGGTGGCCGGTTGGGTGTGAATTGCGGCGCGGTTTTGTGGGAATCGCGAACCGGACGCTAACCCTCATCTCATCAACTGACCGGCCGGATCTCGTACTCCAGCTTGCTCGTGGCGCGCAATTCGACCACAGAGAGAGTTTTGCCCGGCACAGGACCTTCGGCGGTGGCGCAGCCCGCCTCAGGATTGGCGCAGGGAACGGGCGTTTGGCCGGACCTGCGAGCCGGCGCGGGACCGGCCTTCATTTGCGCCGTAGAGACGACGCCTGCCGGATCGAAGACAGGAACGCGCTCGACGATCTCGCCCTCGCGCTCCACGGTGACGCGAATGCGATCGTCGGCGAAGGTGACGCTCTTGTGCCCGCCGCCGGGGAGCGGGTAGCGGACCACGGTGTTGCCGTTGCCGTATTCGGCGTCGAGACCAGTCGCCTCCACAGGCAGCGCGCCGCCGGCCGAGGTGCCCCATGCGGTTTCGCCGCCGTTGGTTTGCGATTGCAGCAGCACGCCATTTTTTGGCGTCCAGACAAAGGTGAGGCCGAGGCGCTGCTGCTCCGAGATGACTTTGGGCGCGGAGGCGAAGGCCGCGTAGTAGCCGGGACGGCGGACATAGGTGAAGACGATGGGCTCGCGCGTATCTTTCAACTGCTCGACGAAGGACTCCTCATGCAGCGGCCGCACCAGCTTGCGCGCCTCGGCCATCTGCTCGGCGGTGGGATGCCAGTCGTAGTGCGCGCGTTGCAGGAAGACGTACGGCGACAGAGCGCTGAACTCGCCCACGGGAAGCGGATCGACATGCGGCCATTGCTTTTCCATCTTTTCGCGCGCGGCGTGGATCTGTTCGGCGCGGCGCTCCGGCGGCGTGGCGAAGGCGCGCATAATCAGGCAGCGATCGGCCAGCGGCGTATCGACAGCGGGGAAGATCGAATGCTGCTGGCGGCACTCAATGCTGCGGTTGGCCACCCAGAAGGGCTGGCCCGGCTCGGGCAGGATGTTCATCGAAAGCCATTTGCCAAACCGGTTCTCCTCTTCGATGAGGATTTCGCCCAGGTGCGTGCCGCGCCAGTAGTGATAGGCCATCTGTAGGTTTTCGTGGTGCGTGTTGAGGGTGTAGCCGAGGTCGGGGCCGTCGTGCTCGTACATGTAGCCGCAGGGGCTTTGCAGATCCGTGGGGCTGGCCTCCACCTGCTCTTTCAAGCGCGCCGAAAGCGTGGCGTCAGGGTACATGGTGAGAAAGGCCGCGCCGCCGGCAAAGATGTTGGTGAACTGGTTGGAGTAGCTCTTGCCGTGGCTCAATAGATCGGGATCGTAGAGCGTGGCGTGCACCGCCTTGCGGCAGCAATCGATGGCGCGCGCATGAAGAGCGGGGGCAATGGGCGGGCCAGACTTGAGCAGGCGCAACGCCTCAGAGATGAATTTGACGGCGAAAGCAGTGGCGGCCAGGTTCCACTGCTGCACGCCGTACTCGCTGAACTTGCCGTCGGGGCTTTGCGAGTTGCACCAGTACTGGAAGGCGAGTTCGAGACGGGCGCGCAGGGCGGGATTGGCATAGAACTGGTTCCACTTGCGGCGGCTCGCGTAAAACCACGCGAGGGTCAGGATGCTCTCCATGATGCGTGCGTTATAGGGGTGGAGCTGGGGCGTGCCGCGCCATACGGAGATATTGATGAAGCCGCGATCGGAGCCCTCGGTTTCGATGCTGTTGGCGATGCGCGGCAGATAGGTGAGGTTGTAGGGCATGTCGAGGTCGGCATCGGAGAAATCGGAGGGTTTCAGTTTCGAAGGCTCGAAAGGCGGAACTTCAGGTACGGCGCCCCCGGTAGCGGCTCTGAGCCGGGAAGAAGCGAGCAGTTGCGCGGCAGCCGCGCTCATCAGAAACTCTCTACGATTCATCATGATTTAGGCCCCTTTTCGTAAACGTTACCGATTCCGCCCTCAACCCTACACGAGGGGATTGGGGAGGTGTCAAGAAGGCAGGGAGCAAGGGAGCGAGAAGGCAGGGACGTGAGGAATGGAAAACGACGGAGGGCAGACGAGGCGCGGATGCGGCGCGATGTCCCACCCTTTCGCCCAAAAAGCAGGCAAAAGGATGGGGCACGGTGACGTTCTTTTTCCAGCGGTTAGAAATCTAGTGGATATCGGTCATCGCTGCGTTGAGTCCGTTGAAGATCTGGTCGAATTTGCCAGATTCGGCGGCAAAGCGCAGGCGCTTCACATTTTCGACGCAGATTTCGGGCGGGGTGGGCTGCTGCTTCAGGATCTCCATAACTTCGAAAATGAATTGATCGAGCGGCATGGCGCGCGGATCGGCGGCGCCGCTCATCAGGTTGGTGGCCACGTAGGGAGGAACCAGCTCCAGTACCTCGATGCCGGTCGTGCGAAGCTGATAACGCAGCGAAAGCGTGTAGGAGTGGATGGCGGCCTTGGTGGCGCAATAGGTGGGCGTGAGCGCGAGCGGCAGAAACGCCAGACCGGACGAAACGTTTAGGATGGCCGCGCGCGACTGCTTAATGAGGTGAGGCAGGAGCGCCGCGGTCAGGCGAATGGGGCCGAGGAGATTGGTGGTGACGATGGCCTCGGCATCGACAAGATCGGGCTGTTGCGCGAGCAGCTTTTCCGTGCGCATGATGCCGGCGTTGTTGATGAGGACATTGAGCGAGGGAAACTCGGCGACAGCTTTGGCGGCAAACTCGCGGATTGCCTCTGGGTTTTCGATATCGAGTGGAAGGGACTTCATGCCAGCGTTGGCGGCGGTGGTTTCGTCGAGCGCGTGCTGCCGCCGGCCGGCGATGATCACCTGATTGCCGAGCGCGTGAAGGGATTCTGCAAGGCCGCGGCCGATGCCGGAGCCGCCTCCAGTGATGAGGATGGTGTTGCCGGTGAGATTCATGGTGTTCGTGCCTCCACAGGGTCATGATAGACCGATTGTGTGGAGCTGAGGTTACCGCAAAGGAACAAACTAAGCGGCAGGAGGACAAAGAGAAACCATAGTGCAGATTCGGCGTTGCGTTCAGCCTTTTGGGGAGCAGAATCTGCGATGATAGCGGGATGAACCTGAAGGCAAGTTGACGAGATAGGAACCGCCGTTCAAGTGAAATCCGCAATGCGCCGAGTGGCGCTGATCTACAACCCGGTATCCGGCCAGTATTCCGCGCGACGCAAAGTCGCCATTGAGGAAACTCTCGCCGTGCTTCGCGAGGCAGGTGTTGAGGCCGAGGCACTGGAAACCAAAGCCGCGGGAGAAGCAACCGTTCATGCGCGGCAGGCGATGAACGACGGTTGCGATGCCGTTCTGGCCTGCGGCGGCGATGGCACCGTGCACGAAATTTTGCAGAGTCTCGTCGGTAGCGACGTGGCCTTGGGCGTGATTCCGCTGGGCACGGCGAACGCCCTGGCCGCGAATCTTGGCCTGATCGGCGCTCCCGCCAAAGTGGCGCGCAAGCTGCTCGAAGCTGAGCCGACACGCATCTCCGTAGGACGCATTCACTACCAGGACCATGCCGGCAATCCCGGCTCGCGTTACTTCGTCGTGGCTGCGGGAATCGGCGCCGACGCGCTGGTGATGTCGCGCATGGACGCGCGGCTGAAGCGGCGATTGGGCTACGTGCTCTACCTGATCGAATGCACCCGCACATGGGCTACGTTTTCATTTCCCTACTTTGAAGCGGTTCTGCCTGCAAACGGAAACGGCGGCGGCCGCGTGGTGGATGTGTCGCAACTGCTGGCCGTGCGGGTGCGTTCGTTCGGCGGAGTTTTGAATAAGCTGGCTCCCGGCGCAAGCTTGAATAACGGCAATCTGAGCCTGCTGGCATTCAAGACCCAAAGCCGGATGCACTATCTCAAATTTCTGCTGGCGGCCCTGGCCGGCCGGCACACCTTCAACGGCGCCGTCGAGCTCATGGAGACGCCCAGCATCGAGTGCCGCGCGCACAATGGCGCGCGCGAATCGCTGTTGGTGGAAGCGGATGGAGAGGTGCTGGGCTGCTTGCCGGTGCGCCTTGAAGTTGTACCCCACTCGCTTACGCTGCTCGTCCCTCCCGGCGCTCAGCCGTGAGGCGATCCGCGCCGACAGGCCGCGCGTGGTGTGGCGAGAGCTTCCACGTAAACAGAAGCAACACGATTCCCAAAACTACTGCGACGACAACCGCATCGAGCGCGACATTCCAACTGTACCGCTGCGCGAGGATACCGATGCCCTCGCCCTCGACGGTGCGCCCGAGATACCCAAACAAGCCGAGAAATCCGGCGGCCGTACCCACGGCTTTTTTCGACGTGAAGTCGAGCGCGCTCACCACGAGCAGCAACACCGCGGGATAAACAAAGAATCCAATCACGCCGAAGAGGCCGAGGCTGATCCAAAGTTTGCCCGGCGGACCGTAGATGATTCCCAGGTACGACAAGAGCACGGGAATCATGCACAGGACGCTGATCATGCCGCGCCGGCCGCCCAGCTTGTCAGAGAGCCAGCCCATGAGAATAGTGCTGAAGATGGCGGAAAATTCGAGTGCAGCCGTGCTCACGCCGCCCTGGCCGATGCTGGCGTGCTTCACTTCTTTTAGATAGGTCGGGCCCCAGTCGAGCATGGCGTACCGGGCGATGTAGACAAAGAAATTCGCGAAAGCGAATAGCCACAGATAGCCGTTCTTGAAGATGTAATTCACCAGCAGATCGCGGGTGCCCAATTCCTGCTCGCCATCTTTGCGCGCGCCGGCGGGATAGTCGTTGCGCCACTCCTCGATGGGCGGAAGGCCCACGGATTGCGGCGTGTCTCGGAGCCGGATGAGAAGATAAACGGCGCAGAGGATGGCGAGAACTCCGGGAACATAAAATGCCGAGCGCCAGCCCAGCAGAACAGTGCTGTAAGCGACAAGCAGCCCGGTCAATCCGCCGCCCACGTTCTGCGCCACATTCCAGAATGCAAACATGGTGCCGCGCTCGCTCACGCTATACCAGTGGCCGAGCGAGCGCCCGCACGGCGCCCATCCCATGCTTTGCGCGAGGCCGTTCAAGGCCCAGAGTGCAAGCTGCACGTGATAGCTGCTGACGGCGCCAAACGCGAAGTTGCAGATCGCGGTGAGCACCAGGCCGAGAGGCATAAAGTAGCGGGGATTGCTGCGATCGGACCACATGCCCATGAACAGCTTGCCGATGCCATAGGAGATGGCCGTGGCGGCCAGGATGTTTCCTACCTGCTCCATGCTGTAGTGCAGGGCCTGGCCCATCTCGCGCGAGACAACAGGAAGATTGTTGCGGACAAAATAAAACGTGGCGTAACCGATGAAAGTGGATTCAAGGATCTGCCAGCGCATCTTCGGATAGAGCCGCTGCGCCTGCTCCCTGGGAAGCAGTGGGATGTGCGGTGCCGGCCGAAGTAAATGCGCAATCCAATTCATCATGGTTCCCCGTGGCCCCGCAGGCTAACGCCGGCGACACCATTCCGTTTCCGGCCAGCGCAAAAATCAAAACGCCGGCCGGATGAACACTCAGGAAAACCGCAACAGCTTCTCACTCGGTGTAGAGATAGCCCTTCGCGGTCTCCTGGAAACTTGCCAGATCCTTCAACTTCCACTCGTCGCTGCGGCCCAGCTCGCTCGCCAGCAGATCGGCGACCACAGGCGCGGCTTCGATCGCGGCTCGCGCGTCTAGAAGCAACGCGCGCGTACGCCGCGCGAGCACGTCCTCGACCGTACGCGCCATCTCATGCCGCGCCGCCCACACCACTTCGCGGAGGCGGAAGGGCAAACGCGGATGAATCAGCGCGTCGAGGCTTGCGTTTTCCGCAGAGAGCGCCTGCACGGCCGCCAGATCCGATCCGTACTCGCTCTCCCACGTGGAAGTCGCGGTGGTCGGTTCCGCAGTCCAACCATGCAATTTCAGGTCCACGGTTCGCGATGGGCTCTTAGGCAGCACTGTCGCCTGCGCGGCGCGGTCGATGGTGTCCTGACCCATGCGGCGATACGTCGTCCACTTGCCGCCCGTGACCGTGACCAGGCCGGAAGGCGAGACCAGAATGGTGTGATCGCGGGAGAGCTTCGAGGTTTTGGCGTGGCCTTTGCGGACCAGCGGCCGCAGCCCTGAATAAACGCTGAGGATCTCTTCCGGACGCGGCGCGTGGCCCATGTACTTGGCGATATGGTCGCGAAGAAAAGCCTTCTCCTCGGGCAGTGCGCGCGGCTCGGGCGATGAGGAGTCGACCGGCACATCCGTGGTGCCGACGATCAGCGCGCCATGCCACGGAATGGCAAACAGGACGCGTCCATCGGCGGTCTTGGGAATCATCAGCGCGGTATTGCCGGGCAGGAAGCTGCGCGGCAGAACAAAATGCGATCCCTGGCTGACGGCGAGCAGCGATTTGTGCGGCTTGCCGTCCATGTCGATAATCTGTTCGACGTGCACGCCGGTAGCATTCACCACCGCCTTGGCTTGCAGTTCGAAATCTGCGCCGCTTTCCTGGTCGTGCGCGCGAATGCCGATGACTTTGCCGTCGCGCTCGATGAGGCCTGTGGCTGCAACGTAGTTAATGGCCACGCCACCGAGATCCTCGAGCGTGCGCAGCAGCGCGATCGCATAGCGGGCATCGTCGAACTGGCCGTCGTGATAGAGAATGCCGCCGCGCAGGCCTTCGCTTTTGACGCCCGGAAGTTTTTCCAGTGCCGTCTTGCGCGAGAGCACTTCGGAATGCCCGAAGGACAGTTTCCCCGAGAGCCGTTCATAGACTTTGAGACCGATCCCGTAGTACGGAAGCGAAAAATAGCTGTAAGCGGGGATGATGAAGTTGAGGTCGTGCACCAGGTGAGGCGCATTGCGCAGCATGAGGCCGCGCTCGCGCAGAGCATCCAAAACCAGCGTCACGTTCATCTGCTGGAGATAGCGCACGCCGCCGTGCACCAGCTTGGTGCTGCGGCTGGAGGTTTCTTTCGCGAAGTCGGAGCGCTCCACCAGCAGGGTGCGATACCCTCGCGACGCAGCTTCAACGGCGGTGCCGAGGCCGGTAGCCCCGCCGCCAATCACCAATACATCCCAGGGCGCCGAATTGCCGCCAAGTTCTTTCAGAATTTCATTGCGTTTGCTCACGCCTGTACTTTCCTTTCTTGGCTACCAGAGTATGGAAAGCAACCCGATCCGAGGCGAGGCATGGAGCCCTGCGCAGATACACCGCTGGACATGGCAGACACACTGCCTCAAATCAATTTGGATTGCTGATTTCCGCCCGGACTCTGGTCTCTAAGTGGGCGTGGAACCGCGGAGCTGAGGCCCGCGGTTTCAGGATGAACAGCACGCCTCGCACGAAGCGGACGCGCCATTGACTTGAGTTTATCACTGCGAAATTCCGATCGCCGTGCTTTGCTCAACAAATGCTCACTGCGGTAACCCGATAAGGGAATGCGCCGGCCGCAATTTACGGCCGGCGCAAAGTTTACTGCAAACTCCGCTAGCTCCGCTAACCCCGCTAGCTCCACTCCTTCTAGTAGGTGACCTTCAAGCCAAACTGGACGATGCGCGGGATAAACGTACCGGTAACCGTGCCGCCGCCGTTGCTGGTGACGTCGCCAGCTGTATTGTTGTCGGTACCGGAGACTGTGCCACCGCCCGAGCCCCCCGGCAAGTAAAGGTTGGTGTGGTTGAAGATGTTGTAGAGCTCCGACCGGAACTCGATCTTGACCCGCTCGATAGGGGTATTGAACTTCTTGTTGAAGTCCAGATCGGTTTGGTAGAAGGCTGGCGTGCGGCCGTAGTTCTTGGGCAAACTGCCAAATGGACTGGAAATTCCATTCGCGGAGACGTTGCCGATGTAGGTGGAGGGCAGATCGACCGCCGCCGGGTTCACATATTGCACCGAGCCGTTGGAGAGCTTTGTTCTCTGGATATAGGGAACACCAGCGACTAGGTTGGGACGGTAGAGGTTCTCACCGCGCCAGTTCTGCGTAAGCGCAGGCGAAACGGCATTGGTCGAAGCCGGACTGTAGGTCAGGTTGAAGGGCGTTCCGGCGTCCATGGTGTTCACACCACTGATCTGCCAGCCGCCGAGGATGGCCTCGGTAACAGGGTTGGCGCCGGCGAGCCAACGCCGTCCCTGGCCGAAAGGCAATTCGTAGATCAGCGTGGTGACGTTGGTGATGGGCAGGTTGTAGTCCGATTGGCCGTAGTCGCCGTTGATGTTATAGCCGTTCTGCGGGCACGGCGTATTGGCTTCGAGGGTCGATGAGGCGTTATCCAGATCGTGCGACCATGTGAAGGAGTTCAACAGGGTTAAGCCGCCGGTAGCACGCTGCTCGTAGCGGGCTTGCAGCGCGTTGTAGCTAGAGTGGAACTCACTCAACGCCTGGGTGATATCGCCGTTGGTGAAGGTGGGGTAAAGGGTTGGATTGTTGAGCAGGTAGCCGCCCCAGTTCATGTACGGACGCTGCCATTGGCCTGCCGGGATACCCGCAAACTGGCCAGCGGTCGTGAGCGGCAACGCCGGGTTCTTCTGGTTGGCATTGATGAAGCCTTGCAGGTGGACACCGTGATTGGCCACATAGGCAAGGTCAACCTTGGTGTTCTTGCCCACGCTCTTCTGCACGTCGAGGAACCAGCTCTCGGCGTACCCGTCCTTGGTGCTGGTCGGAATGGAGTCGATATTGTCCGTACCGGCGCTGAAGACCGTGGCCAGTCCCGTAGGGAAGCCCTGCGACAGCCGTACGAAGCCGTTCGTGCTCCCGCTTGCGAAGCCGGTCGTGGTTCCCGTCGTAGACGGGTTGCTGACCACGGTAATGAGATCGAAGGGCGCGTTGATGGCAATATTGTTGCCCGAGCCGGCACGCCAGTAGTGGATGAAGGCCGTGCCGTAACCGCCGCGAAGTACGAGGCTCGGCGTGAGAGCAGCAGCGAATCCAAAGCGCGGCGACCAGTCCTTCTTGTTGGGATTCACCAGCGACTTGCCGAATACGCCATTGCCACTATAGGGAGCAATGCAGGGAGCGCTTCCGCACATGGGAGACATGGCTGTTGTATAGCCGGGTGTGAGCGTCTGCAAGGTCCCGGTGGTGGTGTTGAAGTTGGAGACAAAGTTGTCGCGCTCCCACCACGGCGAGCCATATTCCCAGCGCAGGCCGATATTCAGGGTCAGCTTCGAGCTGACCTTCCAGTCATCCTGGGCGTAGGCGCTGTCCATCTGCTGGTAGACGTGGGTGATGAAATAGGTTGCCAGCGAGTAAGCGCTGCTGGTTCCGAAGAGGAAGTCGGCGAAGTCTGTGTCGGCAACGGCGGAGGTGTTGGGGCAGGAAAGTCCCGCCGCCGTCGGGCACTTGCTGTAGCCGCCGCCGTAGGAGAAGGAGCCGTAGAGCGGGTTCGAGTCCTCGATCTCCTGCCAGACCTTCTCCCATTCATAGCCGAACTTGAGCGAGTGACGGCCCTTGATCCAGGTGAAGTTCAGCTTGGGATCGGCAAGGGACGGGTTCTGCCATTGCGGGTTGGTGCTTTGACGGCCGAAGGAAGTAAATCCACCGGAGATAGCGATGGAAGGCAGTCCGCCGGAGACGCCGCCGATGGTCGGCAAGCCCGGGATGGAGCCCGCTGGAAACGCAGTACTGCCGATCGCGTAAGTCCACTTGCCGGCCCGTGTGCCGGAGATGGCCAGGCGTGCATCGATGAACTTGTTGGCGCTGAACGCGTGGTTGTAACCCGCGGCGACCTGTTGATCGTGAATGAGAATGTGGCCGTTGGTCTGCATGTCGATGGGTTCAGCCAACAGGTTGTAGTTCTTGCCGACTTCCTTGCGATCGCTGACCTTGAGGAACCACGAGGTGTTGGCGTTCTGCTGGAAGTCGAGGCGCAGGTCGCCCTTGTCGGCGTGATCGGTAAACGGCGCGTTCAAAGGGCAGTCGTTGGTGGCCACGCCTGTCGTCGATAGGCCGGCTGTCACCGTGCACTTGCCGGGCAGAGCGGCCTGGTACAAGCTGGCGATCTTCAGGGCCGTAGGATCGGCGTCGGCCTTGGCCTGGGTGGGCCAACTGCTATAGGGCGTGCCCGCCGGGATGTACGTACCGGGGCTCCACGGATCCTGCACGGCGACGGCTAACTGGCCGCTGAGCTCGTTGGTTGTGGGCACGGTATCAACGACCGTGGGCGTGAGGGTCTGGCGGAAACCTTCGTAATCGAGGAACCAGAAGAACCGATTCTTGATGATGGGGCCGCCGAAGTTGGCGCCAAACTGGTTGCGGTCGAAGACCGGCTTGAAGAACGGATACACCGCGCCTGTGACGGCGTTGGTCGAGATCGGCTTGATGTAGCCGAACGCGTTCAGATCGGTGTTGCGGATGAACTCATAGAGCGTGCCGTGGAACTGGTTGGTACCGCTCTTGCTTGCCACGTTGACGGTGGCGCCGGAAGAGCGGCCGTACTCGGCGCTCTCGTTGTTGGTGATCACCTCAAACTGAGCAACGGAGTCGGGCGGGGGCTGAATGATCTGGTTGTCGAAACCCTGATTGCTCTCGCCGTAGGAATTGTTGTCCATGCCGTCGATCATGTAGTCGTTGAACATGCTGCGCTGGCCGTTCACGTTGAAGGAGCCGGCGCGCGTAAACGAGGTGACCGCGGTAGTGGTGGCGTCGGCCGGAGCCTGGTGAGCGCCCACCACGTAATTCACGAGATCGGAATAGGTACGGCTCACCAGCGGAAGCGACTGCGTCTGATAGTTGGTGATGGTCTGGTCGCGCTGGCTGGACTCGGTTTGCAGCTGCAATGCAACGTCACTGACCTCGACGGTAGTGGCCTGGGCCGTGCCCACCTTCAAAGACAGATCGATGCGCACGCGCGCGCCGACGGAGACGGTGATGGACTTGGCTTCCGCGATCGAGAATCCGGAGGCGCTGGCAGAGACGGTGTAGACGCCGACGCGCAGAGACGGAACTTCATAGTCGCCGGCTTGATCCGTCTTGACCACCGTGGCGATGCCAGTGGCGTCATTCGCGACGGTCACCGTCACGTCCGGAACCGCAGCGCCGCTGGGGTCGTGAATGGTTCCGACTACGCTGCCTGTGTCGTATTGAGCAAAAGCTGTGCGCGAAGGAAGCATCAACAGAAGCGCCATGGCCAGAAGGATCCAACCGAACCCACGCTTACCGGCCTGGTGTCCTACAGATCGAATTCTCGAATGCATATTGCCTCCCAATATTTGTGTTTCAACAACGGTTAAGTGTCTTCCCTGTTGATCAGGGCTACAGGATTCAGAAGATGCCGTGCATAGAGATCACCGCTCCCATTTGAGAGCGAAGCACCGATCCCCGCCGAAGAGACAAGAATGGTACAGCAGTTTTCAGGCTGCATGACTTCCGCTTCGGCGGGTGTAGTCGATAAAAAACTCGAGGTTGTCGAAGATGCCGAGATGATGGTAAGCAACGATATCACTGCCATCCTTGGTCACATCCATTAAGTTTCAAAGAACGTGCTGTTAAAAATCGGCTAAAGACAAAAATCCACCCCAAATCCAAAGCTCTGTTCATCCGGCCTGACTTGCACACACGACCAGTATCGAGAAAGCTGCATTTGGCGGTGGATTTCTCTTAGTCTTTTCCGCGGGGAGGAAACTAACAAATATGAAATATGTGTGTCAAGAAAAATCTGCACACGTGTGTGGGCCGGCTGCTTCGAGTCGTCCCACATCGGCTAGACCAATTTCGGGTGGCTGCGGCTTTGGGTGTCCCCGGTTTGCGGTGCCCCCGGTCCCTCGCTTTTGGGGACCGGGGATGATGGCAGCGCCAATGCTGGCCCCGCCTATTTCAGAATCGCTCCAACGGATCGAAGCTCAGCCAAGCAAGCTTGCGGCCGCGGTCCAGGCCCGCTGTTGGCTTTCGGCCACGCCGCGATACGTAATCGCACCCAGCCAGGTGTTCAGGCCTTCGGCAAGGCCCGCATCCTGGCGGATCGCCTCGCGCGCCCCCTGGTTAGCGATACGCAACACATAAGGGAACGTGGAGTTTGTGAGCGCCAGCGTGGAAGTGTGCGGCACCGCGCCGGGCATATTCGTCACGCAATAGTGCACCACGCCATCCACCACATAGCTGGGGTTGGAATGCGAGGTAGGCCGTGCGGTCTCGACGCATCCGCCCTGATCGATGGCAACATCGACGATGACGGCGCCTCTCTTCATCTGCGAAACCATGGCGCGAGTCACCAGCTTGGGCGCGGTAGCCCCGGGAATCAGCACGCCGCCAATCACCAGATCTGCCTCGCGTGTTGCCTCGGCGATGTTGTAGCTGTTTGAAGCCAACGTGGAGAGGCGGCCTCCGAAAATGTCTTCGAGTTCGCGTAGACGGTTCAGGTTCACGTCGATGAGCGTAGTTTTAGCGCCGAAGCCCAGAGCGATGCGCGCCGCGTTGGTGCCCACCACGCCGCCGCCCAGAATGGCCACATGCGCCGGGGGCACGCCGGGAACGCCGCCCAGCAAAATGCCGCGCCCGCCGCGCTCTTTTTCAAGATAGCTGGCGCCCACCTGCACGCTCATGCGCCCCGCCACTTCGCTCATGGGTGTCAGCAGAGGGAGACTTCCCTGGCGGTCGCGCACCGTCTCATACGCGATACCGATGACTTTCGCTTCGAGCAGCTTGTCAGTGAGTGCAGGCACGGGAGCCAGATGCAGATAGGTAAATAGAACCAGGCCTTCGCGAAAATAAGCGTACTCGCTTTCGATGGGCTCCTTGACCTTGACGACCATGTCGGCCTTGCCCCATGCGTAGCCCGCGTCACCCACAATTTCGGCGCCGGCGTTCTGGTACTCGGCATCGGGGAAGCCGGACTGCGTGCCGGCCTCGGTCTCGACCAGGACTTTGTGTCCGGCCTCTGTGAGCGCTTTTACGCCAGCGGGGGTGATTCCAACGCGGGATTCGTTGTCTTTGATTTCCTTGGGAACGCCTACGATCATGGTCTCTCCTCTTCCAACTGAGGGAATTTTACGGCGCAGGCGGCTTCCAATGTGTGCAAACTTTGTGATAGAACAGCCAAATGAGAACGAAACGTGAGCAAACCATGCCGGCATCGCAACAATCGCCCGAGGCGGTGCAATCCATAGAAAGCATCCAAGCTGGAGCGGGATTCGAAGCAGCCGGACTCGAAGCGGCGAGACTCGACGAGCTCGATAGCGCCATCCTCCGCCACCTGGCACGCCGCGGTCGAGCGACGAATTTCGAGGTGGGCGAGGCGGTGGGCCTTTCGGCTTCGGCGGCGTCGCGGCGCATTCTGGCGCTGGAGGCTTCCGGAGCCATCCGCGGCTACCGCGCGCTGATCGACGACCGGCTGCTGGGCAAGAACATGACGGTCTACATCCGCGTCACGCTGGAGCGGCAGTCGGCCGCGGTGCTGAATGCGTTTGAGACCGCCGTGCGCCACTGTCACGACATCGTGAGCTGCCACCTGCTCGCCGGCCAGTACGACTACATCCTGGTAGCGCGCGTGGCGGGCATCGACGACTACAACCGCCTGCACCAGAACGAACTCTCGCGCCTGCCGGGCGTGATCCGGCTCGAGACCAGCTTCGCGCTGCGTGATGTGCTGGAAGGGAAGAGCTAGCAACCGAGTGCGCGCGCTGAAACAGAACTAGACCTCTGACCGCTTAAAGAAGATCTTTTCCGTGCCCCATCCATTCCCGCGTTTTTTTGCGGGAATGGGTGGGAAACCACCAAGCCGAAAAGTACGAATTCACGCGGTCGCAGTACTAATCCATATTGACGCGCGCTTCCCGCCAAAGGTCGAGGTCTCCATCGCGCGCGTAGCGGTCGATGTCCTTCAATTCCGCCGCCGAAAATTTGAGCTTCTTCAGCGCATCGAGCGAGTCGTCGAGTTGCTCCACGTTGCGCGCGCCGATCAGCGCCGAGGTGACGCGTTGGTCGCGCAGCACCCAGGCGATGGCCATCTGCGCAAGCGTCTGGCCGCGGCCTTGAGCAATGTCGTTGAGCGCGCGGACGCGCTTGAGATTTTCCTCGCTTAGAAAGTCTTTGAGCAACGAAGAGTTTTCAAACTTGGCGCGCGAATCCTTCGGAACGCCTTTCAGATATTTACCCGTCAGCAGCCCCTGCGCGAGTGCAGAAAACGCGATGCAGCCGGCGCCGAGTTCCTTGAGCGTAGCCAGCAGGCCTTTTTCGATCCAGCGATTCAGCATGGAGTAGGAAGGCTGATGAATCAGCAGCGGCACGCCCATGCTCTTGAGGATTTTGGCCGCGTCGCGCGTGCGCTCGGGGCTATACGAAGAGATGCCGACGTAGAGCGCCTTGCCCTGGTGCACCGCGGAGACCAGCGCGCCCATGGTCTCTTCAAGCGGGCAGTCTTTCCACGGACGGTGCGCGTAAAAAATGTCGACGTAGTCGAGGCCCATGCGCTTGAGGCTATCGTCGAGCGAGGCGAGCATGTATTTCCGCGACCCGCCGATGCCGTAGGGCCCCGGCCACATGTCCCAGCCGGCCTTTGTCGAAATGACAAGCTCATTGCGCAGACCGCGGGAATCCTTGCGGACACCAAAGTCCTTCCTCAGAATCGCCCCGAAGTTTTCTTCAGCTGAGCCGTAGGGAGGGCCGTAGTTATTGGCGAGATCGAAGTGCGTGACGCCGCGGTCGAAGGCTCGGCGAACCATTGCGCGGCCGGTTTCGAAGACATCGGCGCCGCCAAAGTTTTGCCACAGGCCAAGCGTGATGGCCGGCAGCACAAGGCCAGAGTTGCCGCAGCGGCGGAAGTTGGCGTGGTCGTAGCGGGTGGGGTCGGGTACGTAGGCGGTTTCCATAACACTCGAATCCTAGATCATTCGAAGCGCGAAGGCCAACAGCGAGCGCCGCGCAAAATGCGAAGAATTCGGATAGTGCCGGCTGAAATGCGATAAACCAGAATGTATGGAGTTCGCGGGACGACCAATTCCCGTGATCCATCTACGCGGCCAGGGCGACCCATTGCAGGGATGGTAACAAGCAGCCGCGCTGCCTCATGGATTCTCGTTTCGACGAGCCACGCTATCTGTTCGCTGTCTTGTGCTATGTAGCCGGCAATCTCCGCCAGATCGCGCATGGCGGTCTTTCTCCAGAACAACCTCACGCGGTTTTCTTCATCTTTCTTGCTTCCAGGATGGCCTCATGAAATTGTTTCATGGCTTCTTCGTGGGGAATGTCCTCTGACCCATCGTCCGCAAGCGCATCTTCCACGCCTTTGCGGAACCACTCCTCATAGCCGGGCTCGGGCTCGCCGGCCTCCTTTTGCCAGGCGGCAAAAGCTTCGTCCGACATGGCGCCTTCCTCGCCGATAAGATTTTCGATCAGCCAGTCGCGCTCAGCGGAAGGGAGCTGGCGGGCTTCATCGAGGAGTCGTTGCGCGTTTGGACTCATGAGGAAATTGTAGCGCGGCCATTCTCACATGGCTAGAAATGCTGATTTCAGGCTGCCATACCAGCCGACGAAAACCGGAAATCTATCGTTAGGAAAGCCGTTGGACGCAAGACCAAACTGCAATCCATCCTCGCGCATGATAATTCTGTATCCGCTATCCGAAGGCTCGCACCCGACAAGCCAGACCTCTTCGTTGTGCTCCTTGATCGTTCCGTTTTGGACTATTCGGACTGTGATCGTAATCCTCTCAGGCAGCACAAGCGCCTGCCTCAGGGTTATTCCATGACTTATGCATCCGGGGTCGACCTCCAGCGCCTGAATCCGAACGGTCTTTTCTACCTCATCGAGTGTCATTGTGTAGCTCGCTCACTCCGCATTTTCGATCTGCGCGCGCTGGAGCTTGTCGGAGTAGTCGACGTAGACGGCTTTCCAGGTGGTGAAGAAGTCGAGCGCGCCCGGCGTGAGCAACGGAAAAGATTGACCGGCTTTATTTGGTGCGGCTTCGCGCAGTGTCTTGCTGGCGGCCGAGTGTCGCCACCTTCTCGGCGATCCAGAGCTTGATCAAGGACTGATACGGTACGTCGAGTCTCTGCGCGTGACTGCGAACTGTGTCCAGCAACTTCTCCGGCATGCGCAGTGAAATCGACTCCGTGGAAGGCCTGAGCTTAGGAAACACAGCCAGCTTCGCCTTGCTCCAATCGACATATTCCGTGCTGTCGTTGTGAGGAGACTCCCAAAAGGCGCGCTCCGCTGCCTCATTTGCGAACTTAGGGATTGGCTTTAAGCGCTTGCTCATAAATCTTCCTCTCTTTGCGACTCGCCGCGCGAGCCGAAATCGGTCGAATCAGCGTACCGTCTTCACGCTCGGTAAAGGTGACCTGCAGGCAGCGATTCGCATCGGTCCGGCCCAGCGCGTGAAACCTTGGCTCCTGCTGGCTATGTTTTACGTCCGACGCAACAATCAATGGCTTGTTGAGAAACACCTGTTCAACTTCAGCCTTGGTTACACCGTGCTTTTCGTTCTTCCGTAAGTTTCCTTCATTCCAATCGAACCCCACGAATTCCATGAATGGCTTCCTTCTAGCTCGTTACGAAACTATCTCTGTGCCATTTCGCGTATATGTATGCAATATACAACAAGAGGGGCGTCTTGGGCAAGACTCGCGCCTGAATTGGCGCTCACTCCGCATTATCAATCTGCGCCCGCTGCAGCTTGTCGGAGTAATCGACGTAGACCGCCTTCCACGTGGTGAAGAAGTCGAGCGCGCCCAGACCTTCGCGGTGGCCGTTGCCGGTGTGCTTGACGCCGCCGAAGGGCAAGTGCACTTCAGCGCCGATGGTGGGCGCGTTGATGTAGGTGATGCCGGCTTCGAGGTCGCGCATGGCTGCGAAGGCGCGATTGACATTGCGCGTGTAGAGCGATGTCGACAGTCCGTAGTCGATGGAGTTGGCGATTGCGACGGCTTCTTCAAACGTCGAAAACTCCATGAGCGCGACCACGGGACCGAAGACCTCTTCGCGCGCGAGGCGCATCTGCGGCGTGACGCCGGCGAAGACCGTGGGCTCGAAGAAGTTGCCGTGAGCGTGCGGGCCGCTCGTCAGCGGGTGGCCGCCGCACAGCAGTTTCGCGCCTTCGGCCAGCGCAATTTCGACATAGCGCGCCGAGGTCTCGATCTGATTCGCGTTCACCTGCGGGCCGACTTCGATCGATTCATCGAGGCCGTTGCCGACCTTCAGCTTTTTCGCGCGCGCGACAAATCTTTCGGTGAACTCGGCGGCAATTCCCTTTTGCAGCAGGATGCGGCTCGTCGCCGTGCATCGTTGCCCCGTCGTCCCGAACGCGCCCCACAACGCGCCATCAAGCGCGAGATCGAGATTGGCGTCGTCGAGCACGATCTGCGCGTTCTTGCCGCCCATCTCAAGCGAGACCTGCTTGAAGGTGACGGCGGCGCGCTGCGCAACCAGTGAACCAA
>Ga0302267_10000662_pt1 | contig 46189 bp, 27 predicted proteins | sample III_Bog_E1_3_FD_194555 | JGI IMG/M metagenome (GOLD analysis project Ga0302267, IMG submission 194555) | Peat permafrost microbial communities from Stordalen Mire near Abisko, Sweden - III_Bog_E1_3 | ecosystem: Environmental > Terrestrial > Soil > Wetlands > Peat | place: Sweden: Abisko...
CTTGGGACGCATCGGTTTTTCCCAGTTATCGCAGTGTTTTCAACGACTTCTGAGATAATTATACCAGCCTCGCTCGTTCTATGTCATTGATTCTTATGGCGATTAACGATATTTTCAGGCACGACTAGATAGGAATGCGCCTCCACCATGTACGGAGCTATCTGCAACGCATGGTCAAAATGCGGAATTGCCTCATCGATCTGCCCTTTCTCCGCCGGGGCGGCCCCCAGGTCCTTGTGCAGTTGCGCAGTTTCCGGACCGAGGACCAGCATTTTCTTCAGATGCGGGATCGCCTCATCTACATTGTCCTTCGACAGCAGCGCATGCCCCAGATTGTTCTCCGCGCCCGCGAGGAGGTTAATGAAGACTGGCGACGCTATGGTGCCACGCGCAGGTTGTCGAACTGGGCATGGTCCCATTCGGTTCCCAAAGCGAACATGCCATGGGTATGCGCCGAGTTCTCAACTGAGGCGAGGGGGGCACCATCCAGCAACCCCACTATCTGGCTACCGCGGAAGCGCAATTCCAGGCGATGCCATTGGCCCCGCTCGATCTTCGTAGTGCCAGATGCCAGCATCGTAACAGGCTTCTTGAACTCTGCAGACAGGAGTTCCCAGCCTCCATCCAGTTTCAGGCGCAACACATAGCCACTTGGCCAGCGCGCATTGGCGTCTTGGAAAACGTCGGCAGAGTCGATGCGTCCCATGACAATCACCGGCGCTGCAGATAGGAAGCGCACGTCGGCCGCCACTGTGTAGTCGGTCCACGCGGCATCGCCAGCCATCGTGAATGGATCGGGCAAGGGACCCCAGGGAATCGGCTTGGTGGAGATCACCTGCTCCAGGCAGCGCCCTTGCCGTCCGGTACAAGGCTGCGCTTCAAATGCGCCATCCTGGTCGGAAAGATACCTTGGCGTATGGCTCAAAGGCGTTTGCTCAAAGTCCTCGGCATAGGGAAACGGAAAAGCGGCCGGCAGCGGCGCCACGGCCGTTCCCTTCCCCTGGCCGGTGGTGGTGGTCAGTGAATACAGCGCATCGGGATCGAAGGTGTAGACGAAGACGCCCTCCACCGGCTTAACCCTGGCGACCTGTTCGAAAGTGCGGGAGTCGTTGGTTTCCCAGATGTGAATCTCTGTGGCGGCAAGGCCGCCGGCCAGCTGGAACGAGACCGTCTGTGGATGTTTGGCGTCAATTGTCTCCAGGACTACGCTCCAGTTCTTGCCGTCGGGGGAGCGTAAGGCCACATAACTTCCCTTTCCCGGCAAGGAACCGGACGCGGAGTCGAGATACTTCCATCCGGGATGGGCAAACTGCGTGGTGTGGGCCGTCACCCAGATCGTAGATTGGACGTTGTAATAGCCGGACCATGGAGTGTTTGCGTACATAAGTCCAGAATTGGGCGCGGCCAGATTGTCATAGTAAGAGGTTATCGGGCTCCATATTTCCGTCGATGTTAGAGAACCTTCCAAATAGTTCTTGTTATAGAGATGCGCGAGGATGCGCCCGCCATTGGGCCAGTCGCGGCTGACAAAGGGCCCTCCACCGCTGTTCGGCTGGTCTTCGCTGGAGCACAGCGGCTTGCCGGTCTTGCGCGCCGTTGCTGTGGTAGTGATCTTGCCGTCAACCAGCGGATAGTGCGCGCCGATGACGGCAATTGCCGAAGCCAGTTCATGGTCCTTCAGCATTTCATCGGCGATGGACCATTGGCCCGCACCCTGCCCCGGGTACTCATCGCAGCAGACAATTTCAGTGGCCAAGTGGCGGGCCTTGAGTTGACGGTGAAGCTCCTTTATGTAAGCAACGTCGAAAACCTTCTCATTCCAGATCCCGGCATAGTCGATATCAAGAGAGTAATCGCGTTTGGCTGTCTGGATAAAATCCGCAACATACTCCGCCATTTTCGGAGTGTAAAGAGTACCTTTCCCCACCCAGCCGGGCGCACCCCAGGGAAGAATCTCCAAAACGATATGGGAGTTCCGTTTGTGGGCCTCCGACATCAGCCACCATTCGTAGCCGCGCGAGGAATTGTGATCCGCAGCGGAGCGCATGAGGGCAGGCTCAGAGCCGTCAGTCGAGTTGACATCCGCACCGATCTCCACCTTGAGATGCTGCAGAGCCGCGCCATAACCCGGCTTGAACAGATAGTCGAGAATCTGGCTACGCTGTGGCTCGGGATAGTCGATCAAGAGGCGGGAGGAGGCTCCGGCGCTGACAGCGCCCAGGCCGTCAAACACTCGCCCGGCGCTGCTGCCGTCCAGGACCACGTGTGTCTGCTGGCTGTTCGCGGCCACACCGGCGAAGCACAGCCCCAACAGAGAGGCGGCCACGGTCGATCTGCGAGTTTGTTGCGCAATCCAATCAAATGCCCAGTTACCGGTGCGCATCCACGTTCTCCTTTGACTTTCCCATTCGCAAATCTGTCTCAATCTCTTCAAGGGATTTCCCTCGTGTTTCCGGCAGGTGGAAGTAGAGGAAGAGCAAACCCGCGAGGCAGATTGCCGCGTAGGTCCAGAAGGTTCCTGCCGCCCCCAACGAGGCGTTGAGCAGCGGAAAAGTGTAAGTGAGAAGAAAACACGCCGTCCACAACGCAGTGATGGCAATGGACATGGCACTGCCGCGGATGCGGGTGGGGAAGATTTCTGCGATCACCACCCACGTTGCCGGCGCCAGCGACATGGCGTAGCAGGCGATGGCCGCCAGGACCAGCACCAACATTGGTTTGCCCTGCATGTGCAGCCGATAGAGCGCACCCAGGGCGGTGTAGACGACCACCAGGCCGGATACACCGATGAGCAGCAGAAATCGCCTGCCGAAGCGATCAATGGCAGCAAGGGCGATCAACGTGAACACCACATTCACAGCGCCGGTGACCACGATGTTGAAGAGGATGTCGGAGACCTGGTAGCCGGCCGCGGAAAAGATTTCCTGTGCGTAGTTGAAGATGACGTTGATGCCGCACCACTGTTGCAGAACGGCGAGCACCACGCCGAGGAGCAGAACCTTTGCCATGCCGGGCGAAGACAACTCCTTCCATACAGAACGTTGCGGTTGAGCCTGGCTGGCGGAGGCGAGGTCGTTCATCACCTGCTGCGCGTAGGACCGGCCGCCAAGGCGCTCAAGCACGCGCAGAACCTGCCTATTGCGACCCTTTGAAGCCAGCCAGCGCGGACTTTCCGGGATCAGAAACGTGGCTATCAGGAACAGAACGGAGGGAATGGCAGTAACCGCGAACATCCAGCGCCAGCCCCACTGGCCATTCCACGATACGAGGATCTCATGGGCCGTGGCGCCGGGAGGCACAGGCCGGGCAATCAGCCAGTTCACCACCTGGGCCAGCAGGATTCCGAAGACAATCGCTAATTGGTTGAGAGAAACGAGGCGGCCGCGCAGGTGGGCTGGAGAGATTTCAGCGATGTACATCGGCGAGATACCGGAAGCGAGGCCGATCGCAAAGCCGCCTGTAATTCTCCACGCCACGAAGACGCCGAAGTGCAGGGCCAGCCCAGTCCCCAGCGACGAGGCCGCAAAGACTAGAGCAGCCAGCGTGAGCAGGCGCTTTCTGCCGAAGCGGTTGCTGAGGCCTCCGGAAGAGATGGCTCCGATAAGGCAGCCGATCAGCGCACAACTCATGGCCCAGCCTTCAAGCGAAGGCGAGTCGAGCTGAAAGTAGCGCTCATAGAAGGGCTTTGCGCCGCCGATCACGACCCAGTCGTAACCAAACAGAAGGCCGCCCAGTGCGCCTGCGGCGGCGGCTAGCCAGACATAGGCGGAGCGGAACGAATGCCTATGGCCAGCACTCGCATCGGGAACGGGAAAGGAGGCGATCATAACGCGCGGCTTCCCTCCGCCTCTGGCAGCGCAACCTCACAGCCCTGCTTCAGCCATTGAAGCGTTTGCGCGGCGAAAAGATGATTCGGATCCTGGGCAACGACCTGCTTCAATTCCCGCAAAGCTCTGGCTTCATCACCCAGCCCATGGCTCGCCAGTGCGCTCAACAGCTGCGATTCAATACCATTGCGCCTGCAAAGATCATCGTCGAAGAGCAAAAGATTCGGCAGCGAAGTGGCGAAGTAATCAATCTTCGGCTCCGTCTCCTTTTGCCTTTCGGCAAACTCCGCGAGGCTTGAAAGAACCTCGTCGGCGGCCTGCTGGTTTCCCATCGCCTTGAGGGCCAGCGCCTGGAACCAGGAATGAACGCCGAGGGCAGCCAGTGGCGCAGCGGCTGCATTCCAATAACTCTGTGCAAGCCTGTTATCACCAAGCTGCTGGGCCGCCAAACCTGACAGGTAATCCAGATCGCGCTCCAGCGTCAGCAGATGCTTGCCTTCACCCAGGTTGTGAGGATAGTTTCGGGCGGCCTCAAAGTGCTTAAGAGCCTCCCCAGGTCTAGCTTGAATCAGGTCCGCTTTGCCAAGTTCCCGGTGGGCGTGGACATACTGCGTTGAAACCATCCCTTCCCCGCCTTCCCAAGGGCTGAAGCGGCGGGCACTCAACTGCTGCAAAGCCTCATGCCAGTGTCCGCATTGATTCAGCAAGGTGATGAACTCGACGGTCAGATCGTCCCTGCAATCTACTAGTTCACGGTTCGTTTCAAGCGTGCGCAAGCGCTCTTGCGGCGAAACCTTACCCACTCTTTTCCTGAGCTGATCCCATTCGTAGAACAAGCGCGCGTCGTTGCAGTTGGCGGCAAAGGCATGCGCGTACATCCGGTCAGCGGCTTCTGGATCATGCAGCACATTGAACTCCGCAATGCCCAGGTTCCGCCAGGGAATCGAGAACCCGCCGTCGAGTTCAACCGAACGTCTCCATGAGCGGATTGCGTCTTCATAGCGGAGCTTATCGTAGTAGAGGTTGCCGAGATAGTAGTGCGCTCTAGCGCTTGATGGATTGCGCCGGACCGTGTCTTCGAGCACGATCATTTCTTCCAGGCGCGCCGGAAAGCAGTAGTGTGTACAGGCAGCTTCGGCCTGGTCCGCATACTTACGCGCTTGCTGCTCATCACCCATCGAAGAGGCTAACCAGGAGAGCGTGTACCAGAGCATCGGGTGCTCTCCGCACGCGTTACAGATGCAGGCCTGCAACAGGACGTTGGCATCTTCGCGGAGTCCCGACCAGACCAGATCGTAAGACACATCCAGAAGCGTCTGGACGTCGCCTTCAAGTGCGTTGACGTAGGCGCGGAGGTCCTGCTCGGCGCGGCTCAGCAGGAAGCGCTCGGCCATCATGCGAAAATCGAGCCGGTCGAGCAACAGAGTCTCATCGATCACGGCGTGCGCATCGTCTACCCTATCCATGTGCCGCAGGATTGCAGCCTTCAGGGCACGTGCTTTCAGGTTGGATGTGTTGGTGAGAAGGCTTAGCTCCACCTGCTCCAACGCCAGCGGTAGATTGCTGCGCATCGTGCTGATCGATGACAGCGCAAGGTATCCGGCGCTCTGCCAGGCTTGATTCCACACCGATTTGTGGAAGGCATCGTAAGCCTCGGAGTCCTTCCTTTCATAGAGGCACGCGAGGCCGAGGTTGTAGAAGCTCTCTCCATCATATGGATTGGGATTCCTGAGCATCAGGCGGCGAATGGCTCGGGCAAAGTGTTCTTCTGCCTCAGGAAACAGCCCCTTGCGCAGCAACATCAAGCCCATCGCGTTGTTCAGCCGGGCGTCTTCCGGATCGCGCTTGAGACCTTCGCGCCAGTAGGTCTCCGGTGAGCGAGTGGCATGACGGTACTGCTCAAGATGCAGGCCGGTAAGGTACAGTTCCTCGATGGTTTCGACCTGCTCCGGGGCCGGCGGTTCGGTCGCTGGACTGGGCAACTTGCGGTCCACCAGCTTTTCCAGCTGGTAGGCAATCAGTTCCCTGCCTTCCGCGTCGAGCACAGTCAGCCGGTATGCCTCCGGGCTGTCTGAAAATGCAGTGACGGACAGAAGCAAGGGACAGCCTGGCATCATTTCATGCTGCTCGTCGAGGAGAATCTGGCCGCTGCCGCTGAACACGACGCGCACGCTGCATTGCGAGGTGACACAAACTCCGATGTGCGCAAGGTTCGGCTCAAACTCCAAATTCACAGCCACTTCGGTATTTGCGTTCTTTGCCGGGCCGATCTTCTGGATCGGATACCAATACTGTTTGAAGGTTTTCGTCTCGTAGGGTTGAAGCCAGGAGAAATCGGGCTGATTGTCGGTATATGCGCCCGCCATCAGTTCCACGTAAGGACCATCCTCGTCAGTCAGATTCCGGTCCCAGGCGTAGCCGAACTCCGCATTGCCCCAGGTCCACATCTTTTTCCCCGGCGCCACATGGTGATTGGAGGTATGCACAAAACCGGCCTTGCGAGCATGATCGTAGCCACCGCAAAAGTCGTACTTCGACTCCGTCACCATATAGGAAGTGGGAACCGGGATGTTTTTATACCAGGAAATATCCGTACCGGGGCGGTAATCCACGCCGTAATACAAGTTACGGGCAATCGGAAAGGATGAGATCGAGCGCTTGGCGTGATCGGCGACGAACGTTACGTCGGGGGGAAAGAAGGCCTGGTATTCGTCGTGGACGCGCACCGCAACATTGGACCACCACAGAAAGGTCTGCGGCAGCCCCGTGCGGTTGTAGAGCCTGACTCTCGCCTCTATAAGGGACTTCCCAGGGGAAAGATGAATGCCCACCATCCCCTTTATCTGCAGCATGGGATCGTGTTCGCTGAGCCACACGGTCCTTCCGCCGTCAGCGTGTTCTTCGATGGTGGCATGAACCGGCATATAAGTGGAGGGGCGATGGTGCTGCGGCCAATTGAACTCGACGCCCCCGGAGATCCACGGGCCCAGCAGTCCAACCAGCGCGGGTTTGATCACGCTCTGGCGGTAAAAGAAATCATATTGATTGGTTTTATCCAGCCCGGTGAAGATTCGGCCCCCGATCTCGGGAAGGATCATCAGTTGGACGAATTCGTTTTCAAGCGTGATCGCCCGATAACGCGCATCCACTTTCTCCAGAGCCACACGGTCAGTGAAAGGATTCGGATAGACTCTCCCGGTACTTCCCTGATATACCCGCTTTTCAAGAAACATCGGGTTCCGGTCGGCTTGCTGGACAGGATAAGTAGGAATGACAACGTGCTGCTCCCAGCAGCGGACCGGTTCTGCTTCACGGGCATTGCTCATCAGACTTGAACCTCAAAGCTTGCAATTCTCTTTGACGGCAGGGATGACCAGGAATTGATCGATGCCGCGAGTTGCCGGAAATTCTCGACAACCGTTAACGTACACGCAGCCTCGCCGCCTGTCAATAGCCACTCCGCCCATATCGATGTGCATTTGCGTTGACCAAGGGAGTTGGAACCCGCCTCTCCAATAGCTGGTTGCCGGTTGCTTGCCCTACGCAGACATTGCCACCGCGTACGCAGGGGTGACGCATGTGCATCCAAACCGCATTCTTCAAAATGAGAGCTAGAGGATGCGGTAAAATCGACCTTTCCAGTGGACTGCTATGAAACCTCCCAGCATCAAGGACATTGCTCAGACTCTGGGCATCTCGATTGGCACGGTTGACCGCGCCTTGCATGGGCGCAGCGACGTCAGCTCCACCACACGAGCCCGCGTTTTGAAGAAGGCCGAGCAACTCGGATACCGGCCCAATGTTGCCGCGCGTTCCCTGAAGCTCAACCGCCGCCTGCGCATAGGCGTTTACTTTCCTCGCGCCATTGCATCCTTCTTTGATCCACTGCGCTCCGGTGTTCGCGCCGCCGTTTCCGCTTCGACGGGCGTCAATGTCGAACTCGCCTTCCGGACCTTTCCCAGACTCGATGAAGGCGATGTGGAGCTTTTCGCAGCGGATGCCGATCAGAAGTTCGATGGCGTTCTGGTCGCCCCGGGGAATCCCGAACACATCGGGCCCACACTCAGTTCCCTGGCGCGCCACGGAGTTCCGGTTGTCTGCGTTGCCAGCGATGCCCCGCGCAGTGAGCGCCTTGCCTCAGTTACAGCGGACGCGCAGGCAAGCGGCGCCATTGCGGCGGAGCTCTTCTCCCGCACGATCCAGAAGACGGGCCACTTGGCCACCATCACTGGTGAGTTAACCACGTTGGACCATGCCGAAAAGCTTCGGGGTTTTGCGGCAACCCTCGCGCTGTTTGCTCCGCACCTATCTCTCCTGCCAGCCATCGAGTCGCATGAGCAGCCCAGAATGGCGTATCGGCAGGCTACCGCGCTGCTTTCTCACAAGCCCTATCCGTTGGGAATCTACATCAGTACCGCAAACAGCCTGCCGGTACTTCGCGCGCTGGAGGAGCAGAATCTGCTGGGAAAGATTCAGGTCATTGCAACCGATCTTTTTGCCGAGCTCATTCCGTATATCGAGTCCGGTCAGGTTCTGGCGACGCTGTATCAACGTCCTTTTTCCCAAGGCAAGACCGCGCTGGACCTTCTACTTCGCTACCTCATCAATGGCGTGGCGCCCGCGCCGCTGGTTCGCCTTGCTCCGCACATCATCCTGCGCAGCAATCTTGCTTTGTTTGCCAGTTATCTTGCCGCCCCCGGCAATGCGGCCGATTCAGCCGAGTAGCGTAAGGCGGTCCCGTCGAACATGAGTCGGGGATGATCGAGCGGGCCTCTCCTACCAGCGTGTGATTGACGATAACAGAGGGCAAAGCGCCGCCTGCACGCATGCAAGAGCAAATCGTGACCGCGCAAGTTCAGCAACATGCTGCTAACATCAGGTCCTGCCCGCGTTGCGGCAATGCATTTCACACGAAGGGTTATTACCATTCCACTCTGCGTTCTGCATACGGCAGCGTTGACATGCATATCCGGCAACCGAGTGCATGCCCTTGCTCTGGATCGTTGGCGCAAAGTTTCTGAACACAGTTCTTGAACAAGAGCGCCATCACGCCCGAGTTGCGGTACCTCACTGCCAAGATGGCTGCTTTGTTGCCGGTTCGAAAAGCCGCCGATCTCCTCGGCGAGCCTCTGCCCTTGTCTGCAGAAGCAACTGCCAGCACCGTCCGCAACCGGACGATGAAGGTCGGCATACGGCCTCAAGAATTGGCGGAAGTCCTTGCTACTCCTGCATCAAACGAGTCCTGCAAAGAGTTGATAGTCGGCTTCGATGGTGGGTACGTCAGAAATCCACACCGGCGACCGGAACGAAACATCGAGATCATTGCAGGCAGGGCGTTGGATCGCGACGGCCATGCGACACGCTTTGCTTTTGTACGCAACGGAGGTTGTGCTGCCTTGAGCGCGATCGCCCTTGTGTTGCAACATTGCGGAGTCAACGAAGCCACTTCAGTTACAGCTCTTACCGACCGCAATGCCGGTTTGCGCGCCATTCAGCAGCAAGCTGCGCCACATGCTTACCATATATTGGGTTGGCTTCACATCTCGATGAGATTCAAGAGCCTCGATAAACTCACGAAGGGCATAAACGCTATTGCCGATAGTGGGGCTCGTACCCATGCGCTGGTTGAGATCGACCGCGCGAAGTAGCGCCTTGGAATGGCCTCACGGAGCGGAGCATCGTGGGTTTGCTAGGTCTTGGGCAATGGGCTCAGGCGTCTTGCTTCCAACACCTCCCGTCCTTGAAGAAACTGGCGCATACGCTGTTGGAGACGATATTTTATGCGCAAATCCGGGCGCTTTTCTCCGCCAACCTATAGCTTTTGTTTGGAAGAGTTATCGGCGGCGGATGGCGCTGGCGATTGAGATCAGTTTGAGCGCGGAGCGAATCTGAGTAAGGGTCGCCGAGGTTTGTAGATGAATCGTGGCGGCCTGGTTGGGCAGGAGATCGATGAAGTTGGCGGAGAAGGTTGAGTCGACTCCCGGCGTAGTGATCTGGACGGCGCGGACCAGGGCGCTGGATTTGAGGTGAACGAGATAGCCTTTGCCATCGGGCGATAACTCGATGCTCGAGTCGATGGGGGCGTCAGGTAGCTTCAGCTCGCGGGTTTTGGCAAAGTAGAGCGTGTGGCCGGCAAGGATTTTGCCGTTGCCCACAAAATCAAATACAGCCACATCGCGGGTGGGGTCGAAACCTCCGATATTACCGGTGGAAAACGGTGCGATGGCTAGCGAGGTAAGCGCCGGAACGGTGATGGGCTGCGAAGATTCTGCAAGCTGACGGCCGGTGAAATCCATCACGCGCAGGCGCAGCGTTCCAGTGATGGGCTCAAGCCGGTCGGAGACGATGTGGGCCTGGATCTGGTTGTCCAGGTAGACAGGCGTGATGGCCACCGGAGCATAAAAACGCTTGGCGTAATACTGGAGAGCTTTGGGGCGGCCATAGTAGTCGATGCTGGCCCACGAAACGACCGGCCAGCAGTCGTTCAACTGCCAGTAGAGCGAGCCCATGGCGCGCGGCATTTGGCTGCGCAGGTGTTCGGCTTCGGTTTGGATGGCCTCAGCCTGCACGAACTGGCTCAGGTAGTCGAAGGAAGCGAAGTCGCGCGCTGGGCCGGTTTCCTGGTCGAGATAGTGCTGGATGCGATCGAAGCCGTGGAGGAACCGCTCGTGGTTGGCAAGCGCGGGGGCGGTCAGGCTCTCTTCATTGCCCGCAAAGGCGCGTACCGTGGCCAGGTCGGGCATACCCTGGAAGCCGTATTCGGAGAGGAAGCGAGTCTCCACCTTACGGTAGTCGTCGATGGGGGCCCCCCCGCTCCAGACGTTCCAGTAGTGCATGTCGCCGTTGCGGCTGTTGCCGGCCCGATCCTCAAAGTTCGCGCCGGGTGAACTGGGCCAATAAGGCACGCCGCCGCCATCTTGCACGACAACGCTCTTTAGAATGTCGCAGAACATGACTATGTAGTCCTGCCAGACGCGCTCGCGCTGGTCGGGTCCGATCTGCTTTTTGAAATCGAGGCGGTCGTCCCAGGAGTCCCAGGCGGTTTCGACTTCATTGTTGCCGCACCAGAGAACAACGCTGGGATGGTCGCGCAGACGCTTGACCTGCTCGATCGCTTCCTGGCGGACATTGTCCTGGAAGGCCTTGTCGCCGGGGACCATGCCTCCGCCGAAGGCAAACTCCTGCCAGACCATCAGGCCGAGTTCGTCTGCGATTTCGTAGAAGCTGTCGGTCTGGTAGTAACCGCCGCCCCACATGCGGAGCATGTTCATGTTGGCGTCGCGGGCCGCGGTGAGCAGGGCCCGCTCGCGCTGGGGAGTGATGCGGGCCGGGAAGCTGTCCATGGGAATGACATTGGCGCCTTTGGCGAAGATGGGAATCCCATTGACGACGAAGGCGAAGCTCACACCCCATGAATCAGGCTGCCGGCGCAGTTCCACCGAGCGGAGGCCGATGGTCTCGTGAGCGGAATCGAGGAGCTTCGCTCCCTTCTCGTTCTTCAATTCCAGGGAGATTCGATAGCGGTCCTGGGCACCGTAGCCTGCCGGGAACCAGCGGCGGGGATGCTCGATGCGCAAGGAATACTTCAAGTGGTTCAGGCCGGCGTCAAGGGTTTCCCCGCCGTGAACGCTGACTCCCTCCCCCAAGTGCCCGGCGGTGCTGGACAGGTTGAGATCGAGGGTGACTTTTCCGGCAGAGGCGGCCTCGACATCGATTTCAGCGGTCAGCAGCGCGCGCTCGGCGGTGACGGAGGTCTGTTCGATGTGCAGGTTGGTAATGCGCACGTTGTCCCAGGCTTCAATGCGAACAGGGCGCCAGATGCCCATGGTGACCAGCTTGGGGCCCCAATCCCAGCCGTACTCATAGCCCGCGGTGCGAATGTAGTGGCCAACGGGATAGATGCCTTTGGCGGGGTCGTAGGCCTCATAGCCGCTGCCGGGCAGGATGTAGGGCAGGGCCGCAAGAACCAGCGACATGACCCTGTAGGGCGAGTGAAAAAGCACCCGCAGTTCGTTGTCGCCGGGATGAAGCAGCGGGCGAATGTCGGCGCGCCAGGCCCGGAACATGTTGTCGGCCTTGAGCAATGGATGGCCGTTGAGGGTGACCTCGGCGAAGGTGTCCAGGCCGTCGAAGACCAGTTCGATGTGCTGGCAGGCGAGGATTGAGGCTTCGGGGCGAAGGGTAGTGCGGTATTCCCAGTCTTGTTCGCCGATCCACTGCAAGCGCTTTTCGTTGTCGGCGAAGAAGGGATCGGGGATGAGGCCGGCGGCCTGGAGGTCGGTATGCACCTCACTGGGAATGGTGGCTGGATGCCAATCGGCGACGCCGGGGTGCTGCGAGTCGGCGACGGCGCGAAACCGCCAGCCGGGGCCGATCAATTGGCTGACCGGTTGGGCCGAGGCCGCCCAGGGCGCAAGCAGAAAGAGACTCGCTAGAGAAGAGAGGGCGAGAGGCATGGACGCTGGGCGGCGCAACTTCATTCTTGTTCTCCGGCTTGCTTCTGCTCTTCCGTTTGTTCGACGTTATAAAGCTGGAACTCGCGAATGGCCGCGACATCGGTGCTGGAGAGAATGTTGAGCCGGACGCGGCTGGCGGTGACCGCCGGGAAGATGTCGATCTTCTTGTGGCCAATGGCCTGGGCGGCGGCCACGGACTTCCAGGCTGTGCCGGTCCAGACATCGATGGAGTATTTCTGGATGCGCTGCCCGTTGTTGAGCCACTCCATGGTAACTGCGCGGTCGAAGGTGACGGGCTTGGAGAAGTTGACTTCCAGCGTTGCGTGATGAGAGCCGGTGGGAGCCGACCAGAAAGTGTCCGGGTTGCCGTCCAGCGCGGCAGACGCTTCAGGGGTGGTCGGTCTGTGTTCCGTTGCCAGGTTATGGGCGTAGCGTGCACGAATAGCTTTGCCGAACTCCTGCAGGCGGGCTACGTCGCTGTCGGGGAGCAGGCCGCGCCGGTCGGGAGCAAGGCCGAGCAGCAACTGCGCTCCGTGACCAACGGTCTGATCGTAGGTGGTGAGCAACTCAGAGAGGCTCTTGACGGAGGCTTCGTCGTTGGGATGCCAGAACCAGTGGTCGTTGCGCAGGGGCGTGTCGGCTTCGACGGGACGCCAGCGCAGATAACCATGGCGGTCGATGACGTTCCAGTTCTCGTAGGGAACACGGCCGCTCTCGGTGCCCACCCATCGGGCGTCCCCGTACTCGAAGAGCCCGGTGTCGGCAAAGACGACGGTATTGGGCTGGTAGGTTCGCAGGGTTTCGATGATCTTCTTGAAGTCGTAAACGTGTCCCCCACTGCCCGCGCCGTCGAGCCAGAATTCGACCAGGTTGCCGTAGTTGAGCGCCAGTTCAGTGAGTTCCGCCTGGTAGTAGTCGTCATAGGCTGCGGAATCCTTGTATCTGGGATCGTGACGATCCCACGGCGAGAGATAGATGCCGAATTTGAGGCCGTATTTGCGCGCGGCACGGGCCACGTCGCCAACTACATCGCCCTTGCCGCCCTTCCAGGGGCTCGACTTGACGCTGTATTTGGTTTGCTCGGTGGGCCAGAGGCAAAAGCCGTCATGATGTTTGGCTACCAGCACAACATACTTGGCGCCGGAGTCGCGAATCGCCTTCATCCACTGGTCCGGGTCGAACTGCGTGGGGTTGAAGACCGAGGGGTCGGCCGTGCCATCGCCCCACTCGCGGTCAAGGAATGTGTTGGTAGAAAAGTGGATGATGACGCCGAACTCAAGGTCCTGCCAGGCGAGTTGCTGCGGGGCGGGCTTGATGTCGGGGAAGCTTTGGGCGAGCGCAAGGGGTGCGCAAAGGGATAAGACGAGCGCGGGTCCCATCAGATATTTGCGGAAAGACTTCATCGGAAAATCTCCAGTGAAACGTAATTTGCGTTGTAGGTCCGTGAAGACGCTTACGAGCGGGAGGGCTGGAGCGGCGCCGAAGTTTGCTGAACAGCGCCAAGGGAGCGATGGCGAGCGTTCCAGAGAGCTCCCGCGGGAGGGTCGGCAGGTGTGCCAAGAACCGCAATGCCAGGATACTGACTGCGCAAAGCAGCTTCGAGCGCCTGGCGAACGGGAGCAACGTGTTCCAGGATGCTGCCGGCGATGGCTACAGAGGGAACCTCGAAGGCCTCGCGGGAGTCTGCTTCCATGCCCCGGATGCGCTCAATGACCAGGCTGGCCAGATAGGCCAGATCGGTTCCGCTCTGTTCGAGTATGTCCTTGGCGACCGGATCGCCCTGTGCAGCGCAGTCCGCCACCAGCGGCGCCAGCGTGGAGAAGTCGGGCGCGGGGTTGGAATTGGCGAACTCGATCAGTTCTCCAATCGAAGCGACGTTCCAGTGCGCCTGCGCCACTTGCAGCAAGCGCGTGGGAGTCTGCCGGTCGATGGACAGAAAGCCGCGGCGCAGGCTCTCCAGACCAATGAAGTGCCCGGAACCCTGATCGGCCATGGCCGGTCCCCAGCCGCCCGCGGTCACGATCTTCCCGGTGGAGGCGCGGCCAGCCACATTGGAGCCGGTGCCGGCCAGGACCAGCACGCCGCGCTGGCCAAAGAAGGCGGCATCGAGGGCAATCTCGACATCGCCGATCAGTATGAGTTCGCCGCCGACCTTCCGTGCAAAGGTCTGGCGCAGCCAATCGACGACCAGCGGAACCGTTTCACCCGCCGTGCCGATGCAGCAGCGGGTGATGGATTGCATGGGGACGCCGGTAGCGGCGGCGAGTTGGCGAAGCGCGTCGGCCAGATTGGCCTCTGTGGTCTCCTGGTTGGCTCGCATGCGTTTGATGGTGCCGGTGCGGACCCTGGCCAGTTCTTGCGTTTCATCGCCCAGGATGAATTCTGTCTTGGTGCCGCCGGCATCGACGCCGAGGAAATACTGCATGTTGACATCCTTCTTGCTGTACGGCTAACCAGGCGCCGGCCGCGAGCCGCGGCTGTTCCGGCTGGGTGAGCGCAGGTTGAGACCGCATCCACGGAACCTTTGCTGCTCCGTCTCAGTGCCGTTGGGGCAGGAAGTTCCAAATCGCCGGGTCTTCTTCGCCGAGAACCCAGGAGCAGAAGCCCTGCAGGTTATTCCGCTGGACCAGTTCGTAGCGGTCTTTGAAGGTGTGCAGATCCGTGAAGAAGATCCATTCGCGCATCTGGTCGCGGTAGAAGTAGAAAAAGGCGCTGTGATCGTCCGCGTCCCATTGGATCTTGCCGTTGTAGGCCTCGGCGAGGTGGAGCGCATCGAATGTGCCAATGTAGTCGGCGGTTGGGTTGGGCTTCTCGGCCCCGCTTCCGCTCTCTTTGCTGGGGGCTCCGGTGTACCAGTGGTAGCCGTAGAGAGGGATGCCGAGGGAAAGCTTTTCTTTGGGCACCGCTTGGAGCGCGTAGTCGAGATTCTCCACGGTCCAACCCCAGCCGGCGACGGGGCCCGGCACGGTCCAGGGGGTGTGCTGATCGTAGGTCATCAGGCACACCAGGTCGACGTATTTGGCGATGGCAGCGATATCGTAGGCCCCCCGCCAGTCAGTGTAGATCCACTTCGCAAATCCGCCCTTTCCGGGGTAGCCGGGCGCATTGGGCACCGTGGCGATGGTCAGTTGCAGACCGGCTTGGTGCATGGCTTCAGCCGAAGTCTTCACCAGCGCCGTCAGGATGTCGCGGTCGGTCCAGTCGATGTTCTCGAAGTCAATCTGGAATCCGGTGTAGCCGTGGAGCCTGGACTCGCGGATCATGGCCTGGTTGAATTCGGCCTGGGCGACGGCATTGGTGGCCAGAGCGTGAAATTCCTTCTTGTTGTTGAGGCCGACCAGGGGCATCACCGGCAGCTTTTCGTCGTGCGCTCGTTTCAGCACGGTTGGATCGGGAGCGCCGGTAACCAGCCCATTCTCGTCCACCGAATACCAGGCGGGTACCAGCAGGTCGATCTGCGAGGAGTGCGCCTCGAAGGAGCGACGCGAGTCCGGACTGTCGAGCATGTAGAAGAGGGCAATGGGTTTTGCATGGAGACAAGGGACTGTCGCGAGAGCCGCCCAAAGCAAGAAAAGAAGTCGTTTCATCATTCTCCGTCAGAAAACTGCCAGGATGACCTGCTGGGTCGGGGAGGATCTACCCAGAGGCTGCCGCCCCGGTGGTTTTGAGCCTCTGTGATGCCAAACAACAGTTCCTGTTGCAAGAGCCTGTGGTTTTCATTCATGATTAGCACTGCCTGATCATGAAATGATCGTTTTATGCCAATATAATCGATGTAAGGTTAATTGAGGCGGAAATATTTCATTTTTTCGCTTCTACCTGATCAAATTGGCGAATGCAATCAAAGAATCTGTTGAAGGGGGAACGCCGCAATTCGAAGCCGTCTTCTGTTCTCGATGCCGGCAAGCCTTGCCAAATCAGAGTGGATATGTGCGATTGACCGACGGAATCGCTTGAACGCTACGACTATTTGCTGATAAGAAACGAAGCGGCTGGAAACATTCCACAAAGAATGGACTCTTCCCCAAATCTCATATGAAAGACTTTGTTTTTGAATTGTGTGCCGAGAATCTGGAAGCCGCACGGGCAGGCGAGAAAGCTGGCGCCGACCGGATCGAGTTGTGCACTCAACTTTCGATTGGCGGCGTCACGCCCAGTCTTGAGTTGACAACCTCGACCATCGCGGCGCTTTCGATTCCTGTTCATGTGTTGATTCGTCCTCGGGGTGGGGACTTTGCGTACACTGCGAACGAGTATACCCAGATGCGGAAGCAGGTGGCCAGAGCAAAGCAAGCGGGCGCCGCTGGAGTAGTACTGGGAGTTCTGCATCCGGATGGGCGGGTGGATGTGGAACGAAGCCGTGCACTGTTGGAACTTGCCTATCCGATGAAGACGACCTTTCACCGTGCCCTGGACGAGTCGCCGGATTTGAGCGAAGCGCTGGAAGCCGTGATCTCGACGGGAGCCGATTGCCTGCTGACCTCGGGCGGCAAGCCCAGTGTGCAGGCGGGGGTTGATGCGATTGCCCGGCTGCTCGAACAGGCCGGCGGGCGCCTGAATGTGATGGCCGGAGGCGGGTTGACGCTGGACAATCTGGTGGAAGTGGTACGGCGGACAGGCGTTTCGTATCTGCATGGTTCTTTGACAAACAGGCTGAAGAATGGCGGCGACCCAAAAATGTGTGCGGCGAGGGATGGTGCGGCACTGGAGGCCGATGCGCGCGAAGCGATCCGGCTGCTTCGCCGGGAGCTGAGAATGCGGCGGACTCCGCCGCAAACCGTGTGCTGATGCAACGTCAAGGAGATTGGGATGGTTGAGATGAACCGGCGAGCCTGGTTGCGCGGCGCGTCGACCACGTTGGCATGAACATGATCTGGCCCATCTCGATTCTCATGAGCACATTTACCTCGGTGGATGCTCGGGAGATTCGCCAGTGCCTGCGCTGGCCGCGGACCGGCCTGGGGTGCAGGCCACTTGGCCGGCCTAAAGCCTGCACCCTTTAAAGCAAACCGAGTGATTCAGCAGGTTCTCAGCGGATTTTCTCCAGAAAAGATGTTTCAGAGAAGGATGGATTTGAATTGGTGAAGGGATCACTTCTTGTGTTGCTGGTCCTGCTGGCGGCTCTGCACGCGGCGGCTCAGCAGGCGCCGCCGTTGCCGGAGTGTGCGGGAAGTCTGCAACCGGCGGAGTTGGACCGGCAGATCGACGGGCTGATTGCGCAGATGACGCCGGAAGAGCGGATTGCGCAGTTGCAGGACCAGGCTCCGGCGATTCAGCGGCTGGCGATTCCGGCCTACAACTGGTGGAACGAAGGGCTGCACGGGATTGCCCGCAACGGATATGCGACGGTGTTTCCGCAGGCGATCGGACTGGCGGCGACCTTCGACCCAGCGTTGCTGGAGCAGGTGGGCACGGTTGTGGGAACCGAGGCGCGGGCCAAGTTCAATCCGCATCAGGCGGCGGATTCGGCGCGCTATGCGGGATTGACGATCTGGTCGCCGAACATCAATCTCTTTCGCGATCCGCGCTGGGGTCGCGGGCAGGAGACATATGGCGAAGACCCGTATCTGACCGGCTTGCTGGGCGGTGGATTCGTGCGCGGCATGCAGGGGCCGGAGGGTTTCTACCGCCGCGCGGACGCCACGCCGAAGCACTTTGCCGTGCACAGCGGCCCGGAGTCGCAGCGTGACGGATTCAATGCACAGGTCAGCGCGCACGACCTGGCCGACAGCTATCTGCCGGCGTTCAACGCATTGACAGGACAGGCTCATGCCGCTGCAATGATGTGCTCCTACAACGCTATTAATGGAACTCCAGCGTGTGCGAATCGAGGATTGCTTCAGGACCGGGTGCGTGCTCAATGGGGATTCGCAGGCTATGTGGTTTCCGACTGCGATGCGATCGATGAGATTACCGAGTATCTGCACTTTACGCCGGATCATGCGCACGGGGCGGCGGCGGCGCTCATGGCGGGCGTCGATCTGGATTGCGGCGCAACGTATAGCCATCTGAATGAGGCGCTCCGCGAGCATCTGATTGCCGAGCAGGATGTGGACCGCGCACTGCACCGGCTGCTGCTGGCTCGCTTGCAGCTGGGAATGTTGCAGCCGGCTTCCTGTTCGCCCTATGCGTCAATTGGCGCGGAGGCGGTGGATACGCCGGAAGACCGTGCCCTGGCGCTGCGCGCTGCCGAAGAGTCGATGGTGCTGCTGAAGAATGAGGGGAACTTGCTGCCGCTGCATTTTGCGGGCAAGCGCGTGGCGGTGGTGGGACCCACGGGGGATTTGCTGGAGGAGATTGAGGCCAACTACCACGGAACGGTGCGTAACCCCAAGACGCTTTTTGAAGGGTTGCGGGACGGCCTGCCTTCCAGCGCGCAGATGAGCTACGCGCAAGGATCGGCTCTGGCGGAAGGAGTCGCCGTTCCAGTGGCGCGAACGGCGCTGCGGACCGGTGGGAAAGAGGGTTTGCTCGGCGAGTACTTCAATAACCCGGATTTGGCAGGGAAACCAGTGGTGACGCGGCTGGACCCACGCATTGACTTCGACCTGGACCGCGCGGAGCCTGTGCCGGGGCTGGGAAGCGCCTACTCGATTCGGTGGACCGGTGAATTGAAGCCTCCGGCGGCGGGCAGCTACAGACTGCAAGTGGGGATCGACCCCTGCTTCGATTGCAAGGGACACGACGGCTACCGGCTGTGGGTGGATGGGAAGAAGCTGCTGGAGGACGATGGAAGTGCGGGCAAGCGTCCGGACGCGGTGACGCTGGACTGGACCGATGCGCAGCCTCATGCGATTCGGCTGGAATTGCGGCACATCGGAGAGGATGAGGGAATTCATTTGAAGTGGGAGGCCCCGGCCACGGCGCAGTTGGATGAGGCGCTGGCCACCGCGCGCAAGGCGGACGTCATCGTAGCCACGGTGGGACTTTCGCCTAGCCTGGAGGGCGAGGCGCTGGGGATCAAGGTGCCGGGATTCTTTGGCGGTGACCGGGAGACGCTGGAGCTGCCCCAGCCGCAGAGGAAACTGCTGGCCGCCCTGACCGCGCTGCATAAGCCGATGGTGGTAGCGATCAGCTCGGGAAGCGCCGTGGCTCCTGGAGTCGAGATGGATTCGGCGGAGGCTGTGGTGGAAACGTGGTATCCAGGCGAGGCGGGCGGCGAGGCGCTGGCGAGGCTATTGAGCGGCGCGGTCAATCCGTCGGGGCGCTTGCCGGTGACCGTCTACCGGTCGGTGGAGGACTTGCCGGAGTTTACCGATTACTCGATGGCGCATCGGACTTACCGGTACTACGATGGGCCAGTCGCGTACCCCTTTGGCTTTGGGTTGAGTTATACCCAGTTTGCGTATTCCTCGCCGGAGCTTTCCGTACAAAGGCTCCCAGCTGGCAAAACGCTGCGGGTGAGCGCGACGGTGAAGAATGTGGGCCGGCGCGAGGGCGATGAAGTGGCCGAACTGTATCTGATTCCCCCCGTCATGGCTGGCGCGCCACGCCTGAGCTTGCAGGGTGTGCGACGGGTGCACCTGCGAGCTGGGGAGTCGAAGCAGGTGGAGTTTATTCTGCAGCCAGGACAGCTTAGTTTGGTCGATGCGGAAGGCAAGCGAGCCCTCCATCCAGGCACTTACAGGGTCTTCGTGGGGGGAGCTCAGCCCCATGAACTGAAACAGGCTGGCGTGGCCTTCGAGTTGACCGGAGAGATGTCGCTCCAGCCATGACAGCATTCCTCGTCCGTTGAGGCTGCCGAGGCCGCCGTCCAAGTGTCTGAACGCACGCGGACGGCGGCCTTTCTTGCGTTAACGCGCTGGCCCGTCTCTGCCTTAGGCGCGAATGACGCGAATGCCCTGGCGCTCGAACGGAGCGATGGCCTCCTGAGAAGCGCCCGTGTCGGTGATCAGAATATGGATATCGTTGGTTGGGCAGATGAAGGCGGGGCTTACTTTACCGAGTTTGCTGGAGTCGGCCGTGACGATGACCTGCTTGGCCTGTTTGATCATCTTGCGGTAGACCAGTGCCTCGTCTGCCTCCAGGGAGGTGGCCCCGCGCTCGCCGTCCAGCCCGGTGACGCTCAGGAATACCTTGTCCATGTAGACATCGTTCAGAAACGTCAGGGCGGCGTTGCCCGTCAAGGAGAATGACCAAGCCCACGGAACCACTCCGCCAGTCAGACTGGTGCGGATGCCTGGTTGGTTACACAGCTCCATGCCGATGTTGATGGCGTTGGTGATGACTTGAATCTTGTCGCGATGGCGCAGGCTGCGGCCGATGTGCGTGGTGGTCGTGCCTGCGGTCAGCCCCACCGTCTCGCCGGCCAGGACGAGCTCGGCGGCGGCCAGGCCGATGTGACGCTTTTCGACCGCAAAGCGCTGCTCCCGCGCAAGGAAGGAACTGTCGTAGCGGAAAGGCTCGTAGAGCAGTGGCTCGACGAGCGTGGCTCCGCCGTGCGTGCGGCGAATCAGGCCCCGGTTTTCCAGCCGCGCCAGATCGCGACGGATGCTGGGCGCCGAGGAACCGGCCACAGCGAGAAGTTCTTCGATGGTGGCAGTTCCGGTCCTCAGAAGAAACTTGATGATCTGCTCTGAACGACGATTGATTGACTCGGACATATCAAAGAGATTCTACTCTGCCAACCACGAAAAAATGGAGAAGCAGTCAGCATTTCTGATAAATATCTCCGGTTTTGCCTACATTATTCTCATAGATTTGATCATATATACCGTATAAGATCGTTTAAGAAATAATCTCAGTCTGCGAGAACAGACCACCGGGGTGGGGAAGATGCCGAGCTTTGCTCATGAAATGTTGCGGGAGATCTACGAACAGCCGGAGGCGCTTCGCCACACTTTGGCGCTTTACCTGGCAGGTACGGGCCTGAGGCCGCAGGTGGCCGCCGGACTGGCGGGTTGGGCTATCCCGGAAGGTGAGATCCTGATCACCGCCAGCGGCTCCAGCCGCCACAGCGGCCTGGCGGCGGAGATTCTACTCGAAGACCTCTGCGCCCTGGCTGTGGACGTGGAATATGCCAGCGAGTACAGTTGCCGGGGAGGTCTGGATCTTCGTCATCCCAGCGTGTTGGTCCTTTCGCAGTCTGGGGAAACCTCGGATACGCTGGCGGCCTTACACGAAGCGCGCCGGCGCGGGCAGAAAACGCTGGCCATCACCAATGCGATCGACTCGACCATGGCACGCGAGGCCGACGTTTCCATGTCGCTGGCAGCAGGCGTGGAAAGGGCAATCCCCGCCACCAAAAGCTTTACCTGCCAGTTGGCTGTGCTGTATGTTTTGGCGCTCTATGAGGGCGTCCGCCTGGGCCGGATCGATGCCGCGGCGTTGGCCAGGCACATTGAGGAGTTGCGGGCGTTGCCGAGCCGGATCGAGGCGCAATTGGACGGCTGGCGGGAGCAGATGGCCAGGCTGGCGAGCAAGTACAAGTCCGCCGTCACCTTCCTCTACCTGGGCCGGGGCATTCATTATGCTATTGCTCGGGAAGGCGCCTTGAAGCTGAAGGAGGCTTCCTATGTTCATGCCGAGGGTTACCCCGCGGGCGAGTTGAAGCACGGCCCCAATGCGCTGGTCAGCGACCGTGTGCCGCTGGTGGTTTTGGCAACGGTGGATCACAGCCTGGATGCTTCGCTGTTCCGCTATGAGAAGACGCTGCAATTGCTGCGCGATATGAAGGCGCAAGGCGCCAAAGTAATCGCCATCGCCAACGCGGGAGATGCGGCTGTGGCGGAGTTGGTAAGCGACTGCGTTTATGTCGAACAGGCGTCCGAATACCTCCTGCCCATAATGGAAGTGATTCCGCTGCAACTGTTCTCCTACTTCATGGCCCTGGAACACGGGGTAGACGTGGACCGGCCCAGGAACCTGTCCAAGGCGGTCGTGGAGAACGTGTCTGTCGTGTAGTTTCCCTGAAGGGGCCATGCGGCACAGCTTTGTGGATTCCTCGTGGGGCAGAATCCACAGAGCACGTTCGTTCAGCTCATCCACTCCCTGGCGATTTGACGGACTCTTTCAACCGTCATCGGTTCCTGTTCCTTGAACAAGTTGTGCTCCGCGGGAGCAATTGCATAAATTGCCGGGATGGCGTCGGCGACGCAGAGACATAACGCATCCTTGTATTCCTCATAACGGGATGCTGCCAGCCATACATAGCGGGCCAGGATCTGGGCGTCGACGGCGCTTCCAGCGGGGTCGGCCGTATCGGGCAAGGGACTGGTGTGTTCCTGGTCTTCTAGGATTGCGATGCTGGTGAAGGGCTTAGGCTTGTTTCGCATGCCGAAGCAAGCCACCAACACCGTTGGACGCGCGCGCCGGAAAGCTTCATTGGCTGCCCATTGGACAAATGCGTTCCCAAAAACCACGGATCCATTGCCGCTCAAAAAGAGTTCTTTGAGAAACTCGCGGGTCGCGACCTGACTCTTGAGCGCCTCCGGACACCATGGAGTCACATCTGTCTGTCGCAGTTCTCCAATGACCTTGTCGGCATCGGCAAGATCCTTCTGTATCCAATTCATCCGGTCTCGGAAGGCTTCTCGAAAGGCGAACAGCTCGTCATAACTTAGATACGTCGACGATTGGGCCATTTCTCTCGGAGTTCCATGCGCGGGTATGGCCTTGCTCAATGTGGAACCCGCATCCAATATCCACATGTCTTCTGCACTGTACCCCGCTGTGTCTGCGGCCTTGCCGAGAATACTTTCTCCCTCTCCGCCAAAGAGAATTTCGGAACAGGACGCGGCGGAGGAATTGATGGCTTGCAGAGTCAATTGCCGGCCTTGCCCGGACCACTCACCCCAGACGCCCTCTGCTTTTACGGGCAGGGAGTGAGGCAGAACGATCAGGATAAGCCGATGCTTGCCATTTTCAGCTGATTGTGAGGCTAGCGATTGAGTATGTCTGGATACCTCGTCGAACACTCCTTGTACTGCCCGGCGCCATTCCTGATAGTAGGGAGAATGGGCGAGCAGCGAAGTGTTTTCCAGCGTTTCACCTTCCCTGGAGAATGTCCATTGCGCGACGCCCATTTTCGTCTCAACTGTCCGGATAGGTTTGAAAAGCAATTCAAACTCACTATGACTGAGCTTTTCAAGGAATGACAGGAAGGTCTCGATGGAATTCCGTTCGAACCCAAAAAGCCGGTCCATGGTCGTCAGCTTTTCATTGATAAACGGACGAAAGGTGATTGGCAGGCGCTCCACCAGTTTTGAATACTGCACCGAACTTGTTTCCGCCTTCATATTAGGTCCCACCTTTGGCAGAACGAGATCAAATCCTCATTGCCTGAAAGTTACATTCTTCCTAGATTTCCAACCCGGCCAGTTTCGTTCCCATCCCATTGGGCGTTGGGCCACCGAGAAGTGCAGCTATCGTCGGGCACACGTCGACGTGACGAACGAGCCCCTCTTCGACGTGCGGATTCTTCACAGCTTTGCCCATACAAATCATCCAGGTATTCCGGCAGGATTCGCTGTCGGAGCGATGATTGAAGAAGCCATTCGTGCTGGCGCCATCAAAATCGCGTCCAAATTCCGGCAGGATAAGCAGGGTGGTGCGGCCCCGGTATGCATCGTTTGTCTGGATCTCCTCCCAGAGCAGCGCAGCAAGGCGATCGAAGTTCCGAATCCCGCCAAGGTGCAAAGAATAGGATCCAAAGTGGGCTGCTTCAACGTCGGAGAACCCCACGACCAACAAAGTTGGTGCAAATTTGCGCATGATCTCGACACTCATCCAATAAGTGAACTCATCTCCGGTAATCGGTCCACTACCGTGAATGAGAGCGGCAACGGCCCGCTGGATTGTGGACCTCGCGCGGGGATCCAATTCGGAGGTCCCATCCAGGACGTTCCAGCCAAGGCCTTCATAATTGCTTCCTTGCAGGATGTTGTCGATTTCATCTTGGGCTTTTGTTCTGTCGGAGAGACTTTGCTTTCGACCCTCCTGAATGGCAGCTTCCACGGCGTTGATCAACAACTGCTTTGGAAATACCACATTCGCGCCAAAAGCACTGCCGTATTCGTGCGCAGAACTGGCTCCTATGAGTCGAGTCAACGCTTTGTTGCTCGAAATCAGCCATGCGTCCCCGGCCGGCAAGCCGGCATCTTTGCGCAGATACTCGAAGATTGTCGGAGTGGTTGGACGCTGGTTTCCCCAGGCGTCGACACGCTGCCAATTGCCGGTCAAGATGCTTGCCGTTGAATTGAAATGAGACGTGATTCCTTCATTTCGAATGTTCGGATAGAAGACAGACTGAGCCAGGAGTTTCCCTGACAAATTGGGAATATTGGCGGCTCCCTTCGCGGAGAAGGTTTCTTGCCTTCGTACGCCGCCGGAGATCAGCAAGACAACTTTATTGCCGGAGTGACGCGTCGCCTGTTCCGCCAAACCACGGGGTTGTTGCGCCATCAGCGAGCCTGCAGCCAGCATTGCTGCAGCCTTGAGGAAATTGCGTTTTGAAAAATCCACCGTCAGCATCAGACCTGCCTCGCCTCTTGTGTAACCCATACTTCCCAACGGAATCTGGCCTTGTGGTGACTCAGGTCGCCACGTCGTCGAGCGATGATCGAAAACGACTCGCGCCGGTCTCGGTTTACTCCGGTCTCGGCTCCAGATAGGTTGGGTGGTCTTCCGGCTTGATCGTCTTGACCGACCCACCGTTCAAATCCAGGATCGTGACGCTATTGCTTCCCGCATGCAGCCAAGCTCCAGGAAGAAACAGGCTGCCCATGGGGCCCACCTTCCAGAACCTGCCCAGCAAATGTCCATTCACCCAAATTACGCCTTTGCCGAGTTGGCTGGTGTTCAGAAAGGTGTCTCCCGGAGTGCTTACCCGCAGATCTCCGTGATAGAAGCAGGGACCTGCGCATACCTGGCTCAGATATCCGTCCAGCGGCGGTTCCGCGAGCGGCAGTGGAAAGATCTCCCATCCATGTTGCGGGTGACCGTTCAAGAGGACCTCGCCGAGGATGCCGGCACGTTCGCCGCGGATCCTTGTGGTGAAGTTGATTCGACCAGAATTCTCGACCAGCAAGTCGAGATGTTGGCCTGCCTCAAGTGGCAAGCGCAACTGCGCCTTCCCCAGGCGCCGGTCCATGGTTCCCACCGGTTTCCCGTCCACGAAGACCCGCGCGTAGCTATGGAGATTGGCCACCTCAAGCAACGCCTCTGGTGGCAGGGCAGCCGAAACTTGCGTGCGGTAGAGGATATATCCGTAGGCCTGCCCGACGTCCTCCATCGAAAGCGGCTTCTCCGAGCGGATCGCCGAGGGCAGAGCCGTCCACAACGATCGACTCTCCACTAGCCTCAATGCGGGAAGCGCCATCATCGGCGGCGAAGCCGGTACGTCCGGCGCCGTCCGGTGGGTTGCCTTCTGAATCATGTCCCGCAGCGCAAAGTACTTCGCCCTCGGCCGCCCGGACTCGTCGAGTGGTGCGTCATAGTCGTAGCTGCTTACATCTGGTTGATAGCCGTCATGGTCGGAATTCGCCCCATTCATCCAGCCGAAGGTCGTCCCTCCGTGGATCATGTAGAGATTGATCGAGTAGCCCTTCTCGATCGCCATGCGGACCTCCGCTTCCTGCCTGGCCGCATCCGTGACCTGGTGCTTTTCGCCCCAGTGGTCGAACCAGCCATCCCAGTACTCTGCGACAAATACCGGTGCGCCGGGACGGAAGCGCTGCAGTAACCTGATAGATCGCTCGGCGTCTCCGGTGCCATAGTCCACGGCTGCCAAGACGCCCGGAATCGTTCCCTTCGCGAGGACATCTCCGCCGTCTGCCGTATAGAGCAACGACTCAGTGAATCCAGCATCGAGCACGATCTGGCGAATTTGTTGCAAATACCGGCCAGCGTCGTCAGGCACGCGGAACGAACCGTACTCGTTTTCGATCTGCACCGCAAGGATCGGGCCACCGCGGCTTGCCTGGAGCGGGGCAAGTTCCCTGCCCAGGCGGAGCATCCAGCGGCGCGCGGGATCGAGGAAGTTGGGCTGCGAACTCCGCAGCAGCATTTCGGGATCTTTCAGCAACCACGATGGGTATCCGCCCAGATCCCACTCGCCGCATATATATGGACCCGGCCGTAAGACCACATAGAGCCCCTCTTCTCCCGCCTCTCGAATGAACTCCGCGACATGGTTCTGTCCACTGAAGTCGTAGATGCCGGGGCGCCGCTCATGCAAATTCCAGAACACGTACACCGTAATCGTGTTCATTCCCATCGCATGAACCTTGCGCAACCGGTCTTTCCAGTCAGCCCGGGGAATTCGCGCGTATTCCAGTTCGCCAGAGATGATCTGGAAGGGCTTGCCCCGGAGTAGGAATCTGTCTCCATCTACCTGAAGCGGCGCTACTTGCGTGCGCTGGACCTGCGCCTGAACTGGCGGTGCTAACAGTCCCAGCATCGCTATCGCTGCCGATACCCATATCCGGCGCCCGCAACGGGTCCCACTGTGAATCCGGCTCATAGTGCGTCCCTCCCGTAGTTCCTGGCCGCCAGAAGACCAACGGTCTCCATCGCCAATAGCCATATTCTCGTGCACCTGCTCTTGCCAACCTTCCTGTGGAGAACAGGGGGTCCCGAATGTCTTAGGGAGGCTTGCATTGCCTCTTCGACCTCCACCAAAGCGGAACGCCTTTCCCAAAAAGGGCTCTTAAACCGTCTATTTTGAGCTGCCAATCGATTGATTGTGTCGAACTGACCCGCTGCCGTGCGCTCCGGATTTTTTGAATTGACACGCTCAAAAAATCCACTTTCGTGATTATTTAGTTGACAGATGATCAGTATAGTGCAAATACTTGAAGTCAACAACTCGTATTGCGGAGTTGTACCGAAAGGGCAGTGGACATTCAGGGACGACACATTTGGAGAGGAAGTAACGTATGAAGCATGAATATCGTGTGCGCCATACGATGAAAGCCTTTACGTGGATGGTTCTCATCGGGCTGTTTTGTTTGGGAGGGGTGCAGGTGGCACTGGCGCAAATCGACCAGGGCGCCATCACAGGCACAATCACTGATGCGACTGGAAGTGCAATTCAGGGCGCATCTGTAACGCTGGTCAACCAGGATACAAATCTTTCCTTCGCGCGTACCACTGAGAGCAGCGGCTTTTACAGGTTTTCGCCAATCAAGATTGGTCTTTATACGTTAACGGTCTCAGCTCCGAATTTCGAAGTTCGCAAGCAGGAGAACATTCGCGTCAACGTTAGCCAGACGGTAGGACTGAATCTCTCCCTCAAGCCGGGTGCTGTTACCGAAACGGTCACGGTTACGTCGACCCCGGAGGTCCAGACCGAAGATGCCTCAACAGGGGAGGTATTCTCGGCGCAGGTGATCAATGACATGCCTCTGGATGGGCGCAACTATGTATTTGTTGCGCAATTGACAACCGGCGTTGCGGCGCCCAGCCAGGGCTTTCGCCAGGTGGCCGGCGCGGGCGACTTCTCCTCGAACGGCAGCCGCGTCTCGCAGAACAATTTTGTGCTTGACGGCGTGGACAACAATTCCAATATGCAGGACTTCCTCAATGGTGCGACCTACGCGGTTCGCCCGCCTCCGGATGCGCTCGCGGAGTTCAAGGTTGAGAGCAGCGATTACAGCGCAGAGCTTGGGCGCTCCACTGGGGCCGCGATCAACGCGTCGGTCAAATCCGGCACCAATCAAATCCACGGTGGATTCTGGGAATATCTTGAAAACGATCGTATGAATGCCGCGGACTATTTTGATCGCACGGGAAAGACTTCCTACCACCAGAATCAATTCGGTGCGGACCTCGGCGGCCCCATTCTGCGCGACAAGTTGTTCTTGTTTGCGGATGCGCAGGGAACGCGCATTTCAGCATTCAACCCGCCATCGGGAGCAGGCGCTCGCACCGTCCCGACGGACTTGATGCGGACCGGCGACTTTACTGAGTTGCTCGGCGCAAATAACACAAATGGCAACGGCGCGATTCCCCTCTATCTGCCGGGCGGAAACCCGACAGCCACAATCGGCGGCACAGAGGCTGCCAATGTCGCGCAGCGCTACCTCACCTGCAACGGGAAGCAGAACGTCATTTGCAACCCGAATTCAGTGGCGACGGCCCTGCTCAAGCTTTATCCAGAGCCGAACAATGGCGCAGTAGGCCAGACGTCCCACAACTACACCATTCCAGCAACGTCGATCGCGAACGACACAACCCAGTACGACGCGCGCCTCGACTACAACCTGTCTGGCAAAGATCAGATCTTTGGAAGATACAGCTACTCCAACAATCCAACGGTTTATGCTCCGCCCTTTGGCCCCATTCTTGACGGCGGAGGATTTGGCACTGGGCAGGACGCCAACTACGCCAAGGGTGCAGTGGTTGGAGAGACGCACTTCTTCAGCCCCACGCTGGCCAACGAATTCAGGGCCGGGTTCAACTACCTGCACGCTGCCTATCTGCAGGAAAACAGCTCGACAAACATTGCGGCCAAGTACGGTCTCGGCGGAATCCCGACCGGACCGGCGCTGGGCGGTCTTCCTTCCATCAACTTCGGAGGAGCGGGCGGTGCGAACGGATTCGGTACTGCCTGGTACGAACCCTCCGACGAAAAGCAGGATGTCCTCCAACTCACGAATAACGTTTCCAAGGTTTGGGGACAACATGCCGTCAAAATCGGCGTGAACTTTCAGCACATCCGTTTCTACGGCCTTCAGCCGCCGCAGGGAATCGGGACCGAAGACTTCGACAGCACCTTCACCTCGGATCCAGGCGCACCCTCCGGTCAGAACACAGGTTCTGGGCTTGCGGACTTCCTGCTCGACGACATGCACGACTCCAATCTGACCTCGCTGACGCCCTTCACGGATCTGCGCTGGTATCAAGCTGCGTACATTCAGGACGACTGGAAGGCGACGCGGCGTTTGACGTTGAACCTCGGTTTCCGCTGGGAGTACACACAGCCGATCCGCGAGTTGCATAACGAGCAATCCAACTTTGCGGGCAACTACGCGAGCAACAACCAGGGTACGGGCACGTTCTTGATCCCCGCAGCGCAGAAGGGGTTCCCCGTAACGCCGGGATTCCTGACAACGTTGGCGGCGGACAATATCCAGGTGCAGTACACCTCCAATGAGTCCTTGGTTAATTCAAGGAAACTCAATTTTGCTCCGCGCCTCGGCCTCGCGTACCAATTGGATCCAAAGACCGTGGTTCGCGCCGGAGCCGGCTTATTCTATGGCGGTCTTGAGAACATCGGACTCGGCCTCAACCTGGCCAATAATGCGCCGTTCTTCGTAAGTGCAAATTGGAATCCAATTCCCAACCAGTGCTATAACCTCACCGCGGGCGGCGTGACCTGCCCGACCAATGGACAGACACTTGAGACCGGGTTCGGGGCTGCGGCCACCAGTGCCGCAGCACTCGCGAACGCGGCCGGGATCACCGGGACGATCTACGCCAACGACCAGAATGCGAAGACCGCGGTAACGACGGCTTACAACCTGAGCCTGCAACACTCGATCACCAGCACAATGGCCTTTACGATCGGCTACCAGGGCAACCAGAGCAAGCACTTGCGGATGAGCTACGGAGCAAACGACTATGACGCCGCTATACCGAAGGGCGCGAACAGTCAGAATCTGCAGCCGTTCCATGATTTCTACATCGTGAACGTCGCCAACCAAGGGATCGGCCGCTACGATTCGCTGCAGGCCAAACTCGACAAACGCTACTCCAACGGATTCAGCTTCACTTCTGGCTATACATGGTCGCATTGTCTCGACGATGCATTCGGCCCGATCGGGCAGAGCGAGCAAGGCGGATACCGCAATCCCGTTGCGCTTGGTTTCCGCTACGACTATGGCTCTTGCACGCAGGATGTGCGCAATCGCGTAACCTTTGCACCGCAGTATGAACTGCCGATGGGGCACGGCAAGCAGTTCCTCAATCGGCGTGGAGTAACAGACGCAGTGCTTGGCGGATGGAAAACCAGCCTCATCTTCCAGGCGCAGAGCGGCAACCCCATCTTCCTTACCTCAACGAACCAGGGTTCGAGCTATCCCATTCGTATAGGCGACCCCTTCGCAGCGGGCGGAACGGCGGATCCTGCCACACAGCCGAATTTTGTCTGTGCGACCAGGACAAAGACCTTGCAACAGTGGTTCAATCCTTGCGCCTTCAAGAATCCTCCACAGGCCACAATGGGCGCTAGCGATCCATCCAACAACCTGATTTCCGCGGCGACCGCGGGACTGAAACCGTTCGGTCCGCGTGGCCGGCAGTCAGTCGTCGGTCCGGGGTTCAGCAAGGTGGATATGTCCTTGTTCAAGAGCTTTGCGGTCCCGGTTCACGAGTCTTCGCTGCAATTGCGCGCAGACGTATTTAATGTGCTGAACCATGCAACCTTCGGCAACCCCGGTTCAGGGCTGTCGGGAGGCGGCAATCAGGCAGTCAACTCAACAAGGTTCAGTGGAATCCTCCCGAGTGCGCGTGTGATTCAGGTCGCGGCGCGTTTCACGTTCTAATAAAACATAACATCAAGCCGCCCCATCGCATAGCGATGAGGCGGTCTTGTTTTTGAGATTGCATATTTGCCCTTCAGAAGTCTCTGCGCAAGTGCCTGATGTCGCTGCGGCGAAGCAACCGCCAAGGCTTTCCTGCCTATTCGATCAAAATGCGTTTGAAGCGGGCAAACCTTGTTTCTTTGTTTGGACTACCGATGCGGTTTCCCGATATCCAGAGTCGATGCCGACCTGGGGGCGAACCGTTGCGGTGTTCAAGTTCAGCCGCGCGAGCGCCGCATACAACCGATGTTGGCTCTTCTCCAGTCCTCGAAGGCGTGCCCGTGCCCTTGCCCTCGGAATCCGTTTTCCTTGACCATCGGGCGAGATAAGTCCTGCTGCGTTTGTCGCGGCGGTGGGGATCGGAAAAAAGCAGGCCGGACCTCGCGGTTCCGGCCCTTTAAGTTACGCGCCCAACTGCAGATTCGAGCCGGGACGGGAGGAAGCCCCCTTGCCAAAGCTTGTGTCCGGTCGGCGGTCAAGCCGGATGACAAAGTGACCTCCTCCGGCGATCTCCGCATGGCTGAACCAGGAGTTCGGATGCGCCTTGCCGTTGAACTCCACCTCGTGGATATAGATACTCTCTGGAGTAGCCCGTTGCGCCTCCAGGACCAGCTTCTTTCCGCCCGCCATCCTCAGTGTCACACGGTCAAACAGCGGCGTGCCGAAGACGTAATGGGTGCTCACCGGATCGACCGCATAGAAGCCAATCGAACTGAGAATGAACCACGCCGACATCTGCCCGCAATCTTCGTTGCCGGCAATGCCATCTGGAGAATTCGAATACATCTTGGTGTTCAGATAATGGACCCACTCCTGTGTCTTTGCCGGTTCACCGGCATAAGAGAATAGGTAGGCGATATGATGGCTCGGTTCATTGCCGTGCGCATACTGGCCCACCAGCCCGGCAATATCGGGAGGCGCGTCCGCCGGCAGCGTCGAGGGCTGATTGAATAGGGTATCCAGTTTGGACACAAACGCCTTGTCCCCACCCATCAGCTCGATATACCCGGTCACGTCGTGCTGAATGCCAAAGGTGGTCTGCCAGGCATTGGACTCGGTGTAGTCGCGCCACTTCTTTGAGTGGCCCATCTCGATCGGGTCGAAGGGCATGGCCCAGGAGCCATCCTTGAGTTTGGCGCGCAGAAACCCCGTGCCGGCATCCCAGTGATGGCGATAATTGCGGGAGCGCGCGAGCAGCAGCTCGGCATTGCGGCGATCCCCCAGTGTCCCTGCCACGTGGGCAATGGCCCAATCGTCATAGTCGTACTCAAGCGTCTTTGAAACCGACTCCTCCTCGAGGTCGGCCGGGATATATCCCATCGACCGGTACCATTGCAGGCCACGGTAATCGTCCACAAAGGCACGCTTCTTCATCGCCGCATAAGCCGCCGGGTAATCGATGCCCGTGAAGCCTTTCATACAGGCTTCCGCAATCACCGCGGCCGAGTGGTAGCCGGTCATGCAGCCGGTTTCCTTACCTTGCAGTGGCCACACCGGCATTCCCGCTGGACTCTCTTGCGCCATCCGGATCAGGCTGTTCACCATGTCCGGCACACGGTCGGCGTGAATAAGGGTCATCAGGGGATGTTCGGCGCGGTATGTATCCCATAGCGAAAAGGTCGTGTAGTTGCGCTGCCCATGGGCAAGCTGGTGAGTCTTTCCATCCATGCCGTGGTAGCGCCCGTCCACGTCATCGAAGAGCGTTGGACCCAGCATGGTGTGGTAGAGCGACGAATAGAACACGGTCTTCCGGTCGGTGCTGGAAGTTTCGATTCGGATTTTGCCCAGTTGCTCACGCCAGCGCGTCTCGGCCGCCTGTTGCACCTTCTCGAAATCCCAGTCGGCAATCTCCGCGGCCAGGTTTTTCTCCGCGCCCTCAGGGGAGACACCAGAGAGCCCTGCCTTGATGAGAATCTGTTCGCCGGCATGGGTCTTGAAATGAGCCACCGCCTTCACACTCTTTCCCCGCAACTCGCCTGCGGGGTTGGCCGTCAACTGGCCATCGAGATACAACTCCAGCCGGTCAAAGGGCCGGGAAAACTTCAACGCGATGTACATCTCGCGCCCCGGCGCCCAGGCATTGGTTGCATGGCCGGCCAGAATCGTATCGCTGCCCGATGGTTGCACACTGCACCATTCAATGTTCTGCGGAGACTCTCCGTAGGCATGAGTCAGGTCGAGCAGGATGTGACTCGATTCGCTGGCCGGAAACGTGTAGCGATGAAAACCTGCATGTTCTGTAGCGGTCAGTTCGGCGCGTACATTCGAGTCGTTCAGAAGCACCGAATAGTAGCCGGGATGGGCGTGCTCGTTGTCGTGCGAAAAACGCGAGCGGTAGCCGGTTCCGGGTTGCTTGCGGTCGCCGGGCTCCAGGCGAACCTCGCCGGTTCGCGGAACCACCAGAAAGTCCAGCAGGTCGCCGCAGCCTGTTCCGCTCAAATGGGTATGGCTGAAGCCCATGATCGAGTCGTCGGAAAGGTGATACCCCGAGCACCAGTCCCAGTCGTTGTTATAGGTGTCCGGACTCAATTGCACCATCCCGAACGGCACCGTCGCTCCAGGATAGGTGTGCCCGTGCCCGCCGGTTCCCAGGGCAATATTCACAAAGCGAAACAGGTCTTCCTCGCTTGTCTCCGAGCCGGTTCCCTGCGCCAGGGCCGCCGTGCCGCGCCATCCTGCCGCGGCCACCACGCCCAACGCCGAAAGCCCTTGCATCATCTCGCGCCGCGTCCACATCGAACTCATCGTTTCCATTTTCTCTCTAGGAACCATCGCCGAAAGCCTCCTTCTGAACCCGGTTGATTTCCGCGGGATGATGCGCAAAAAATCGCGACTCTCAATCCAGCCTGTTACAAATTCATCGCAGACTCCCGAACATTGTATGCCACGTGCTCAGGAGTGCTCGTGGCTTCCCGCCCATTTCGCGCGTCGCGCGCAATGGAGGGGCACGAAGCTATGCCCAGGGTGCGAATCAATGCCCGCTGTTGCCTGCTCCTGCCTCGCTGACAGGCTGCCCAGCGGGCAGACCGAGAGCGGAGGCGGAAGGCAGTTCCTTGCCTTTTTCAAAATCCTTGGTGACCGCGGCAAAGCGCTCTCCGCGCCGCTGCCACTGTTCAATGCGCGGATCAAAGCGGACGGTCACATTGTCTAGCCAGTAGGGGCGGTTTTCGCTCAGCCAAACCTGTCTGTACTCATTCTTTGAGGCCGAATACGCATCGCGCAAATCCTGGCAACGGCCAAACATGCTGCTGATTTCGTCCAGCATGTTGTGCGTCTCCCAGGTGTGCGCCTTTGCCGGGTCATGTTGGCGAGAGAGCACCTCCGCATAGGCAACGGCAATCTCCTGTGCCAGCTCAAACTTCATGCCGATCAGGTCCATGCGGCGCGCGCCCATATCCATTGCCGTCAGCGCATCCACTTCCTTCAAACGCGGATTCTCCGCGCGCGCTTGCGCAAGCAGCACAATGGCGCGTTCGGCGTGGGTGCGCAAATTCACCGCTACCGGCAGAACCTTGGGTGAGGTCTCCTGCCCTTCCGCACTCCACGGGTCCATCCAGAATAGTTGATCGCTGTTGACCCCGGTGTGCGCTTCGCCCAAGGCCTCGTGCGCTTGCATCAGTTCTTTTTCGGCCTCATCGATCTTGCCGCTCGGGTCGCCGTGGAAGCGCTCTCCATAGGCATCCTGATAGTCGGCAATCGAACTCTCTCCCGGCTGCCAGGCCGCCACTGCGCCAAACAGCACGCCGTACCAGTCCATGTTGAAGAGGCCCTCTCCGTCGTCGTTCCAAACAGTGGTCAGCGCGCCGGTCGAACCCAGCCGCTGCCCATCGCGAATGAACCCCTGAATATTTCCGAAGGCCACCTTGGCCACCGGATAGACCTCGTTCCAGTTGGCGTCTCCGGGAGCCACCCAGGTCTCCATCCCGGCCTTGGCAAACGGCTCGATCATCTTGTCGAAGCCCTTGGTGTCCCAATAGTTCCAGGGTACGGCGATCATATCCTTGGGCAGCCCGGCCACGGCCGCGGGATCCGAACCGCCAATGTCTCCCCAGAAGAGCAGGCGGCGGTGCAACGGCGCCAGTTCCTCGTGAATCTGCTTCAGGAACTCGACGTACACCGGCCCATAGCCCTTCGCCTCCACCTGTGGGTGGGTGCGCCCCACACCCAGGTCAAAGGTTTCGTCGGCCCCGATGTGAATGAAGGGGGAGGGAAACTCCTGGGCAATTTGCGTAAACCAGCCCTTGATCAAGGGCAGCGTACCTGGCTGTCCGGGAGCCAGTACATGGCCGTGCGGCGTCTCGGCCACATCCGCGTACAGGTCGTACTTCAGCACATGGTGAAGGTGCCCGAAAGCCTCCTGTTCCGGCACAATCGTGACGTGATACGGGCGCGCAAACGCCACCAGGTCCGCCACCTCGGCCGGGGTCAGCGCGCTGCCCGGCGGCGCGGCTAGCGGCTGATCTGGATACACCAGGGTGTGCTCCATGTAAGGGGAATAGATGTTGATCTTGTATGAGGCGAAAACCCGAATCTGGTGCTTCTGGAACTCCAGCGTCGGAAACGGACCGCGGGAAAGATCGTCGTCGATGCCGCGATACTTCATCGCCGGCCAATCGCGCACGGTGCCCGTGGGCAGAGCCTTCTTGCCGCCGGAAAGCGGCAGCAACTGCTTGAGTGTTTGCACCCCGTAGAAAACGCCGGCGCCAGAGGAGGCAACCACAAAGGCCTCGTGCGGCTCAACCGCAAGCACATAGCCTTCGTCCTGCATGGCCCCGTCGAAAGCCAGCCCACGCATGGCCAGCAAGGCCCTGGCTTCCGCCGAACCGCTGCGCAGCAGGACCACCCGGTAGGAAGTCTTTGCGTCTTTCACGTCCGCCAGTCCCGCCTGCTTCACCGCGTCTTCCAGGTCGCTCGCGGCGAACTCATCCTCGGCATCGCATCCCGGCACGTTGACCGCAATGGCTGCTGGCAGAGCGATCTCGCCGGTAAAGTGCGCTTCGCGCGGTGCGGGCAGCAGCCGAACCTGGGCCAGAGCCGGAAGTGTAGACAACAGGGCAAGGGCGCCCCACAAAGCGCCCCGCGAAAGCAGCGGCGCTTTCGGCGACTTCCAGTTCGACACTCCGGGTAATGCAACCTTCGGCAAGAAACCAAGCATCCAGACCACCTCAAGAACAACTTTTCCAGATCAACTTAATGACTGTTTGATTCGAATACGATCATTGTATACTGATCGCACGCGCATTCTTCCGGCCTGGAGACTCGTCTTTTACCCCCGGCCAGCACAGCCTCAAAGGGAACAGCCCAAGGCCGTCTGCCTGGCATTCCGCCTCCGTTCGCAAGCCACTTGCAAACTGTGAGAAAGTACAACCTAACTCCGATGACAAACACCCTCGCTTCGCCCCAATCCGCCAATGCCTCGGCACAACGCCGCTACAACCTCTTTCTTTTGCTGGTTGCCGGTCTCGGCGGCCTGCTCTACGGGATTGACGTGGGCATCATTGGCGGCGCGCTCCCCTACCTGGAGGCGACCTCGCGCCTGACCGCCGCGCAGCTTTCCGTCATTGTGGCGGCAGTGCTTTTGGGCAGCGTCTTTTCCACTCTGTTTGCGGGTGTCCTGGCTGACTGGATGGGACGCAAGCCGATGATGGTCCTCAGCGGCATCACGTTTGTCCTGAGCATTCCCGTCATCGCCCTCTCCCACGGCTATGGGCCTCTTTTTCTCGGCCGCCTGTTGCAGGGCATGAGCGGAGGGCTCATCGGTGTCGTGGTTCCGCTCTATCTGGCCGAGTGCCTGGCAGCGCGTGATCGGGGCAAGGGAACCGGTGCATTTCAGTGGCTGCTCACGCTGGGCATTGTGGCCGCCGCCGTGGTGGGCATGTATTTCAGCTATCGCGTGCAAGCCGTATCCCTGAGTGCCGATGCCACTACCCTGTTTGGCTTCAAGGACCAGGCCTGGCGGCGCATCTTCTGGGTTTCGCTGCCTCCCGGCGTCCTGTTTGTGCTGGGCAGCCTGCTGGTCACCGAGTCGCCGCGCTGGCTCTTCCGGCACGGCAAGAACGAACAGGCCCTTGCTGCCCTGCTCCGCTCCCGCACGCCGCAACAGGCCGCCATCGAGTTGCAAGAGATGGAAGAGACCGCGACCACCGCGACTGCCAAGCGCTCCTCGGGAGGCAAGCTGCACGACTCCCTGCTGCGCCGCAAATATGCCATCCCGTTCCTGCTGGCCTGCGTCATTCTCTTTTGCAATACGGCCACCGGCATCAATTCAATCATCGGATACAACGCCGGGATTCTGTTGCAGAGCGGCCTCTCCGATCTGCATGCGCATTGGGGCTACGTTGTGTTCACGGTGGTGAATTTCCTCATGACCATGGTGGGGATGGTGCTGGTGGATCGCAAGGGGCGCAGGTTTCTGCTCATTCTGGGCACCAGCGGCATCATTGTCTCCCTGGTAGGCGTGGGCATCCTGTTTCTGCGCACGGAAAAAGTCAGTGTGAACGCTGGCGATCTGGTGCAGAATCTGGTCGGCCCCAATCAGGAGCTGACCCTGCGCTTCGATCAGGCCGAAGCCAACCGGCTCTTGACCGCCAAGGGAGCTGCGGGCCAGCATATCGATGCCCAGCGCGCCTCCCTGGCCATCATCTATTCCTACGGCGACTTCACCGCGGCCACCAGCTTTGTGCGCTCCGACGACACCGCCGCCGCCCCCCTGCAAATCACCCGCGCCAGTTGCGTGCCCGCCAACAAGGTGGAGGCGTTCTTCAAGAATCCCTTCGCCAACCTGCAGGCCGCTCAATCGGCCCCGCTCAAGATCCAGAAAGCCCTGATCGGCCGCGTGCCCAACGCCCGCCACGGATGGCTGGTCGCCCTGGGACTGTACCTGTTCATGGCCTTCTATGCCGTTGGCCCCGGCGTGTGCGTGTGGCTGGCCCTGTCGGAGTTGATGCCCACCCGCATCCGCTCCAACGGCATGAGCATCGCCCTGGTCATCAACCAGTTGGTCTCAACCACTCTGGCTGGCATCTTTCTGCCCTTCGTCAGCAGGTACGGCTACTCCTCGATGTTCTTCCTGTTCTCCGGCTTCACCCTGGTCTACTTCCTGGTGGCCGCCTTCTTCCTGCCGGAGACCAAAGGCAAGACTCTGGAAGAGATCGAGGCGCACTTTGAAGGCAAAGCAACTGCTTAGAGCAGAATCAGAGGACGTACATCCCAAAGGAAAGTGCACGCGGCGGAATTCCAGCAGGATCACAAGAACTCTGGTTCCGCATTAGGGAACCTCTGAATAAGTCGCTGTTTTGGTAGGGCACGACTTTAGTCGTGCCGCAAGCAGCTCAAAATGAAGGCGGGCTTTAGCCCCTGAGGGAACGTGGTTCGGGAATCTGACAGTTGATCAGAGGTTCCTTAGACGATGAGGAGCCGCACGCCGCGTGCCGCAAAGGCGTCTTTGGCTTCTTCTGAGATTCCGTCGTCGGTAATGAGCAGATCGATCTCATTGGGCGGGCAGATCACGGCTGGGCTGATCTGGCCCATCTTGCTCGAGTCTGAGACCACCACCACCTGGCGCGCCTGACGAGCCATGGCGCGGAAGACCGCCGCCTCATCGGGCTCAATAATGGTGGCGCCGTGGGTTGCATCCACGCCGGTCACGCTCAGAAAGAGCCGGTCCATCACCACCACGGCCAGCGATTCAATGGCTGTCGGTCCCACCAGTGAAAATGCACCCGCCCAGCGCAGGTCGCCTCCGGTGAGCGTGGTCTGGAGCCGGCTGCTGGCACTCAGCTCCATCCCGATGTTCACGGCGTTGGTGATGATGTGCAGGCCTTTGCGATGAAGCAGAAGCTGGCGGGCCACCAGAGTGGTTGTGGTGCCGGCGGCAAAGCCGATGGTCTCGCCTTCCTGCACCAGGGCAGCCGCAGCGCGGGCAATACGCTGCTTCTCCGACGCAAAGCGATCCTCGCGCACATGGAAGGAAGCATCGAAACGAAAAGGCTCATAGACCGCCTGACCGGTATCGGCTAACATCGCGCCGCCATGGGTGCGATGCACCAGCCCCCGGCCTTCCAGACGGGTAAGATCGCGCCGGATACTTGCCGGAGAAGCTGCCAATGCCGCGGTCAGATCGTCCACCGACGTTCTGCCGTGGCGCAACAGAAGCCGCAAAATCTCTTTTGCGCGTTTATCGGTCTTCAGAGACATTGATTTCAGAGAACTCCGCACATCTTGAGTAACTCAACTGTAAATGCTTCGGGGCCTTTCGTCATTGTGTGGAAGCTTCCGGCACTGTCGCAGTCTGAAGTTTCTGTAAGATCGATTTGAACCGGCGCACGTCCTTCTCCATCACCAGAAGGCGCGCAAAGTCGTCCGGATAAGAGCCGATCTTCACGTGGTTGCCGTGGCGCACCCCACCCTCGGATTTATTTGTCAGGGAAGTATGAACGTCGTCGACTCCGGTGCGCAAGACGAACTCGCGTACGTTCGATTGCCGAATTCCACCGCCTCCCATAATGCGAATGCGGCCCCCTGCGGCCTGGCACAAGTGGGCAATTCGGTCCTTGCCCTGCATGGCGTCGCGCGCACCTCCTGAGGTCAAGAGGCGATCTGCACCGCTGGCAACCACCTCTTCCAAGGCGCGATCCAGGTCGGTGGAGAGATCGAAGGCGCGGTGAAAGGTTACCTGAAGCGGGCGAGCCAACTCGACCAGGCTGCGCGTGCGCGCCGCGTCCACCGCGCCGTCGGCGGTGAGCAGACCGAGAACGACGCCGTTGACTCCCAGCGCCCTGGCGGTTCGAATATCCTCACGCATCACATCGAACTCGCGATCGGTATACACAAAGTCTCCGCCACGCGGGCGGATGATGACAAACACGTCGAGAGAGACTGCCTTGCGCACCGCGCCGATCAGCCCAGCACTGGGTGTAATGCCGCCTTCGCTGAGCGCGCTGCACAACTCGATGCGCTTGGCGCCTCCTCTGTCCGCGGCCATCGCCGATTCCACTGAGTCCACACAAATTTCAAGATCCATGATTCCTGAGTCCCATCCCCGGAAAGGCCAGGCCCCTGGCTCAAACAAAGTGCGTTCAGCCAGGGCGCCCAGGGGGTTGACAGAATTTTCCGCCGGCCGGCCGCCGCGATCGACTGCGACGGCCAACAGGCTAGAAGCTGTACCGCGCGGAGAACTGCAGACGCCGCTCTTGCGACCGTATCGATCCTTGGCTGGCTACCTGGCCAAATCCGGTATCGGTGATGCCGGTGTCCGGATTGCCGTAGCTCACGATGTTGAACGCGTTGAAGGCGTCGAAACGGAACCCGATGGCGTGTTCACCGACGATGTGGAAGTCCTTGAAGGCCGACATGTCCACGTTTAGATAGCCCGGACTGCGCACCGCACCATTGCTGGAGGTTCCGAAGGCATTGTTGGCAGGCACGCCGAAGGCGCAAACGCCATTGTCCACGCCTGGAGTGGTGCAGGGAGTTGCCGAGGGATCCGTGCCGAACCAATTGTTGAGGCTGCGATGGACAATCTTCAGCTTCCTGTATTGGTTGACACGCGAGCTGCCGTAACTGTTGGAATTGTTCGATCCGCCGGTAAGGGTTTCAGGAAAGCCGGAGTACGAGACCCCCGCTGCCGCCACCTTCCAGCCACCCACTGCTTCATCGATCAGGCGGTTGACACCAGAAAGGTATTCCTTCCCGCGCCCGACGGGCAGCGCGTAGACTCCAGTCCCGGATATGTTATGCGTCACATCGTATCCCGCCGGACCGTAGTCTGCACGGCTGTTGTAGTAATTCTGGAAGGCGCCGCTGTATCCGTTCACGTTGAGGCCATAGTTGCCCAGGCTATTGGTCATCGCCTTGCCATAGGTGTAGTTGAGCGTGAATTCCAGGCCATGGCTCAGACGCTGGCGCAGAGTCGATTCCATGGCATTGAAGTTCATCATGGCGCGCGACTCGGTCACCAGCAGTCCATTGGAGCCAATGCTGATGGCCGGATTGGCGTTGATGCCAAGATACTGGTTGTTATAGTACGGAGCCGAGGTCGGATCCCCGTTTACCTTGTACTGATTGAGATTGCCGTAGTCTTCAATGTGCTGGCCTTGTTCACCAATATAGCCAACCTGCAGCGAGGTGGTCCGCGTCAGCGCGTACTCGCCGGTCAACGTCCACTCCTGCACATAGGCGGGTTGAATATTCTGCGGATAGACATTGAAGGTGCCGCCGTAGACGGTGGTACCGCCGGTAAAGCCCTCTTCCACGGTGCGGGGAGTGCCGCCGCTCGCAGGTGTCGAGCCTGAGGCCGCCGTTGGAGCAAGAGTGGATACGTTGACTGCCTGGATGAAGGGGGTAATCGAGGTCAGGCGCTGGTTTGAAGAGTTGCCTTCAAAGAAGCTGGTTGCTCCGTATCCGCCACGCAGCACGGCCCGGTCGTTGATCTGATAGGCAAAGCCGAGGCGCGGCATGAACTGCCGGTGATTCCACTGGTAGCAGCCCCGGTTGCTGCACACCCCCGACCCGGCCGGAGCGCCCGTGGGCACGTGGTCGGCATAGATCACCTGCCCGGTGTTGACGTCGATGTTCCCGGTCTTGTTGTTCTCTTCGATCCAGGGTTGATCCAGTTCGTAGCGGATGCCGAAGTTGACCGTCAGGTTCGGAAGCATTTTGTAATCATCCTGCACAAAACCTGCCGTGCGCCATTGGCGCTGCCCCACGTTGATGCTGCTGAGAGTAGCCTGGGCCGAGGCGACACGGTCCAACAGGAAGTCCGCTCCTGAGAATCCACCCGCATTGGCCGCGGCCGGATTGCTGGTAAAAGCGCCGCTGTAATTCAAGCTTCCCAGGAATCCATAATTGTTGCTGGTCGGGTAGTTGTTCTGGTAGCGCATCGCCTCGACGCCCATGCTCAGCGTGTGCAAGCCATGCTGCCATGTCAGGTTGTCGATGTAGCTATAGGTGTTGTCGATGATCCCGCCGTCGAAGGCCGGAGTGCCCACGTTGCTGAGGCCGCCACCAATGCCTTGATTGGAAAAGCCAACATAGGATTGCTTGCCGAAGGGAATCCCGACCTTCGTGTCACCGTTCAGTCCAAACTGGCCGGACGGGTCGCCGGGCAACCCCTGATTCCATGTGGTGCGCGTAAATCCGACACGCGCCGAGTTGACCAGCGCTGGAGAGAAAGTATGCACCCAGTTGGAGCCTACGATTTTGGTGGGAAACAGATTGACTCCAGGAAATGTGATCGCCAGCAAGGCTGTCGATCCGTCATAGGCCGTGGACATGGAGTAGAAGCCGGTCAACTTGTCGGCCGCGCCGGGGGTGTATTCGAGCTTGATGTCGCCCTGGTCGTTAGCCTTGTAGTTGCGCTGCGGCCCTTGCAGGTTGTTGGCCAGGATGCCGTCGGTGGGAGTCGCGTTGGGCAAGGGATACAGTTTTGGATTGGCAAACAGAAACTTGGAGACCGGGTTTACGATCGCAACCCCCTGGTTGCTCGCATAGGGCGTGAAGTTGTTTTCCGAGTCGTAAAGTTGAATGGGATTTGCCGCCCCGAGGAGGGCGGAGAAATCGCCGCCGCGCATGGCCTCGGGAAACACACTGGCCTGACCGGTTCCCCCTCTGTGATAGCGCGAGCCCAGGTAGTCGACAAAAAAGAAGAGCCTGTCGTGCAGGATAGGGCCGCCGAGGGTTCCCCCGAATTGCGCCTGAGAAAAGGGATTGATGGGAATCTTCGGAGATGCCTGGTTATTTGTCCAGGAGTTGGCGTTCATTCTATAGTCCTGCACATAGCCGTAGGCGGAACCGTGGAAGCGGTTGGTTCCGCTCTTGAGCACGCTCACCACACCGCCGCCGTTCACATTCCCGTAATCGGCGGGAGAATCCGCTGTCAGTACCTTGACCTCTTGCAGTGCCTCTGGCGCGGGGCTGTACGAGATGAGATTGTTGAACGTCTCGTTCATGTCGATGCCGTCCAGCGTGTAATTGTTGGCCTGTGCACGGTTCCCATTCATGTTGGGCGTATCGGTGTAATACGTGCTTCGTTCGATGCTTGTCGTCCCGGATGTGCCGGCGGTGTTCACGGAACCCGGTACATACAAGGTCAGAGCGGAGAAGTCCAGGCCGTTCGACGGAAAATTCTGGATCTCATTGGCGGTCAACGTGGTTCCCAGAGTCGCGCTATCCGTATTCAGAATGGGCGCCGCGGCCGAGACGGCGATGGTCGTTGAAGAACTTCCCACCTCGAGCTTCACGTTGAAGGTCGCGGTTTGCAGCACTTCCAGAGAAAATGCCGGGAGCGTCTCCGTATTGAATCCGTTCGCCTGCACCTGCACCTGATAATGACCGATGGGCAGAAAGTCGATGCGATAGAACCCGACTGAGTTGGTCTTCGTGGACGTATCCACGCCCGTATCGAGGTTTTGCGCCATAATCTGCGCGCCAGGAACAACAGCCCCGCTGGGGTCCGTGATTTCTCCGGTGATCGAGCCGGTTACAGTTTGCGCAAATGCCATGGGGACGCTCAGCCATAGCGTGAGCGCACATCCCCAAAAGAACCGGTGCAATTTCATTTTCATCGTGTCCTCACTTTATTCATTGCAGTTGATCGGAGTGCTTCCGGGATGGGACGACAAACAGCCCATTCCGTCGGAGTCTGACGATTTGGAGCACTGCGCAGGTAAACTCGTCGTTTTCTTCCCTGGCCTCACCTGAGAAGAGCTCTGCTGAAGGGTGCGGATAGAAAGCCTTCGCCGCATCCGCCTTCTGAGCCGCCATTCTACCTAGAAAATGAGTCGAAAAGCCATAAAAATGATCAAAGAGATCAAAAAATAAACACGACGCGCACTAAACTATTTAGATACATATAGATACATAGCCTTCAGCATGTAGGCCTTGCCGTTAACATCGCTAAAGATGAGGAAAATGTCAAACAAGCGTTCCTCGAAGTCTGAACCTCTCCCGTTTTTCAATCAGAATGTGACCGAAACGATCAGTCCTGGGCCTGGCTTTGTCCGCCCTCCTGATCCGAACAATAGGCTTCTCGGGACACTGCCTGAACCCTGGGGAGCAGTGCGGAGCCAGGATTCAGACATTCTTTCGCAAACCTACAGCTAATGAGCTGCTGCCGCTGGTTGAATAGCGGGACCGCAGCGCTGCGGTCCCGCATCCGCGCGTCTTCGACACCCCCTATGCTCCGCCATGTCGATACCAAAGTGGACGTTCCATTTGGGCCGGCTCAATAATCTCCCCCCCGTTTGGTCCCCCAAATTGCGCCCGGGTTGGGTCCCCACCACAATGCAGGTTTCCGCACCGAAACTCAAAAGCGGCGGAAAACAGGGGGGCCGCTCGGGGCGGCGGGTGATGGTGCCCGATGCCAATGTTGAGGCGCGGTCTGCGAAGTAGAGGGCAACGGTCTTGGGTGTCGAAGCGAGAGCTGTCAACTGGTGCTCGCGGCACCAGGACTCGAAGTCGCGCCAGTCGTTTCTATAAGCCTTCAGTATGGCGGGGGCCTTGGCTGCGGTAACGAAGGACTTTCCCTTCTGAATCAGTTCCTCATGGCTGGATGGTTTAGGGGCCAGGGAACATGTATGAGGTTGCATGGACTTCCTTTCGTAAACGAGGCACGCGTCGGCCGTATTCCGGGAGCCCGGAATCGAAAAGTGAACCTAGTGAGAAACGTGCGGAGAGGTCAGGCTACGAGACTAGAGAGAAGCAGTAAGATATGGAGCGGAGGCAAAGCCGATGCTGATCGTTCACGTGCATGTACACGTCAAACCTGAATCGGTCGCAGGCTTCAGGCAGGCAACCCTAGAGAATGCCCGCTCGAGTATTCAGGAGCCTGGCATTGCTCGCTTCGATGTTGTCGAGCAGCAGGACGATGCGACCCAGTTCGTGCTGATCGAGGCCTACCGCTCGCCGGAAGCAGCGGCCGCACATAAAGAGACGGCGCACTATGCGAAGTGGCGGGATGCCGTGGCAGACATGATGGCGGAGCCCCGTCATAGCGTGAAGTACAACGACGTCTTTCCTGAACCGCAGGATTGGTAGAAACAGGATTGGTAGAACATGCGCTTCGAGTTTGCGACCGCAACAAGGATCATCTTCGGTGAGGGCACGGCAGCCAGCCTTCCCGATCTGGCTCGTACCTTCGGCGTACGACCGTTCGTAGTGACCGGCGCATCAAGCGAGCGCGCCGCGGCCCTGGTCTCGGCACTCTCGGCGGAGACCTTCGCGGTGTCCGGCGAGCCGACGGTTGAAATGGTCCGCGAGGGTGCACGGCACGCGCGCGCCGCCGCCTGTGATGTCGTGATTTCGATGGGCGGCGGCAGCGTAATCGACGCCGGCAAAGCGATTGCCATCCTCGCTACCAACGGAGGCGAGCCGCTCGAGTTTATCGAGATCGTGGGAAAAGGTCGCGCCATCACAGTCCCGCCGCTACCATTCATTGCAGTGCCGACCACGGCCGGAACGGGCAGCGAAGTCACGCGAAATGCCGTGCTGGGATCGACCGAGCACGGCGTCAAAGCGAGTCTGCGAAGCCCGCTGATGCTGCCGCGGGTCGCAGTGGTCGATCCCGAGCTGACATATGGGCTGCCGCCTGAAGTCACCGCATTTACCGGCCTCGACGCCCTGACGCAGCTCATCGAGCCGTATGTGAGCATACGAGCTAATCCGCTAGTCGATGCCATTTGTGTTGCCGGGATCGAGCGCGTTGCAGGCGCGTTGCGACGGGCGTACCACAATGGCGCGGATCGTGATGCGCGACACGATATGGCCTTGGCAAGCCTGTTCGGCGGCTTGGCACTGGCAAACGCCGGATTAGGTGTGGTGCATGGATTTGCGGCACCGCTCGGAGGCCAATGGAAGGCTCCGCACGGAGCGCTCTGTGCTGTGCTGTTGCCACACGGCATGGCGGCCAACGTCGCTGGATTGCGCGCCCGTGCACCAAAGCACCCGGCTCTCGAACGCTACTCTGCCATCGCGCGTCTGCTTACCGGACGGTGTGAAGCGAGCGCAGAGGATGGCATCGACTGGGTAAAAGCACTCTCCGCCGAACTCAGCATCCCTGCGCTCGGCGCATGGGGTGTTACCGAAGCTGCTTTGCCGGGCGTAGCTGAGAAGGCAGCGAAAGCCAGCAGTATGCAAGCCAATCCACTGCCACTTACGCAGGATGAGTTGATTGCGGTGGTTAGGGCTGCGCTGTAGGCACCGTCAACGAGAAGCACCACTCGTTATCCACGACTGCAGTTGTTCGAGGGGACCTAAGGAACCTCTGCGCAGGTGCCTGATTTCTCAGCAACGAAGCAGGCGTGGCCAGGTTTCAGGTGTTTCGGTCAAGAATCGCTCGGAAAATGCGCCTGCCAGCTCGCCTGATTGGTCTCTGGTGGCCGTTTCC
>Ga0302267_10000673_pt1 | contig 45640 bp, 38 predicted proteins | sample III_Bog_E1_3_FD_194555 | JGI IMG/M metagenome (GOLD analysis project Ga0302267, IMG submission 194555) | Peat permafrost microbial communities from Stordalen Mire near Abisko, Sweden - III_Bog_E1_3 | ecosystem: Environmental > Terrestrial > Soil > Wetlands > Peat | place: Sweden: Abisko...
ACGAAGGCCAAGCTGGAAAAGATCCTGACCGCCGACCAACTGACGCAGTTGAAAAACTTCCGGCCGCCGGGGCGTCCGGGTGGCCAGATGCGCGGCGGCCAAGGCAGAAACGCCGGCGGCAACGGCCTCGGCGGTGATGACAACAACATGCCTCCGGGCCCGCCTCCGGGTGACGGCGATGGCAACACGCCCCCGTCAGGCCCGTCTCCGGGCGACAACTAAACAGCTTCCGTTCGTGCGAACGGCAAGGCGACGGGCTGGCATTAAACTTCGGGTGCGAAGGCCAGTCCGCCGCTCCTTTTTATCGGGAAACATCCAACATCGAACATTCAACATCCAACAACCAGTGAACAAGCAAAGTGGGAATCATTGGACGTTCGTTGTTGGGTTTTGAATGTTGGATGTTTCCAAATTTATTTGGCGAGCAGCCGGCGCACGGTCAGCAGGCCGGCGAGGATGGCGATGCTGCCGCAGATGAGATACGGGAGCGCGCGGGTGGAATCATTCAGGCCGTAAAGCGTGGCGGCGAAGATGGGGCCGACGATGCGGGCGAGCGCGCCGGCACTTTGGGCCACGCCGATGGTTGCTCCCTGCTCCGTCGCGGGCGTAAGGTTGGAAAGCAAACCGAACAGCGGCGCGCGTGAGAGGCTCGAACCGAGCGACAGCAGCACGAGGACGGCGAGCATGGCAAGCCATGGTTTGTCTGCCAGATGAAACACCGCCGACCAATGCAACGGGCCGTCACCGTGGATCAGCGGGAGCAGCACCAGACTCGCGCCGGTCATCACGAGGCTGATGCAAATGAGTTTCGGCTCGCCAAACATTTTTACCAAGCGGCCGATCATTCCGCCCTGGACGAAGGCGGAAATCAGGCCGCAGAAAACAAACAGATAGATGACAGTTGTGGCCGGGCTGGCGACGTCCACGGCGAGGCCGAGATTGAAATTATCGTTGATGAGCAGCGGCAAGGTGCTTTCAAAACAACTGAAGGCAAAGGTGGCGAGAAAGAAAATCACGATGAGCAGACCGATTTTCGGCTGCGAGAGCGTGTGTCCCCATTGCGCGAAGCGCGGGCGATTCGTGACCGGCGTGGTGCCGGGCTTCCAGCTTTCCACGAGGATGAAATAGGCCAGGAGAAAATTTCCCGCGCACAGCGCCGCCGCCGTCCAGCCGGGCGCGGTCGCGCCGCCGAACTTCAGCGCCACGCCGCTGATGGCCGGGCCGAAGATGAAGCCGAGGCCGAACGCCATGCCGATGAGGCCCATCCGTTTTGAGCGGTTTTCCGGCGGCGTGATGTCCGCGATGTAGGCCTGCGCCACCGTGATGTTGCCGCCGCACGCGCCCGCGAAGAGGCGCGAGACGAGCAGCGCGCCGAGCGCGAGCGCATGATTTTCAAAACCGGAACCGATGGCGAAGAGCACATAGGACAGGGCCGCGCCGGCGGTGCTGATGAGCAGGATCGGTCGGCGGCCGTGCCGGTCCGAGAGCTTGCCCCAGATGGGCGAGAAGATGAACTGCATCGCCGAGAACGAGGCGATGATGCCGCCGATCATCCAGCCGCTGGCGCCGTAATGCCGGCTGAACATCGGCACGAGCGGCACGACGATGCCGAAGCCGATGAGGTCAATGAAGACCGTGAGGAACACCACGAGCATGGAGGGTTTGCGGTTCATGTTAAAAAAAGCTGCGTGAGTTTAGCCGCGAAAACCGGCGAGTCAAACTTGTTGGCCGCAGAAACGATAGTCGTAATCTGAATAACCGGTGAATTGTTTGCGGAGATGTTCCGTAAGTAATTTCTTTTTTTCGCCGCATGACGCTTCATCCTATGCGAATGATTGATTCCGTATCCGACCCGTTGCACGAAGGCACCAGCACTGCGACGGGCACTGATTTAAAAAAATCGCGCCGCCAAAAAGGCGATCGCCGTTCAGCTTCCGCCATGCCGACGCTTGACCGCTTGCCGCCACACTCCAACGAAGCCGAGATGGGCGTGCTGGGCTGCGCGCTGCTGGATCCGAACCAGTGCATCGGCGAGTGCATCGAAAAACTCAAGGACGACGGCAAAGAGGCGTTCTATGATCTCCGGCACCAGACGATCTACGAAACCCTGTCCGAGATGTTCAACTCGCGCCACGCGATTGACCTGATCACGGTGCAGCAGAATTTAAAGGACCGGCAGCTTCTGGACCAGGTGGGCGGCATCGCGTATCTGAGCCAGTTGCAGGACGCGGTGCCGAGCGCGGCGAACCTCTCCTACTATCTCGACATCGTCCGCGAAAAATATCTGCTGCGGAAACTCATCGCCACCTGCTCCGGTGTGGTGGGTAAAGTTTACGACTACGAGGGCGAGGTGGAGGCGCTGCTCGACGAGGTGGAGAAGGAAATTTTGCGCGTGAACGAGTCGCGGGCGCAGACCGGCATGCAGCCGATCAACGCGCTGGTGAACGGCGCGATCGCGACAATTGAAAATTATTTTGGCCGGCAGGGCCAGCTCGGCGGCATCTCGACGGGCTTCGTGGATTTGGACAAGATGACGGACGGGCTGCACGGCGGCGAAATGATCATCGTCGCGGCGCGGCCTTCGATGGGCAAAACCTCCCTGGCGATGAATATCGCGGAACATGTGGCAATGGAATTGAAACTGCCGGTGGGCGTGTTCAGTCTGGAAATGAGTGCGGCAAGCCTGATCCTGCGCATGATGTGTTCGCTGGCGCGGGTGAACCTGCGGAGCATCCGCGAGGGCTTCATGAGCGAGTCGGATTTTCCGAAACTGACGAACGCGGCGGGCCGGCTGTCGGCGTCGAAGCTGTTCATTGACGACACGGCGGGTTTGAGCATTTTGCAGCTCCGCGCGCGGGCGCGGCGCATGGCGCAGCAGCACGGCATCAAGCTGTTTGTGATTGACTATTTGCAGCTTTGCAACTCTACTGCGCGGCGAGCGCAAGAGAACCGGCAGCAGGAGATTGCCGACATTTCCAGCGGCATCAAGGCGCTGGCGAAGGAATTGAATGTGCCGATCATTGTGCTCTCGCAGTTGAACCGCGAACTGGAGAAGGACAAGAGCCGGAAACCGCGCCTGTCGGATTTGCGCGAGTCTGGTTCGATTGAACAGGACGCGGACCTGGTCGGTCTGCTTTACAAGCCAAACGCGGGCGACGATGACGACGCGGCGGCGGCGGATGAGAATGACGGCATCCCGGTGAATTTTTTGATCGCGAAACAGCGCAACGGCCCGACGGGCGACGTCCACCTGACGTTCTTGAAACCATATACGAGATTTGAAACCGCAACTAAATTCAGTGACGAAGACGTGCCCGGCGGCCGGTGAACCATGAAAGCCATTTTCCGGTTCGTCGCCATATTGCTTTTGGTGAGTTGCGGCACGACGGCGTGGGCGCAGGCCATTGGGACAAAAATCAGCCAGGTGAACATCAAGTTCATCGGGCCGGCGTCGGTCAGCGAGGCGCTCATCCGCGATAACATCAAGCTCAAGGCGGGCGACAACTACATTCCCGGCGGCAGCCAGGACGATGTGCATTCGCTCTACGCGACCGGGCAATTTTATAACATCCGCGTTTCGGTGGACCAGGCGGACGACGGTAGCGTGATTCTCACTTACATTGTGCAGGTGCGCCCGCGCATCACGGAGATCAAACTCGACGGCAACGACAAATTGAGCGACTACAAGCTCAAGAAAAAAATCACCATCAAAGTCGGCGACGCGCTGGACGAGCAGAAGGTTTTTTCGGACGTGCAGGAGATGAAAAAGCTGTATGAGAAATACGGCTACTCGGACACGAAGGTGAAATATGTTCTGAGCATCGACGAGCCGACCGGCCACGGCACGGTGACGTATCAGATTCAGGAAAGCCCCAAGGTCAAAATCATCCTCGTGACGTTTTTGGGCGCGGAGGCGTTCACCCAAAAAGCTTTGCGCAAGGAGATCAAGACGCGAGCGCACTGGATGTGGTCGTGGCTGACCGGCAGCGGCTACTTCAAGCAGGACGAGTTTGACGGGGACGCCGACAAGCTGGTGGATTTTTACCACAGCCACGGCTACCTCGATTTTGAGGTGAAGGACGTGAAGCTCGACCACCCAACGACAAACTCAATGGTTGTGAAATACTATTTGTATGAGGGCCGGCAATACAAGGTCGGCTCGGTCAAGTTCAGCGGCGAGAAAATGTTCACCGACGCGGAAATCATCAAAGGGCTAAAAACCATCCAGCTCTACCAAGATTCGAAGGTGAAGCTCGGGGCCAACAACCTGCCGATGGACGTGACGAATATCTTCACGCCGGACGGGCTGACCAAGGACACGACGGCGGTGCAGGATTTTTACGGGAGCAAAGGCTACATCGAAATCGCCCAAGGGCAGGCGCTGCACGTCCAGACCGTGCCGAATATCCAGCAGGGCACGATGGACTTGGATTTCCAGGTCGGCGAATGCCAGAAATCCTACGTCCAGAAAATCGAGATTCACGGCAACCTCAAGACCAAGGACAAGGTCATCCGCCGCGAACTGGCCATCAGCCCCGGCGACGTGTTCAACATGGTGCAGGTAAAGATCAGCAAACAGCGCCTCGAAGGGCTGCAGTATTTTGACAAAGTGGACACGCGCCCCGAGCCAACCGACCCGGCGATTCCCGGCCGCAAAAATTTGATTGTCAGCGTTGAAGAGCAGAATACCGGCAACTTCAGCATCGGCGCCGGCTTCAGCTCCGTAGACGCGCTCGTCGGCTACGCGGAAGTTTCGCAGGGCAATTTCGACCTGTTCCACCCGCCCTACTTCACCGGCGGCGGCGAGAAGCTCCGCCTGCGCGTCCAACTCGGCACGCAGCGGCAGGACTATGAACTCTCGTTCGTCGAGCCGTGGTTCCTGAACCGCAAGCTGTCCCTCGGCGTGGACCTCTACCGCCACCAGTTGAATTTTGAAAGCCCAAACGACATTTACGACGAGACCCGCACCGGTGCCAAGGTCAGCCTCACCCGCGCGCTCGGCAGCGACTTCCTCATCGGGAGCGCCAGCTATACGCTTGAAGATGTCGGCATCTCGCTGAACCCCGGCTGGCATGGCTGGCAGACCGTCGCCAGCCCGGACCCGAAACAGTCCACGCCAAACGTGCCTTACGCCATCCTAGATCAGACCGGCGACCATCTTTACCAGCGCGTCGGCGCGTCGCTGGCCTACGACACACGGAACAGCACGCAGTTGCCCAACCACGGCCAGCGAACCGAGCTCACCAGCGAGGTCAGCGCGGGTGACGTGGATTTTTACAAGCTGGAAGTTCATACTGCCTGGTATTTCCCCGGCCTGTTCAAGGGCCATGTGATCGAGGCGGTCGGCCGCACCGGCGTTGCGGACAGCTTTGACGGCGGCGATGTGCCGTTCTATGACCGCTATTATTTGGGCGGTCTTTATTCGCTGCGCGGCTTCAAATTCCGCAACGTCGCTCCGCGCCAGGCCTTCAACCCGGAAACACCCTACGTTGCCAAAGAACCCATCGGCGGCGACACCTACTGGTTCAGCTCGTATGAATACAGCATCCCGATTTTTGAAAAGGACGGCGGCGTGAGCCTGCGCTACGCGCTATTCTATGACATCGGGTGCGTGGACTCGGCTTCCTATTCCTATTCCCTGAACTACAGTGACGACTGGGGCATGGGCATCCGGCTGAACATTCCGCACCTCGGGCCGCTGCGGCTGGATTACGGCATTCCCTTGCAGCATGACAAATATAATGGCAGCGGCGGCCAGTTCCAGTTCGGCGTCGGCTATACCCGCGAATTTTAACCACATGAAGCTTTCCGCCAAAAAATTTCTCGGCCTCGTTCTTGGCCTGACCGCCTTAAGCCTGGGCGCACAAAACGCGGCGACGTTCGGCAACCTGCCGCTCTGGTTTGAAGCCGGCGCGCCGGCGAAATTCACCGCCCACGCCAGCGATGCGGAATTCAGCGTTTCGCCCGCCGGCGCGGCGTTCACGCTCACCAAAAAAACCGGCGAAACCGCCGGCTGCCAGCTCCAGTTCGTTGGCGCCAATCCCGCCGCGCGCATTACCGGTGACCAAAAGCTGTCCGGCACCGTCAATTATCTCCTCGGCAGCGACGCCGGCCAGTGGCGCGCCAATGTCCCGACCTTCGCGCAGGTGCGGGTGGAAGATGTTTATCCTGGCGTCAGCGTGGTCTATTACGGCAACCGGCAGAAACTGGAATACGATTTCAACCTCGCCGCCGGCGTCAATCCGTCGGCCATCGCGCTGCGTTTCGCCGGCGCGGAAAAAATCTCGGTGGATCCGCAGGGCGGGCTGGTCATCAGCCTTGGCTCCGGCGAAGTAGTTCAGCATCCGCCGGTCGCCTATCAGACCGTTCATGGCGCGCGGCAGGAAATTGCCGCCAGCTATAAAATGCTGGACGCGCACACGGCGGCCTTCGCTCTCGGCGATTACGACCGCAGCCAGCCGTTGGTTATTGACCCGGTGCTGACCTATTCCAGCTATTTCGGCGGCAACTCTGGCGACATCGCCTGGGCCATCGCCCTGAATCCGATTGACGGTTCCATTTATTTGGCGGGACAGACTTTCTCCACCAAGAACACCAACAGCCCGTCCCAGACTTTTTCAACCCCCGGCGCGTATCAGACCAATTACAATGGTGGCAAGGTCACCGGCGACGCGTTTGTCGCCCGGTTTGACAATTCGGGATCGAATCTGATTTACGCCACCTATCTCGGCGGCAGCGGCAACGACGGCGCGTTAAGTCTGGCGGTGGACAGTGCCGGCAACGCCTATCTGGCCGGCTTCACCGACTCGACCAATTTTCCCACGACCAACGCGCTGGCCAGCCACATCAGCGGCGTGCCAAATAAGTATCTCAAAACCTATCCCGAGGACGCCTTCGTCGCGGAGCTAAATCCCGCCGGCAACGGGCTGGTCTATGCCACCTACCTCGGCGGCGAAAGCATGGATGCGGCCTTCGGCATCGCCCTAGACGACGCTGGCGACGCCTTTGTCACCGGCTATACCTACTCCACAAATTTCCCCGTGACGCCAAACGGAATGTATCAATCTCTTCAGTGCAGCAACACTTTTTACATAAACGCCAATGCCTTTGTGGCGGAGATTTCCCCCGGCGGGACGAACCTGAACTACTCCACCTATTTGGGCGGAACCAATTTCGACCAGGGCCGCGCCATCGCCTACAACAACGGGATGCTGTTCGTGGCCGGCTATACGCTCTCCACCAATTTTCCGGTCACCAACTACATCCCGGAACTGACCCTGATCCAGACAAATTATTACACGAACAAGATTCACGGCGTGGACTACCTCACCAACTCGATTGCGACCAATACTTTCGTCGGCAATCTTTTGAACGGGGTTTCAACCAACTTGGACAAATACACCAAAAAGAACCCTCTGGCCTCCGACGCGTTTGTCACGGCTTTCACCGTCAACTCGCCGACCAGCTTGAGCCTGCTCTACTCCACTTTCCTCGGCGGCACGAATGACGACCAAGCCAACGCCATCGCCGCCGACGCCGCCGGCAACGCATATGTGGCCGGCAATACCAGCTCCACCAATTTCCCGGACACGGTGCCCGGCACGGCCTTCTCTTATGTGAACACCAACATGTTTGGGAGATACGGGATCGGAGCCGCCACCAACGGGTTTCTCACCAAGATCGTCTGGGACGGGACGAACGCGGGCATCGCCTATTCTGCCATGTTCGGCGGCAAGGGCGCGGATGTCGCCAACGGCGTCGCGCTGGACTCGGCGGGCAACGCCTACGTCATCGGCTCGGCCACCAGCACCAATTTTCCCGTCACCACGAACAACATCGGCGGTGACCTGTCCACCACCAACCATTACTACAAGAAACGCTTCAAGAGCGACGTCATCGTCATCGCCTTCAATTCCGACGCATCCAGCAATCTCTTTTCCGCCTACCTTGGCGGCACGGACAATGATTATGGCAACGCCATCGCCGTGGATCCGCTGGGCGGCAGCGCCTATATCGCCGGCTCGACGTTCTCGACCAATTTCCCCACCGTCAACGCGCTGCAATCCGACCGCAACGGCAAAAGCAACGATATGTTCGTCGCCGTCATTTCGCTGACCAACGCGCCACCGGTTCCGGCCCTGCTCATCGCGCCGCAAATTCCCGGCGCGTCCGTCCAAAATAAAATCGCCGGCTCGTCGCCGGAAAAATCCGGCATCACTTTGAAGTGGCAGATGTTCCCTGCCAATTACGACGTGGAAAGCTCCACCGACCTCGCCGGCTGGCAGCCCGCCCCGGCCACGCCGACCTATAGCAACGGCTGGTTTCACGTCACCCTGCCCACGACCAACAGCGTCGGGTTTTTCCGGCTGCACAAGCGCTGAAATTGAATTTTTTGCTGGCGTCCCGGCGAAATTCTGTTTTCCTATCCGGCCATGAAAAATTTGCGTTATACCCTCCTGACGGTTGTCCTGCTCGTCGCCACGGTGGTCTCGGCCAGCGCCCAGACCAAGACGGCCACGGTGGACATGAAGAAGCTGTTCAACGGCTATTACAAGACCAAGCTCGCCCAGGCCTCGCTGGAAAGCCGCAAGACCGAGCTGCGCAAGGAAATCAAGGACATGGCCGACGGCCTCGACAAGGCGCAGGCCGACTACAAGGATCTGCTGGCCCAGGCCAGCGACCCGGCCATTTCCGCCGACGAGCGCGACAAGCGCAAGCAGGCCACCGCCGACAAGGCCAAGGAGATCAACAATTCCAAAGCGGCCATTGACCAGTTCCAACGCCAGGCCGAGGCCCAGCTTGCCGACCAGAGCCAGCGCATGAGCACCGACATCGTCGGCGAAATCCAGAAGGCCGTGGCCGGCAAGGCCAAGGCCGGCGGCTACTCGCTCGTTCTGAACAACGCCTCCACCGAAATCGTGGTCTTTGCCGGCACGGACACCGACATCACCGCCGACGTGCTCGGCCAGCTCAACGCCGGCGCGCCGATTGACGTGACCGCGCCCGCCGCCACCGGCGTGCCGCTGAACATCAGCACCAACCTGTAAATTATTTTTAAACGGGCAGCGCCGGACATTTCGATGTCCGGCGTTTCTGCTTGTAACGGCCTTGGGTGTGCCGCAAAATTCTTCTCGCCAGGGCCTGTGGAGTGTGGACTTACGAACCCCGCCAGGGCCGGAAGGCAGCAACGGCAGTATGCTTTGCAATTGCCGCAGTCACCCTGGCACCTTTCCATTTACGATTGGCGATTGATGATTTACGATTGCTGTCGCACTTGCAAACCGCGCGCAAATCGTAAATCGTAAATCACAAATGTCCTACCAGGTCATCGCCCGCAAATACCGCCCGCAGCGTTTCGCCGACGTCGTCGGGCAGGAGCACGTCACGCAGACGCTCGCCAACGCCATCGCGCAGAAGCGCATCGCCCACGCGTATCTCTTCTGTGGCCCACGCGGCACCGGCAAGACCACCATTGCCCGCATCTTTGCCAAATGCCTGAACTGCACCGGCGGACCGAAAACTGATTTTGACGACGCCGACACCCGCGTGCAAGAAATCACCGACGGCCGCGCGCTGGATGTTTTAGAAATTGACGGCGCGAGCAACAACGGCGTCGAGCAGGTGCGCGAACTGCGCGAGACGTGCAAATACTCGCCGGCCAATTCGCAGTTCAAGATTTACATCATTGACGAAGTTCACATGCTCTCGACGGCGGCGTTCAACGCGCTGCTGAAAACTTTGGAAGAGCCGCCCGCGCACGTGAAGTTCATGTTCGCGACGACCGACCCCGAAAAAGTTTTGCCGACGATTTTATCGCGCTGCCAGCGGTTTGACCTGCGCCGCATTCCGTCCGCGCTCATCACGAAGCATCTCGCGGAAATTGCCGGCAAGGAAAAAGTCACGATTGACGCTGCCGCCCTGCACGCCATCGCGCGCGGCGCGGATGGCGGGATGCGCGATGCTGAATCCACGCTCGACCAGCTCATCAGCTTTTGCGGCGACAAGATTGAGGAGGCCGACGTGCTTTCGATGTTTGGCCTCGCCGCGCAAAACCAGATTCTCAAGTTGAGCCACGCCGTGCTGGCCGGGGAAATCCAGGTCGCGCTCACGCAACTGGACGAGCTCGCGCGCGGCGGCAAAGACCTTGGCCGGCTGCTCGGCGACCTGCTGAACCATTTCCGGAACCTGCTCATCTACCAAGTCTCCAAAGGCGACTTGAAATTGCTCGAAGCCTCCGAGGCGGAAGTTTCCGCGCTCAAGGAACAGGCCGCGCTGGCCAGCACCGACGCCTTCACGCGCGTCCTCGAAGTTCTCGCCGACGCCGAATTGCGCCTGCGCGACGCCGCCTCCAAAAAGATTTTGCTGGAAGTCACCCTGCTTCGCGCCATCGAGGCGCGAAACGCGCTGTCGCTCGACGCCGTGCTGAGGCAGCTCAACCAGTTGCGCAGCGGTGCGGGCAGCGGTGCGGTCGCCGTCACGCCGGTTCAGGTTCAGGCCAGCGCGCCGGCTAGGGCGGCGGCATCTTCAGCCCCGGCTTTTTCTTTGCGCGAAGCCGTGGCGGCTGCGGCGCCGGTCGCGCCGGCACCGAAAGTTGCCACGCCCATTGCGCGGGCACCCGCAGTCACGCCAGCCGCCGCGCCGTCGTCGCCCGAGGATCTGGCCAGCCTGTGGACGAACCTTATTGCCGCCGTCGGCCGCGCCAGCCCGTTCACACGCGGCTACTTGATTGACGCGCATCCAGTGTCGTTCGAGAAGAATGTTTTGATCATCGGCTTCGACCCCGAATTCGCCGACCATCTCGGCCTCGTGGACAACGCGCGCAATCACGCGCTGATTGCAACCAAGCTCGCCGAACTCGGCCATCACAACGCGACGGTCAAATTCATCAAGGCCGAGGCACCCGCCGGTTGGGATCGCAAGGGCGTCGCCGCGCCGCCGGTTCCCACCGCCCCTAAAGGTGCGGCGGCCACGGCCAAGCCGGCTGAAGCCGCGCCCGCCGCCGAGAAAAAAACCGCGCCGGTCGCCTTCAGCAAGGACGATTTCAAGCACGACCCGCTCATCCAGAAGGCGCTGGAAATTTTCAAAGGCACTATTGTCGAAGTCCGCGCCTGACTTAAATAATCTCAAATCTGAAATTTCAAATCTCAAATTAATTTTATGTCCCTTGGCAAACTCATGAAGCAGGCTGCGAAAATGCAGCAACAGATGGAACAGATTCAGGCGAGCCTCGCCACCCGCACGGTCGAGGCCACCAGCGGCGGCGGCGCGGTCAAGGTCGTCGCCAAGTGCGACGGCACGATTGCCGCCATCAAGATAGACCCGGCGGCGCTGAATCCGACCGACGCGCAGATGGTCGAGGACATGGTGCTCACCGCCGCCAATCAGGCGCTCGCGCAGGCCAAGGATATTTCCAACACCGAAATGGGCAAGGCCACGGCGGGCTTTTCCCTGCCGGGAATGATGTGAAGGCAGAAGGAAGAAGGATGAATGCAGAAGTAAAAACATCGCGCCATTTGAAATCACTTCGGCAATCTGCTTTCTAACTTCATCTTTCGTTTCATGCTTCCCGCCCCCATCACCGCGCTGACCGCCGCGCTGGCCAAGCTGCCCGGCATCGGGCCGCGCTCCGCTGAGCGCGTGGCGCTTCACCTCGTCCAGGACGATCCTGCCACGGTGAAGCATCTGGCGGAAACCATGCTCACCGCGCGCGAACGCATCCGCTTTTGCGAAACCTGCGGCGCGCTCACGGAAATCTCCCCCTGCGCCACCTGCACCGATGCGCGCCGTGACGCCACCCTGCTCTGCCTCGTGGAACGCGCCGTGGACATCCTGAGCATCGAACGCTCCGGGACGTATCGCGGCCGGTTCCATGTGCTCGGCGGCAAAATCTCGCCGCTCGACGGCGTGGAACCGGATGACCTGCGCATCGGTGAACTGGAAAAGCGGCTTGCCAGCGAGCCGGTCAAAGAAATCATCATTGCGCTTGGCACGGACGTAGAGGGCGACGCCACCAGCAGCTATCTCGCGAAGCGGCTCGCCCGCGCCGGCTTGAAGATCTCCCGCATCGGCTTCGGTTTGCCGGCGGGCAGCGGATTGGAATTCGCCGACGAGCTCACGCTCAACCGCGCGCTCGAAGGCCGGAGGGAGATGAAGTGAGGGCAGAAAGCAGAATGATGAAGGCAGAAACAAAACCGCTGCGCGCCGCCAAAAAGGATTCTGCATTCTGCATTCTTCCTTCACACTTTCGATGACTCCCGCCATCATTTTCGATCTCGGCAAGGTGCTGGTGGACTTTGACTACACCATCGCCGCCCGCAAGATTGCCGCGCGCAGCGCCAAGGCCCCCGCCGACTTGCACGCCTTCCTCGGCAGCTCGCCGCTGCTCGTGGACTACGAATCCGGCCGGCTCACCCGCCAGCAGTTTTACCAGGCGGTCAGCGACGCCATCGGATTCACGGGAGGGCTGGACGAGTTCGGCGGATTCTTTGCCGACATCTTTTCCGAAATGCCCGCCATGACCGCGCTCCACGCGGAACTGCGGCGGCGCGGGTTTAAGACGTTTATTTTCTCGAACACCAACGACCTCGCCATCGAGCATGTCCGGCGGAACTTCCCCTTCTTCGCCAATTTTGACGGCTACCTCTTTTCCTACGAAGTGGGCGCGATGAAGCCGCTGCCGGAAATCTACGCCGCCATGGAAGCGATGGCCGGCCGGCGCGGCGCGGACCTGATCTACATTGACGACCGGGCGGAAAACATCGCCGCCGGTGCGGCGCGCGGCTGGCGGGCGATCTTACACGAGACGCCGGAAAAAACGCGGGCGGCGCTGGCCTCTTGTGGAATTTTGCCAGCGGATTAATTGACCTTCAGCAGCAGGCAGCCGTGCGGCGGGATTTCGGCGGCAAGGGTTTCGGACTTCGGCAAGTCCTGCCGCAGCCACAGGTCGCGGACTTGCGGCGCATTGGTGAACCCGAGGCTGGCCCACGGCACTTGCAACAACAGCGGCACCTTCGCGCGGTTGAAGAACCCGACGGCGAGGGATTTGTCCGCCAGCGTTTTGGCCCACACTTCGGCGGAGATGGGAAACATTGGCATCGCGGCGGCGGTCGGCACATTCGGCATCGGCTGCGCGGCGCGGCCGGCGGCGTCCTGGTTCACGGCGAGCACTTCGGGATTGGTCAGCAGCGCCAGCGTCCACGCGTCGTTGTCGGGCAAATTCCCGCCAACCATCAGCGGCGACGGCAGCAGGCACCAGAAGGACAGGAGGGTGAGCTGTTCGTTCCGCGTGAAATGCGTGCGGCGGTCGTTGCCCACGGAGCGGTGGCTGACCGATAGATGGCCGAGCGGCAGCATATCGGCGTCCGGCCAATGGCCCGGCGCAGCGAAGTTATGCCAGCGGGCGGCGAGCGTGAACTCGTGGTCAAGCGACTTCCAGTTATCCCAGAAATCGTCGGAGACGCGCCAGAGGTTCGCGTGCGTCAGGATGTGTTGCGCATCGGCAATGGGCGTCTCGCCCGGCGAGGTGCTGAACACAATGGCGCGGCCGCATTTATCAATCGCGTTGCGCACCATTTCCACCTCGGCGGTGTGATAGGGCTTGGAGAGGTCGTCCACCTTGATGTAATCCACGCCCCACGCGGCCCACAGCCGGGCGCAGGCATCATACCACGCGGCGCCGGCGGCATTGCTGTTCACGCCAAACATGTCGGGGCACCACGGGCAGAGGTCGTTGGTGTTGGCGGCCTCGGCGGCGGTGAACGCGGAGCCTTCAATGGGCAGGTTCGCGGCGACGGCGTGGCGCGGGATGCCGCGCATGATGTGGATGCCGAATTTCAAACCGAGCGCATGAACGGCATCGGCGAGCGGCTTGAAACCAAGGTTGTTGGTGCTGGAGGGAAAGCGGTTGGGCGCGGGCAGCAGGCGGCCGAACGGATCCATCACGAGCGGGGCGTTGGCGCGACCGTTGCGGTTGTTGTCATGCGCGCCGGGATCGGACCAGCAGTAGTCCACCACGACGGTGTCCCAGCCGACGGCGAGCATCTTGTCCGCGAGGTAATGCGCGTTGGCCAACACCTCGGACTCGACGACGTTGTCGCCAAAACAGTCGTAGCTGTTCCAGCCCATCGGCGGCGTGGCGGCGGGTTGGCCGGCATGGACAAGCTTGAAGGGCGCGGGCAGTTTGGAGGCGGCGATGATCTGCGCTTCGCGGGCGGTGAGATTGGTCTGGGCGGAGACTGCCGGCAGCGCGGCCAATAGGCAGAGGAGAGTTAGCGAAGGGGTTTTCATTGGTTGGCGATGACAGTGGTTTAAGGGAAAAAAAGGCGGCGGCGTCTAAACACCGCCGCCTTCTTGAAACGGCCACTTACCAGAACTTGATGTAGAACAGGACGACACAGCCGACCACAATCAAGCTGAGCACGACGTCCAGCGCGTTCCAACTGGCGCGCGTGGCGGCCTTCTCCTCGGCCGAGGCACCATACCAAGTGAACTTGACGGTCTTCGGATCCGGCGCCTTGGTCATCAGGCTGATGACGATCATCAGCGCGGCGGTGAGGACGAACAGGCCTTCGCAGTAATAGAGCCAGTGAATGTTCCAGATGTCGAACAGGAAGCCATTGTGCGTGGCGCGGATGGCGGCCATGCCCGTTTCATAGTCGGCTTGCGAGATGAGGTGATGATAGTGGTCGCCCTTGAGCTTGGTGACGGCATCGGCGTCGCTCCGCATAATGAGGTCGAGCGCAAGGCGCCCAAAGCCGGCGACCATGCCGACCACGAAGGCCCAGAGCGCGGCCGGCGCGGTGGCCCGTTTCCAGAACACGCCCAACCCGAACAGCACCGCGATGGATGGCGAGAGATAGCCCTGCACATTCTGGAGATACAGGTAAAGCGGCATGTGAAGGTTCTTGATCACCAGCACCCAGCAGATGCCGATGAAGACAATCACCGCCGTGGCCAAGCGACCGACGAACACCTCGGTCTTGCCGGAGGCGTTCGGATGCCATTCGCGGTAGAAGTCCATTGTGAACAAGGTGGCGGAGGCGTTGAACTTGGAACCGAGCGACGCCATGAGCGCGACGATCATGCCGCAGGCCACCATGCCGCGCAAACCGTGCGGCAGAATCTGCGCCACGAGCGAGGTGTAGGCGGCGTCGCCGCTGGTGCTGAACCCGACGCCGGGCGTCTTGGTCAGTGCAAAGGCGATCATGCCGGGCACAAGGAAGATGAACACCGGCGTCAGCTTGAAGAAGCCGGCGAGGATGGTGCCGCGCCGGGATTCCTGCTGGTTCTTGCCGGCGAGCACGCGCTGGACAATGTATTGGTCGGTGCACCAATACCAGAAGCCGATGATGGCCGAGCCGGGCAGGATCGCGAGCCACGGCCAGTCAGGATCGTTGATGGAGCGGACGAGATGGACGTTGTCGCCGACAGTCGTGAGCGTCGCGTGCCAGCCGTCGATCAAACTGCCGTGACCCAAAACACGCAGTCCCATGTAAAGGATGCAGACGGAACCAAAGATCAGCACCGGCGCCTGCAACACGGCGGTATACATGATGACGCGCATGCCGCCGAACACCGTATAAATCCCGGTGGTAAAGGCCAACCCCAGCGCGATGGCCCAGAAGACGTCAATCTGGTGGCCGAAGACGTTGATGTGATCCACGTTCAACAGCGTGCGAATCACCACGTCACCGGCATAGATGGTGGCGGCAATTTTCGTCAGCACCAGGCTCGCCATGGTGAGCAGGCTCAGGACATTTCGCGAGCCGCGGCTGAAGCGCAGCTCAAGGAATTCCGGCATGGTGAAAACCTTCATGCGGTCATACAGCGGCACAAACGCCCAGCCGAGGATGAGAATCCAGTAGGCATGCATTTCCCAGTGCGCCATCGCCATGCCGGTGGCAAAGCCCGCGCCGGCGAGGCCGACGAGATGCTCGGAACCGATGTTTGATGAGAAGATCGAGGAACCGATCTGGAGCCAGTTCGCGTCGCGGCCGGACAGGAAATAGTCCTTGCCGGACTCGTTCTTCTTTCGCATCGATAACCACACGGTCACAATCATGCCGATGGCAAACAGGATAATCACGGCGATGTCCAGGCCGTTGAACACCGTGCCGTTAAGACCGCCGGCGGCCGACGCGACGGCGAGGCTGTTGGTGGCGTTCGCCACGCTGTTAGTTGCTGCTTCCATAGTTTTCTGTTTTCTTGGGTTGGATTATTCCGCGCTGAATTTATAGATGATGGTGTTGTGATACACTTGGCCGGGCTTGAGTTCCACGGACGGAAAATTCGCGTGGTTCGGCGAGTCGGGAAAATGCTGTGGCTCCATGCAGAAGGCGGAGCGGCGCTGATAGACTTTGCCATCCTTGCCGGTGAGCGAGCCATCAAGGAAATTGCCGGCGTAAAACTGCAGGCCGGGCTGGTCGCTCCACACTTCCATCACGCGGCCGCTCGCCGGATCCTTGACGCGCGCCTGCAGACCGAGCTGGCCCGGCGGATTGTTGATGACCCAGTTATGGTCGTAGCCCGGGCCGTATTGCAGGACGGTGTTGGTGTCGTTGATGTGCGCGCCAATCGCGGTCGGCGTGCGGAAATCAAACGGCGTGCCCGTCACGTCGGCAAAAGCGCCGGTCGTGATCAGTCCCGCGTCCACCGGCGTGGTCAGATTGGCGTTGATATAGACGAGATGGCCGAGAATGTCGCCATTCCCCTGCCCGCCCAAATTGAAATAAGAATGGTGCGTGAGGTTCACCACCGTCGGCTTGTCCGTCTTGGCGGTGAACTCCAGCTTCAACGCATTTTTGTCCGTCAGCGTGTAAATCGCCGTCACTTCCAAGTTGCCGGGAAAACCTTCTTCGCCGTCCTTGCTGAAATAGGTCAGGATAAGCGCCGGGCCGTGCGTGGTTGGCATCGGCCGCGCCGTCCACACCACCTTGTCAAAGCCTTTCCAGCCGCCGTGCAGCATATTGCCATTGTTGTTGGTCGCGAGCGTGTAGGTCTGGCCTTCCAGCGTGAACTTCGCGCCGCCGATGCGGTTGCCGTAGCGCCCGATGAGCGCGCCGAAATACGGGCAGCCCTTGAGATAGCTGGCGCTGGTGTAACCGTCCAGCGTGTCGAAGCCGAGCACGACGTCGGCCAGCGTGCCGTTCTTGTCCGGCATCTTGAGCGACTGGACAATGCCGCCGTAGGTCATGATGCGCGCCTCGGCGCCGGCATCATTTTTCAAGGTATAGATCTCGACGAGCTTGCCGTCCGGGGTGATGCCGAAGTCGGCTTTCGTGATGGTTCCGTTGGATGTTTTCATAGTCGAGCAACCGGAGAAGCACGCCGCCGAGAGGCCCAGCGACGCGACGGTGATGAGTTGGATGATTTTTTTCATGGTGAATGGAGCGGTTTATGTTTACGGAATTGTTTTTACGGAATTATTTCTGGCCATAATAGGCATTCGCCCCGTGTTTGCGAAGAAAATGTTTGTCGAGCAGCACAGGTTGCATCGGCTTCAGTTGCGGGCTGAGCTTCAACGTCTCGCTGGCCAACCGGCAGACAAATTCCAGCACGCCCGCGTTGTGGACCGCGTCGGCCACATCCTTGCCCCAGGTGAACGGCCCGTGGCTCGCCACCAGCACCGCCGGATGCTGCAGCGGGTCAAATTTTAATTTCCTGAAAGTTTTCACGATGACTTCGCCCGTGTTCGCTTCGTAATCATTTTTGATTTCCGCCGGTTTCAGCAAGCGCGTGCACGGCACGTCGCCATACCAATAATCCGCCTGCGTCGTGCCGTAGCTTGGCAGACCGCGCTGCGCCTGCGCCCACGCTGTCGCGAACAAACTATGCGTATGCACCACGCCGCCAATACCTGGAAAAGCGCGATACAGGACCAGGTGTGTCGCCGTGTCGGAACTCGGCTTTAAATTGCCTTCCACCACCTTGCCGTCGGCGAGCGAGACAACCACCATGTGCTTCGCCTTCATGCCGTCATAAGGCACGCCGCTGGGCTTGATGACCATGAGGCCGCGCGCGCGGTCAAGGCCGCTGGCGTTGCCCCACGTTTCGATGACGAGACCTTTTGCGACGAGGCCGAGATTGGCCTGACAGACTTGGGCTTTGAGTTGTTCGAGCATGGTAAATTATTTGCGGACGCGGCTGCGGATTTCAATCAGCTTCTTCATCACGCCAAACAAATTGCCATTCCAGTTTTGCGAACCGAAGGCGTCGTGCAATTCCTTGTAGAGCGTGTAAAGTTCCTGATAAGTCGCGTGCGCCTTCGCGTTCGGCTTATAGACTTTGGGCTTTAATCCCGTCATCTTTTTCTGCGCGGTGGCGAAGTCCTTGTGCGCCCCGGCAATGACGGCGGCGGCAATGGCCGAGCCCAGCGCGCACGTCTGCGCCGAACGGCTAATTTTCATCGGCCGGCCGGTGATGTCCGCGTAAATCTGCATGACGAGCGGGCTTTTATCCGCAATGCCGCCGCAGTTGACGACCTCGTCAATCTTCACGCCGTATTCTTCAAAGCGATTGATGATGGTCAGCGCACCGAATGCCGTGGCTTCGATCAATGCGCGGTAAATCTCCGCTGGCGTCGTGTAAAGCGTCTGGCCAACCAGCAAGCCAGTGAGCTGTTGATCCACGAGCACCGTGCGATTGCCGTTGTTCCAGTCCAGCGCGAGCAGGCCGCTTTCGCCGGCCTGAAGTTTCAGCGCGCCCTTCGTCAGTTCTTCATGCGAACCGGCCGCTTTGCCGCCGGGCTGCAAATAATTCACCAGCCAGTTGAAAATGTCGCCGACCGCCGACTGACCGGCCTCGATGCCGAAATAACCGGGCACCACGCTGCCGTCCACGATGCCGCAGACGCCGGGAATATCCGCGAGCTTTTCCGTGTTCAGCTTCACGCTGATGTCGCAAGTGCTCGTGCCGATGATCTTGACCAGCGTGCCGGGCTTGACGCCCGCGCCAATCGCGCCGGTGTGCGCGTCGAACGCGCCGACGGCCACGGGAATGCCCGCCGTCAGGCCGGTTTTCTTCGCCCATTCCGCCGTCAGCGTTCCCGCCGCCGTGTCCACCGCGCGAACTTTTTTCGGCAGCCGGTCGCGCAGCGCGCCGAGCTTCGGGTCGAGCTGCGACAAAAATTCCGCGTCGGGATAACCGCCCCAGCCTTCGTTGAACATCGCCTTGTGACCGGCGGCGCAAACGCCGGCGGTAAATTTATCGGGCGCGAGCGTGCCGGTCAGCGCGGCCGGAACCAAGTCGGAGAGTTCAATCCACGAATACGCGGCGTCAAATACCTGCGGCGCGGCGCGGCGGCATTTCAGGATTTTGCTGAAAAACCATTCGCTCGAATAAATGCCGCCGCACTTGGCGAGATATTGCGGGCGAATTTTCTTAGCCAGCGCGGTGATTTCTGCCGCCTCGGCGACGCCGGTGTGATCTTTCCAGAGCCACGCCAGCGCGGCCGGATTGCCCGCAAACTTCTTGCTGAACGCCAGCGGCTGGCCGTTCGCATCCACCGGCAACGGCGTGCTGCCGGTCGTGTCCACGCCAATGCCGATGACCTGCTCTGGATTGAAACCTTTCACGGATTTCTTCGCCGTGGCGAGCGCCTGCTTGATGGTAATTTCCGCGCCGTTGACGTAATCAAGCGGATGCTGCCGCGCGAGGTTCGGGTCGCGCGACAAGATCACGCCCTGCGTGCCGTGGGCGTAAGTCCAGACGGCGGCGGCGACTTCCGCGCCGTTGGCGACGTTGACAATCAAGGCGCGAACGGAGTTCGTGCCGTAATCCAGACCGATGGTGTATTTCAAGCTCATGATTATTTTAATTCCATTTGTTTCCGCAAAATGCTGACGCCGAACACTCCGCCGGCGAGATTGCCGGGGTGCGCGACAAATTTCACCGTAACCTTGTCCTTGCCCTGCGTAAGTTCGGCGGGCAACGGAAACGTCGCGTCAAAAAACTCGCCCGGGCGGTTGCCGGTCAGTTTCTCCGTGCCAATTGTTTTTCCTTCCACGACCACATCAAATTCGCGCGCGCCGTCATCGCTGCCCCAGAAAGTGCAGGCCAGTTGCACGGGTTGGTCGGGCAAAACTTTCACCTCGTAGCTGAACCAGTCGGATGCGTGGCGCCATTTGCGGCCGCTGAAGTCTCCGCTCTGCGTGTCGCCGCCCTGAAGTTTGTGGTCGGTTTCCGATTGCTGTTCGCCGACGCGGACGGCATCCACCACGCGCGCTTCCGCCGCGATGCGACTTGCTTCCGCCGACGCCAGTTCTGCCACCTGCGCCTGCCATTCGTCTGCGGAAAATAATTTCCAGTAAACCGAGTAACGCTCTCGGTGCAGCTGGTAAAACGGAATCAGCGTCACGTCGCGCGGCTGGCCAATGCCGTGCGTTTGGAACGTCAAAGATTTTCCGGCAACCGGTTTTATTTGCTGCAATAATTTTTCCGCCGCAGACACCAAGACCGGCGCGGCCGGCGCGGGCAGATGGCTGAAATCCGTCTGGTTGCGCGCGAAAGGATACGGCATCGCGTTCGTGCCCATTTCGCCGGCCAGCACAATCGGGCCGTAAAGAATCGCCACCGTGTTGCTCGCGCCGGGCAGCGGCTCGGTGTGCAGTGCCATCGGAAACCGGATTTCAATTTTGTCGCCGTCATGCCACTCGCGCGACAGCGTGAAATAACTTTCCGGCGCGGAATCAACGGATTGTTTTACACCATTCACAGCAACGGACAGGCCGGAAACCGCCCACGCCGGATGCCGGATTTTCAGCGCCAGACTCACGGGTTTCTGCGCCTTGATTTTCAAAACGGTCGCATCGGTTTCCGGAAATTGAGTTTCCTGCCGGACCACCAAACCTTTTTCCGGCCACGACAATTCCGAGGCGATGAATAGGTTGACGTAAAGCGAATCCGCATCGTGGAAATAAATCGTGTCGCCGTATTTGGAATGATTTTCCATGCCGGTGCCGACACAGCACCAGAAGGAATTTTCCGGCGTGGAATAGACCTTGAAGTGTCCGGGCTTGAGCGACATGAAATAGGTGAACATGTCGGTGTCGGGATCCTGCGAGCCAAGAATGTCATTGTAAAGCGCGCGTTCGTAAAAATCCATCTTCACGGCGGACGGCTCTAGTGCGAACAGTTCGCGCGTGAGCTTGAGCATGTTGTAGGTGTTGCAGGTTTCGCAGGTCTCAGGGCTTAAATGTTTCGCGAAATCATTGGTCGGAAAAAAATGTTCGTGGTCGCTGTCGCCGCCGATGACGTAGGAACGATCCAGCGCAACGGCGTTCCAAAACGTGTCGGCGGCGGTCAGGAATTGCGGGTCATCGGTAAATTCGTATTCGCGGGTGATGCCGATGATCTTGGGAATCTGCGTGTTGGCGTGGAGGCGGTCCAGTTTGTCCTCGCCCTGTTCCAGCGGACCGAGAATTTTCTGGTGGTTGAAGGCTTCGGCTAGTTGCAGATAATTCGTGTCGCCCGTCACGCCATAAAGGTTGGCCAGCGCTTCGGTCATGCCGCCCTGCTCGGTTTCGAGCGACCGCTGCATCTGCGCCGGCGGCAACCGATCCACGCGGAACTTCACCCAGTCCGCCATCTTCGTCAGCACATCCAGCGCCTGCGCGTTGCCGCAATGTTGGTGGGCGTCCAGCAGGCCCGCCATGATTTTGTGCAGCGTATACCACGGTGCCCAGACCCATGTGCCTTGCTCCACGCGGTCAATAAACGTCTCTGGAAACGCCGACAAATAACCTTCGTGGAAACCGGCGGCCGGTGAATTGCTCTGGCACTGCGCGAGCACGCCAACAATGTAATCTACTCGCCGCTTGAACTCGGGGTCGCCCGTGCTGGCATACATCAACGACAGCGCCGAAAGATAATGCCCCAGGCTATGGCCGCGCAGCTCGCAATTCGGCGCTTCCCAGCCGCCATAAGGCTGCGCGGAGGTTTTCAGACCGACGTTGTCGCGGAAGTTGCGCAGAAACCGGTCAGGGTCGAGGCTCAGCAGGTATTTCTGATCCCGCAGCATCGCGTCGCGAAACGGGCCGTTCAGCAGCCGCACCTCCGGCATGGGAAACGGCTCCGCCTGCGGCGCGGCCACTGGCGGGATGTCGGCGCGTGACCTTGCCACCGCCATGACGGCGGCGGCAAAGATGATTTTTAACATCATTTTCTTCACGCGTGTGAATTACTCGTAAGCAAACATATTTTGTCCAAATCAGGAAACCCAGCCGCTCTTCAAGCCGTAGGCGCAATCGTTCCAAACGAGTTCCTGTTTGAACTGGCGCAGCTTCGTGTCCGCGTCAATCACGACCACTTCAATGCCAGCAATGGCCGCAAAGTCTTCGAGCATCTCGGTCGTGACCGCCTGGCTGAAGCCGGTGTGATGCGCGCCGCCGGCATAAATCCACGCCGCGCACGCGTCCTCGAAATTCGGCCGGCATTTCCACACGGCTTGCGCCACGGGCAGCTTGGGCATCGGCTGTTCCGGTTTCACGACATCCACTTCGTTGATGAGCAGACGGAAGCGGTTGCCAAAATCCATCAGCGCCGCGTTCAGCGCCGGGCCGGCGGGCGTGTTGAAAACGAGTCGCGCCGGATCAGCCTTGCCGCCGATGCCGAGCGGATGCACCTGCAACGACGCCTTGCCGTCGGCGATGCTCGGACAAATTTCCAGCATGTGCGCGCCGAGAACGACCTTGTTGCCGGGCGCAAGATGGTAGGTGTAATCTTCCATGAACGACGTGCCACCTTTGAGACCGCTCGCCATGACTTTCATCGCGCGGACGAGCGCGGCGGTTTTCCAGTCGCCTTCGCCGGCGAAACCGTAGTTGTCGGCCATCAGCCGCTGCGGCGCGAGGCCGGGTAACTGCACGAGGCCGTGCAAATCTTCAAATGTGGTGGTGAAACCCTTGAAATTTCCGTCGGTCAAAAATTTCCGCAAGCCAAGCTCGATGCGCGCCGCTTCGCGGATGGATTTGTGGCGCTTGCCGCCTTTCTTCAAATCGCCGGCCACTTCATAAACGGCCTCGTAAGTTTTGCACAGCGCGTCCACTTCTTTTTCAGAAATGCCGCCGATGACTTTTACCAGATCGCCGACGCCGTGCGTGTTGACGGAATAGCCAAACTTGATCTGCGCGGAAACCTTGTCGCCCTCGGTCACGGCCACTTCGCGCATGTTGTCGCCGAAGCGGACAAACCGCGCGCTCTGCCAGTCGGCCCATGCGGCGGCGGCACGCGCCCAGGCGCCAAGCTTTTCCTGCGTGGATTTTTCCTGCCAGAAACCGACCACCACCTTGCGCGCCAAACGCAGCCGGCTCCAGATGAAACCATGTTCGCGGTCGCCGTGCGCGGCCTGGTTCATGTTCATAAAATCCATGTCAATCGTCGCCCACGGAATGTCGCGGTTGTATTGCGTGTGCAGGTGCGCCACCGGCTTGCGGAGCTGCTTAAGACCGTTGATCCACATCTTCGACGGCGAAAAGGTGTGGCACCAGGTGATGAGGCCAATGCACTTGGCGGCGTTGTTCGCGGCCTGACAAAGTTCGGTGACGGCGTCCGGCGTGACCAGCACGGGTTTGAAAACGACTTTCACCGGGATCGCCGGCGCGACATTGAGCGCCTTCGCAATTTCCTGCGAATGTTCGGCGACCTTCTTGAGGGTTTCGGGACCGTAAAGGTGCTGGCTGCCGGTGACAAACCAGACTTCATTTTGTTTCAGGTTGATGCTCATAGTTTTTTTTTGGCGCGCGCAGGCGCCATTTTTATTTTTGTTAGGTTTCTTAAGTTAATGCGACAAACACGGTAAAATACCGTCAAATATTTCCCGCGGCCGCCGGTGTTTAGATGAATTCGTTGATCAGGTTTTCGAGATACTCCTGCCGGCCGCTGGCGCTCGCGTCCGCCTCGCCCTTCTTGAGCATATAGGCTTCCAGTTCCTTGAAGCCGGCCTTGCCCGCCTCAATCTTCGCGCCGATGCCGCTGTCCCACGAGGCGTAGCGGCTCTTCACAAACTCCGCCAACCGGCCATCCTTGCGAATCGCGGCGGCAATCTTCAAGCCGCGCGCAAACGCGTCCATGCCGCCGATGTGCGCGTAGAACAAATCAATCGGCTCAAAACTCTCGCGGCGAACCTTCGCGTCGAAGTTCACGCCACCGGTCTTGAAGCCGCCGTATTTCAGCACGCTCAACATCGTGTAGGTGGTCAGGTAAATGCTCGTGGGAAATTGGTCGGTATCCCAGCCAAGCAACTCGTCACCGGTGTTCGCGTCAATCGACCCCAGCGCGCCAGCGGCACCGGCAACTTCCAGTTCGTGCTGCATCGTGTGGCCGGCCAGCGTCGCGTGGTTCGTCTCGATGTTCAATTTGAAATGCGGCAGCAGATCAAATTCCCGCAGGAAGTTCAGGCACGCGGCGGCATCGGAATCATACTGATGTTTGGTCGGTTCTTTCGGCTTCGGCTCGATGTAAAATTGTCCCTTGAAGCCAATAGCCTTCTTGTGCGCGACGGCGAGGTGGAGGAATTTCGCCAGATGCTCCTGCTCGCGCTTCATGTCGGTGTTGAGCAGCGTCATGTAGCCTTCGCGGCCGCCCCAGAACGTGTAACCTTCGCCGCCGAGTTCGTGCGTCACTTCCATCGCCTTCTTTACCTGGCAGGCGGCAAACGCAAACACATCGGCGTTGCAGCTCGTGCTCGCGCCATGAACAAAGCGCGGATGCGAAAACGCATTGGTCGTGCCCCACAGCAATTTCACGCCGGTGCGCTTCTGCTCTTCTTTCAGCACTTTCGCCACCGCGTCAAAATTCTTGTTCGTCTCGGCAAGCGATTTTCCTTCCGGCGCGACATCGCGGTCATGCCAGCAATAATACGGCGCGCCGAGCTTGCTGATAAATTCAAACGCCACGCGGGCGCGATTCTGGGCGTTGCTGACGGAGGCGCTGCCGTCGTCCCACGGACGCTGCATCGTGCCCGCGCCGAACGGATCGTTGCCGGTGCCCCGGAAGGTGTGCCAGTAAACCACCGCGAAGCGCAGGTGGTCGCGCAGGGTTTTACCCTCGACGATTTCGTCGGCGTTGTAATGCTTGAACGCGAGCGGGTTTTTGGACTTCGCGCCCTCGTAACGGATTTCAGTGATGCTGGGGAATGCGGCTTTCATGTTGTTGGTGTGTTGTTTCAGTTTGAGAACTCAGTGCGCCGGCGGCCGGACGCATTTTTCTTTAGGGAAATTTTTGGCGGCGGTGAATCGGGCACAATCATGCGGTCAATGCCCACGGCAATCAGGCCCGCCGTGCGGCGGCGCGGCGCGGCGGCGCATTCGACGGAACCAAACTTGGCCCACATGGAGCCGTTTTGGACCGCGCGCGACAGGTGCGCCAGCACGGACGCCGGCAGTTCCGTGAGGCTGCCGGTGATGACCACGCGGCGCAAGCCCAGGACGTTCAGCGCGCCGGCGATGGCGGTGGCGGCGGCATCCAACGAATGCGCGAGCCACGGCTCGATGCCGTGGGCGGCAATGTGTTCGCGAAGCTCCGCCCAGGAATTTTTTTTGCCCCGGATGGCGGCGGCAAAGCTTTCCCGCAGGCCGCGCAGCGACACCAGTGTTTCCATGCAGCCGGTCGCACCGCAGCCGCATTTGCGGGCATTGCCAAGGACGGGCGTATGGCCGATCTCGCCGCTGATGGGCAGCGGGTTGGCCAGCGGCTTGCCGTCCATGATGACCGCGCCGCCGACGCCTTCGCCGAAATCCACGAGCAGAAAATCCTCGCAGTCGGGATGCGCCAAGTGATGGCCGAGCGCGAGCGCGCGCTCCTCCTGCACGAGCAGGACCGGCAGATGCCACACGCTGCGGACGATTTTCGCGAGGTCGGCCTTTTCCGTCCAATGGATGTTGGGCGAAAACAAAATCCGGTTCGCCGTCTCGTCCACGATGCCGGGCACGCTCACCAGCACGCCGAGAAAATCATTGCCGCCGACCGCCTTGGCCGCCGCGCGCAGGGATTTCTCCCAGGCGGCCGCCGGATCAGCCTCGTTCCGGGCGAACGCGAAAGTGAAGTGCCATTCGTCCGCCTCGGGCGCGCCGAGCGACAGCCGGGCGACGTGGGTTTCCTGCAAGCCGAGCTGGATGGCGAGCAATTGCGACTTGGACCGGTTCAGCCGCAGCTTGCGACCGGGCCTTCCGCGCAGGCCGGATTCCGCGCCGCTGGTATCAATTACTCCGGTCTCCTCCAGCACCCCGGCGGCGATGAGTTCATCCACGATCTTCCCCGCCGTGGGCTGGCTCATGCCCAGCGCCTTCGCCAGATCCGCCCGCGACGCCACGTCCAGCTTCTGCAATTGCCGGAGCAAGGCGCGCCGGTTCAATTGCCCCATGCGGGAAGGAACGTAGATCATTAAATAAAGATAACTACGGAAATGCCCCACGTGTCAAGCGCGTTTGAATAAATGTTGGCTGGCGGAAAACATTTGCCCCGTCCGCCAAAAAGTGCTTTCGTCTGGTAAATCAAATTGCTTATGAAGACCAAACCATTCCTCGCCCTGCTCGCCGCCGCCGCTTTGCTCGCGCCCGCCGGCCTCACCGCCCAGACCGCTCAGCCCGCCCCGACCACCACCACCAACCATCCCGCCAGTTCCATGGATCCCGAACTGCGCACGCTCATCCAGGACATCAACACCAAGCTCAAGGCCGGGCAGCATACCGAGGCCGCCCTCGCCCCGGATCTGGCCAGCTTTGACAAGCTCATCGCCAAGCACGCCGGCGAGAAGACCGACGCCGTCGCCCAGATGCTTTACATGAAAGCCATGCTCTACGTCCAGGTGCTCGACAATCCCGACAAGGGCAAGGTCATCATCGAGCAAATCAAGACGGATTATCCCGACACCCGGCTGGGCAAAAGCGCCGACAAGATTCTCGCCGGCATGGACCAGCAGGTCGTCGCCAAAAAAATCCAGTCCGCGCTCGCGCCCGGCGCGGCGTTCCCAGACTTCAATGAAAAGGATTTGAACGGCAACCCCATTTCCGTCGGCGCCCTCAAGGGCAAAGTCGTGATGATTGATTTTTGGGCGACTTGGTGCGGCCCGTGCCGGGGCGAACTGCCCAACGTCATCGCCACCTACCAGAAATACCATGCGCAGGGCTTTGACATCATCGGCGTGAGCCTGGACTCCGACCGCGACAAGCTGGACGCGTTTCTCAAGCAGCAGGACGGCATGACCTGGCCGCAATACTTTGACGGCCAGGGCTGGCAGAACAAACTGGCCGGCAAATACGGCGTGGAATCCATCCCCTTCACCGTCCTCGTCGGCGCGGATGGCAAGATCGTTGGCACCGATTTGCGCGGCGAGGCGCTGGCGCCCGCCGTGGCCAAGGCGCTGGGGAAATAATCATTTGACCCGCACAACCCCCGTCCGGCACTGCCGGGCGGTGGTTTTTATTTTCCCGCCGCCGGATTTTCGTCCATCCGGTTGTAATGCTTGAACAGCCGGCGCGGCAGCCAGCGCGGCAGGAAACGGATCAGGAAGATCACGAGGCGATTACCCAAGCCCGGCACGCTCACCACCTTGCCGGCGCGGAAATCCCGGTGGCCGCAGCGCGCGGCGATGTCGGCGGGCATCTTGGCGACGTTGTTCCGTCGCTGTTTCGAGCCGCGCGCGACCTGACCGAAGTTCGTGTCGGTCGCGCCGGGGCAGAAGGCGGTCACCGTCACGCCGGTGCCGGGCAGTTCTTCGGCGATGGCCTCGGTGAATGACTGCACAAACGCCTTCGTCGCGCAATACACCGCCATTTCCGGGCCGGGCACGAATCCGGCGACCGAGCCGACGTTCAGGACGCCGCCTTGCTTCCGCTGAATCATGCCGGGCAGGAACAAACCGGTGAGCGCGACAAGCGACGCGACGTTGACCTGGATGATTTCCAACTGCCGGGCCAGTGGAAGTTCGGCGAAGCTGCCGTGCAAGCCGAAGCCGGCGTTGTTCACCAGCACGTCCACGACCAGCCCCCGACTCTGCACTGCGTCAAAGATGAATTGCGCCGCGCCCACCTGCGACAAATCCGCCGTGATGACGTGGATCTCGATTTTATATTTGCCGCGCAGTTCGGCGGCGAGGGTTTCCAGCGCGGCGGTGTTGCGGGCGACGAGCACCAAATTGGATTTGTCGGCGGCAAAACATTTGGCCAGCTCCAATCCGATGCCGGACGAAGCGCCGGTGATGAGGACGGTTTCCTTCATGTTGGAGTTCAAGCTTTAGCTTGCCGGGCAATATAACTCAAGCATTGGCTGCGTAAAACACAGGCTGAAGCCTGGACTCCAACACACTCACCGGTTGCCCCAGCCGAACCGGTCGGTGATCGGCCAATAGACGAAGAACGACTTGCCGATGACGTTCGGCGCCGGAAAATTGCCCCACACGCGCGAATCCGAGCTGTTGCAGGTGTTGTCGCCCATGACCATGTAGTTGTTGCCATCGTTGTTATAGACCGTCGTGCTGTCGGGGAAATACGGCAGGTTGCTGTATTGCCCGAAACTCGCGGCCACCGCGCCGTTCAGATGGCCGGAGAACTTGCTTTCATGCGGCGGCGATTTGGGATCGAAGCCATAGACCCGTTCAAAGTGCGGGGTGCCGGCATCCAGCCGCTCGCCGTTGATGACGAGGTGCCGGTCGTCGCCAATCTGCACCTTCTCGCCGGGCAACGCCACGAGGCGCTTGATATAAAACTGATCCTGCGGCATCTGGTTCATGCCGCTGGCGTCGGGATTGTTGATGCCCTGCGTCGCAAACACGATGATCTCGCCGCGCGTGGGTTTGCGGAAATTATAGCTCATGCGGTCCACGAACAGATGGTCGCCGGCACTGACTTTCATGCGGATGACATCGTCGCCTTTCTTATAGACGTGGCCGGGGTCAAGTCCGGCGCGGCGCACGAGCGGCGCCTCGCCGAAATCCGGCGGGAACCACATGACATGTTCCACGCCGCCAATGGTCAGGCTCTGCTTGATGGTAAAAATCAGAAACTTCACCGGCGGGCTGACCGCCTCGATGTTGCCATCCGCCTGCGCCACCAGATGCACATACGAATCGCCGTGCAGCCACGCCTTGACGCGCGCCCAGCCGGTGGGGAACTGCAAATCGTCGCGCAGCCGCAACTGCTCAAACAGCTCCGCGCGCTCCTTTTCCTTGTCGGCCTGCCAGTAATTGATCTTGGTGAAATCCGGCACCGAGTTCACGCCAAAGAGCGTTGGCTGCATCGAGCCGGTGGGAATCTTGAACGGCTGGAGAAAGAACGTGCGAATGGCCATCGCCACCGCGAGCGCCACGAGGAGCACCTCGACGTTCTCGCGCCACGCCGCGTGCGGATACGGCTTAAGATTCTTCTCGCCGGCAAACTGCAGTTCCTCCGCCGCGACGCGTATTTTGCCCGCATGGCCTTCGGCGATGGCCGCGCGCAATCCGTCCAGCTTCAGCGTCACCGCCGCGATGGCGTCCGGCGACAGCACATCGCGCTGGGCGGCCAGCAGGCGGCGGTAATGCTTGGACACCGTGCACGCCTCGCGCACGGCCTTGGAAATGAACCAACGCAGCAAAATCATGTGAAAAACAAATTACGCATTCCGACGGAAGATATAAAGACAAGAATCCGGCCAAAGGGTTCAACCCGGAGCGGAACCCCCTGAATTTTTAATCAGGAAAGGCAGGGCGGTGCTGCCGCGCCGCTGGCCCCGGCTGACCGGCGGATCAGCCCTACCAATCGAAGACGCATGGGCGCGGTCAGGCCGCCGTTACTTGAACTTGATCTTGTTGGGCAGAAACAGCAGGCCGATGCCGCCGATGATGAGCATCAGCCCGACGGGGCCGAGCTTGACCCACGGGATGCCATGCACGGGCCGGCCCTCCTCATGAAAGGCCGCGATGGTCAGGCAGAATCCCAGCGGGATCATGATAAACCCCAGCACGCGATAAATTTTATTCTTGGTCATAACCGATAATTGGGTTCACGCCTTCAGCACTTCGATGAAGGCTTCCTGCGGGATGTTGACGTTGCCGATGGATTTCATGCGCTTTTTGCCTTCCTTCTGCTTCTCCAGCAGCTTGCGCTTGCGCGAGACGTCGCCGCCGTAGCATTTCGCCGTCACGTCCTTGCGGAACGCGCTGATGACTTCGGACGCGACAATCTTGCCGCCGATGGCCGCCTGGATCTTCACCTGAAACTGCTGGCGCGGGATGACTTCCTTGAGCTTCTCGGCGAGCGAACGTCCCCGGCCCTCGGCCTTGGTGCGATGCACGATGCAGGAGAAGGCGTCCATCGGCTCGGTGTTCACGAGCATGTCGAGCTTCACCATGTCGGATTCCAGGTATTCGTCCGGCTCGTAATCCATGGAGCCGAAGCCGCGCGTGATGGATTTGATGCGGTCGTGAAAATCAATGAGGATTTCGTTCAGCGGAATCAGGCTCGTGAGCATGACGCGGCGGGAGTCGAGCGTTTCGGTGTGGTCCACGTTGCCGCGCTTCTCGGAAATCAGGGACATCATGTCGCCGATGTTTTCATTGGGGCAGATGACGAAGGCTTTCACCATCGGCTCTTCAATCTTGGCGATGTAAGTCACATCGGGCATGAACGCCGGATTGTCCACCTGCTTCATCGTGCCGTCCGAGAGCGTGACCTTATACACCACACTGGGATAGGTGGCGATGATGTCCATGTTGTATTCGCGGCGCAAGCGCTCCTGGACAATCTCCAAATGCAGCAGGCCGAGAAACCCGCAGCGGAAGCCGAAGCCCAGCGCGACGGAGGTTTCGGACGAATAGACGAATGCGGAATCGTTCAGCTTGAGCTTGCCCATGGACTGCTTCAACTGCTCATAATCCGCCGTGTTGATGGGATAGATCCCGCTGAACACCATCGGATGAATCTCCTTGAAGCCGGGCAGCACCGAGGACGGATTGCGCGCGTCGGTAATGGTGTCGCCCATCTTGACCTCGGCGGCGGACTTGATGTTGGCGGTGAAATAGCCCGTCTCGCCGACTTCGAGCTTCTCACGGATGTAAGGTTTGGGATTGAAGCTGCCGACTTCCTTGACCTCGACGTTCTTGCCCGAATGGAGCAGCTTCACTTGCTGGCCGGCTTTCAGTTCACCATTGAAGACGCGGACGTGCGTCACCACGCCCTTGTAGGTATCAAAATAGGAATCGAACGCCAGCGCCTGCAAGCTGGGTTCGCCTGTCGGCTTCGGCGGCGGCACGCGCTCGATGATGGCTTCGAGAATTTCCTGGATGCCGATGCCCTGCTTGGCGCTGCACGGGATGGCCCACTCGGCGGGAATCGCCAGGACATCTTCAAGCTGCCGTTTCGCCTGCGGCACATCGGCATGGCCAAGGTCAATCTTGTTGATGACGGGAATGATGGTGAGGTTGAGCTTCGCCGCGAGATGGTAGTTCGCGACCGTCTGCGCTTCGACGCCCTGCGCCGCGTCAATGACGAGCAGCGCGCCTTCGCACGCGCTCAAGCTACGCGACACCTCGTAGGCGAAATCCACGTGGCCGGGAGTGTCAATCAGGTTCAGCTCGTAGGTCTCGCCATTCTTGGCGGTGTAAAGCATGGTGACCGGATGCGCCTTGATGGTGATGCCGCGCTCCTTTTCGAGATCCATCGCGTCGAGCAGTTGCTCGGACATGTCGCGCGTGGCGATGGTGCCGGTCATGTGCAGGAGCCGGTCGGAGAGCGTGGTCTTCCCGTGGTCAATGTGGGCGATGATGCTGAAATTGCGTATGTGTGCGGCGTCCATTTTTCAATAAATCAGAGCACAGCAGGATAACTGCTAAACGGATTAAGAAAAGGAAATTTGACCAACAGCGATGACAACGGCGCCATTCTCGCTTAAATTCCGCCAGCCATGAAACGTCTCTGCCTCTGCCTTGCGCTGCTGGGAAGCTTCCCGGCCGTCGCCGCGCCGGCGGACGTGCCGCTGGTGCAGCGGCAATGGTTCGAGGCGCGCACGGCACATTTCAACGTATTCAGTTGCGGCGAGCCGCAACCGGCCTTCAAGGTGGCGGCGCAGTTCGAGCAGTTTTGCGAGGCCTATTCGCAACTCGCCGGCGCGGCGGCGGTGGCGTCGCCGCCCATCGTGGTCATGGCCTTTCCCGATCACGAAAGCATGAAGCCGTTTCTCCCGCTGTATCACGGCCAGCCGGAAAATCTCGCCGGCTTCTTCAACCACGGCACCGACGAGAACCTCATCGTCCTCGCGCTGCCGGGAGGGCGCGGCGAGGACTTACAGCTCAATGTCATCTTCCACGAATACACACACCTGCTCCTGCGCCGCAACGACCGCATCTGGCCGCTTTGGCTCAAGGAAGGCATGGCGGAGATTTATTCCACGTTTGAGACCGGCGGCCGCAGCGCCTACATCGCGCTGCCGATTGAACATCATCTGGAACTGCTGCAAAGCCGGCCGCTGCTGCCGCTCAAGGAGCTGTTTGCCGTTGGCCACGACTCGCCGGAATACAATGAGCGCACGCTGCAAGGGATGTTTTACGCGGAGTCGTGGCTGCTCACGCATTATCTCATGGCCGGCGACAACCCGGTGCTGAAGGAGCGCTTCAAGCAGTTCACGCCCTTGCTGCACTCGGGTCAGACACCGCTCCAGGCTTTCACCAACGCGCTGCAGGTTCCCCTGCCCGCGCTGGAAAAGGAGCTGCGCCGCTATCTTGAGCGCGGTCAGTTCACCGGCATTTCGTTTGTGCTGACGGACAACGTGGCCGCGCCGAAAGGTTTTGCGACGCGCTGGCTGACGCCGGTGGAAAATTATTTCCGGCTCGGCGACGAGCTTTTCCGCATCGGACGACTGGACGATGCGGAGAAATTATTTTCCGCCGCCCGGCAGCTCGCGCCCGCCAGTCCCCTGCCCTACGAGGGGCTCGGCCTGCTCGCCGCCGAGCGCGAACAGACCGACGCGGCGCTCCGGCAGTTGCACGCCGCCATCGAACGCGGCTCGACGAGCTTCCTCGCGTATTTTCTCCATGCGTGGCAGATGTATCATCGCGCCGCCAGCAATCCAGAAGATCCGTCACGCCTGCCGAAGGACGTGGCCGGGGAGATCCACGCCGACCTGATACGCTCGCTTGCGCTCATGCCGGACTTCGGCCCGGCGCATGAATTGTTTGGCATCGTGGAACTGGCGCGCGGCGGCAACGTATCGCTGGCGGAATCACACCTGCAACTGGCCGCGCAACTGGAACCGGAGAATCTGTTTTATCAGCTCGCCCTCGCCGACGTGCAGGTGGAGAACCATGAGACGGACGCCGCGCGCCGCACGCTGGACGCGCTGCTCCTGCCAAACGTGGAGGTCAAAGTCCGCGAACAGGCCGGCGAACTGCTGAAGAAGCTGCCTTAAGACAGCGGCACCTCACTTGCCCACGGCAATGATGTCCAATAATCCCGGGCCGTTGTAGCCGCCGCGCCGTTTGCCGGCAGGAGCCGCCGCGCCGGCCACCGCATTGGTGTCCGTGGTGACAACCGTGGCCGGCCGCTCGACGGTGATCAAAATGATCTGGTTGTTCTTCGTGTCGAGCGTGCAGGTCTTGGCGCGCGGCTTGGTGGTCACGGTCTGTTCCACCGCAAAGTCCGTCGGGCTGTTTTCCTTGATGATGGTCAAGGTGCCGTCGCCCTGCGAACTGAAGGCCTCCATCGTCGCTGGATTAAAACCGCCGCCGTCCGTGCCGGTGCCGATGGGCAGGGCCGCGAGAATCTTGCCGGTATCGGCGTTCACCACCACGCAGGTGGCCGGCTCGTGGCACATGGCGAAGAGGATATGGTTCTTCGCGTCAAGGCCGAGACCGGCGGGCCCGCCGCCTTTGCTGCTGATATCGTAAGTGGCCGTGACCTTGAGCGTGTGCGCGTCCACCACGGCGATGCTGTCCTTGTCTTCGAGGTCAACATACACATGGCCCTGCCCGTCGCTCTGCGCCTGCTCCGGCGACCCGCCAAGGTCAATCGTGCCGACGATGGTTCCATCCTTGCCGTCAATCACGGTGACGTTCGGCGCGCTGTGGCTCAGGACATAAACCCGTTCCGTCAGCGGCTCAAAGAAAATGGCATCCGGCCGGCCCTGGACGTCAATCGTCTTGAGCGGCGCGAGCGTCTTTGCATCCCACATCACAATCGGGCTGCTGCTGCAAAAGCCGTGGTTGGACACCGGATCCACCGCCTCGTCCCGGGCGCGGGCATTCGTAATGGTGCCGACGGACAGGAAGGTATCCTCGTCAAAGACCAAAACCTGGCCGCCGCGCGCGACGTAGAGCCGGCGGTTGTCGTTGTCCGCATAGACATAGTCAATGCCGCCCTGGCCCATCACTCGGGCGGTTTTCACGATCTGGTAATCCCCGGCGGCGGCGGTGCAAGCTTGGACGGCGATGATGACAAACAGAAAGCGGGCGAGCAGGTTCAGGTGTTTCATGGAAATAAATAATGCAGTCAAATTCAGGCCGGCGCAAGCAGTGTCCGGTTACAAACAAGTGAACAAATGTGAATCGGGCGCGCGGTTCAAACCGGGCGCATCTGGACACTGTTCTTAACGAGCCTGCGATATCATTAGCACCGGGCTTAAGCCCGGTGTCAGCCATCGCCGGACGATCCAACCATTTTAACGGTTTGGCGGGGTGACGGGAAGCCGTTAAAACGGCTGGGATCGCGGGTTGGGTTGCGGCACCCGGCTAAAGCCGGGTGTTAATGAAACAGAGAAATCCCTAATTTGAAAACCGTGTCAAGATGCACCATTTCAAGCCGGGGCGAGCGTCACAAATTCCGCCAGTTGCCGTTCCAAGCCCGGCAGGTCCGCCTCGCCCGGCTTGGTCGAAACCATCGCGCCAAGAATTGTCTTGTCCGCCCGCCGCACGCAATGGAGCGCCGTCCGGTCATAGCTCCACACGAGCCGCGCGGAGGGAATCTGGCGCGGCAGCAGCCATTGGAACGTGTCCGCCACCGCGCGGTAGGCCTGCTCCAGCGCCGCCGCCGTGAGGTCGCGCGAATCCACGTCGCACACGATGGTCTGGTCGGGAAACCGCAGGCCGCGCAGCAGCACGCCGCGCACCGAGGCCGCGCGACGCAGCCATTCGGTGGCCGCTTCTTTCAGCGCGTCGCCCACCGCCGCCCCGCTTGTGAGTGGCACGGCGGGAAAATCATTCTTCACCCGCAGCATCACGCCACCTTCCGGCACGGTGAGGATGACCACCCGCGCGCCGGTCGTGTGGATTTCCAGCCGGCGAAATTCGCCGAGCGTCATCTGTGCACCCAACTGCTCCGCCTGCGGCAAAACAAATTCAAGGACCTTCAGCCAGTCCGCCAGATGCCGGCAGTTGCGCTCGTGCAGCACCTCGCCGAACGACGAACAGATCAGCACGTCTTCCACCGCCGATGAAACCGCCGGAGCCGCCGGCGCGGTCTGCGAAAGAAAGGTCACCTTGCCGCCGCCGGCAGCATCGCCCACCGCCAGTTTGGCCTGCGCGTTTTGCGCCGCGAGTTTGACACCCGGGTCGGCATCCGCCAGCGCCGCCTTCAATAGCTCCGTGCATCCCGCCAACAGCATCCGCCCGACGGTCTCGGCGGCGGCCACGCGCACATCCGCGTCCGTGTCCGAAAAGAGTTGCCGCAGCATGGCCGTCAGCGGCGGCGGGCGCTGGTCGGTTCCCGTCAGCGCCAGCGCGGCAGCGTCGCCGTTCGTGCGGGTCACGCGCTTGAGCAGACCGGCGGCGGCGTTTTGCACGCTGGCGTCGCGGTGCCGCAACGCGTTTTGGATTTCCGGCAGCATCTTTTGCACGCGCTCGGAACTTTCCCAGCGCGGATAAATTTTTGTCAGCGCACGCGCCGCCGCCTGCCGCACGCCGCCGTGCGCATCCACCATCGTCATCACCAGCTTCTCGACAATGCTTTCGTTGCCGACGCGGCCGAGCGCATCGGCGGCGACCTCGCGAACTTCCTGGTCGGTGTCGTCGAGCCGCTTGGCGACGGTGGGAAACGCGCGCGTGTCGCCCAGTTTGCCGAGCGATTGCACCGCCGCGCGGCGGACTTCCCAATCCTTGTCATCCACCAGCCGGATCAGCGGCTCGACCGTCTGCAGGTCGCCCAAGGTGCCGAGCACCTGCGCGGCGACGAGCCGGACATTGCGCGCGCTGTCGCGCAACGCCGCCACCAGCGCCGGCACGGCCTCGCGGCAGCCGGCCGCCTCCAGCCCATAAATTGCCGCGCTGCGCACGGACGGTTCGGGATCGCGCAACAGGCCTTGCAGCGGCCGGAACACGGCGGGGTCGCCGATCTCGCCCAGGACTTCGGCGGCGGCGACCTTCTTGTCGCCCGTGGCCGTGCGCAGCATTTCCGCCAGCGGCTTCACCGCGTCCGTGCCGAAGCCGGCCAGGTGCCGGATTTCGCCGGTGGCGATGTGATAATGGATTTGATCCGCCACCGTCTGCGGCCGCCAGCCCAGCGACTTAAGCGTCTGCGCCGCGCGCCAGCGGATGGTGGGCGTGCCGGTGGCAAGTTTCGGCACGAGCGCCGCGACGGCCGCGCGGTCGTCCAGCCGCTTGAGCGCGGCGATGGCGGTTTCCTGCACCGCGTCGTTGGGGTCGTTCAGCGCGCGGATGAGCGCCGGCACCGTCCGCACGTCGCGCAGGTCGGCGAGGATGGCGGCGGCCTCGCAGCGGACTTCCACCTCGGGATCGGTCAGCACATGGTCGAGCAGCGCGATGGTGATCTTGTCGTCAAGGGCGACGACCGCGTCGGCGATGGCCGTGCGCAAACGCTGCAACGCCTTCAGCCGCCGGGCGGGCGTCTTGGATTTGAGCTGGTGCTGCGCCAGCCAGAGGGCGATGCGGGTCATGGCTTCAACCAGCGCTTATTTAGCAGTTCAAATGCCATATCCGCAAGGTTTGGACACTAATTTCACGGATTAACCCGGAGGCAAATGCGCTGACTGGGCGGTTTGGAAAATTGGCGTTACCCGGTCAAGGCCGGCGAAACTTTCTTGACCGGGAACCACCGCCCGGGCGGTCCAGATGTTTGCGCAGGCAATGGGACAGCTCCCCAAAGTTGATGGGCTTGTGAAAAACCGACCGCACTGCGGCATAGCAGCTATCCGGAAGTCATCGAAGTCTAATCAGGTAATTGACGTGGCGGTGTTTTGCTCATTGTTGCCATAAGATTCGCGGGTCTTCCAAGGGAATGGCCACGCCGTCACAGCGCGGCATCACTCGCGCCGTGTAATCCGTCGGCGGTCGGGTCGCCGGCACGGTTGCGCTGAAAGCGTAGCCGCCGGCTTCATCCGCCAGCGGGTGCAGGCAAGTCATCTCCAGTTGCACGGGAGGACCATCTTTAATGCCGTCGGCGTAAAGCTCCACCCGCACCGCCTTGGGATCAAGGCCATGCAGACCCAGCTGAACCTCAATGATGTGTTGCCCGTCGCGCGTCGCCACCTTTACGGCGTCGAAATGCAGCGTGGACCATTTCTGATCCAGACTGTGCCGCCAGTCCACCATTTGCTTCCCGATGGCACCTTTGTTGGCGATCCGCGATTGGCAGGCTGACGCCGCCGGTAAATATTGTTCCTCGGTATATTCGCGCACCGTGCGGTCAGCCGAGAAACGCGGGGTTAGTCGCGCCATGCTTTCCCGCATCCGTTTGACCCAGGCAACGGGAATACCTTTGTCGTTGCGGGTATAAAATTCGGGAATCACCTCGCGTTCGAGTCGTTCATAGAGCGCCTCAGCTTCGGCCGCATCCCAAGCTGGATCGTCGCCATGCTCTGCACCGTCGCCCAAGGCCCAGCCCAAGTCGGGGACATAAGCCTCGGCCCACCAGCCATCCAGTTCCGAGAGATTAATCCCGCCATTGACCAGCACCTTCATGCCGCTGGTGCCGCATGCCTCCCAAGGTCGCCGGGGCGTGTTGAGCCAGACATCCACGCCTTGCACCAGGCGCTCGGTCAACTGCATATCATAGTCGCTGAGAAAAATCGCGTGCGGGCGGACCTCGGGCCGGCGAATGAACTGAATCCATTTTTGGATGAGGGCCTGTCCCGCCAAGTCCGCCGGATGCGCTTTGCCCGCGATGATGAGTTGCACCGGCCGCTGCGGATTGGACAACAGGCGCAGCAATCGCTCGGGGTCGTGCAATAGCAGGTTCGGTCTTTTGTAGGTGGCGAAGCGGCGCGCAAAGCCGAGGGTCAATATTTTTGGATCAAAGAGATGCTTCGCCTCCGCCACGGTCCCGGCGGCGGCACCGGCGGCGGCATAATGCCGGGCCAAACGAGCGCGCGCGTATTCCACGAGGGATTGGGTGGCGGCGGTGCGAAATTGCCAAAAGCTTTCGTCCGAGACCTGGCGGATTTTTGGCTCCAGATTTCCCTTGGTTCCGAGCCAGCGATCTTTGCCACAAGCCTTGGTCCACAGCTCGTCTGCGGCGGCCGAATCCCAGGTCGGCATGTGAACTCCATTAGTTACATGGCCAATGGGCACTTCGGCCACCGGCCAGTGCGGAAAGAGCGGCGCAAACAATTGCTGGCTGACCTGACCATGCAACCGGCTCACACCATTTACGGAACCACTGCCGCGAATGGCGAGATAGGCCATGTTGAAACTCTCCGACGGGTCGTTCGGATTTTGACGACCCAAAGCCAGCAAATCATGGAGCGAAATGCCGAGTTTATCCGTGGCATAGCGACCGAGGTATTGTTCGATCAGCGCCGGCGTAAAACGATCAAAGCCGGCGGCCACGGCGGTGTGGGTCGTGAAAAGATTTCCCGCGCGCGTGGCGGCCAGCGCGACCTCAAAGGGCTGCTTGATTCCCTGCATGAAACTCCGGGCACGTTCCAACACGGCAAAGGCCGCATGACCTTCATTCAAATGACAGACATCCGGTTTAATCCCGAGGGCGGCCAGCAACCGCCAGCCGCCGATGCCCAGCAACATCTCTTGCTTGAGGCGCAATTCCGGTCCGCCGCCGTATAATTCGCTGGTGATGCCGCGATGCGCCGGGAAATTCGCGGCGTCATTGCTGTCCAAGAGATAAAGTTTTACCCGGCCGACTTGCACCTGCCAGGTGCGCAGCCAGACGGAGTAACCCGGCAAGACTATTTCCAGTCGCAGCCACTCGCCGTTCGGTTGGCGCAACGGTGTGACCGGCAATTGACCCGGGTCGTTATACGGATAGAGCGCTTGTTGCGCGCCATCCTTGTCAATCACCTGGCGAAAGTAACCTTGCTGGTAGAGCAATCCAACGCCAACCACCGGCACGCCCAGGTCGCTGGCGGCTTTGAGTTGATCGCCGGCCACATTGCCCAGTCCGCCGGAGTAAATCGGCAGGGCTTCGCTCAACATATATTCCATGCTGAAATAAGCGACGCATTTCAAAGGCGACTGCGGATGATTTTTCTGAAACCACGCGGGCGCTTCCGCTGCCTGGCGCTTGGTTTGGAGCAGGCCGTCAATGTTTTTGCGAAAGGCCGGATTGGCCAGCACGCTTTTAAGTTTATCTTTGGAGACAGTCTGCAAAACTACCCAGGGATTTTGCGTGAACTCCCACAATGAGGCATCCAACTGCCGCCACACTTCGTCGGTGGCATGGTTCCACGACCAGTGCAAATCCAAAGCCAGTTCCGCCAGGGAATCGAAGCCGTCAATATCCGAGTGCAAACAGTTATGGCCCGGTTTGCTAACCGATGTTTGTTCGTTCATACAGTTTCTTTTCTTTGATATTTTGCGGGTCTAAAACGGATCACTCGCTGAAAGGATGAAGTCTTAGCTCGATCAGATTTTTAATGGTCATGGCCGCTTTCGAAGAGCCAACCATACCCTGCCAGTGCTGTTTTTTATTTTGACTGCCCCGAGCTTCATGTTTTGTCCGGAGTGTTCTTATCAATATATTGCATCAAGCGTCGCTGGGTGTCCCGGAGTGATTGGGTCGCCACTTCGGCGATTCGCTTCATGAGCTGATACCCCAGCTCATGGTCTTGTTCGCACTGCTCACGCAACCGTGTCCCATAGAAAAATATCGTGGTCGTCGGCTCCAAGGCGCGCGCGGTAAAGTGCATGGAGTAGGGCGGAAAAAGCCAGGACCAGCCCAAGGCATCGCCCGGCCCGAGCGTTTGAATGGGAATCACATTTCGGTCTTCCTTTTCTGAAGAGAGCACGACTCGGCCAGTTAAGATAAGATAAAACCGGTTGGCCGGACTGCCTTCCGTAAAGATCGTTGCCCCGGTTTCAAATTTCATTTCCAAGGCCGAGGCGGCGAGCAGTTGAAGTTGTTGGGAATTTAATCCCTTAAAAAATGGCTGTTGCGCGATGAGACCGCAAAGCTCCTGTGACAATATATCGCTCAGGTCGGGCAAAGTAGAAACCAATGCCGCTTCACCCGCTGGCGCACCGCTGACTGCCGCTGGACTCATAAATCTTTTTTGGCCGCCGCTCGGGTAGCTTGAAAGCTTTGCTCAATTTCCGCTTCGGCCATGCCGCCTTCGGTCAGCCTTTCATTATCGCTGCGGCCGTCTTCGTCTTCATCTTCGCTCGGGGCCACTCGCGCTTTGGTTCCGGTCGAGCCGGGCACCGGATCCCAGCGTTCCGACTCGGGCACGGATTCAAGAATCGCATCTTTCGGATCCGTATCCGGCACGCCGGTCAGTTCCCGCTTGGCCTGCGCAAAATGCGACGCGGTCGCATCATGGGACAAGTGGCCGTCAATGATCGCCAATTCCGCCGCCCGTGCCCGCACCATCTGGCGGGTCACCGTGCCGACGCCGGCGGAATTCTCCGAGATGGTGCCATCCTTCAGTGGATTCTTTTTCATGGATTTAAAATTATTTCGCGTGGTTGGTTTGGTCGTTATGCGAAGTTTTCATTTCGCGCGTGCCACGATCCTCATGCAAGTCACGGGATTTGGAAAAAATGTTGTCCCGCTTTTTAGGCTTTGGATGCGGCAGAACCTTCTCTTCATTAGGCCGGGTCTCGTGCAGGGTTTGCGGAAAAGCCGGAGTTTGGTGGGTGGTCGCAAGTTTGGTGGTGTGATCTTTCATAAGTCTGCTTTCTTGGTGAATCGGTTGTTGGTTGGTGAAAAAGAATATTACTCCGACGCGGTGCGAAAACTGAAACGATCATCCGCCTCCAGCCAGTCGAACGTGGTGGTTTTATCCGGGTTCAGCCCAAGCCGATGGCAGCTTTCAATAAAGTGTTCGCGCTTCTCCGGATTTTTCATCGGGCTGCCGCCTTCCTGATCATCCGACCAATCCTCGATTTCCGGCCCCGTCTTTGCCGTGCCATTGGCCAGCAACCATGTGCCGATTTCGTCATAATTTTTCGCGGCCTTCACGGCGGCGGTGAACTGCTCGCTGGTGATGTCCTTGAAACTGAAGAGCTGGTTGTCCAGCGGACAATCGTAATGATATTCGCCGAGCTTGCCCGCCAGGCTGGCGCGGCATTTGTCCGCCGCCCGGCAGGCGATGGCAAATCCACCGATGCGTTCACGCGGGCTGTGCGGCGCCTGCTCGGATAAATCTAAGTTGATTATGGGAGTGTTCATATCTTTTGTTTTGAGTTGGTAATGCATTTACGTCCGATTGTGAAAACCATGCACCCGCGTGAGATTGCGTTCCGCGATCAAATCCGCCTCCGCCTTCAACCAATGCTGCACCTCGTGACCAAGCTGCGAACCTTCATTTTCATAGACAAAATAAGCTCTTCTGGCCACTTCATCCGGTGAGGGCGCAAAATCACTTTCATTTTGGCCGGCAACGACGGCCAACGTTGGTTCAGGGGCAATGACTGCCTGCTGGGTTTTGGATAATTTATGGTGTTTCATGGAAAAATGACCTTTTAATGTTCGGTTTTGAAAAGGGATGAACCCGGATGCATTTGGGATTCGCGCTCGACGCCGCCGAACAATTGCGCCTCGGCCTCCAACCAGTGTTTTACCACCTGTCTGGACTGCGAACCTTGCTGCGCATAAATGACGTTAGTCCGGCGATCCGCCGCTTTCGCCGACCTTGCAGCAGCCGGTTGGCTCCGGTTTAAGCTTGCAACCGCAGTCGGCTCCTTGGCCGATTTCTGTTTTGAGTCCAGAGAAAACGGGTTTGGTTTCATGCCGTGAACATGGCTGAAAAACCAACTGCCGACTATGGGGTGTTCACCCCATCAAGGATGGTGGTAATTTTGCCTTTGGTCAAACGCAGGCAAAAACTAAACCGGACAGCCGTGATTCAAAGACAATACCTTAGCTCGTTACTGATACCTTCAGCAATGCCCGCTGCCAGTTCATCAGTTCCGGCGCGTGTTTATCCCAGTCGCGCGCGAGGTCGCCGAGGACGGATTTTGGCGCGATGAGCGTCGGGTCAATCTGCAGGCCGTGTGCGTGATGGTCGCGGTTTTTTTCCAAGACGCGGAAACGCTTGAACTCCGCCTCGGTCGGGCGCTGCGAACGGTGGCGGATTTTTTCGGGGAACTGTTCCGGCGGCACGGCCTGCGCGGCGCGGATGGCGGCCAGCAGATGTTCCCGGCGGCGCGGGTGCATCCGCGCAGGAATTAGTTGCTCGAACGGCTGCTGCTCGGCCACGGCGATTGCCAGCGCAATCATCGTCTCGTGCGACAACACAAAAAACGGCGGGCGGCTCGCGGCGATCGCCTCGGTCTCGCGCCAATGCCACAGCTCGCGCAGGACGGCGAGCGCGGGGCTTTCCAGAAACGTGCTGCCCTTGATGCGCCAGATGTCGTCCGGGTCAATCACCGGCGGCACGGAGCTTTCCGCGATGAGCCGCGCGCAACTTTCCTGATGCCACGCGAGCCGGCCTTTGGCGGTGAGTTCGGCGCGCAGTTTTTCCTCCAGCGTCTTGAGATAACGCGTGTCGTTGCGGGCGTAAGTTTCCATGCGCGGCGTGAGCGGGCGTTGCGCCCAGTCGGCCTTCTGCGGGCCTTTGTCGAGCTTCACGCCGAGAAATTTCTCCACCAGCGCGCCGAGGCCGAACTGTTTTTCGCCGAGCAGCCGCGCGGCGAGCATCGTGTCGAAGATTTCTGTCGGGACAAAATCGTGGTGCTTCTTCAGCAGGCGCAAATCGTAGTCGGCGGCGTGGAAAATCAGTTCGCGCCCGGCGAGCGCGGCGAGGAACGGCGCGAGGTCAATGCCCGCCAGCGGATCCACCAGGCGGTCGCCGGCGGTGGTGCTGATCTGGATGAGGCAGACTTTTTCCGGGTAGGCGTGGAGGCTGTCGGCCTCGGTGTCAATCGCGAGCCACGCGGCGGCATTTACGACGGGCAAATACGCGGCAAGCTTTTCTTGGGTGTCAATCACGGCGGGACAGGATGGCAGACCGGCGGCCGTTTGAAAAGAATTCCCTCAAGATTACCCGTCCGCCCGCTTGTCAAATCCAGGGCTGTGGTCTATCGTCCCACCATGTCGTTGAAGAAACATCTCGCGTTCGCGGCGCTGCTCGGTTGCGGCGCGCAATTCGCTTTGGCCGACACCCTCCAGCTCAAGGACACCGCCGCCGTCACCGGCAAAATCCTCGAGGAAAAATCCGACGCCTTCGTCGTGGACCTCGGCTACACCGTGCTGGTCATTCCGCGCAGCGCCGTCACCGGCATCACCAGGTCCGGCACCACGGCCGCCGCGACCACCCTGCCCTCGGCACTGGGCCAATTTTATGCCGCCGACACCCGGCCAGCCGCCGCGCGCGACGTAAGTTCGCTCGTCAAGCAGATTGGCGAGGCCGTGGTGCAGGTGCGGACGCCGGAAGGGCTCGGCTCGGGCTTTTTCCTGAACGAGGACGGCTATCTCATCACCAATTTCCACGTCATCGAGGGCGAAACGGAAATTTCCGTGGAAGTCTATCAGCAGAAGGACGGCCAGCTCGACCGCGAGACTTACAAGCAGGTGAAGATCATCGCTATCAACAAATTTCACGACCTCGCCCTGCTCCACATCGAGGACAAAAACGCGCCGAAGTTCAAGTCCGTCACGCTCGGCAGCTCGGACGCGCTGAATGTCGGCGACGGCGTCTTTGCCATCGGCAGCCCGCTCGGCCTCGAACGCACCGTGACGCAGGGCATCTTGAGCACCAAGACGCGGCAGCTTGAGGGCGAGCTGTATTTGCAGACCAGCGCGCAGATCAATCCCGGCAACAGCGGCGGCCCACTCTTCAACCTCGCCGGCGAAGTCGTCGGCGTGACCAACATGAAGATCACCTTTGGCGAAGGTCTCGGCTTTGCGATTCCGGTGGAACTGGTGAAAAGTTTTCTCGATCACCGCGACGCGTTTGCGTATTCCACCGACAATCCGAACAATCCCTTCCGCTACCTCGAACCGCCCAGCCGCACGAAGGCGAAAGCTCCGGACGCGAAATAAATTACCAATCATGAACGCAACCTTGCCCGAACCAGAAATCGTGACCCGCAAAGGCAAACCCGTCTCCGTCATCATCCCCATCAAGGACTACGAAGAACTTTTGGAGCGGGTGGAAGACGCGTCGGACGTGGCCTGGCTCAAGCACGCCCGCAGCCGGCCGCTCCATTATCGTCCGCTGGAAGACTACCTCGCCGCGCGCAGCCGTAAGTGACCATGTAGCATATCCTGCTTGAACGTGCCGCCGAGAAAGACCTTTGCCCGGCTCTCGTCCGTGATTCATGGCCGCGTCATCACGGCCATACAGGCGCTGGCGACAAATCCGCGTCCCTCTGGCTGTCGCAAGCTGGCCGGCAGCCAGCACGACTGGCGCATCCGCGTGGGCGACTACCGCGTGATTTATGAAATTGGCGACGCCATCCGCATCGTGCGCGTCAACCGCGTGCGCCACCGCCGGGAAGTGTATCGCTGACCCGGCATGAAAAGGTTTTGGGGCAACCTGCTTTTGGGCTTTGTGGTCGTCTTCCATTTATCCGCTGCTGCCACGAATCAGCCGCCGATTTCGGCGTGGCAATTACGGGGCATGATTGAAGGCTGTCAGAAAGCTGTCACCAACGGGCAGGAGCAAGTCTTTGACGCCAGCTTCGAAACGGTTACCAATAAATTGTTGGATTTAAAACCAAACCCTGATGCCAAAGGGGATGTAATCCCTGGTCGTGAACTTAAATCCGGCCTGTTTTATCTTTGCATTCCAGAACAACCCGTCGGTGACATCACCGGCAAAGACACAGCCATTCTTGTTACGAGAATTAATTTGAAAAGCACCCGTGTTCAGATGAAAACTACCAAGCTGGGATTGTTTTTCAACAGCCGCGACCGGCAGCTGGAGAAACAGCGGATGGCCGAATTGTCGGAATTGCTTTCAACCAACAATTAATTTACGTCCCCCACCCGCCGCCGGTTCACCGCCGGCGGGATGAGCTTTCGCAAAATAAAAACGACGCCGGTTGGTGCTGGCGTCGTTTATGATTTTACCGCTGGTTCCGGGATTCAAGTGCAGATGGCGCTCATGGACGCGCTCCATTCGCTCGTCTGGTTGGCGGCGGCCATGGCGCAGACGCGGAAGGTGTTCATGGAGCCGGACACCAAGCCCGTCACCACCGTATTATTTAGTGCCCGGCGAAGGCTTCGAAAGAGCGCTTCAGTATTGGATTTGGTGGTGATTTGAGAGTGCGAATGTTGGGGGTATGTTTGAATGTTTGCGGGGATTTCGGTGTCTGAACCGGCAACAT
>Ga0302267_10000678_pt1 | contig 45326 bp, 21 predicted proteins | sample III_Bog_E1_3_FD_194555 | JGI IMG/M metagenome (GOLD analysis project Ga0302267, IMG submission 194555) | Peat permafrost microbial communities from Stordalen Mire near Abisko, Sweden - III_Bog_E1_3 | ecosystem: Environmental > Terrestrial > Soil > Wetlands > Peat | place: Sweden: Abisko...
GGTGGAGTTTAATCCGGCGACTCCGACTACGGATACAACGTATATCGCCAATGCGCAGGGAACCACTGGCTGCGGACCTGGTGGACTTACGCTCGATCCTCACCTCGACCTTGTCTTCGATTGCTTGCTAGTATCCAGCCCCAAGTATCCTCTCAATGCCTTTCAGAACACCACGACCTCTACTTCGTCACCCATTTACTCTGCCACCTCTGCGACCTTCTCCAATCCGGCAACGTCCAGCGCCGCGACGATAGGAGCCTACTCTCTACATAGCGACGCTAGCGGCAATATCTGGTTGCCGGATTATGCTTCTACCTGCGCCGCGAATGAGATGGTGCCCAGCGGCTTTACAGGCTCGCCATCGCTGCCCACATCCTATGCGTTAACTTCTTCCTACCCGGGCACTGGCACGAGCGGTCAAGATATAGCGATTGATAACGCAGGTAACATCTGGTTTGACTGCTCCGGAAACTATCTCGATGAGCTGCTGGCTGGGACATCTTCTGCCGTCGCATTCTCCGGCGGTGGATTGAGCTCACCCCACTTCATGTCAATCGATGGCGCTGGTGATATCTGGGCGGCCAATAGTTCAAGCGTTACCGTTAACTCGACGACCTACTCCACCGTCTCGGAGTTCAACAACGCTGGTACCGCCATTACGCCGGCGACCAGCAGCAGCAATCCAGGTGGATTCGTTGTGAATACGGGCACTGCTGTTGCGCGGTATCTGGCTATTGATGGGTCAGGAAACGTCTGGGTGCCGGATTCAGTGGCCAGTGCCACACAGATTGCAGAACTCGTTGGTGTTGCAGTGCCGGTCTTTACGCCGTTGGGTACTGCTCCACTCAACAGCAAACTCGGAGCGCTCCCCGGTGCAACGAATGGTTCCTCACCTGATTTCAGCATCGCTGTAGACCCGCAGAGTGTGACTGCCCCTTACTCTAGTACCGCCTCTACTAACGAGCTATTCAACATCTACGTCTCGGCAATAGACGGCTTTTCCAACAATATTACGGTTACCGTGAGTGGTTCTCTGCCTACCGGTGTGAGCTTGCCGAACGGTTCCAGCTATACCGTCACGCCCGGAATTCCCACTCAGGTCACGGTGACTGCCGCTGCCGGTACTGCAGCCGCTATTACCCCGCTGACGATTACAGGAACCTACGGCACTCTGAGCCACCACACACAACTGGAACTCACCACGGGAACGCAACCCGATTACAGCCTCACTACCTCCGCAGGGACCATCGACCTGGTTGCCAATTCGAGCCAGTCCATAACTTTGACTGCAACAGCGTCGAACGGCTTCACTGGCACCGCTATATCTGCGCAAATCAATGGCCTACCCAGCGGCGTCACCACCTCGCCAGTGTCGCCCTTTACTCTCACCCCCGGCGTGGCGAAGACCATTACTTTCACAGCTGGCAGCAGCGTCAGCAGTGGAAACACGCTGCTGACTGCAGCTTCCACCTACGGAACCACTAGCCACAACACTCCCATCCTGCTCAATGTGGGCACTCAGACTCAGGACTTCGTCCTCACCACGCCTGCTGCTCTCAACCTCAACTCTAGCGGTACCACCACGATGACGGTTTACGCGCTCGGCGTGGGTGGCTTCGGCAATAATGTCACAGTATTGATCAGCGGACTCCCCAACGGCGTCACAGCCAGCCCCTCGAGTTTCACCTTGAAGCTTGACCCCGGGAGTCTTGCCAACAGCACGCCGCCAAACAGCACTACGGTCACACTGACTGGGAGTTCCAGCATCGCTTCTGCTACAACTATCTTTAACGTAATCGCCACTTCCGGCAGCAACTTGTCGCATACGAACGCAGTCGTTCTATCTACCAACCCCGGCACGACCGAGACCGCGACCATCAATCCTCTCATCGCCGAGGGTACGGCATTTCCGGCGTATTACGTTGGCGTACCTGTATTGGCAGAGTTCACTGGAACTGGCTCCACTACCAACCCTGGCTTCGTTAACCTGCTCAAGAACCTTAGCCCCTACATTGGGTCTCCCACCATGCGCGCGACTCTGTCCACTAGTAATGTCAGCGAGCTGGCCGCGCTTGTTACCAGTGCTACGTTCACTAACGCCGGGGTCACCACGTCGCCGAAGTTTTATCTCCTTAACTACTACCCCTACATACCTTCGACCTACGCTAGCGATGTGCAAAACGTCGAGAGTGCTGTGGGAGCATCCAATGTTCTTGGCTACGAGTTGGATAACGAGCCGGATCTGTATGTCAGTCAAAGCTACCGGCCCTCAACTTGGACCTTTGCCGACTACTTGCGGGAGTCGGCAGGATATCAGCAGGCGTTCGCGCCGTACATCAGCACACCTGGGCTGGTTGCCATGGCAACCTCTGAATGGGGTACTGACTGGGATGTTAATATCCCTGCGCTGCTTGCACAGGAAGGCAGTCAGCTTGCTGCCTTTACTGCCCATCAGTATGGCGGCACGCAGAGCATAACGCTTGCCCAGCTGATGGCCGACAGCGCCTCTCACATCTACTATGGACGCTTTGCGCCCTTGGTAAAGACGCTTGGTAGCATTCCCGTGCGCGTCGGGGAGATGAACACTATCGGCGACCTTGGTAAAGCTGGCATCAGCAACACCCCGGCTGCGTCTCTATGGCTTGTTGACGCCTTATTTGAGGCTAAATCCGCAGGCGTAGCAGGCGTGGATGTTCATTCAGGAGGCGTTGTGGGTGCGCCAGACGTATATGACATGGCGTATTTGGATGGCACTGGATTGACAACCGTATACCCGCCTTACTACGGCATTCTCTTCTTTTCGGAGGCGATCCAGAATGGCGCCAAACCTATTCAGGTTACCTATACGCAGTCCAGCGGGAATATCAAGATATGGGCCACGATTGATAAATCCAACGTGGTTCGTGTCGTCGTAATTGAGAAGGATACCGACGGCACCAGCAACTCCCATACTGTCTCGTTGAATCTGGGATCAGCCTATACGGCCGCCGGCTCATTAACCACTCTGACGGACGCAAGAGGTCTGACCGATACCACCTACAATATTTACATCGGCGGCCAAACCTTCAGCGGGACCACTAACGGGTTGCTGACCGGTACCGCATCCTCAAGTACCATTACCCCGGCTAGCGGTGTCTATACCCTGACTGTGCAGGATGGTTCCGCTGCATTGCTGACTATCCCATAACCCATTGAAGTCGCCACGTTTGTAGTTGTGCTGTGCCTCGCCAAATCTCCATCGGGCGACGATTGTGAATAGTCGTTACGCAAAGAAGATGGTTGCCTGTGGACTGACTGTAGACGAAAACGTAGCGGTCAACGCCTCCAAGAGCCTCAGAAAGCAATAGCTCTCAAAAGGGAAGCCACAACGCTTTGATTGTCAATCAGTTGCAAATAGCGAAAATCAACAGATTTCAGTAAGTCTCGGAAAATACTTCGGGAGCGGGGCCCCGGGGGCCTATCTTCTTCGCTGGTAACAAAGGTATCTGCGGGCCTTTTGCTTTGCTGGGAGATAGCCGGGCTAGTAGTAGAGTGTCAGTGAAAACTGCATCTTGCGGCCGTTCGAAGATGTTGTTCCGTTGGTGCCGTAGGTGGAAAGTATCTGGCCGAACGTTCCTCCCGTCGCGATGGTGTTCGGAGTTCCGTTCGAGGTGCCGGTGCATGCTGCGGGGCCAGAAACGGAAATATTCGAGTTGCTGCAGGAGAAGGTCGCGCTGGGCGGATTCTTGAGGTTCGGCGTATTGAAGACATTCAACGCCTCGACGCGGGCCTGAAGCTTCATGTCTTTGCGTATATTCTCCAGCGGGAAGAAGCGTCCCAACTCGAAGTTGGTATTGATGTAGGCCGGGCCTTCGAACGCATTGCGGGGTACGCTGCTGAAAGTTCCGGTAAGAGGATAGGTGAATGCGGCGGGATTGAACCACTGGGCGACCTTCTGCGAGCGGTGGCGATTGCTCGGCAGATTCGGGTTCATGCCGGGTACGATTGCGGCGCGCTGGTTCGGCTCGCCGTCCAGGGCGACGTCGCTGTTGATGTAGACACTAAAGGGATTGCCGGTACGCGCACTATAGATACCGCTGAAGTTCCAATTGTTCACTACAGCGCGGAGCGGGGCATAACCATAGCGCAGGCTGGGCAGGTTGTAGGTCCAGCCCATGTTCAGAATGTGGCGCGCATCGTTGTCAGCCAGGCCACGCTCGCTGGCTACGTTGAAGACGTCGGGAATGGCATTGTTGACCGTCTTTGCATTTGTCTGCTCGTCGATCGACTTCCCGTAGGTGTAGGAGACCAGAAGCGTAAGCCGCTTGCCGCCGCGCTGCGTGTACTGCACCTGCAGGGAGCTGTAACTTGCTGTGCCGATGCTGGCAAAGTCAACCAGGCCATTGCCACCGTTGTTAAACTGGGTGTAGCGCAGGCGCTGCCGGGTAGAAGACTGACCGGAGTTGGCGTTGCCATTTGCCGTTCCGGCGAGGATCTGGCAGCTGCTATTGCCATACAGCGATGGGTTGGCGTTGTAGTAGCCGCCGCTGCACTGGGTGATGGCGGGATTCAGATCGAAGGGGATGGTCAACTTGCGGGAGAATTTGCCCACATAGTTTGCTTCCAGCGTGCCGCCATGGGGAACCTTGTACTGGAAGCCCAAATTGGCTGCCATCACATACGGAGTGCGGAAGTTGCGGTCTGGGAAGAAAAGGGAGAATGGGTACTGGAAGACCGGATTGGTCTTGTCGTATCCGCTGGGCAGGGTAATGCGCGTTCCATCGGATTTCAACAGCGGGTCGGATGCGCCACCTGCCGGGAAGATGGTGTAGGTCTGGTAGTAGAACGGCTGTCCGACGCCGATGACGTTGGCATTGATCTGGTCAGAGAACATGCCGAAGCCGCCACGGAGAGCAAGTCTGCCGGTTCCGAAGACGTCATACGCAAAGCCAACGCGAGGAACGAGACCATTGAAGTCCGTGGGTACAAGCGAGGAGCGAACACCCGGATCGCCCGGGAACGCCAGGCCACCAATGGCACCTGGGAACACGGTGGATTGGAAGCCGGGAATGAAAGTGGAGGAGTATCCGTTGGGCTGATACCACTGGAAGGGCAACTCGTAACGGACGCCGAGATTGATGGTCAGCTTCGTGGTTGCGCGCCAGTCATCCTGTGCAAAGAAGAAGATGTCATGCTGGACGCCGCCCTGTACGAGGGGTGAGTTCGCGGTCACGCTGCTGGGGAATCCGAGCATGCCGTCAGCCAGATTCAGGCTGGTGTAGGAGCTGCCGAAGCTCAACATGCCCGGATAGTCCTGGTTGTTGAGATATTGCAGCCGCATGAACTCGGCACCAAACTGATAGTTGTGCTTGCCGTGCGACCAGGTTAGCTGATCGAGCAGGTCAATATCCTCGTTGATGTGGTCAGAGAACGCCTGGTTGGCGTTGCCGCCGCTTGCGCCTGCCGCACCGAGAGAGAAGTAGCTTGAACCAAAGCTCAGGACGGGAAGTACTTTCTTTCCGGGCTCAAGCAGGTGTCCATTGATGGTTGAATTTGCGGAATTGAAAGTGTCATAGGTGCTGGGATCGGTAGGGTTGGTTACGTTCTCATAGCGCTTGTATCCCGCGCGGAATACATTGACGGTGTTGGGTGAGATCACCCAAGTGTCACCGATGTTGCCGAAGTTGCTGACCACGGTGTTGTAGTCGACCTCGTAGTTTGCAATGCCGACGGACGCGCTGTTGACGCCGGGTGCGGTCATATCATTGCCGCGGATCAGGTTGTAGCGCATATCGAGCGTATGCTTTGTGCTCAGGATATAGTCCAGGCGCACCAGAACATTGGTGTCGTTCTTTGGTTGCGGAGCCGCTGCGATGGAGTAAGTGCGACCGTTGCGCGTGTAGTTCGGCATGGGAACGTACTTCGCCAGCATCGCGCCTACGACCGGGTTGATGCAGATCGCGGGAAACTCAGCGAAAGGCAAATACGTTGACTGAACCTTGTCATAGGTGATGCCGGGTACGGGGTTGGCCTGATCAAAGTATGCAGGGCCGCCAGCCTGGGTATAGCTCGTTCCAGAGGGAAGCGGAAAGGCGATCTGGCCATCCTGGTAGTAGTGGGAGCCAGCCCAGTTGACGGCAGGGCCATTGAAGTAGTCGATACACGGCGATGTCTGGCTGGCATGTGCAGGATTCGACTCCTGCCACGCGGTATTGAGGTTGCTAATCGCGGTATTGGCATCGGCACCTGATGTACTGCCGGACACCTGTGAGGGGTTACCCAGTTTTCCCAAAACCGGAACCGACTGGCCTGCCGCTAATCCTCCCCCGGCTGCTGCTGCAGTCTGCGTCGTGGTCACATCGTTGGAGAAGCTGGCGCACATCATGCCCGCAAAAGGCCCGGGCGAAGTACATGGATGGTCATATGCCGGTGACTGGGTGAGCGCTGTGTTCACAATGCTGGCTGCGTCATTGTTCTGGAATCCGCGCTCGTTAAGGCCTTGAGACTGGGCAAAGGAAACATTTTGCAGCTTGGCGATGAGTTGCTGGAAAGCACCGAAGTAGAAGAGCTTATCGTGCTTGATGGGGCCGCCGATGGTGAAGCCGAACTGATTGATATTGTCTTCGGGGGCTTTTCTCCATGGCAGAGGATTCAAGTAGTCTTGGGCATCGAACAGCTGGTTGTGGAGGTAATCCCACACGGCGCCGTGAATGACATTGCTGCCGCTATGGGTGAGTACGTTGAAGACGCTGCCGGCATTGCGGCCGTACTGGGCCTTGTAGTTATTCAGCAGAATGCTGACTTCCTGCAGGGCATTCGGCGGAGGATAGTTGACGCCCGTGTTGTAGAACAGGTTGTTCCACATCAAGCCGTCAAACAGAAGCAGGTTCTGGGTATCACGGGAACCGCCTGCGGCATAGGTCGGGCCGTTCGTGTCTCCGGTTGCTGAAGTCGGTGCGTTGACTTCGGATACGCCAGGAAGAAGGCCGGCCATGGCGACCACGTTGCGACCGTCAATCGGGATATCTTCAACCAGTTTGTTGTCGAGCAGAGAGCCGAGAGTGGCGGAGCGTGCATCGACCGCCGAACTTTCTTCCTGCACGGTGACCGTGTCAGTAGATCCGATGACAAGCTTTGCCACGATTTTGGTATTGGAATCAGCGTCCACCATGATGTTATTCACTACGTAGGCTTCAAAGCCCGGAGCGGTGACGGTGAGCGTGTACTTCCCAATCGCAAGGTTCTGCAGCGTATATTCACCGTTTTTGTTCGTCGTGATGGTCCGCTCAGAGCCGTTGGCGGCGGAGACGGCAGAGATGGTAGCTCCCTGAATAACGGCCCCGCTAGGGTCAACTGCAGACCCATAGATGCTGCCTGTATTCTGTGCCTGGGCGGCGGCTCGTTGCGGAGCAATAAGGATGTAGGAAAGTCCGGCGAGAATCGCCAAAGTGATGGCAACAAAATACTTGCCTTGCAAAGCCGTCTTCCGCAGTTGCGAGTGCATCACGAGGGTGGGCATACTGACCTCTGTTTATACAGTAATGGTCTGACCACAGCTTAAACCGCGAGACAGTATGCTTACCGCATGTTACGGCTGTCAAGTCTTATCTCGCGCAGGCCCCCTGAAGCATTTGGGGCCGCCGGGTCGCGGCATCATCCTAGTCTCAAGGGTCATCCGGAGGTGCCAGGCGATCTGGCAGAGTTTAAGCCGCCAGCATTCCTTTCTTGACAACGATAAAAGCATGCAGGTACATTTCCATCCGGCCTACGATTCGAGAAGATATCCGTAGCCATTGGTATGACCAGTCAGGGTGACTGAAGGTCTGCCAGGAGTATTGGAAAACAGTTTTGAAATAGAACTGTGCGCGAAAGCAACATAGTTATTTCAATTTTTTCAATAGTTCAGCGGGGTGTGTGATGCGGTCTGGAGCTAAGCGGTCCCTTCCTAGAGCCTTCAGCAAGGTCATGATGAGCGGCTTTGTGCTGCTTCTGCTTTGCGTAACCGCGCGCGTCGCTCAGGCGCAGGCTCCCTACGTGTTGCCCTACAAAATGACCACGCTGATGGGACCGCATGCGCCCTACACTATCGGCAAGTATTGCAGCGGCACCAGCGGTCCCATAGCCTATAACGTCTCAGGCGACGGTTGCCCTGCGTCCCTGCTCTACGTTGGCACGGAACCGCATGATGTGCGCGTGGACAGCCTTGGCAACGTCTACTACCTGGATGATACGAGCACCACGAACATCACGATTCACAAGTACAACCCCAGGACCGGACTGGTGACGAACTATGCGGGCGGATCACTGGGGAAGTGCTCCAGTGGCGACAAATATGGTGCTGGCTGCCCGGCGAGCGACAACCTGGGAAATAATGCTACCGGTTACTCCTATAGCCTTCGTGGGCGCGGCATTGGACTTGCTCCCAATAACGATCTCTACCTCGCTGGATATAACGGCTACTACGACTGGCGCGTTGGATTCGCATCAGACATTTTTAGCGTTGTCGCCGGCATTAGCTCGACCGGTTATACAGACAACGTGATTGCAACCAGCGGCGCGACGGGACAGACGCGCGGTATCGGCGCGGATGCAGCGGGAAACGTATATATCGCTGATACCTCGAACAATGCTCTTCGCAAAGTCAGTGCAGCCAATGGCTTCATCAGTACGGTGGCGGGCAGTGGAGGTGTAAGCGGGCAGGCCAATACCGCTGGTTATCTGGACGGGCCCGCGGCCACATCGCTCATCAGCGGGCCGGAAGATGCACAGGTCGACTCTTACGGGAATGTCTACATCGCCGACCAGGGCAATAGTCTGGTCCGCGTGCTTTACAACGGGCAGGGCACGATTCCGAATGTAGCTTCGCCGGTGGCTGGCCATGTGTATACCGTTGCGGGTTTCAACGCAACCAATCCGAACGGGCCAAGTGTGGCGACGACGTATGCGAATGTGCCGCAGCCTGCGCTGGCGACAGCTATTGCCGGCGTGCGCAAACTCACGCTCGACCAGTACAACAACGTCTACATTGCAGACAGCACGAACTATGTAGTGTGGTTCCTGGATCATGCTACCGGCTACATTCGCATCATCGCGGGGACCTTTGGCAAGAATGGCAGTGGCACCAATACTGGCGCCGGATGTACCGGCGGTACCACGATAGGTGATGGTTGCATCGCTACCAACGCCACTCTTTACCCAACATCTGATATGGGCGTCACCGTGGACCGGTTCGAGAATATTTATATTACGGACTATGAGGGTGGCGGCAGCAATGGCCGTATCCGCGAGGCGGTCAATAACCAGAACTTTGGAGCCGTGGCCACGGGTTCCAGCCCGCAACAAATCATTGAGGTCCATGTGGGTGTGGGCGATACGATACTGGCCACGACTGGCGCCATTATCAATAGTACAAACACTGATTTCACCATTGTCGGTACGCCGGTGTGGGTAAATGGCGCAGCCAATGCAGACGGCACATCAGACTACCTGATCACCGTACAGTTCGCCCCGACTAAGCCGGGCATAAACAATGCCGCGTTGAAGGTGACGACCACGCTGGGACAGGCTGCGTCGTTCGGTCTAACGGGTATCGGCACTGCTCCCAGTGTTGCCATTGATCCGGGCGCTGTGACCGTTCTTTCCGCAGCCGCAACACCAGTGAACAAGCCCACATCCGTTTTCTCTGACGCGATGGGCAATACCTATATTGCGGATACTGGTAACAACCGCGTTCTCTTCTACAACGCTTCGACCGCAACGTATACCGTAATCGCTGGCACCGGCACCGCCGGTTATGCGGGCGACGGTGGCGCCGGCACCGCCGCAACGCTAAAAGCTCCACAAGCGGTCACGGTCGACGCCGCCAAAAATGTATTTATTGCCGATACCGGCAACAATGCCATACGGCGTGTCGATGGCGGGACCGGCATCATTACTACGTATGCCGGCGGTACCAGCACCGCATGTCCTGTCAGCACAGACGCCCTCGGCGATGGCTGCCCGGCAACGCAAGCTGTTTTGACTGCACCCGCAGGAGTTGCAATCGATAACATTGGCAATCTCTATGTTTCCGACCAGTCCGCGCCAGGTGGTGTGGCGGCCAATACCATCCGTGTGGTGGGCAGCAATAGCTATATCTATGCTCTTGCCGGTGGTGCCAGCACGGTGTGCTCCGCGGCAACGGATACATTCGGCGATGGCTGTACGGCGAGTGCCGTTATGCTGAATGCTCCAGCCGGTCTTGCGCTCGATACGACCAGCAATCTTTATATTGCGGACAGCGGCAACAATATTGTGCGCATGCTGAATCTTGGTACTCAGGCGGTTACCTTAGTCGCGGGTAATGGGCAGGCCGGGTATGCAGTCAGTTCCGGTAGCGTAGCGGCTCTCTCGCAGTTGAACGCGCCGCGTGCGGTCGCCGTAGATGCAGGCGGCAACGTTTATATCGCCGATACCGGTAACCACTCGATTCGCTTGGTTACGGTTACAACCGGTCTGATTAGCACGATCACCGGCATCAATGGGGCGAGCGGCACGGGTGTTGTGCCTGGCTCCGGTGTTCAGGCACAGCTGGTATCCCCGGCGGGAGTGGCAACGACAGGCGCTGGTACTCTGGTAATTTCAGATACCGGGAATAGCCGCTTGCTTAGCGATAACCGTACACAGGCAGCTTATAACTTTGGCCGCACCAACGTTGGCTCGTCTAGTACCGCGATTCCGTTCTCTGAACTTGGGACTGGAAACGCCACCGCATCTCTCGGCGCAACGCTCTTCACCACAACCACTACAACTGGATATCCAAACTACTATACGCTGACAGCAAGCGGCTCGAATGGATGCGGCAATAACACTACTCTTGCTCCGGGCGCGACCTGCGGACTCACCGCTCAGTTCTCGCCCACTGCGTCGACTGATCCAGTTTCCGTGTCGACGACTTATGCAGAAGCGGCGGCTGTAGTTTCCAACCCGGCGGTACCGCAAATCAAACTTTCGGGTGTTGGCGTGGTCCTCGTAAAAACGAGTAGTGTTGTCCTGCAGACGGCTCCGGTACTGCCGGCTAACCCGCAGTATGGCGGTACGCTCACCATGACGGCTACCATTACACCTGCAAGCTGTGCTGCGCTCGCAACAATATGCGCTCCGACCGGTACGGTTGCATTTGTAGTCGATGGCACGGCTCTGGCGCCGGTAGCCCTGGCGCCCAATACGGGTAATGCGACTAGTTCAGCTGCCGTGACTATCAGTGGCCTGGCCGTCGGCGTTCATACGGTGGCAGTCCTCTACAGTGGCGACTTGTACTATGCCAGCAATACGTCGAACGCGGTCAACGTAACTGTCATAACGGCGACGACCTCGACGCTTCTGAGTATTAGCCCTGCGTCTTCACAGCAGTTCACCGCAACAACATTCACAGCCACCGTGGCATCAACGATTACGGGAGGCGGAACTCCAACTGGCACCGTCACCTTCTACAACAACAGCGTTACCCCGGCTGCGGTACTTGGAACTGGAACTCTGAACGGGAGCGGTGTAGGAAGTTTCACGGAGCAACTTATACTCAATACGGACGGCACCCAAGGATCGAATACCACGCAGGTTCCAGGCAGCTACAGCGTCACTGCGAAATACAATGGCGATGCTAACTTCAGTGTCTCTACCTCCTCCACCTCTACCCTGACAGTCACTGCCGATACGCCTGCAATTCTGCTCGCTTCCCGGTCATGTAATGAGATCAACGTAGCGCTGGCCAGCGGTGTAAGCGCTGCAGTGAATCCACTCGGAATCTGCCCGAACGATGTGACGCAGAAGTGGGGACCGCAGTCCAGTAATACGCTGTACGGTGGTGTTGCAAAGCCTACTAGTGGAGGCACTGCGGGGGGCACTATCACCGGATTTACTCTCTGTCCAGCTCCGCTCGGTTCGCCCTGCCCGTCAACCAGCAACCCTGACCCCAGCCAATATAACTTTCTGACCATGGTCACCTTTGCTGAGCCAAACAACTTCACCGTTGGCCAGACAGTCGTAGTCAGTGGCGCTACCAACGTCAATCCTAGTTCCACGGGGGTAAATGTAAATTCCGCGGTTGTTTTCAATATTCAATACACCGTGCTCGCCGCCACAAGTACATCCTGGACAGGAACCCTCACCTCCTATGCGGCTACCGCTCAGGGAGCATCGATCGACGCAACACTCTTTGTCCGGCCAACCAATTCACTCAGTGGGACGATGACATTCTCTTGCACTGGGCTGCCGGCAAATGCGGCCTGCACCTTTAGTCCAACCACGCTCACACTGACCGCAGGGACCTCAATACCGGCATATACTCCCGTGATCGTTACCTTCTTTACGGATCTGCAGCCGGGGACGGGAGGCACATCCTCTCTGCGCGCTCCTGTACTTGCAGGTCACAGATCTTCGGGGATGGCGCTCGCAATGCTGTTTGGCTGGCCGATTACTCTTGCCGGTCTGGCAGGTGTGATCCGGTTCCGCAGGCGCAACGGTTTTGGGCGCGGACTGACCCTGGTTGCCTTGCTCTGTATCCTGGTGGGTGCTTCGACCGTATTCACTGGTTGCAGCCCCAGCGGTCCCGGCTCGTATGTAGCAAACTTGACTCCTGCAGGCACATATCCCATCACGATCACCGCGACCGATGGCAGTGTCAGTTCCAGCATTGTCATCAACTTTGCAGTTAGTTCGCCGGGAATCACGGGGCAAGAGTAAGCATCCGGGAACTAGAAATGATGTTCGCGATGGGGTCTGTCTATTGATGGAGATTACGCGCCCGATCGAGCTAGCAGGTAACGAAGCGACGACTCCGGAGGGCGTGTGTGCCTCTGCACTGGAGCCGCCCCCCCCAAAGCCCAAGTGCAGCATGGGTTATCGAGCTTTGGGCCGAACGGGATTTACCGTCAGCGAATTAGGGCATGGCCTGTGGGGTATAAGCGATTGGTTCGGCTCACTGGAGCAGGAAGCGATTGCCACCCTCGCACAATCTGCTGCGGCAGGCTGCAACTTCTTCGATTCGGCCTGGTTTTATGGCGAAGGCAACAGCGATATGCTGCTGGGCAACCTGGTGAGGAATGCGCAGCAGCCTATTGTGGCAGCTTCGAAGGTTCCACCTCTGATTCGGAGATTTGAATTGCGGCCGCCGCCGGCCTATGGAGATATTTATCCCGCAGCCCATGTCTTTGCCTATGCAGAGAAGATTCGTGACGCATTACATGTCGATACCATTCCCCTACTCCAGTTTCATGTGTGGGATGACCGTTGGGCGGTGAATAAAGAGTTTGCCCGCACGGTGGAGAAGCTGAAACACGACGGCATCATTCACAGTTTTGGACTGAGTATGCAGCGCTGGCAGCCGGCCAATGGTATCAAGGCGCTGAAGACGGGATTAATTGATTGCGTGCAGGCCGTGTATAACCTGTTTGACCAGTGTGCGGAGGATGAAATCTTTCCCGCCTGCCGCGAGATGGGTGTCGGGATCATTGCACGGGTAGCGCTGGACGAAGGTTCCCTAGGCGGAAAAATGACGCGCGAGACAAAGTTCCCTGCGTACGACTGGCGCTCAGGATACTTTTCGCCGGAGCGGCTCGCGGCTACGATGGATCGCGTGGATCGGCTGAAGGAGATTCTTCCGGCGGGCATGACGTTGCCGGAGATGGCGCTTCGTTTCGTGCTTTCCAATTGCGATGTAGACACCGTCATTGTGGGCATGCGGCGGCCGGAACATCTGCAGGCGAATCTTCGCTATGTCGCGGGTGGAGCGCTCGACGCTGATTTGCTGTCAGAACTCAAGAAACATCGCTGGGACCGCAGCAGTTAGCGGCGAACCGGGCCACGCTGCAAAGTTAGCATATGGATGCGTGTGCGCAGGGTAGATGGTTCTCTTCACGTGGGAGTGCAGACTGGTGCATTGACGTTACCTGCGACCAGGTTTCGGCGGCAGCAGTGCGTCGATCAGGATAGATGTGGGGCGTGGGCGCAAAGGTTATGGTTCCGGTGATGTCGTGCTGTCCCAGCGTTTGCATAATATGTGGGACTAAGCGGACGTCGCCGTAGTAGCAGAGGTCTTTCTCTGCCAGTGATGTCGCGGAATAACGGATGGCTGCCGCTGTGACGGGTACACTGCCGCCCGTTGCCGATCGAAAAGCGAAGGGTGGAAGCGTCCCACCGCGGAGCCGTTGGAGCTGGTGCCTTCCGGAAACAGCAGTACGGCCACGTTCTGCGCCAGTAAAGCAGACATCTGCTCAGCCACGCTTGCTGTACTGGCAGAACTGGTGCGATCGATGAAGATGGTTCCGCTAAGCGTCGCCAGTAATCCCACCACGGGTCATGAACGCACGCGCGCTTGGATACGAAGATGCTCTCGGACAAGCGCCGGGGACTGCGGTGCGGTCGCGAGCTGCGGTCCAGCAGACCCTCGCTTCCGCTGAGCCGGTAGCGCATCACCCACTTGGCGTAGCTCCCTGCTCCACAACGAATCTGGCTAATTCCTCTCGACTGCGAAAGCTAAGTCGGGCATTCTTATGAATGTCCATTCGATTCCTCCGAAGGTTCCAGTTGCTCGTCACAACCAGCTTCTCCGGTTCAATTCGAATGGACAACCTCTTGAAACATCACAGGTACCCCCCTGATTTATTACTTATGCGCCGCTGCAAAATCAGCCAGCGCCTTCCCCCAACCGCTGTTGCGATCGAAGACGGGCATCGTTCCATCCAGTGTTCTATCGCCGCTACTCGCCCACACAATACAGCCGTCAGCGCCCAGGTCATAGAGCGTCTGCAGCCGCGTCAGCATCTCCGCTTCCGTCAGCGTGCGGATAGCTCCATGCTGGCTCTGGTCGTCTTTGCCTGAAGACTGCAGCCGAATGATGATGCCAAGGTAGGGAAGTAGCCGCTTGCCCGTCTGGTATTTCCTGGCCGCGTCCATGTTGTAAACCGCCGCGCGCTTCCACGCTTCCGTGTCCGCTCCCTCGTAGTTGTAGAGCACCGGGCTCAGGAAATCTACCTGCTCTGCAATTGGCCGGTAGCTCTCATTCAGCGTGTCAAAGCGGTGGATATCGGCCTTCCACGCATAGGTATTCTGCGGCGCGGTAGCGTACACGCCCACGGGCGTGACCGTGTTGAACTGGTGGTAGATGCTCAGTATCTGGCTTACGCGCGGTATCACCGTCGGCGGCTGAAAGCGGTCGCCAAACTCCGTGTCGAATGACACTGGGATGTTCGGCGTACTGGCTGCCGCCTTCGCAATGCCCTCGATCTTCTTCTCGTCCGGCTGATCGTTGGTCATGAAGCGGTCTTCGTAGACCACTTTCACCCGGTGGATGCCCAGCGACTCCATATATTGGTCCAGCGCTGGCACCCGACTGACCGCCCCCCCCGCCACGTGGTCATGGTAGGGAATAAACTCGTAAATCGTGAACTTTCTGGCTGCGGTCTGGGCATGGCACGGCAGCAGCGCGGCAGCAGTGAGCAGCAGTGCGGAGACGGTTACTTTCGGGTATGGGGTCATAAGCTCCTTTTTGCTATTGCATAGGGTACGCCGGCGGGTGTCTTTCAGGCTTCGTTTCTCCACCTATTATGCCGAAGAATCTGCTGAAAATGATTTATTTTAGATGATTTGGCCGATAGAAAGTTTATTTATGGTATATATGGACATTATTACAAGATGAATGCCAGATTACTCTCTTTCCATAGAATGGTCTTTCTTGCCCTGCAATACCCTTTATTTTGTGTTGAATTGATCTATATGCAACAGGCTCTGCCCCCCGCCTTTTAGAGGGTTTTGGAAAGACAAATTCAAGGGACTAATCATTCAGCGATGGAAAATTCTCGCTGAGGTCAACTTCTCTTTTATATGCTTTTGCATTTTTTATTGCTATTTTTGTTTTCGTCAAGTATGTTTAGGCAACATTTTCCAATCTGTCTCAGCCTGCATTGAAGAACGATTCCCCCAGGCAGACCAAACTGGATAAGCAGGACACGTCAACGAATGGGGAGTGGGTCCACGGTATGAGTGCTGGTTCGGGCAAGAAGCTCACGGGGGTTGTATACGATCGGTTCCTGCTCTTTATTGCAGGCATGGGCGGCTTGCTCTATGGCATTGATGTAGGCATCATTGCAGCGGCCCTGCTTTATCTCGGCAAGACCGTCAACCTTACGCAAGGTCAGACTTCTATTATTGTTGCCGCCGTGCTTGGTGGCAGCATGTTCTCCTCGCTGGTTGCGGGCTTCCTCGCAGACTGGCTCGGCCGCCGCACCATGATGATCATCAGCGGCCTGCTCTTCGTTGCCAGCGTCGGCGTCATCGTGCTCTCCCAGGGGTTCATTCCGCTGTTTCTCGGCCGCCTCCTGCAGGGCATGAGCGGAGGCTTCATCGCCGTTGTGGTGCCGCTATATCTTGCCGAGTGCCTCCCCGCCTCCAGCCGGGGCCGGGGCTCCGCCATCTTCCAATTCATGCTGACGGTCGGCATCGTCATCGCATCGTTGACTGGAGCCTTCTATACGCATCAGGCAGAGGCCACCATCACTGCCGCGGCAGGGAACTCCGCACTCATCATGGCCGCTGCGAATCACGCCTGGCGCAGCATGTTCCTGTCCGTCATTTATCCGGGAATCATTTTCTTCTTTGGCTGTTTCTTCCTCGGTGAAACGCCGCGCTGGCTCTTCCGCAAGGGCCGCAAGCAGGACGCTCTCTTCGCACTGCAGCGCTCCTCATCGCAGCAGGATGCGGCCCAGCAATTCCACGAGATGGAAGAGCTCGCCAATACGAATCAGCAGCAGGTTGCATCCGGCACTACAGGCTCACTGCTGCAGCGCAAGTATGTTGTGCCGTTTCTTCTGGCCTGCGTCATCCTGGCCTGCAATCAGGCCACCGGCATCAACTCTATCCTTGGCTACCTGGTCATTATTCTGAAGCAGGCAGGCATGAGCGCGCAGCACGCCACCCAGGGCGACGTCGTCGTCAAGCTGCTCAATTGCGCCATGACCATCGTTGCCATTGCCTTGGTGGATAAGAAGGGCAGAAAGTTCCTGCTCACGCTCGGAACCGCCGGCATCATGATCGCGCTGTGCACTGTTGGATTCCTCTTCCATGCGTTTGAGTCAAAGCGCGTCGATGTGCGCCAATCGCTACAGGCCCAGGTTCAAGACAACGCACTCACGCTGCCCATTCAGAGCATGCGCGCGCAGAACGCGGGCAATACGCCCATGGGGCTCACCGTGCTTTACACCTACGGCGCGGGAGACAAGGTTGCCACCGCCGTCAGCACAGACCCCACCGGCGCCCTCAGCATCCAGCCTGAAAATGGTGCCTCCTCACTGAAGATTGAACATGCCTACTATGGCCCCATCCCCAGCGAGAAGACGGGCTGGCTCATCACCGCCTGTATCGCGCTGTTTATTGCCAGCTTCGCGGCGGGGCCCGGTGTCGTGGTCTGGCTTGCCCTCTCAGAGTTGATGCCAACGCGCATCCGCTCCGGCGGCATGGGGCTTGCGCTCTTGATTAACCAGGGTGTCTCCACATTGATAGCCGGTGTGTTTCTTCCAGTTGTGGGCCGTTATGGCTATTACGCCATGTTCTGGTTCTGGGGAATTTGCACCATCGTTTATTTCTTGACCGCACTCTTCTTCCTTCCCGAAACGAAGGGGAAGACGCTGGAAGAGATCGAAGCATGTTTTTAGTCCGTGTCGTCCGGCACATTGCGGGCGGCTACCATCGGTTCGATGTCAGCAAGCAGTAGAAGTTTGAAACGAGCGAGGAAGATATGATGACCTACTCCAAACTTACGGTGATCGCTCCCCAGTCCCGCAGCCGCTGTATCCAGCGTGCACTGATCGCCTTTCTTGTGGCTTTTCCGTTGATCTTCTGTGCAACGGTCCAGGCGCAGCTTGCAAATACCGGTCAGGTCCTCGGCAACATCACTGATAGCACCGGCAGCGTGGTGCCCTTTGCATCGATCACGCTGACGTCGGTAGAGCGTGGCCAGGCACTGACCAAGAACAGCAATGGCAGTGGCGAATATCTATTTCCCTCCGTTGCCATCGGTACCTATACGCTCACCATCACCGCGCCGGGCTTCGCCACAGTAAACGCGACCGGCATCGTGGTGGACGCTGACAAAAACGTCCGTTTCGACACCGTGCTGAAGCCGAAGTCAGAAGAATCCAATGTAACGGTCGAAGCATCCGCCAACACTGTTGATACGCAATCGGCAACCATCGGCGTGTTGATTGACGAAACACTGGTTCACAATCTGCCGATCGATGGCAATAATGTTGTATCTTTGGCGGCGCTGTTGCCGGGCGTATCAAACGTCAGCGCACCAACGACATTCACTGGAGATACATCGGGACCGGTTTACAACGTTTCCGGCGCGCGCAATACACAGAATCTCTTTCTGCTTGACGGTACGCTCTGGAACAATCTCTACACCAACAGTGGCCTGAACTTTCCTCCACCTGATGCCCTGCAGGAGGTGAGTGTTCTGCTCAATAACTTCAAGGCTCAGTATGGGCGCAATGTGGGCAGTGTCTTCAATGCCATTACAAAGTCCGGCACCAACCAGTTTCACGGTGTGGTGTACGAGTATTTGCAGAACACGGCGCTGAATGCGAACGACTACTTCCTCAAGCAGGTCCCGGCCTATGCCAGCAAGCCGGCGAAGTTCATTTCCAACCAGTTTGGCGCCACCATCGGCGGGCCAATCAAACGCGATAAGCTTTTCTTCTTCCTCGCATACCAGGATCTCCGGATTGCGCAGGTGGCGGACAGCAGGCTTACCTCCAATGGCCTGACTGCAGCTGACCGTGGTCTGGATGCAAACGGTGTGCAGGATATACCATGCCAGGCGGGCGGCCCCTTTTCAGGCGACGGCAACTGCATCAATCTCTCTGACCTTGCCGGCCCGTCCCACCGCGACCCCAGCAGCGGCAACCCATTGCCTTACGTGCTCAACCCGGTTACAAACGTCAACAACAACAACGGCACGCCGCAGATCGCGATATCGAGCTTTGATACAGCCTATGTACAGGCGGGTCACACGCTCGCAACCGGCGCGCACTCGCCGTGTGTTCAGTATCTGCAGAATGAAGCAACTGTAACCATCTCCACCAACGAACTGCCTGTGGCATGTATCAACCCGGTCTCGTTTGCCCTCATCCAGAAGTATCTTCCTCTTGCGACCATCCAGCTCGTCAATAATGTCTATGAGCCGATTACACTCTCCTCATTTCCCCTTCCACAGAACGACCAGAACGGGCTTGCGCGTGTGGACTTCATTCTCGGCCATGGTCATATGCTGGACGCCCGCTACTATCAGACGTCGGCAAACGATGTTACCGCGCATAACGTAACCTCTACTGTCGCCAGTTATGAGCCGGATGCCGATTATGCCAGCATCCATTTCGGCGATCTTGGGGACAAGTGGGTCATATCCAGTAATCTGCTGAATGAGTTCCGTATCGCCTACAAGCGCTATGACTTTAAGTATGCGCCGACCGATCCCACAACACTGGCCAGCCTGGGAGCAAACTTTCCCAGCTACAACTCCATTCCGACCTTGCCTACTTTTCCTGGCCTCGGCAACTCAGGTCAGGCAGTCTCTTCTACGGTGAATGAAGACATAGAAGCTGTGGACAACCTTACGTGGTCGAAAGGGAAGCACAATCTTCAGTTCGGCATGGACTTTCTCCGGTTGCAGTATGAAAACGTAGCAGAGAGTGCTCCAGTATTTTCTTTCGGCGGTTACTACTCCTTCGTCACTGGAGGGGATGAGCTTCTTGGTCTCCCGTATCAGGAGACATTCAGTAACTCGCTGAATCGCTCTGGTATCCAGCACGACATTTACTTCTACGCGCAGGATGACTGGCGCGTTCTGCCGCGCCTTACGTTGAATCTTGGTCTGCGATATGAGTTACCCCTCCGCTATTACCAGCCGAAGAACCAGGACACTACCTTCATCCCCGGCTACCAGTCCGTAGTATTTCCCAATGCGGTTCCCGATCTTGCCTTTGTCGGTGATCCCGGTATTCCGCGCGCGCTTATCAAAAACGAGTACACGGACTTCGCTCCTCGCTTCGGCTTCGCCTATGACCTCTTCGGTAACGGCAGAACATCGATACGGGGTGGCTTTGGCATCTTCTACGATGCGACAAACGCTCTCACTATCGGCGTCGGCGAGCCCTATCATTACACCGCAACTTATCAGGATCCTAAGGGCGGCGTCTCGCAGCCCTTGCTGGGTGAGCCAGCCGTTCCAGGAAACTATAACGGCACAAATCCACAGTTCAGCACGCCCTTTTCCATATTTTTCCCGGACAAGAACTATCGCGGCGCTTACACCGAAGCTGTGAACATCGGCTTCCAGCAGAGTATCGCCCGAAACGGCGCGCTGGAGGTGAACTACGTGCTGCGCCTCGGCCGTCACCAGGCTCTGCCAATTGACCAGAATCCGGCGATTTACGATTGCACGGGAGCGTACAACCAGGTCAATTCTTCGCTCTACTGCCCGACCCCTGCCTCAGCCACGCAGGCTGCATCGTACCAGGCGCGCGTGCGGTATCAGGGCTTCAACTATGGCGGCACGGGAGTGGTGGACTACAACAGCATTGGCAAATCTAACTACAACGGTCTGCAGGTGCTGTATCGCCAGCGTGCTGCGCGTGGTCTAAGCGTTACCGCGACCTTCTCTTACGCGAAGTCGATGGACGAATTCAGTAACGGTACTCAGACCACAAGCACAGTGCCCCAGGTGGACAACCTACGCAGTGAGTACGGCCCGTCAGACTACGACGTGAAGCTGACAACAGGTGTCGGCTGGGTCTTTGCGCCCACACAATTCCACCACGGACCTCGCTTGGCGCACATCCTGCTGAGCGGATGGACCCAGAGCGGCATCTACACTGCGCAGACTGGTCAGCCCTTCTCTATCACCCTGACGACCGATGCGGCATTTACCGATGAAGCAGGAAGCCGCCAGCGTGCCCAGCTTGTGCCTGGTCAGGTAGGGACGCTACCCAGTAGCCGTCACCGCGCAGACAAAATCAAAGCGTGGTTCAACAATATCCCCCCCACGAACCTTACGAACGCCACGCTGCCGGTCCCGGCATGGGTCATTCCTGGAGTGCCGCTGAATAATAGCCCGTCAGGAATCTTCAGTAACCAGTCCCGCAACGATTTGCGTGGACCCGCATTTATTCTGCTCAACCTCTCCGCCGGACGCAGCTTCAAGCTGCCCTTTACGCCTATAACCCGGCTGGCCTTCCGCGCCGATGCGATTAACGCCTTCAATACGCCGAATCTGGCGAAGCCGAACTCTTCACTTCCGTCCACTTCCGGCGCCGACTTCGAAGGACAGATCACCGCGACCGCTGGTGGCAACACGGTCGGCTCCAACGCGCGCCGCATCCAACTCTCTCTGAAGCTCTATTACTGAGGACGCATCAACCAGGAAAGGACGATATCATGAGTCCACAAAGCGGTATCCAACATAGCACCGGCGGCAAGCGTGGCAAGCACATGCGCCGCTCTGCGCTTTGCCTTATAGTCCTTGCGGCGGCGGCACTCAGCGCCTCAGCACAATCGCCCAACTCCATTCAGATTCCGTACGCAGCTACCGCCGTGGGCATTCCGTCCGGCTCTACGCAGACGACCTGCGCTGCCACGATTGCGACCACCATCAATACCACCACGGGCTCAACCGGCGATGGCTGCATTCCCACGCAGGCCAAGCTCTCTTCGCCACAGTCGGTCGTGATCGATCCAGCCACAGGCAATATCTTCATCGCTGATAACAGTGACAATCAGCTGCGCGTCATCTACGAGAGCGGCTCAGCCGAGCTGCAGGCAATTGTCAATGGATACAATAAGCTCTCCGTCGTTACTACCTCGTCCGTCATTCCGGGCGATATCTACAACGCATGCGGCGTCTATTCGGGTGCCAACACCAGCATCACTGCAGCCGGCGGCAGTTGCGGTAATACCAAACTCACGCCGACCGGTATCGGCATTGATCCCGGCGGCAACATCATCGAGACCGAAGGCAACTCGCGCATGCGTCTGGTCTACGTCGGCGGTTCGCAAGGAGCAGCGCTGCTGCAAGCTGACACCTCCGCCATTGGAGCCGTAACCCCAAAAGCAGGCAATGAGTATCCGCTAATGTATTCCGGCGTCAATGCCTACTACGGCGACGGGGGCAAAGCCATCGCCGCGCTCACGAATGTTGCCAAGGGCATCTATGTCGACTCGTCGGAGAACATCTACATAGCCGACTCCAAGAGCAACGCTATCCGCAAGATTAATGGGACCACTGGCATTATCAGCACCATCGCCGGGTCTGTCTGCACGCAGGCCGTTCCATCTACCTACTACTCCATTACCGGTGCTACGGTGCAGATTCCATCCGCTGTGAGCTCAGCCGGTGGTTGCACTGCCGGTTCTATCGGCGATGGTGGTCCTGCTACATCGGCGGAACTCAACACACCCTACGATGTAGTCTTTGACGCATCGGGCAACCTTTATATCGCCGATTCTGGTAACGCGCGCATTCGCGTCATCTACAACGGCAGCGGAACCATTCCCGGCATCTCCAATCCACAGCTTGGCTACATCTATACCGTTGCTGGTGGGGGCACTCTCACCGTGGGCGGTCCTGCCACACAAATTCTGCTAAAGTCAGCCACCGGCCTCGGCTTCGATGCTGCTGGCAACCTCTATATTGCAGATGGCACCGGCGCCAAGATATGGGAAGTCGATGCGGCAACGCAGGTCGCAACTATCATTGCTGGCGGCGGCACCTCCACCGCGGCAGGAACTGCCTGCTTCAGTACCTTCGCTACCGGTCCCGTCAGAACCTATGCCAACGGCGACGGTTGCCTGGCAACGCTCGCAACGCTTGGTTTCCCCACCGGACGAATCTCTTTCGACGCGCAGGGTAATCTCTACGTAGCTGACTCATCAGCTAACGTTGTCCGCGAAATTACCAAGCCTGTTCCCGCGGCACCTACAACCGCCCTCGGTTCCACGTCGTCCACCGCACTCGCATTTTCTCCGTTGAGCGCAATCACCATCTCCGGCGCAACCTTCGCGGTGCAGGGCGCTTCCACTTCCGATTTCAGTGATGCCGGTGGCAGCACATGCAACTCCTCCGGACAGGTTCTTGCTGCAGGTCAAATCTGCTATCTCAACGTGACGTTCAAGCCGACATTACCCGGCCTGCGTCTTGGTGGCGTGAGTGTATCCTCTACCACCGGCAAGACCATCGGTACCAACTACGTGAGTGGCACTGCAACGGGCGCGGCCATCGCTCTGGATAATGCGACACCGGTAACCGTAGGTACAGGCACCGCTCCGCTCGGGGTCACGTCTGATCCGTCCGGTGAAGTCTACGTTTCGGACAAGACCAGCGGTAGCGTCCTGCGTTATTCCAGCCCCACCTCCACCTCACCGACCTCGCTCATTACCGGCCTGTCATCACCCAGCCAGGTCACTGTCGATGGTCAGGGCAACGTGCTGGTGGCCGATACCGGCAATAATCGCATCGCCATCTACAACAACATCACGGCGACAGTCTCCTACCTCACCGGCTATTCCAAGCCGCAGGGAGTGATTGTCGATGGCTTCGGAAACATCTACGTCTCTGACACTGGCAACAATCGTATCGTCCAGATCCGCCAGGGCGCCTCCACCGTATTGACCACCAGTGTCTCCACTCCCACCCAGCTCGCGTTGGATGGCAGCGGCAACCTCTACGTCGTGGATTCGGGCAATAGTCGCGCGGTCGAAGTAACTGCCGGTACAGGCGCGGTCACTCCGGTTGCGCTTGGCCTCTTCAACCCCGCCGCCATCGGCATCGATGCGGCAAACAACTTCTATGTGCTGGACAAGGCTGGCTCGCAAGTCGGCTTCATCTCGGCACAGGGTGCAACCACGGTCGAGCTACTCACCGGCATGACCGCACCTGCAGGACTGTGGGTGGATAGCGTCGGCAATGTCTATGTGGCAGACACCACCGCTGGAGTCACCTTCCTGAATCGCCAGCAAATTTCTACCAGCTTCTATCCGCTGAATGTAGGACAGAGTTCCGCCTTTTCATCCTTCATTGCCACCAACATTGGCAACGCGGCCCTGCAGTTCACTGGCAGCACGCCCTACAGCGGCAGCGGCAGCACGGCAGACTTCCAGGTCAGCGCCTCCACCACCAACGGTTGTTCCGGTGCCGCGCTCGCCGCCGGTGCAGGATGCAGCATCTCCGCGGTCTTCGCGCCGGTCGCACTTGGCAGCTTCACTGACAAGCTCACGTTCCCCTCCAACGCGGGCAACGCCTCCACTGTCAGCTCTACGCTGCTGGGCAATGGAGTGAATCTGCTCAACAGCAATCTCACCATCAGCTCCTCGCCCAGTGCCACTACATCCATCAGCTACGGCTCACCCATTACCCTCTCCTTTACTTTGACGCAGTCCGGCACAACGGCGGCAACCGGCAAGATCCTGGTACAGGTCAACGGCATTCAGCAGACTGTGCTCAATGTGGCGAATGGCACTGCGACCTACACCTTCAGCCCGCAGGCAGGCACGTTCAGCATCGCTGGCCAATACAGTGGTGACGCCAACTACGTCTCCAGCCACGCCAGCCTCACTCTCACGGTGGTTCCCGCATCTACCACTACGAGCATCGCCTACTCTGGCGCACCGCTCAGTGTGCAGGGCAGCACCATACCGTCCTACGTGTTGACCGCAACCGTCAAATCGCCCGCAGCGGGTGTGATTGGCGTTGTTTCCTTCAGCGCCGGTTCCACTACTCTGGGTATCTCATCGCTCAATGCCTCCGGTGTAGCGACGCTCACCATCTCTGGTGCCACCGCAGCATTGGCTGCCGTCGCGATCAATGCAAATACCTATCCGTCATTCACCGCCAGCTATCTTGGCGGCGCAAACTTCGCTACCTCCACCTCCAGCGCCGTCGTCGTGAAGGGTGACATCGGTCTCACCGCACTGGCTACCACGCTCAGCACACTGCAAGGGGTAGAGGCCAGCACCAGCGTCTATGTCACGCCTTACATGGGCCTCACCGGCACGGTCACCTTCACCTGCTCCAACTTGCCTGCAAACTCCATCTGTCGATTCCTCACTTGCCCCTCGGTGCCGGCTGCCGGCTCTGCTTGCCCGGTCCCTTCGGGCACTAACCTTACTTTTAGCGGAAACAGCACAACAGATCCCGTCGGCCTGCTCACCCTGGAAGTCTTCACCAATGTCACTCCCAACCTCGCAAAGGTGAATGCTCCTCCTGCTCGCGGTCACTCTTCTGAGATAACTGAGGCTGGGCTCACATTCCTTGGCGGACTTGTGTTGCTTGCATGGCGCAGACGCCGTCATCCTGCAATGCGAAAGCTGTTGCTCGCATTCGTTCTCTGCGTTCTGCCAGTACTTGGTGGTATTGGCCTCACCGGTTGCGGCAGCGGCACGAATTATTACGATCTGCCCAATGTCACCACGCCGGTGGGAACTACGATATTTACGCTCACCGCCACCAGTGCCAATGGCTCTGTTGAGTCCATTCCGATCACGCTTGTCGTTGCAGCGTCGAACTAAGCGCAGAGGTATCTTTCGTCATGGCAAAGCGCTTGTTGCAAGCACAAGGAAGGATCAGGATGGCCGCCCAGAACGTCGAACATAGAAGCAGGGGGGGGCCTTCGCTATTCTTTGCCTGCGCAATGATCGGCGCGCTCTTCATTGTCACAGCAGCACCGGCGCAGATGTCGATCGGTGCCTACGCAGGTCAGCCTGGCGTCACGCCGAATACGTCGCCTACCGTCACCCACGTTTGCTCCAGTTCGATTCCTCTTGGTGGCAATACCACCACCAAGCTGCTGGGCTCGAATACCGGCGACGGTTGCGCCGTCAGCCAGATACTCGTGTCCAAGCCTAACGCGATCCAGATCGATTCCTTCGGCCAGTTCTACATCTCTGACGGTGGTAACTACACCTCCAACACTGACACCGGAGACGCTGCCACATATACCACGCCCACTTCGGCAAACAGTTATACCGGCTCCACTCCTGGTCCTGGCTATACCGGCGAACTGCGCGTTCTCTACAACGGAAACAATGCGGCGTTGGGTACCGCGCTCGTAGCCAGTTATGCCAGCAGTTCCATTCTCACCACGCCCGTCCCCACCGGAGTTGTGTACAACGTCATCGGTGGTGGCCAATACACGGCCAGCACGCAGGCGGGTGCCATCGGCTATACCACTATCTTTGCCTCCGGTGCAGTGGCCGTGGATTCCGTTGGCAATATCTTCGAAGAAGCCAGTAACTACGTTCGCATGACCTATGTGGGCGGCACGCAGCAGGCAAGCTTCCTTGCCGCTGGCGGCACCGCCGCTGGCCCCGCCGGAACCACTGCTGCAAAAAGCGGTTACTCCTACGTGCTGATCAACGCTAGTAGCCCCGGCACAGGTTATTTTGGCGATGGTGGCTATGTGCTGCTCTCGCAGTTTAACGGCCCCAAGGGAATGGCTGTGGATGCCAGCGGCAATCTGTATATAGCTGATAGCGGCAACAACGTCGTCCGCGAGATCAACATATCCGGCGCATCCACTGATGCGCTTGGCAATACCACCGCGCTTGGCTACGTGACCGGAGTTGTCGGCGGAGCAGGGGCAGGTTGTGCGGAGGCGGTCGTCTCCAAGGGCGCCTATACTGCCTGCACCGCAACCGAAACCGGTGATGGCGGACCCGCGCGCTCCGCCAATCTCAACAAGCCTTACGATCTAGCCTTCGATTCGTATGGCAACCTCTATGTCGCTGATTATGGCACCACCGCTGGTCGCATCCGAGTGGTTTACCTCGGTTCGAAACCGCCTGCTGGCTACTATGCCACTGCCGGAACCAGCTGCACTGGCACGGCGAGCACCGCCACCACCGGTACACTCGCTACCTGCAAAGACATCTATACTTACGCTGGCGGAGGCACCAGCACCACCGCCGGCGCTGCAACCTCGATCAAGCTCAGCAGTGTCTCCGGTATTGGCTTCGATCCATCGAACAATCTCTACATCGCAGATGTCACCGCCAACCAGATTTGGGAAGTCACAGCCACTACGCAGAATGCCGCAGTGGTCGCCGGCGGCGGTTCAACCATCGCAGAGTCTGCCTGCTCCACTGACGGGTATGGTGATGGTTGCGTTGCAACCAATGCCGTTCTCTCCGCACCCACGGGCCACCTCGCATCAGACACCAGCGGCAATATCTACTTTGGCGATAGCGGCAACAATGTAGTCCGCATCCTCAAACCCTACACGCAGGGAACGACGGCGCAGTCCATCACCTTCCCCGCGCCTACGTCGCCGGTAGCTTTTGGTGCGCCCTCTATCGGCCTCAATGCCACTGCAAGTTCAGGCCTGCCGGTCAGCTATGCGCTGGCTGGCCCGGCCACGCTCAGCGGCAACACTTTGACCTTCACCGGAACCGGTACGGTTGTCATCACCGCATCTCAGGCAGGCAATGCAATCTACGCGGCAGCTTCCTCCGTGCAGCAGAGCATCATCGTCAATACGGCTACGCTCACGGTCACACCCAGTGGTATTCTCTCGCGCATCTACGGCACAGCGAACCCGGCATTTGGCTATAGCATTACTGGCTTCGTCTCACCGGATACCCAGGCCAGCATCATCATCGGCTCGCCGTTGCTCACCACCACCGCGATTCCAAAATCTCCCGTGGGCACCTATCCCATCACAATCTCGCAGGGAACGCTCGCCTCGTCCAGTTCCACTGATTACGGCTTCGCACTAGCGTCCGGCACTCTGACTGTGACCGGCAACGCCGCGCAGAGCATCATCTTCCCCCCGCTCGGAAATTATCCGAACAACGACACCAGCGTGCAACTCGCCGCCTATGCCACCAGCGGCCTGCCCGTCACCTTCACTGTTGCCAGCGGCCCTGGTTCCATCAGTGGGAACACGCTCTACGTCACCGGGACCGGAGCGGTCTCCGTCATGGCCTCGCAGTCCGGCAATGCGAATTTCGCTGCAGCCACTCCGGTCACGCGCAGTTTCACTGCACAGCCCACATCCTTCGTTGTCTATGACAATATGTTCTACTCCGGCAAACCGAACACCAGCACCTACGGTTTGATTACGTCCAACGTGGTCTACGAAAACAAGATCTGGCCAGACTCCAACGGAACCACTCAGGCGGATGAGCAGACTCTACCCACGCGCAGCGCCTTTGATACGCTGATGGCTAATTACAACAATGCCGGCCCTCTGGTGCTTGACGTAGAGCTGCTGGGGCTTACCTCTACGGCGAACGAACAGATTCTCGCCACCCTCGCCACCTGGGCACAGGCAGATCATCCCGGCAAGCTCGTGGGCTACTACGGTTACAACACCTTTGACAATGTCTCCACCGGGAACCTGCCCTATGCAAACGCGCTCGGCACCCAGGTCACCGCGATGTTCCCATCCATGTACACCTACAATGACGATCAGACTGCATGGGCCACACTCGCCGCGCAAGAGGTAGCCGCGGCCCGCGCCATTGCTCCCGGCAAACCGGTCTATCTCTACATCTCGCCTCAGTATCATCCCGGCACTCCCAAGGCGGGGCAATACGTAAGCTCAGCCTACTGGGCGTTCCAGTTACAGACGGCTTATTCGCTCGCGGATGGCGTCGTCATCTGGTCATCCTCAAGTTATGCGTGGAACGACAGCACTAGTTGGTGGGAGGCGACGCAGACTTTCATGCAAACGCTGCAATAGCCATCGCGGAAATGCGTTTCATAAAGAAGAAAGCTATGAGAGCCTTATCGTCATTTGCGAAGTATCGTAATCTTCCCGTTGCGGCCATCACGCTCGCAGGGTTGGCAACCCTCGCCTCCGCTCTTCTCGGTGGATGCAGTACGGGCTCAACTGCACTCACTGGTGGCAGTGGAGGAAGCGGCAGCAAGGGCGTCGTCGTTGCTCAGGGCCGCGTCGTTGGCGGTCAGCAGCCTGTCAGCGGAGCTACAGTGCAGCTCTACTCCGTCGGCACCACCGGTACTGGCAGTGCTTCACACGCCTTGATCTCCAGCACCATCACTACCAGTGACGGCAGCGGTACCGGCGGCAACACCAGCAATGCCTTCAACACTCTTCCTGTCGGCGAGTTCACCATAGGTGGAACCTACTCCTGCTCATCCGCAACCCAGGTCTATATCACTGCAACTGGCGGCAACGCCGGCGGCGGCAACAATACCGCGCTTGGTCTGCTGGCTGCGCTAGGCCCGTGTACTTCGCTTTCCTCCGGCACCTTCATCAATCTGAATGAACTCACCACCGTTGCCGCCGTCTATGCGCTCGCGCCCTTCATGGTGGACTACGCACACATCGGTGCCGCCGGCAGCAATCCCCCCGGCCTGGTCAACGCGTTCAACACCGCTAGCGCCCTCGTCAATTTTCAAACTGGCTTGATCGCCACGCCTGCCTCCGACATTACGCTTCCTGCCGCGCAGCTGAATACCTTGGCCAACATCCTCGCCTCCTGCATCAACGGAACCAGCGCCGCGGCGTCCGGCGCCTGTACCACTTTGCTCAGTGCCACTGGAGCTTCTGAGACGATCGGGGCAGGGCTCGCCATCGCAATGCACCCTGGCAGTTCACCCATCACCGCACTCTACACGCTAGTCACCGGCACGCCGCCGTTTTCTCCTGGCCTGGCGGCGCAGCCGAATGACTTCACCCTCGCCGTCAACTACGCCGGCTCAGAATTATCCAGCCCCGGTGGCATTGCCATTGATGCCAGTGGCAACGCTTGGGTCACCAACGAAAGCGGCTCGTCCGTCGTCAAGCTGCCCGCGCTCTCGTCATCGTTTGCTACCACCACCTACAGCGGCGGTTCTTTGCTCTCGCCGCGCGGCATCTCCATTGATCGCGGCGGCAACGTATGGATTGCAAATACCGGCGGTAACAGCGTCGTGAAGCTCAGCAGCTCCGGCACCATACTCTCCGGCACCGGCTTCACTGGTGGCAGCATCTCCACGCCGGTTGCCATCGCCAATGATTCAGTCGGCAACGCCTGGGTCGCCAACTTCAGCGGTAACTCCATCACTGAAATAAGTTCCGGCGGCTCCCCTAGTGCCGCTAGCCCCATCACCGGTTCCAGTGCGCTCAGCGCGCCCACCGCCATCGCGCTGGATTCAACCGGCAGAGTTATCGTCGCTAATTCTGGCACCGGCCAGCTCTGCCTCTTCAGTAGCGCGGTTGTACTGCAGAGCTGCGTGGGCGATGGTTATCTCTTCGGCAGCACATCGCTTGCAGTCAGCAGCAGCGGAGCCATCGCCATGGCTGGCAGTACCACTGGTACTACGGTATCTGGCGCGTTCACTATGGCGACCAACACTGGCACCGTTAATGCCTCCAGCCCCGTATATGGTGGCGGCCTCACCCTCCCTATCGCCGTCGCATACGACGGTAACGGCAAGTCGTGGTTCGCTAACAGCGCGTCGATCTCTGAGTTTTCCGGCTCCACCGCTATCTCGCCCGCTGCAGGTTTTGGCACACTCAATGCACCTTCAGCCATCGCGGTTGACCCCAGTGGCAACCTCTGGACCGCTAACTCCGGCGACAACTCGGTCTCAGTATTCATCGGGCTTGCCACGCCGGTCACCACGCCGATTGCCGCAATCGTCGGCCCTTGATTTTCACCCAACGCCGCTGTGCCCGCCGTTAGTGAATTAGGTGACACAGCGGCGCCTTTTACTCGTCACGCTGTTACGCTGTGCGCATTTGGCCACACACTTCAACCCGTAGGGAGTCAGAACCTCATCATGCTGAACAGACGCCGCTTTTTTGCCGCTGTGCCCACCGGTCTTGCCCTGCTCAACGCTTCTTCACGCGCACTCTGGGCTATGGATGCTCCCAGTGACTCCGTGGCGTTATTTCAGGTTCATGCGGATCAGCACTCGGGCGTCATCCCGCAGAATGTTATGGGTCTCAGCTATGAATCCACACAGCTTGGCGAGCCGGAGTTCTTCTCTCTCTCCAACAAAGTTCTGGTGAAGTTTCTGCATACCCTTAGCCCGCACGGCTGCCTGCGTCTCGGCGGAAACACCAGCGAGTTCACTTACTTCAAACCCGATGCATCGGTAAACTCGCCCGCCTGGTCGCCCCAGCCCACCCAGCCCAAAACGCTCACGCCCATTACGCTGGAAGCGCTGCACAACCTGCGTCGTTTTCTCGATGTCACCGGATGGAACTGCATCTACGGTTTGAATCTTGGCACCGGCACCCCCGAACGCGCCGCCGAAGAAGCCTTCGCTGTCACACAGATCCTCGGTTCCAAGCTCGAATATCTCCAGATGGGCAACGAGCCGAACAATTATATTCGGTACCGTCTGCGCCCCTCCACATGGAATGAAAAATACTATCTCGCAGAATGGCTCAGCTTCGCGCGTGCCATTGTGCAGCGTGTGCCCACGGCCTGCCTTGCTGGTCCTGATATGGGTGCAGATGCCGCCTGGTTCAATCTCTTTGCCAGCGATGCTGTCGCAGAGATGAAGCCCCACATCGTCGCCATCACCGATCACTTCTACGCCGAAGGGCCGCCCACCAGTCCCGAATCCACCATGCACAATTTGCTCTTGAATCCGAAGAAGATTGATCATGAGATTTCGATCACGGCTACCGCTGGCCATCATGCCAATCTGCCCTTCCGCATGACGGAGGTAAACTCCTGCTACTCAGGCGGCAAACCCGGCGTCAGCAATACCCTGGGCTCGGCGCTCTGGGCAGGTGACCTCACGCTCAAACTTGTCGCCTCAGGCTTCTGCGGCATCAACTTCCATGGTGGCAGCGCGCGCCAGATTCGCGCCTCGCTCGGTGGCCAGATGCCCGGTGATACCGTGGCAAAAAGTGAAGCAGACGATTCCTACTACACGCCCATCGCCGGCAGCTCCACTGCTGGTTATTCCGCCCGGCCAATCTTCTATGGCATGCTTCTCGCCGCGCGCATGGCCGGTTTCAATCTCATAGCTGGTTCGTTCGCCCAGCCACAGGCAGCTCTCACCGCCTACTCTGCGCTCAGTGCAAATGGCAAGGTAATGCAAATCGCTATCTTCAATAAAGGGTCGCAGCCTGCGGATATGCTGCTCAGTCCGGGCAAGCCCTTCCATGTTGCATCGGCCATCCGTCTTACCGGCCCGGAATTGGAAGCCACCAGCGGCATCCAATTCGGCGGTGCACCTATCGCCAGCGATGGCACATGGAACCCGCATTCTGTTGAATCCCTGCATCGCTCCGCAACCGGTCAGTTCCGCATCACTATGCCGGCGGGCAGCGCTGCGTTGGTCACGCTCCATCAAGCATAGCCCGCTGTTTGCGGACTATGTTTCATCACACCACGATCACTTCAATCCCTGCGCTGCGCAGCATCTTCACGTGCGCGCCCAGCGCTTGGCTGTCCGTAATTACGGTGTGAATCGCGGTTGGCGGCACAATCAGCGCCATGCTCGACCGTCCGAACTTGGTAGAGTCGCATACCGCCACCACCTTGCGCGAAGCGCTTACCATCGCACGATTCACGCGCGACTCTAGCACATTGGGCGTAGTAACGCCGATCTTCGGATCGAAGCCATCCACTCCCAGGAACAGGATGTCAGCGCGAATCTGTTTCAGCACATCCTCTGCCAGGGGCCCCACCAGTGAAAGAGAATTCTTCCGTAGCGTGCCGCCCGTCAGGATGATCTCGAAGCCCGTATCGCTCAACTCCGCTGCAACGTTTGCCGCGTTCGTCACAATGGTCAGGTTTGAAAACTTCCGTAGCGCGCGCGCAATCGCCATCACTGTCGTGCCGGAATCCAGCAGCACGCACTGGCCTTCCTTTACCAGTCCCACGGCCGCCGCTGCAATGCGTCGCTTTTCTTCCGTCTGCTGCTGTTCCTTCTCTTTCACGGAAGGATCAATCAACGTGCTCGTGCTCGGCGGCAGTGCTCCTCCATGCGTGCGCTGCAGCAGGTGCTGCGCTTCCAGGTGGTCTAGGTCCTTGCGGATCGTGATCGGCGAAATACCGAGCGAGTTGGAGAGTTCAGAGACCAGCACCCGGCCGTCCCGGTTCAGCAATTCCAGAATGAGTTGGTGGCGTTCGCCTATCAGCAGATTGCCCGGTTCGGTGCGGGGCAATGGATGACGTTTCGCGGCAGTCTGGGTTTTTGTCGCTTGAGTCTGGGACATTGTTCTCCAATCAATGCTTCGATTTCAGGAATATTTGCGGAAAGAATTCTGGAGCATCATATCGTTTCGAATTGCCTTGGACAATCAAAATCACAAGAACAAATTCAAAATCAATACAAAACGTCTCTTACGAAAAGGAGCATTCTATTGTTTTTGACTCTTACTTCACCGGAATTAGGCTTCCTGCCTATCGTTTCAGCAGCTTCAGCGCATTCTCCCGGTACACCTTCAACAGCACCTCATCCGGCAGGTAGATGCCATAGATGTTCCACCGCCCCTGCCGCGAGGCGTGCGATGGATATGCAAAGTACTCATCCGCTGTCTCCAGAAACCGGTAGTGCAGTCGGTACATGTCGATCTCCGGTAGCAGGTCTGTGCCGAAGAGTATCCGGTCTGGAAATTCCAGGAAGAGTTTGCGAGCGCTATATGGTTGCCGCCCCAGTTCCGGCGTTCGCGCGGAGATATCAATATGCACATTAGTATGCTCTTGCAGCATCTTCTTCACAAAGGCCAGGTCTTCGCCGCTCTCGCCTACATGCGCGCCCACGAACGTAGTCTGGGGGTGCCGGCCAAAGACGGTATTGCGCTGCTCCAGCAGCTCCCACTTCGCAACCGGCACCCCGCTGAAGGCCCAATCCGGATGCGCTGCCAGCTCTTCATAGCGCTCGTTGTAGCGATCAATCGGCTTGAAGAATGCTGCAGGATCAGCGGTGTGAAACATCACAAACATCCCAAGTTCAGAGGCCCGTTCGAAGATCGGGGCAAACCGTTCCTCGTCAATACGCAGCAGCCTGCCGTTCTTGTCCGTGAGCGTTAGCCCCAGGTCTTTCCAGAACTTAATACCGCTCGCCCCGTGCTCCACCATCTGCTCCATCCGCTCCAGCGTCAGAGCCACAAAATCATCGCGGTGCACGTCCGTCCAGTCCATCCAGCCAATGGAGTAGAAGCGGGAAGCATCTGCCTCGTGGAACTTGTCCATAATGCCAAGTGCTTCGTCGCCGGTGCGCATTGTGATGTTTACAATCTTCTCCACGCCGCACGCATCCATGATGCGCAGCACTTCCGCTGGCTCCATCGAATCCAGGTGGTTGTGAAAGTCGATAGCAGGGAAGCGCGGCTTCTCCAGGTCATGAGCCGGAATGCGCAGCTCTGATGCCGGCTCAAAATCACTCAGCGGTAGCTTCACGTCTGCCTTGGCGCTGACCATTGCAACGAACTTATCTTCTGCAGCCATTAGATTCTCCTTGCCGACATCATCATATCGTTTACTTTCGTCTTATATGTTTTAGTATATATTTAATTGCAGATTCTGCCACCCAAGAGGAGATTCGAAAATGCCCCATATCCTACAGCGAATGAGTATAGCCCTGCGCGACGGCGCTCCTTTTGGCCTTTATTCTGTCTGTTCCGCTCATCCGCTCGTACTGCGTGCGGCGGTGCTTCAGGCGCTGCAAGACGACACCCCCTTGCTGGTTGAGGCGACCTCCAACCAGGTCAATCAGTTTGGCGGCTACAGCGGAATGCGCCCCGCCGACTTCCGCGACCTCGTTTTCAGCGTAGCCCGCAGCCAGGGCTACAGCACCGCCAACATCATCCTCGGCGGCGACCACCTCGGACCCAATCCATGGTCGCATCTCCCTGCGGACGAGGCGATGCAGCATGCCGAAGAGATGGTGGCGGAATACTCCCGTGCAGGCTTTGCAAAAATTCATCTCGATGCCAGCATGGCCTGCTGCGGCGAGCATGCTCCACTTCCTGACGCTGTTGTCGCTGAGCGCGCTGCCCGTCTATGCCGCGCAGCGGAAGCCGCCAGCGAAGGCGCCCCCCGCTTTTACGTGATCGGCACCGAAGTCCCGGTTCCCGGCGGCGCGACCGAATGCCTCGCCGAGTTGGAAGTCACCACCTACGAACGCGCATCGCAGACAATGGCCGTACACCGCGAAATATTTGCAAGCGCTGGACTCACCGCGGCATGGTCGCGCGTCATCGCTCTGGTAGTGCAACCCGGCGTCGAGTTCAACCACGACAGCGTGGCAGATTACGTCTCTGCCAAAACGATTGCGCTGCGCGAATTGCTTAGTGATGCGGAAAATATTGTCTTTGAAGCGCACTCGACTGACTATCAGCGCCCTGCCGCCTTCGCCGAACTTGTGCATGATGGCTTTGGGATTCTGAAGGTCGGCCCGGCACTCACTTTCGCTCTGCGCGAAGCCCTCTTTGCCCTTGAGCGCATTGAGCAGGAACTCGTTCCTCCCGGGCAGTCCTCTGATCTCAGCAATGTCCTTGAGCGCGAAATGCTTGCTCACCCTGAGCACTGGGTGAAGCATTATCATGGCACCCCGCAGCAGCAGAAAATTCTCCGCCGCTATAGTTACAGCGATCGCATCCGCTACTACTGGGGAACAGCCGCCGCGCTATCCGCCGTAGACAAGCTCTTGCAGAACCTCAACAGCATCGCCATACCTGAGACGCTTCTGTCCGCCGTCTTGTCCGCGCAGTACCAGTCCGTGCGCCGCGGTGGCCTGCGCATCACGCCGGAGGCGTTGATCGTTGCTAAAATTCAACAGGCGATTCAGCCTTATGCTGCGGCAGGCATCTGCCGTCTCACAGACCAGTTCTCCCAACTCGTATAAGGAATCACGTCATGCAGGCCTCCCGCCGTCGCTTCATCCAGTCGCTCTCCTTCGCCTGCCTCGCCGGCTCTGCGGGCAATCTGCTGTTGGCGCAGGCCAAGGGTGCCACCTCCGCCGAAAAGCTGCCTGCGGTAGGCGATTCGCCTGATGATGCCGGCCCGCTTGCGACCGATCTCTCCAGCAAGCTCGCCCTCGCGGATATTCATAAGGCGATGCAGCGCGTCGGCACCTGGGAGCTGAACCGCACCCACAACGACTTCAATGATGACTGGACCTTCGCCGCTCTCTACACCGGCTTCATGGCCTGCGGCGCCACGCTGCACGACCCTAAGTACGAAGCCGCTATGCTCGGCATGGGCCGCAAGCTGAACTGGCAGCCCGGCCCCAACCCCACCCATGCTGATCATCAGGCTGTTGGGCAAACCTACCTTGAGCTCTATTTTCGGCATCGCGACCCCGCAATGCTTACTCCCATTCGTCAGCGTATTGACGCGATGTTGCAGTTGCAGGATGATCCCCAGAAGCCGCTCTGGTGGTGGTGCGATGCACTCTTTATGGCGCCGCCGGTATGTGCTCGTCTCTACCGTGCTACCGGCAACACAGCGTATCTTGATTTCCTCGATCGCGAATGGTGGATAACCTCCGCGTCTCTCTACGACACCACGGAGCATCTCTACTTCCGTGATAAGCGCTACTTTGATAAGCGCGAAGCCAACGGCAAGAAGCTCTTCTGGTCCCGCGGAAATGGCTGGGTGCTCGCCGGCCTTGCTCGCGTGCTGCCATTCCTGCCGAAGAATCGTCCTTCGCGCGAGAAATATGTCACTCAGTTCCAGCAGATGTCAGCCCGCCTGGCCGATCTGCAGGGCTCCGACGGCCTGTGGCGCTCCGGTCTTCTGGATGCCGCTGCCTATCCGTTGCCCGAGATCAGCGGATCCGGCTTTATCACCTACGCCATGGCCTACGGCGTCAACGCTGGCCTGCTTCCGCGCAAGCAGTATCAGCCCATCGTGCAGAATGCTTGGCAGGGAATGGTCGCCCACATCTACGCCGACGGCAGACTCGGTTGTATCCAGCCGGTTGACGCAGCTCCCGGCCAATTCAAGCCGACCTCTAGCTACGTCTATGGCGTCGGATCATTTCTGCTTGCCGGCTCTGAGATATCCCACTTCGCGCACTCCTCGCGCATGCATGATCAGCATGCGTGAGGCCCGCGCGGCATCAGTTGTGTTTGGCCGTGCTCGCGCCATACAGTGCACGCAGTTTTAGGTCGTCTCCCTGGAATCCGCCGTCGCTCTTCTCCACCGCCGTCGCATCCCCCTCCGGAAACACCTGCTGCAGAATGTAGAAATACGCATCATTGCGCACTCCCTGCAGGTGCCCGCCATTCGCCGCATAGTAGGGGAAAGTCTCCGGATGCAGCGTCCACGCCGCCGCCTTCCCATACGCTTTGTGCAGCAGCTCGCCTTCCGGTGTCGAATACACATCCATCCCCAGTGCCTTGAATATCTCCGCAGCGATGCTCACCGGCAGCAGCGTCCAGTGCTCGTAGCTGATGCCTTTAATGCCCTTCGTCTGCCCATCGCACCAGTTCGTCGTGTCGCTGCGGCAAATCTCCAGCGGTAGCGATCCATCGCTCGCTACTTGGTTTCGCATCAGTTCCAACCAGCGATCGCGTGCTGCTGTAACCAGCCGCGCATCATCCAGCAATGCTCCTGCGGTCAACTCCAGCAGCACCCCCCAGTTGGCGTGGTTATTGGCCTTCGTCGTATGCAGCGCCGGAATCATTTGTTTCCGCACCATCGTCGCAAACGGTGTCGAGTTCCATGCCGGGTCCTGCTGCTTCAGCGCATAGGCTGACGCTAGCGCGAACGGCGCAAAGAAGTTGAATTCATCTTCTCCCTGGTCAGTCCCAATGCGTGTCAGCGTCGCCGCCCACTCATCCAGGATGCTTTCGCCCTTTGAGGCAAACTTCCTGTCGTGCGATATCTGATAGCACACCCCGAGCCGGTAAACAGCAATGGCCTCCTTGTGAAAAGCCACTTGCGATTTACTCACGATCGGGCTCTCGCCCTTGCTGTCATAGTGCCCGCTCGGTGAGAAATCTCCCAGCGGATAGGGCTTCATCTTCAAGTCCTTCTCGCACGCAGATTGAAACCCTCCCCAGTCCGGCAGAGTCCTTGCCACAGCCACTCGCTCCGGCGTCGGAAAGATCGAAGGAATATTCGCTGCCGCATGGGCCGCGCTGGCTGTGCCCACCACGCTGAGCATAAGTAGAAGACGGGTGATTCGTTTCAGCATTCCCTGTGACCTCGTGAGGTGATGTTTTGTGCCGCGGCGTCTCAAATTCGCGCGACCGATGCTCCGATTCTAAAGCACGCTATCTTCCTTTTTTATCTTTTTATTATGTTTATTATGCTTTATACTTCGTTTGATTCTGTAACGCGGGGACACTGCCATCATGGAAATTTCACGCCGCAAATTTGTTGGTGCCGGTACTGTAGCTCTCACTGGTTCTGCTCTCGGATTAGGTTTTCCTTCTGGAACATCTACTCGTCCCAACGTCCTGATGATCCTTACCGACGAGCAGAGCCTGTGGACCATTAGCCAGTTCGGCGGCAAGCTCCCCGGCACGCCAAACATTGATTCCATCGGCAAGCGCGGCGCCACCTTCCGCAATTTTTTCGTCACCAGCGCCGTCTGCACGCCTTCGCGCGGCTGCTACATGACCGGTCGTTTTCCCCATACCCACGGCGCGGTGCACAATGATCTTCCGCTCAATCCGGATGAGTTTACCCTTGGCCATCTCTTCAGCAATGCCGGCTACGAAACCGGCTACGCGGGCAAGTGGCATCTCGACGGCAAGAACGATCCCAACTGGCCCGATTGGATTCCTGACGCGCGCTCCTTTGGTTTTCGTGATCATCAGTGGATGTTTAACCAGGGGCACTGGAAGCGCATCATGGAGCGCCCCGCAGATTGGCCCGCCAACTACTCGCAGGCTGCGACGTCTGCCAACTTCGATGCTAATGCCGTCGCGAAGAGCATCACTGGTCCGCCCACCTACAAATCAGTGCAGCCCGATGGCCGCCCCAATGTAAGTTATGCCGTCGCAGCACCCGGCGAGTTCTTCACCGAGTGGCTTACTGACAAGGCAATCGAGTTCATCGAACGCCCGCGCCAGTCGCCCTTCTTCTACGTTCTTTCTATTCCAGACCCGCATCCGCCGTTCTCCGTGCCGGAGCCGTACGCTTCCATGTTCCCCGCAAGCACCATGCAGGTGCCGGAGACCTTTCATCAGAAAGATCTTCCCAAGTGGGCAGAACAGATGCGGCAAGAGGATTTCAAGCGCGAAAGCGTCACCAGCGGAGACGACCCCAGGCGCGAAGAACTTCTGCGTACACGCAAGTCGGAATATCTCGGCATGATCAAGTGTGTTGACGACAATGTTGGCCGCATCCTGCAGACTCTCAAGGAGCGCAATCTGCTTGACAACACTCTCATCATCTTCACCTCTGACCACGGCGAATACATGGGCGAGCACGGCATCTACTTCAAGAATGCTCTCTATGAGCCAGCACATCATGTTGGCATGGTGATGTGCTGGCCCGGCCACATCGCCTCAGGAACCAACGTCAATCAGTGCGTGGCCAATGTCGATCTGCTGCCCACGCTCGCCGGTCTGCTCGGGCTGAAGTCTGCCGGCAAGGAGCAGGGAAGAGATGCCTCGGCCTTGCTGCATGGTGACAGTAGCAAGTGGGAGGATGTTGCTTTCATCCACAAAGATAACTTCAGCCAGAGCGGCGTTTTTACTGAGCAGTGGGAACTAGGGTTGGCGAAGGATGGCGACTCAGTCCTCTTCGATCGCAGGAACGATCCGCATCAGGTCAACAATCTCTTCCACGACCCCGCTCACGCAGCGCTGGTCAAGCAACTCACTGCCCGCACCATCCAGCACAATCGCCAGGTCGGCTGCCCTGCGCTCTCCTGGCTTGAAATGCTTTCGGTATAACTAGACATTATTTTTTATTACGTTTTGCTGCTTTATATGTGTTATTATCCTCTTGCTGCTTATATTGCATGTAAATTGAAAGTTTTTGATAGGTTCGGGAGGATGTACGCATGTCGCATGATGTGAAGACATTGAAAGAAATTTATGGGCAGCCGGCAGTCTGGCAGCGCTGTCTGGATGATCTAGGCCGCATGGATTTGGCCGCTCTGGTTGACGGGTACGATCCCCGCGTTGTGGAGTGGGTCTTCGTCGGCTGCGGAACCAGCTACTACCTTGCGCAGGCCGCAGCCGCCAGCTTTACTACCTTGCTTGGTGTGCCCGCGCGTGCGGTCCCCGCGTCTGAAATTCTGCTTCAGCCCCGCCTCGTATTTCCTCATGGTGCCGCAGCTTGTTTCCCGGTACTGATCTCGCGTTCCGGCCACACGTCTGAGGTCTTGCAGGTCGCCGCGTATCTGCAGACGCAGAACGCTGAATTCCTCGCTGTAACCTGCGATGGTCGCGAACTCGCTGCAACCACAGATCGCATCCTCAAGCTGCACGTCGTCGAAGAGAGTACGGTCATGACCTCTTCCTTTACCTCGATGGTGCTTGCCTTGCAGTATCTGGCCGCCTCCATCGCTGGCGATCAGGACTTCATCAGCTCTCTGCTCCAGCTGCCGCGCCATCTCGATCGCCTGCTCCGTCGTTACGCTTCAGATGTTGAACTCTTCGCCGGGCAGAGCTTTGACGACTTCGCCTTCCTCGGCCAGGGCGCGCTCTACGCCATCGCCTCTGAAACCGCGCTCAAGGTGATGGAGTCATCTTCCACCTACGCACAGTACTTCCACACTCTTGAGTTCCGTCACGGACCCAAGTCCATCGCCGGTCCCGCTACCCTGGTTGGCGGGCTCATCTCTGAGTCCGGCTACGTTAGCGAACTTCCCGTTCTGCTGGAGATGAAGGAACTCGGCTCGCAGATCATGGTGGTAACAAACTCTGCCACCGCTGAGCTTCGCCGCGCTGCCGATCTGCTCATTGAACTGGAACTGCCTGTTCCTGAGATCGCTCGCATCATCGTTTACGTGGTATGGGGACAGTTGCTGGGCAGCTATCGTGGCCTGGCCAAGGGACTCGACCCTGACAATCCGAAGAACCTCAGTCGCGTTGTTACCATCTAGGATGGATCGATGAGACCCTTTGACATCACCATTGCGGGCGAAATCAACCTTGACCTCATCCTTTATGGCCTGGCTGAGCAGATGCCGGTTGAGCGCGAACTCCTTGCTGACGATTTCCGCCTCACCCTGGGCAGCTCATCGGCCATTCTCGCGCACAATCTCGCTGTGCTCGGCATGAACGTCGGCTTCATCACCAAGGTCGGGGTTGACCCTCTCGGTGCCATCGCATTGCAGCGCCTTCAGGCTGTCGGTGTCGATCTCTCCAGCATCCTTACCGCGGACGGCTTGCAGACCGGCGTCACGATCCTTTTGCCTCACGGCTCTACCCGCCACATCCTCACCTATCCGGGTGTCATGGCAGATATGTCGTGCGACGAACTGGATTTTGAATACCTCGCTTCCGGTCGCCACTTCCATATATCGTCGTTGTTCCTACAAAAATCGCTGCAGCCCGGCCTTCCCGCACTCTGTCGCAAGCTGAAAGATCGCGGCGTCACCATCTCGCTCGATACCAATGATGATCCAGCAGATGCGTGGGGAGAGCCGCTGCAGGAATTGCTCGGCCTCATCGATATTCTGCTGCCCAACGAAGATGAAGCCATGCGCATGGCGCATACCTCTGATGTCGAATCTGCTGCTGCCTGCCTCGCCCAGCGCATTCCCGTAGTTACTGTGAAATGCGGCAGCCGAGGCTCCCTGGTGCGTGCCGGCCAGGAGTGCTGGAGCATTCCTTCCGTTGCCGTCACTCCGATTGACACCATTGGCGCAGGCGACAGTTTCAACGCTGGCTTTCTCCAGGGCTATGTCAGCGGATTGCCGCTGCCTGCATGCGCGGAGCAGGGCAACGTGGCCGCTGCACTCTCCACCCTTCGCCCCGGCGGCACAGAATCTTTTCGCGATGCCACGCTCCTGCGCGCATTTCTCGCGGAGCATCCCACCGCACTTCACGCGAGATAGTCATGCCTCAGCATCTGTACCTGCAGAACGCCCTGCTACGCGCCGTCATTGCACCCGCCGAAGGCGGCCGTGTCGTCTCGCTCGTCAGCCTGCAGTCCGATCTGGAATTTCTTCTGCAATCACACCCTCCGCCCGCCACGTTGTCCCCTTCGCGTGATGCCAGCTTTGGCGACGGTGCTTGCGCCGGCATCGAAGAGTGCCTTCCCACGGTTAGCAAATGCGAAGTAAACGGCGAAGCCATTCCGGACCACGGCGACTTCTGGCAGATGGCATGGCGCGTCCTTCCCCCGCCGCATCCCAACGCCATCTGTCTTACCGCTGATGGCTTCAGCCGCCCCTTGCGCTTCACCAAAACATTCGCACTGCACGATGCCTGCCTGCGCATCGACTACGAGATTGAAAACATCGGGCCCACCCCAACTTCATTTCTCTACGCTACCCACCCTCTGCTCGCGGTTGATGCAGGCGACAGCATCCTGCTGCCCGAAGAAGTCACTGCACTTATGCTGTACTCGTCAAAAGATGATCGCCTCGGCGTCAGCGGCGACAGCATTCCCTGGCCGCCGCCAACCGCCGGTGCGCCCCAGCATCCCAGACGCATCCTTCCCGTCACCGCAGGCACCGCTGACATGCTCTACACCGGCAAACTCCACCATGGCTGGTGCGGACTCTACCGTGCCCAATCCCGTCAGGGTTTAGCCTTGCGCTTCGATACTGCCGCGCTTCCATATCTCGGGCTATGGATCTGCTGCGGCGGATGGCCCGAGTCCGGCCCCAAACAATATGCCTTCGCCCCCGAACCAACCACCGCCCCCTGCGGCTCGTTGCAGCAGGCGTTCAACCGCGGTGTCTCTGCGCCTCTTCTCCCCGGCCGCGCTCTCCGCTTCACTATCCAGTTCCGCGTCGCCACCACCGCAATGCCCATTGACGAATTCTTTCGTTTTGCCGCACATGCACGATAAGAATTTTGTATTCAGTGAATCATTTGCCGCTAATCGGTCACAATAGTGAACTTTTGTGGTATATATGAACAAATTTATGCGGGATCAGCAAAGACGATCCATAAAGTAATTCGTTCCAGAATAAGAATTTAGCGGCCATAAGCGATGTTTCTCACCTGTACGGCCCGCCATTGGCGGCAAAAAACTCTCGGCTTCTGCATTATTTTCTAGGTAACGAATCATTATCAGGGTTACTATCTTTTAATATGTTTTAGTGAGGTTATATATGTTTAAACGGCTTGCTCCCCGTCACTCGATTGCTCTCTCAGCTAGTGTCCTCACCTTTGCACTTGCCGGTTGCGGCATTGGTGGCAGCCTTCCCAGCCAATCTTCGCAGACCGCAACCTCCCCCAGTGCTCCTGCCGCTGTACCGGGCCGGTTGGTTGGTATCGCGCACGGCGGTCGTCAGCCAATCAGCAATGGCCTCGTCACCTTGTGGGCCGCCGGTACCACCACAGGCTATGGACAGGGCGCGACCTATGTCGCCAGCACGAACACCTCCACCGATGGTACCGGCACATTTAATCTCGACCTGCCTTCCACCTCAAATTCGCAGTGTGCTATCGGCCAGTTGAACTACATCACCATCACCGGCGGCGATCCCGGTGGCGGCGTCAATAGTTCCTCCGCCCTCCTGCTCGCTCTGCCCTCGCTCTGCTCTCCGGCTGTAACCGGCGGCCTTTCGGTGTACGTCAACGAAATCACCACCGTCGCTTCCGTATGGTCACTGCAGCAGTTCATGACCATCACCGCCTACACGCCGCCATTCTCCGGCACAACTCCCGTTTGGAACATCGGTGCGCCTGCCGCCAACACCGTCGGTTTGCAGAATGCCTTCGCTCAGGTCGCGTCGCTGGTGAACATCTCGTCCGCTGTATCTGCGTCCAGCGTTGTTGCCAGCACCGTCACTGGGGGCTCTACACCAAGCACGTTCTATACCATCGTCTCGCCAGACTCCCAGCGCATCTATATGCTGGCTGACATCCTCGCATCCTGCGTCAACACCACTGACAATGCGGGTGACACAGCCTCCATCGTCTGCTCCAAGCTCTTCGCAGATGTCGTTCCTTCCGCCGCAACACCACCGGCTGATACCATTCAGGCCGCGTACGACATCGCTACGGCTCCCGGCGGCATCACCCAGTATCCTGAAGCCGCGATTGCTGGTGGCACCGTCCCCGTCGGTACCGTCCTCACTAATCCCACAAACTCCTGCTCCGGCGTAGGCTGCACCTGGGCGCTCAATCTCTGCAACGACTTCGTTGTGCCCAACACCCCGTTTCCTCTTACCACCTCATGCACCCAGGGAACAGCCAGCGCCGCAACCTATCCCAATGATTTTGCCATCGGCCTTCGCTGGAGTGCCTATGACAATAACGGCCGTCGCTACGGCGTCAGCCATGGCGATGCCGCGGCTGACTCTAAGGGCAATGTGTGGACCGCTGCTACAACCGCCAATGCCTCCAGCACAGGTAATCCGCTGGTGCAGTGGGATCCTCAGGGGCATGTTCTGCAGGCAGTCGGCGGCAGCTTCACCATGCCCTCCAGCACTATCAGTGCCGCGCTTGTCAATGCAACCTCATCGGGTGGGGCAATAGCCGGCGGACCATACTCCTTCTCTTTCAGCTCTCCGCCCAGCGTTACCCTTGGTCCGGCCACCAGCACTGCACCCTTCACCGTCTTAGGGTTGGCTGTTGATAACAGCAACAACGCCTGGGTCTCCGCTTACGCTGCCGCTACTGTAGGCGGTGCATCGTTGTCATCTACACCCAGCGGTCAAACCTTCTACCCTGGACTCCTGCTGCAGGTCGCGCCGGCCACCGTCACCACCAGTGGCACACCAACCGCTTCTGCTACCTACGCTTCGGTAACAGCGGTCTCTGGTACGGGATCTACGGCTACCATTACTGCCGCAAATTCATTTACCACCGGTGAATCCATCGAACTCTTTGGATTCGTCACCGACGCAGCCGCATTCAATGGGCAGACGTTCACCGTTGTCTCCGCAACGTCCACCTCGTTCACCATCAGCAGCACCGTCACCACTACAGATACCGGCTATGCCATACCGGCAATAACCCACGCCACTTCAACTGCCGGAGCTGCGACGCCCTATATTACGGGGTCTACGCCCGGACCAATTGCCATCGACGGTGCCAACAATATTTGGGTCGGATCGAGAGCAAACGGAACTGGCACCTACGGCTACACACAGTTGTTATTGATGACATCAGCCAGCAACTATCTGAATGTCTATCAGAATCAGTCAGGAAGCAGCGCACCCTACGACGTTATGGTGGACGGGCTCAACAACAATGCTTGGGTCACTAGAGCTGGTTGCATAAATGCCTCAATGTGATGAGGAGGCAGGTGAAGTGGAA
>Ga0302267_10000680_pt1 | contig 45307 bp, 36 predicted proteins | sample III_Bog_E1_3_FD_194555 | JGI IMG/M metagenome (GOLD analysis project Ga0302267, IMG submission 194555) | Peat permafrost microbial communities from Stordalen Mire near Abisko, Sweden - III_Bog_E1_3 | ecosystem: Environmental > Terrestrial > Soil > Wetlands > Peat | place: Sweden: Abisko...
GAACGGGCTGGCCTGGCCGAGGTAGGCGAGGCTCTCGGCCTGCCCGAGCACCCGACCGAGCTCCCGCCACGTGCCCAACTCGAAGATGCTCGCGGACCAGCGATCGCCGACCGCAAGCTGGTCGCCGCGGTTGCTCCACGCAACCACAGGGCCATCGCCGAGAACCTCGGCCGCCGCGTCGGGATAGACGAACTCCCCCCAGCGCCCCTCCAGCGCGACGACCGCGCGATCGAACAGCGTCTGGGCGGCGGCCCCTTGACCGAGCGCGCTCGCCGCTCGACCGGCCCCGAAGAGCGCGTCTCCGTCGGGTTGGGGCCCCCGCGCAGCCTCGAGATAGAGCGATCTCGCTTGCTCGATCTTCTCGGGCGCCGACGCGGCCAGGCCGGCTTCGGGCACCGTGTCTGCGGCGGCACGAAAGCGGTAGATCTCGGCGGCGCTTGGCGCGCGCGGGGGCGGGGCCGTGAGGGCGGCACGCACGTCATCCGCGGCTCTCTTTGCCTCGACGGTCGCCTGCGGATCGGCCTGTATCCCTTCGGCGACGCGTCCGGCCTCGACGGCACGGCCCACGCGAAGCAGCGCGCGGACGAGCGGCGCTCTCCCTTCGGCAGCGGCGGCGGGGCAGGCCCTGGCGGCGTGCTGAAGCACTCGGATGGCCCGATCGAGCTTCCCCGCCTCGAGCAGCGCAGGCACCCTCGCTTGCCCCACGCGGGCCATCGCACATGGATCCGGGCTCGGGGCGGCAGCCGCGGTCACCACCGCGACCGCAGGAACGGGCGGCGGCAGCCTGACGCCGCACCCGAGCAACAGCAACGCAGCGACACCCCGTGTCCCGAGGCCCCGCAAGCCGGTGCCCAGGGACGCACCAGGGCCCACCCGGCCGACGTGGACGCGACGCATTGCGGCAGCATCGCCGATGGGCCCCGCGGCGCCCAGGGGACTCTGCCGGCTCGTCCGGATAGCAGCGGCTCCGGCAGGCTGCGCGCTCTCTATCCCCCGCCCCGGGACGTCGGGCTGGCCGGCGGCGGCGCAGACTGCCTCGCTCGATCGCCGGATCTCTGCCCCCACGGACGATGGCAACGCCCGCTTCAAGCGGAAGAAGCGCGGGCCGTTCACCGCGGAGCTCGACGGGTTCAACCTCCAGGCGGCGGTGAGGATCGAAGCTGACGACGACGAAGGGCGCGAGCGCCTCGTCCGCTACTGCGCGCGGCCGTGCTTCGCCCTCGATCGGCTCAGCTTGCTGCCCGATGGCCGCGTTGCCTACCGCGTCAAGGACGGAGGGCGCGGCGGCACGCACCGCGTGATGACGCCGGTCGAGCTGCTGGCGCGGCTCGCGGCGCTGGTACCTCCGCCGAGATATCCGCTCGTGATCTACCACGGCGTCCTCGCGCCACACGCCAAGTGGCGAAGCGCGGTGGTGCCCAAGCCGCCGGGGGTCGTACATGCCCACGACCTTCCGGCGAGCGGCAGCGGAACCGTGAAGCGCGATGCGGCGACCGCAGCCTCGATGCCGCCGCGAACGCGGAAGGACGCCTCGCCAGGCCCGTGCCACCTCGCGCCGGGCGGACATCCGCGCCGGGGGGCGCCGCCGCCCCGTCCAGCCCGCCAACGTTCTCTTCACCGCCGCTCGCGGCCCCGTCGACCTCGTGCTCGACACGGTGGGCGGCGCGCTCCCCGATCTGATCCGCATCGTGGACGGCAATCCGAAACGGGTGCTCTCGATCGCCGATCGCAGTGGCCCGGAGCTCGGCGTGCGCGGCAACCACGACGCCGGGATTCCGCTGCGCTACGAGACGTTCGGCGAGATCGCGCAGGCTGCAGCCGCCGGGAAGTTCCGCATTCCCATCGCCCGCACCTTCCCGCTCGAGCGGTGGCGCGAGGCGATAGAGATCAGCGTGGGCGGCAAGGCCAGTGGGAAATTGCTGCTGCTCCCTACCCAACCCTCCATCGACCCCGGATCCCCTTGAACGGGCCGGTCACCTCCGAGGTGATCCACCGCCGACCTGATCGACTTCGATGAGGCGCGCAGGACGAAGCCCCTCATCGAGGCCCCGGCGGTCAGCGCGCCGTCATCCCGCCGTCGACCGGGATGTTCCCGCCCGTTTGCCAGCTCCCGCGATCCGACACGAGCAACGCGACGACCTCCGCCACGTCCTCCGGGGCCCCATAGCGACCGAGCGGAACTTGCTTGGCGAAGAGGTCGGGCGGAGCGCCCATCGCGTCGCTGAACGCCTTGCTCCCGGGCGTCGTCACCGGCCCCGGCGACACGACGCTCACGCGGATTCCGCTCGGCGCGAGATCGACCGCGAGCGAGCGTGAATAGGCGTTGAGCGCCGCCTTGGCGGCGCCGTAGTGCGCGACCACGCCGACGGGCATCGTCGCCGCGCCCGACGAGATGTTCACGATCGCGCCGGCCTTCGACTCGCGGAGCGCCGGCAGCACCGCGTTTGTGAGGCGCACCGCGGCGAGGAGGTTGAGCGCGAGGCCCTCGAGCCACTCCTCGTCCGGGATCGACGCGGTGCCTGCCGGGAACCCGCGCCCACCGCCCGCAGCGTTGACGAGGATGTCGAGGCCGCCGAGGGCGCCCAGCGCTCCCGCGGCGATCGCCTTCACACCTGCAACGGAGGTGACGTCGCCGGCAACGAACGTCGCTCCCGCGGGCGCGGAGTCGCCACGCGAGCGCGCCGTGACCACCACCTTCGCGCCGGCGTCGAGCAGGCGCTGCGCAATCGCGGCGCCGATGCCGCGCGTGCCCCCGGTGACGAGCGCACGACGGCCGCTGAGCTCCTTCGAGAAATCGAGCTTGCTGGACATGAGATTCCTTTCGTCGAGAACGACGCGTCCTACCTACGGCTCGGGACCCGCACCATCCATGCGCAGTCGTCCGGGAAAGTTTCGAAATCGTCCGCGCTGCCTGGAGACCGGTCCCCGGGCACTCTAGGCTACTGCCCGATGGACGCTCTCAGCGCGGTTCTCGCCCCGGTTCGTCTGCAGCAGGTCTGCTGGGCTTCCACGGTCGGGCGCGCACCGTGGGGCCTGGCCTTGCCGGGAGGGCCGAGCTGCATCCGCTTCCACTACGTGCGGAGAGGCCGTGCGTGGCTCAGTATCGACGAGACGGACCAGCCACCCGTCGCGCTCGAAGGCGGCGATCTCGCGGTCCTGCCGCTCGGCCACGCGCACGTGCTCGGCGACCATCCACACAGCGTCCCCACGCGTTTCGCCGACGCCGCGCGGTGCGAGTCACGCAGCGCCGTCCTGCAGCTCGAGGTCGGCGCGAAGGGGCCGGAGACGAGCTTCGTCACCGGCGCCTTCGTGCTCGACGATCCGCTCGCGCGGCAGATCCTCGCGGCGTTGCCGCCGCTCATCCGCATGACGCCCGAAGCGGAGCAGGGGGTGCCGTCGTTCCTCGAGAACATCCAGTTCGTCACCCGCGAGGTCGAGACGAGCCGGCCCGGGTCCGAGATCGTCCTGCTCCGGATGGCGGACGTCCTCTTCATCCAGATCCTCCGCGCGTCTCTCGCGCGCGTCCCCGACGACGGCGGCGGCTTCCTCGGCGCCCTGCGCGATCCGAGCACCGCAGCGGCGCTCGGCGCGATGCACGATCGCGCTGAGGCGCCGTGGACCGTGGCCTCGCTCGCCGAGAAGGTCGGCCTCTCGCGCTCGGTCTTCGCGGCGCGCTTCACGCAGCTCGTCGGCGAGCCGCCGCTCGGCTACCTGACGCGTCTCCGCATGCAGAAGGCGGCGACACTGCTCCGCGAGGGCGCGACGCTCGCGAAGGCCTCGCACCTGACGGGCTACGCGTCGGAGGCCTCGTTCAGCCACGCGTTCCGCCAGTGGGCCGGCGTCCCTCCCGGCGCCTGGCGCAAGAACCCCAGGGCTCAGGGTGCGGGATAGCGCCGGCCGGCGCCTGGCGCGGCCTGCTCGGGCTCGCGGCGGATCCCCCGAAGAGCTGCGCCAGCGACGGCTTGAACGACACCGCGCCGAGAACGTTGGGCGAGGCGTGGGCCTGAGTGTGCCGTCCTCGCCGGCGGGGTTGCCTCCAGCTTGCCGATCTCGTCTGCAAAGGACCTGCGCCGCTCCCGGGCGACGCTTCCCGCCGACGAGCGCGTCGCTGTCGAGGTCGGCAAGACCCCCTACGTTCGCTTCGACCTCAACGACTACTCGGTGCCCCCCACCCACGTCCGGCGCACCCTGGTCGTCGTCGCTTCGCCCTCCTAGCTATCTAGACGACCCCCCGCGCCAGCCGAACGCTGCGGCCGCCGATGGCTACCGTCTGCAGACGACCGCGGGTGGGGCGACAGCCTATGTCACGGGCGCAGGGTCACTGGCAATGACCGCGGGAGGGACGGCGGTGGCGATGCTGGCGGCGGTAGCAGGGGCGGACGGGCGGAAGGTGAGCTGGGTGGTGTGGAAGTAGGGCCCCGGAGCGCGGCCACAGCGCCGACGAGCCCCTCGTGCCACGCAGCCGCCAGGGGCGTCGCGAAGAGCACTGCCGTCGTGAAGGCGACTGCAGCACACGCGGTCGCGCGCGACGCCGCGTCGCTCTCGGCCGCCGGTTGCCGCCACGAAGCCACGAGGGCCGCGAGCGCCAGCAGGCAGCCGACGCCGGTCCCGATCACCCAGGCCAGCGGCGGCCCCAGCGTGTCGCTCAGGTCGTGGAGGCGCCGCTCGCCCTGCTGCCCCGTGGCCTCGTCGTACACCCACACCTGCGGGGACGAGCGCATCGCCCCGCCGCGGTCGACGTCGCCGCCCACGAGCAAGAGGCCGCGCCCGGGGTCGTGCCAGAACCGGAGGTGGTCGCAGGGCGCCTCGATGGGACCCAGCTCGCGCGCGCCCGCGGGGGTGACGACCGTGAAGCTTCGCTCGCCCGGTCCGGGAGGGCAGCGCACGCAGCGCGCCGCCGCGCAGGCGTCGCCGTCGATCTGGGCCACGCTGGGGAGCGAGGCGACGTAGCCGTCGGGCTCCGGGAAGCGCGACCGGCGCACGGCCCCGCCGATGGTGAGCGCGACCGCTACGGCGAGCGCGAGCGCGGCGAGGGAGCGCATGACGGCGCGCGTGACACCACCGGGCCACAGGCCGAGCGGGATGGCAAGGAGGAACGCCGCCAGCGGGCCCGCCGCGAGGAGGAAGAGCATGAACCCGCCGGCCAGGATCCAGCCAATGCCGTCGCGGGGGATCGAGTCCACGGTGGGGACGGTGAGCGCCCGGTCGCAACAGAAGGCGATGAAGGGCGCCGCCCCGGCGCTCGCCGTGGCCGCGACGGCGAGGCCACGATCGCGGAAGCTCGCGGGGAGCGCCACACGGGCGAGCAGCGACGCGACGACGAGCACCGCCGCGAAGGCGAGCGACCCCGGGATCCGGATCGACACCCGGTCCGCGAGCAGGATGCCGACCAGGGCCACGTGCAGGGTGAGGACGCCGAGGAGGGCGAGGCGCTGCAGGACCGCCGCGCGGGTCGGGGCTTTCGCATCCACTGCGGGGAGAGGCGGCACCCCCGCAGCCTACGCCGGCGCGCTCCCGGCTTCTCGCCTTCGTCGCCCGCAGCCTCGTCGCGCACCCGCGCCGCGATCTCGTACGAGCGCAGGCGGGCGCCGTGATCGAACACCATCGAGGTCAGCATCAGCAATCTGGCGCGTACAGTATGGCGGCAACCGAGGGGCCCGTTGGGACACGCTTACCCGCTAAAATCACGCGGACTTTTGAATGCAACGACCAGGTCGTGGTTGTGCGATTCGGTCAACCGAACGATGGGGCGAGATGTTTCTTGCCTTCGCAAAGGCGTTTGGATCCCCTACCCACCTGGTGTCATGACCGACTGGAGCACGCTCGAAGATGCCATGGGCACGGCGGAGGCGGTGCCCGAGCTCATCGCCGCCCTCGACGCCCCGCGGAAGCGCGAGCGCCTCGCTGCCTTCGAGGAGCTCGCAGACAGCCGACTCGTACACCAGGGAGGGCGACGCTGGCCGGCCAGCCTCGCCGCCGTGCCGCTCCTGCTCGGGCAGCTCGACGAGCCCGGGCACCACCGCGGGCGGTCGCTCGTGCTCGCGCTCCTGGCCACGATCGCGGCGGGATCCCCCGAGGAGTACGCCTCTGGAGGCCGGCGATGTCCGCCGCTCTCGGTGCTCGCTGCCGACCCTGGGATCGACGGCAGCTGCTTCCGCGCGGTGGGCGCGGGCGTGCCACGCTACGAGGCGCTGCTCGAGCTCGTCGAGGCGCCCGTGCGCGCGTACGCCGCCTTGCCCCTCGCTCTCGTCGCGCCCGCGCGCGCCGTGTCCTTGCTGACCGAGAAGGTGAGCCGGGATCTCGACGACGACACCAAAGTCGCTTGGCTCGTCGCCGTGGGGGTCGCGGCGAAGCTCGGCGAGCTCCACCCGGCCGTCCCCCGCATCACCGGAGAGCCCCCGGTGAACGTGGCGGCGAGCATCGCGCGGGTGCTCGCAGGGGTCGCGGCCGGCGATGCACTGGCCGAAGCCGACGCTCTGGCTCCGGGGCTGACCGATCCTCTCTCGAAGCTCGCGACGCCCTTTGGCGCGCTCGGGAGGGTGGCCCTCGGGGCCTTGATCACGCTCGGAGCTGCCGGGCACCACGCGCTCACCCTTGCCTTCGATCGCACGCCCCCCGACGAGCAGATCTCCGTCGCCCATGCGCTGATCCGGGCGGGCGTGCCCGGCGCCGACATGATGCTGCCGCGCGTCCCCCTGCGTCCCTCCCGCTCGTTTCCAAAAGAGCTGCTCGACGTCGTGCGGCTCGTCGCGCGGCGCTCGCCCGAACGGTACACCTGGGCGCCGCTCATGCACCTCCGCCCCGTTGGCATGCCGACCTGGCTCCCCGATCTCCGCAGGTACCTCGGCATCGATCCCCCAGGGCCGCTCGAGAGCCTCGTCTCGTGGCGTGGTTCGCAGGTGGAGGCGATCATCGCGATGGAGACGCTCGCGCTCGGCGAGGCCAGCGAAGCGGAGGTCCGGACCGCCCTGCTCGCAGGGCGAGCTCCTTCGGTGCGTGTGGCGATGGCGCTCGCCGCGGCCGACGACCGCTACGAGCTCCACTTCCGAAGCCTCTCGTGGAAGCTCAACAGCGCGATTCTCTTTGCTGTCTCCCTCCTCGACGACGAGGCTTGCTTGCTCTCGAGGCGCAGACCACCGCCTTCCAGGCGCTGGGCGACGGCGCGAGGTGGGCCTCCGCCGTCGGGTGGGCGCGCCCTTCCTCCGCGATCTCGTCCCTGTGCTCTGGCAGGATGGGCTCGCCGAATATGCGCGAGAGGAGCTGGTCGATTGGCTCCGCGAAATCATCGCTGACGCCCCCGCCGACGTCCGCGACAAGTTCGCGCTGGAGATGCCCTTCGAGACCGAGATCGTCCCCGTCGACAAGATCAGGGGCCATCGTGTAGGGCACGCTTACAAGGCCTGGTACCTGCTCGATCTCGCGGCAGATCGCCGGGCCGCGGCGAAGCGCGGCGTGGAGGCCGTAGCGGCGTGGACGCCCAACCTGACGCTCGCCTTCTACCAGCGCCCAGTCGAGGCCGCCGAGCGGGCGCTGCGCGCGCTCCTTCCGGAGGCACGCGAGGCGTTCGAGGAGCGCAAGGGCTCGGTAACCGCCTACGGGCGCAAGGCGTTGGAGGCGATCCTGAGGGTGAGCTGACCGGCTGCCTGTGCCAAGAAGTCGACGACGAAGCGGTCAACGGACTGCGAGCTGCCAGAGGCGACCGAGCGGGATCGGGCGCGCTCCTCGCATCCTGTGGAGACCTCGCAAGGCACGTAGGCGCGGCGTGCGGCGCAGCCCGTCCGGCTCTCCGATCAGGTAGCGCTCGTCGACAACGTGGCGATCACGGAGGACATGGACCGCCGCCCCCGCAAGCGCGAGCTGGGCCCGCGCCCCACCGATAGCGGGCTCGGGAGACCGCGAAGCGGCTCCGCCACGCGGCCACCGTCCACGCGCCCGGCGACGGCGAGACTGAGGATCCCGCGGGCGGCGGCACCGGCCCCAGCACCGACGTCGGGGTTGCGCTGTGCATTCTCGCTTGCGCGGAGCGACCCCTTACCGTCCGCCACCGCGCCACCCACCAGGAGCCCGCCCACCGGCAACGGTGCGGCGGGCTTCGTCGTTCGAGGAGCCTGCGCCGGGCGGTCAGTCACCTCGCCCGCGTCGCGGTGGGGGAGGGGACACGGAGCCCCCTATCCCCGCGCGGAGACCCTCACGAGGCGGAACCGCTTGCCGAGGAGCCCGTGGACGAGCAACACCCCCTCGGTGACCACGTACCCAGCAGGACCGGCTGGGAGAACGCCCGGCACGGTTACGCCGCTGTTACCTAGGGAGGCCCTCGCGTCCACGCCGAGCTGCGCAGCAAGGGCATTCAAATCGGCAAAAAGCGGGTCGGGCAACTCATGCGCGAGGAGGGGATCAAGGCGCGCCGGAAGCACCGGTTCCGACACACCACCGACTCGAACCACACGAACCCCATCGCGCCCAACGTGCTCGAACGACAGTTCGAAACGACGGCGCCGAACAAGGCCTGGGTGACGGACGTGACGTACATCGCGACCGGTGAGGGCTGGCTGTACCTGGCGGCGAGGCTCGACTTGTTCTCGCGCCGCGTCGTCGGCTGGGCGACGAGCGCGACGAACGACCGCGCCCTGGCGCTCGAGGCACTGGGTCAAGCACTGCGCGCGCGGCGACCGGTGCCGGGGCTCGTACATCACTCCGACCGCGGCAGCCCCTACGCCAGCGAGACTACCGGTCGGCACTGAGCCAGAGCGGCATCGTCGCGAGCATGAGCCGCACCGGTGACTGCTGGGACAACGCCGTCGCCGAGAGCTTCTTCGGCACCATCAAGGGCGAGCTCGTCGACCACGAGCGCTACCCGACGCGGGACGCGGCGCGCGCGTCCATCGGTGACTACATCGAGGGCTCTACAACACCACTCGAAGGCATTCGTACCTCGGCTACAAAAAGCCGATCGAGTTCGAATTGAAAGTACAAGTCGCCGCGCTTGCGGCATAGTCCGATTGTCCACGAAAGCGGGGGAAGATCAGGAAGATCAGCGGCGCCTGCTGGAGGCGACGGTGGCGTGGGCGCGGAGCGAGGCCGGGCTCTCGTTCATCGACCTCGGCGTGTTCTCCGGCAACGCGCCGGCGCGCCGGCATTACGAGCGCATGGGCTTCGTCGTGATCGGGGAGCGGCCGGACGCGTTCCGCCTCGACGCGGGGCCGGTCATCGACGACGTCCAGATGGTGCTGCGGCTGCGCTGAGGTCGGGAGACCGCAGCCTTTCGGCGGGCCGCTCGCGTAGGCTGGCCGGATGTCGATTCACGATTTCTTCGTCGCCGACACGCGCAAGCGGGTCTCGGCGGCGATCGCGGCGATCGAGGAGCACACGGCGGCGGAGGTCGTCGTCACGGTGCGGCGCCGGTCCGGCCATTATCGGCAGGCCGATCTGCACGCCGGCATCGCGTGCGCGTTCCTGGCGCTCCTCGTCCTGCTCTTCGCCGAGAGCGAGTTCGAGACGGCCTGGATGCCCGCCGAAGTGGTGGGCGCCTTCGTCTTCGGCGTGTTCGTCGCGTCGGGCATCCCGTCGATCCGGCGCAGGCTCACGTCGCGGCGGTGGATGCGGGAGAACGCGCGGACGGCGGCGCGGGCGGCGTTCTACGATCTCGGGGTCGCGCGCACGCGCGGCCGCACGGGCCTCCTCGTGTACGTGTCGATGTTCGAGCGGCGGGTGGAGGTCGTGCCGGACATCGGGGTCAAGCCGGCCGAGCTCGGGACAGAGTGGGCCGCGGCGCTCGAGCGGATGGAGCAGGCGGTGCGAGGGCGCCCCGATGTCGATCGGTTCCTCGCGGCGCTCGGCGCCCTGGCCGCGCCGCTCGCGCGCGCGCTGCCGGCGCAACCGGACGACCTCGACGAGCTCCCCAACGAGCCGGTGGTCGCGTGAGGCGGCGCGTCCTCGCGGGGCTGTGCCTCCTCGTCGTGGTGCTCGCCGTCGGCGTCTTCGCCGCGACGGCGTTCGCTCGCCCGGGGGGCGGGCAGTCCTTCAGCCACGGATCGTCGCCGTCGTTCTCCCCGAGCCACACGTCCCCGTCCTCGGGGGGCCGCAGCAGCGGCCATGGCAGCAGTAGCGGGTCCGGCGACGCCGCGGGGGAGCTGGTCGGCGCGATCGTCGACCTCCTCTGGATCCTGCCGTGGCCGATGAAGCTCGCCCTGTTCCTCGGCATCCTGGTCTGGGCGGGCATCAGCCATTACCGTTCCACCGCGCACGGCGACTGGAGCACGGCGTCGACGGAGATCGAGCCGCCCCCGCGCCGAGCTTCGCCCGCCCAGGCGCCGCACGAGGATCCGAGCAGCGTCCGTCACCAGCTCGCGCGGCTTCGCGACGTCGATCCCGCGTTCTCGCTCGTACTGTTCGAGGACTTCCTCTACACGCTCTACACGGAGGTGCGCCACGCGCCCGGCGTCGGCAAGCTCGACACCCTGGCGCCGTACCTCTCGGCGAGCGTGCTGGCGGAGATGAAGGCCGCGCCGCAGCCCTTGGTCTCGGCGGTCATCGTCGGGGCGATGCGCTTCACCCGGGTCCACGGGCACATCGCGGACGTCGTGGTCGACGTCGAGCTCGAGGTGAACCTCACGGTGACCGAGGGGGGCAAGGACGCGACGCTCTACCGGGTCGAGTCGTGGTCGCTCACCCGCCGCGCCAACGCGCCCTCGCGTCAGCCCGAGCGCGCCCGCGTCATCGACTGCCCGGGCTGCGGCGCGCCGCTCTCGGCGGTCATCGCGGGGACGTGCTCGCACTGCAACCAGGCCGTGGCGACGGCGGATCTCGACTGGCGGGTCACGCGCGCGGAGGTCGAGAAGGAGGAGCGAGTCCCGCCCGCGCTGACGGGCGACGTCGCGGAAGCGGGCACGGATCTGCCGACGGTGGTCGACCCCGATGCGAACCGCGCGCTCGAGGCGCTCGGCGAGCGCGACAAGAGCTTCTCCCTGCCCGCCTTCGAGCAGCGCGTGGGGCTCGTGTTCCGGGAGTTCCAGGTCGCCTGGTCGGCGCAGGAGCTCGCCCACATGCGGCCCTTCCTCAGCGACAACCTGTTCCAGACTCAGCAGTACTGGATCGACGCCTACAAGAAGCAGGGCCTTCGCAACGTGACGGAGAACGCGCGCATCGAGGGGATCGAGCTGGCTCGCATCGACTCGGACGCATGGTACGACGCGATCACGGTGCGGGTCCGCGCGACGAGCCTCGACTACACGCTCGGCGACGGAGGCGCGCGGGTGGTCGCGGGCAGCCGCGACACCGAGCGCAGCTACACCGAGTACTGGACGCTCATCCGCGGCGCCTCGCGCACGGGGCCGACGCGGACCGAGCTGACCTGCCCGAACTGCGGCGCGCCCCTCGACATCAACATGGCCGGGGTGTGCAAGTACTGCCAGGCGAAGGTCACGAGCGGCGAGTTCGACTGGGTCCTCTCGCGCATCGAGCAGGACGAGGTCTACCTCGGCTGATCAGGCCCACGTGCGTTGAGCGGGAGCAGAACCTACCGCGCAGACCCCGGTCAGTACCGCGTGGATCCTCTCAGCATCGCCTCCCAGAGCCGAATGTTGGCGTCACCTGCGCCTGCGCCGGTGGTCGAGCGCCCCGCAAGTTCCATGCCGGTCCGACGGCGCCAGCCCGAACGTCACGGACCACCTTCTCGAAGGACGAAGCCCGCCACACCGTTGCCGGTGGGCGGGCGCCTGGTGGGTGGCGCGGTGGCGGACGGTAAGGGGTGGCCCCGCGCATGGACTACGTCAGGTACCGGACGCTGCCGCGGGCACCGCGCTGACGGAGGCCCTCTTCGTCATCAACTCGCAGCGCGCCACCGCCGCCTCGGTCGTCATGATCAGGGAGCACCTGGAGCGTGCAAGAGGCGGTTTACGGCGCACTCCGGCACCGGCTATCGCCGCAATAGTACGCATCCTCCCATCCGACCTGCCAGCCCGCATCGGTCCCCCGGAAATACGTCGACTGCTCCTCCTCGGCCCGATCGCCGGCCTTGTGCGCCTGGCTCTCACAGACATGGCCGGCGCCCTTCGGGTGGTGCGGCTCCGGGAGAACACCATGTAGGATCCGGTGTGATGGCACGAGGCCTCATAGCCATCGGTGACGAACGTGAGCTCCGCGGTGTAGTAGAAGTCGCGGACAGGATCCGGCGACGATTCGCGGTGGTGAACGCTGTGCACGACGACCCCTGTGAGGCGGACGACGCCGTCCTTGCCGTAGCGGTTGTCGAGGACGCTGCGGAGGGCGGCCTCGGTCGGCAGCTCCGGTGAAGGCACGGGCAGGGGATCGAAGCGGACCGTCGCCGTGACCTCGCCCTGCACGCGCCCACCTGTGCGCGGATAATGATGAATGCTCCCGAGCGCTCGCTTCGCGCAGACCACGAGCTCCGCGTCGAGCGATCCCCTCGCTTCCAGCTTGACCTCGACGGGCCCGTCGGAAGGCGGAGGCCGCACGGTGAAGGTGAACTCGCCCGTCTGGGCCGAATTCGCAAGCAGCCCGTCTGTGTAGCAGTTCTCGACGGTAGAGAGCCCAGTCGGGTAGCCCATGGACCGAGTGTGGCGTCACCCGGCCCAACATCACCGTCGTCGTGAGCGCAGACCGCAATAGGCGGGCAGATTTCTCCGAGGGGTCGGGGGGCGCGCCGCCAGCACATCCGCCTCCCTTTGAACGGCACCCGACCACGACGAGCAGCGCCGCCGTAAGCCCTGCGGCGCGACGGAGGTGCATTCGGCGAACTTAGCGCATGTCACGCCATCGTCCGTGACCTGGGTCCGTCGCACACGCATGGTGGCACTGCCGGTGAGCACCCAGCGCGCGATCTCCGCTACTTCAGGTGCGGGCTGGGCCACGGTCGAGCACACCCGCGCCGTGAGGCGAGCGCGCGCGCAAACCGCAACGAGAGCGAGGATCGCGAGCCCATGGAGCTGGGGATGAAGCTGGACCCGCCCCATGACGAGCCCGGCCACCGCGAACACGACCAGGACGACGCCGCAGGCGACGACGACCCCGGTCACCACGGCCAAGGACGCTGGCGCGACGCATCGCCGTCGGGGGTGGGCTCCCACCCCTCAGTGCGGCACGAGTGGCAACGTCGGCGCCGCGTACCACGCCGGAGCCGTCGCGAGGTAGGCCTCCGGCCCCGCCGCCGCGTCGAGATCGAACGAGCTCCCCCCGCCCGTCGTCGTGCGCACCACGTGGAGCACCGTGCCGGCCCAGAACGAGAGGCAGCCCCCGTCGGCGTCGAGGGCGTAGCCGGTGTGCTCCCAGTCGTTCATCCCGTCCTGCTCCAGGAGCTGGGTCACCGCCGAGAGGGGGCGCATGAGCTCCACGGAGGTGCCGTCGATGCGGCCGCCCGTGGGTGGGGGCCAGCCGGTCGGGGGCGAGACGGCGTAGGCGCTCGAGAAGCCCAGGTAAGTGCCCCCCGCCTCCAGCCCCTGGACGGAGAGGAGGCCGCCGAGCGGATCGCCGAGCGCCGTCCAGGAGCCGTCCTGCCCGAGGCGGTAGAGGTGGGCGGCCTGGGCGTCGCGCAGCGGCATGAGGAGGCTGCCGTCGGAGGTGATGGCGACCTCGCCGAGGCTCTCGTCGTAGAACGGGTTCTGGGTGAACCAGGCGAGGCGCGACAGGCCCATCGGGACGTTCACGGCGATCGGCACCAGGGCGGAGGTGGCGAGGTTGGCGGCGAGGAACTGGCTCCCGCCAGCGTAGAGGAGGATCCAGTCGCTGTCGTGGACGTCGAAGATCCGCCAGCCCGTGGCGGGAGGCGGGAGCGCGAGGACCTGAGCGCTGTGGGCGCTGGCCAGGACGAGCGAGCCGCTGGTGGTGTCGAGGGTGAGGATGCGTGAGCCGATGAAGGCGTCGACCCCGGCCGGGTACGGCGTGGTGCCTGAGCAGGGGTCGAGCCAGAGGCTGGTGAGGCTGCCCGAGCTGGTATCGGCATTGGCGGCCGGGACGACGCCCTGCGCGTCGGGGTCGCCCATGGGGACTACCCCCTGGAACAAGCCGCTCCGCTCGGCCTGCTGCCCGTCGGCCACGGCGACGACCTCGGTCGCCCCCAGGCTCCCGAAGCCGTAGCCGTAGGCGAACACGCCGGCGTCGTTGCCGCGGATGGCCACGCCGGCATCGAGCGGGTTGCCAGAGCTTTCATAGGGCGTGTCGAACGCGTCGTGGAACACGGTCTGGTGCGTGGTCCAGCTCCGGATGATGACCTCGACGCGCGCGACGGTCGGGTTGGAAGGGTTGGCCCCATCGGGATAGGTGGCCCAGTGGACGGCGCCGTAGAAGGCGCCGCTGCTGTTCACGGAGGACTCGCCGCTCTCCGCGGTGGCGGCGAGGGCCGGGACGTCGGCGAAGAACTGGAAGACCGGCTGCGGGCCGTTGCCGAGGGAAGCCTCGAAGAGCGTGACGCCGACCACCGACGCGAACGCCGGGGCCGCGCCGGCGGCCGGATCGAACGCGCAGGCGAAGCCGACCGGACCGGTCGGGGTGAAGGACGGGGAGAGGGCATGGATGCAGGTGAGGCCGGCGTCGGAGAGGCCGGCCTCGAGGGGGCCGGCGTCGATGAGGCTGACGGCCAGGTCCGAGCGGGCGCCACAGCCGACGAGGGCGAGCGCGGCGACGGCGAGGCACGACGAGGGGGAGAAGGAAGTCATGGCAAACGGAGTCTAGCGGCGACGTCCCAGCACCGCGCGAGGAGACCCTCCGCCGCGAGCGGGGTCGGGTGGCCGCTGTCGGCGCGGGAGGTACCGGGCGACCCAGGAGCGCCTCTCGCGGCCCTGCAGGGTCGACGTCAGCGGATCGGCTCGTCGGCCACCCTGGCAAGGGCGCTTGCGGGCGCCGGGATCGCGGATCCCCGCCGCGACTTTCTGGTAGGGTCGCGACGGGAGGCTGAGCTCAGGCTTCCTTCTCAACCTGATCAAACAGCCTGGGCGATTACCTCCCACTTTTCCCTCTCCCGCCGAGCCCACCATGCCCGCCGACGACGAGCGCCCCACCATCCGCGAGCTGCTCCTCACGCGGCAGGGCCTCGTGTTCGTCTCCTCGGAGGGGGCGCCGCTACCCGACGGGCACGTCCGCGCGGTGGAGATCGAGCTCGCGGCGCTCGGCCACGTCATGTCCGCGCGCCTGCGAGCGCGGCTCGCACGCGCATCGCTCGATGAGCTCGTGGCCTTCCGCGCCTGGGCGATGGGGAAGCTCGGCGCGCACCTCGGCGCCGACCAGAACCACGAGCCGCTCTTCCGCAGGTTCCCGGACGGCGTGCCCGACGACACGTCCGCGCTGTGGTGGGAGAAGGTCCTCGTCCACTTCCTCCAGGCGGAGGGTCAGCCGTGCCTCTTCTGCCTGCGCACCGGCACGACGCACGTCCTCGATCCTTGCCGGCACGTCGTCTGCGATCGCTGCTTCGACGGCGCGAGCTACTCGGCGTGCCCGGTGTGCGAGCACCACGTCGAGCGATCGTCCCCGTTCTTTCTGCCGGCGCCGGCGCGCGGCGCGCCGGAAGAGCGAGTCGTCTACCGGCTCCTGGATCTCGGCGGGAGCGTGGACGACGCGGCCCGCGCCCTCTTCGCGAGCCTGTGCGCGCGCAAGCAGGCGATGTCTTCCGATGATCGCGAGGCGCTCGTCACCATCGTCGACGAGCGACGCGGGCAGGTGCTGCCGTGGGTGCCGGCGGCGATCCCCGTGCGCGAGAACATCGCGCTGGTGTTCGGAACGCTGCTCACGCGCTGCACGCCGGATGACGTGTTACCCGCGGCACGGTCCCACCTGGCGACCGCGACCGACGTGCTCCGCCTCCTGGCAGTGATGTCGGGCGCCGACGGCGCGCTCCAGGGTGAGACCATCCAGCGATCGGTCGCGCAGCACGTCGACGCGCGCCGCTTTCCCGGGAAGCTCCGGCAGCTCATCGAACGCTCGCCCGCGCGGGCGGTCACGCTCCCGCTGCGTGTCAACCGCTTCAAGATGGCGCGCCTCGGGCGGCCGCTGCGACGCGCGCTCCTCGCGTTGCTCGAAGGCATGCCCCCCGACCGGCTCGTCGAGGACATGCTCCGGCACCGGTCGTACTGGGTGGGGGTCGGCGAGCGGCTCCACCCTCACGAGCATGCCAAGCGCTTCCCGAGCGTAGCCCGCGCCTTCGCGATCGTCCGCGTCAACGCGCCCGACGGTACGCCGGCGCCGCACTTCGAGGGCTGGAACGCGAGGCTGGAGCGAGCGATCCGCAGCGGCGATGCCGGCGCGATGACGGCGCAGCTCGCCGAGCGGCCGGGAGAGCTGGCGAGGCGGTTCGACCATGCGCTCCGCGTCGCCGGCGGCGACGAGGCGGCTCTGGACCGCGTGGTCGTGGCGTTCGTCACGCGCGTGCCGGTCTTCGCGACGCCGGTGCTGGCGACGCTGCGCAGCCTCCTGCCCACGCGCCGCGCGAAGGCGAGCGTGCGCGTCTACTGGCCGAAAAGGACCACGACGACGGGCGTCTCGACGCCCGACACGCGGCCGCCGCTGCCGTCGAGCGCGATCGAGCCCGCGGTGCGCGCCATCGAGGCGGAGCTGCTCCGGCGCTTCGCCGCGATGCCCGCCTTCGCAGACGCGGTGATCGACGACGCCCTCGCGACCATCGTCGCGCCCTTCAACGAGCGCACCGCGACCCCATCCGCCGTCGCGCTCCCGCGTGGCTCGCGGATCCACGTGCCCGAGGGCAAGGTGCTGCGGCTCTTCCTCCACTGGTGCCAGCCGGAGAAGGGCGCCGACGCGACGGACCTCGACCTCTCGGTCGCCTTCTACGACGCCACCTGGAACTTCGCTGGCCTCTGCTCCTACAGCCAGCTCCGCGCCATCGGGGAGGACGGTGCCGACATCGCCACGAGCGCCGGCGATCTGCGCGACGCGCCGTGGCCTGGCGGCGCAACCGAGCTGGTGGATCTCCGCCGCGACCGCGCGGTGGCCGCCCGGATCCGTTATGCGGCGATGGTCGTGAACAGCTACGCGGGCATGCCCTTCAACAAGCTCGAGCGCGCCTTCGCCGGTGTCATGCTGCGCGATGACACCGAGGGGCACTATTTCGATCCGCGCACGGTCGCGCTGAAATTCGCCCTGCAGGGTGAGCACGGCATGTTCCTGCCGCTGGTGCTCGACGTGCGCGAGGGGGTGCTTCACTGGCTCGACGTCTACTCGAAGGGGCAGCTCCAGATGAACAACGTGGCCACATCGACCAGGGCGATCACCAAGATCGGCCCGGAGCTGATGGCCTACTTCGCGAGCGGCGCGCGTCCCTCGATGCTCGATCTCGCGCTCCTCCATGCGGCGGCTCGGTGCGCCCGGGTGACCCTGCGCGGCGAGGGGACGAGGCTGTTCGTGCGCCGGCCGGACGAGGACGCGGTCGCGTTTCACGGGCGGCTCGTGCGGGGCGAGGCCGACGAGTCAAGCGCGCGACCGCTGCGCGCCGAGGGGCCGCCGACGCTCGCGCTGCTCTATCGCGGCAACCTCACGTTGCCACCGGGGAGCGTGGTCTACGCGCTGTTCCGCGAGCAGGTGACGCCGACGCTGGCTGCGGGTGATCTGCTCGCGTGAGGCGTCGCCCTGCCCTCGTCGCCCTCGTCCTCGCGCTGCCGCTGGTAGCCTGGACGACCAGTGCCCCCCGTCTGGCGGACTGGGGCGGCGTGCGGATCGGCGAAGCGCTGGCGACCGCGGTCTCCGCCCTCCCGCGCGCGGTCCCGCGCGACCGCGCGCCGACCGAGATCACCCTGCCCGGAGAGCGAGACGCCGACGTGGTGGTCACCGACGACCCCCCCGCTCCCGCGCCGGGCAAGAAGGCCCACGCCAGGCCCGTGGTCCGCGGCATCCACGTGGGCGCCGCCACGGTGCTCCGCCTCGCGGGCAGCGGCGTGCGGCCCAGCGGTGCGCCCGTCCCCGCCTCCGGCGTTCGCCCCGCCGGCCTCGCGCTGAGCGGCCTCGGCGGCCTCGGCGTCGGCCTTCGCGACGGCGACGTCCTCACCGAGGTCGCCGGCGCGGCGGCCACCTCCGAGGGCGCGGTGGTGGGGGCGGTCATCGCTGCGCGCGACCGGCGCGCGCCTGCCATCAGCGGTCAGGTCTGGCGGGGCGTCGAGATCTGGCAGATCGTCGTCGACATGCCGTACCCGCGCTGAGCGCCGGCCGTCCGGGTGCGTCCCGCGCGAGGGGCACACCGACGCCGCCGCGTCGTCTTGATCCCGCGCCCGACGTTGCGCGGAGCCAGGCTCATCGGTCCGGGAGCAAGCCTCGTCGGGCGACGACGCGCGTGAGGTGCGTCGCGCGCTCGAGGTGCGCTCGCCCTCCGAAAAGGTGGTGCATCGCCTGCACGTCCCACAGGATGCCAGACACTCGCCGCTCGCGCGTGACGACAGAGATCCACCGCCAGCGCGCTCTGGCCATCGTGCGCAGCGCCAGGTCGAGCGGGGCGTCCTCGGCGATGACGCGCGGCGTACCGCCCATCAGCTCATGCATGGCCCGGAGCGCCGCGAGGGGAGATTGGCGGTGTCGGTGCAGGCCGACCGCGCCGAGGCTCGTGCCGTCGGGCGCCACCACCGGCACGATCGCGCTGTCGAGCGGGAGCCGCAGCTCGACCTCGCCGAGCAGGACGTCGGGCTCGACGCAGGTGACGTCGAGGCCGACCACCGCGCCCGACGGAGTCGTCTGGGCGGGAGGGCCGAGGGGCTCCGCCATACGGCAGGTGAGCGTGGCGCGACCGTGCTCGCACGCGTCCTGGTAGGCGAGGCAGCGCACGCAGGAGCGACACTCGTCGAGCGGCACGGAGGCCGCGCGCCTCGTGCAGAAGATGTGCAGGGCTCTGGAGAGCTACTCGCGTAGCTCGATGGGCACGTAGTCGTTGACCGTGGCCCCCGTGTAGATCTGCCGCGGCCTGCCGATCTTGGTCCCGGCGGCGTCGTTCATCTCCTTCCAGTGGGCGATCCAGCCGGGCAGGCGGCCGAGCGCGAACATGACCGTGAACATGTCGGTGGGGAAGCCGAGCGAGCGGTAGATGAGCCCGCTGTAGAAGTCGACGTTGGGGTAGAGCTTGCGGTCGACGAAATAGGGATCCTTGAGCGCCGCGTCCTCGAGCCTGAGCGCGATGTCGAGGAGGGGATCGCGGGCGCCGCGCTTGTTGAGGATCTTGTCGGCAGCCACCTTGATGAGGCGCGCGCGCGGATCGTGGTTCTTGTAGACGCGGTGGCCGAAGCCCATGAGCTTGAAGCTCGACGACCGGTCCTTGGCGAGGTTGACGAACTTGGCCACGTCGCCGCCATCCTTCTGGATGGCCTGCAGCATCTCGACGACCTCCTGGTTGGCGCCGCCGTGGAGCGGGCCCCAGAGGGCGCAGATGCCGGCCGCCACGGAGGCGAAGAGGTTGGCCTTCGAGCTGCCGACGAGCCGCACCGTCGACGTGGAGCAGTTCTGCTCGTGGTCGGCGTGGAGGATGAGCAGCAGGTTGAGCGCCTTGACGACGTCGGGATCGACCTCGTACGGCTCGGCGGGGATGGAGAACATCATGTTGAGAAAGTTGGCCGCGTACGAGAGCGAGTTCTGCGGGTAGACGATGGGCTGCCCGATCGACTTCTTGTACGAGTAGGCCGCGATGGTGCGCAGCTTCGAGATGAGGCGCGCCGCGGTGATGTCGAACTGCTCCTTGTCGCTGGCGTCGAGCGCCTCGGGGTAGTAGCTCGACAGCGAGGAGACCATCGCCGAGAGGATGGCCATGGGGTGCGCCGTCGACGGGTAGCCGTCGAAGAAGCGCCTCATGTCCTCGTGGATCATCGAGTGGCGGGTGAGCAGGGTGGAGAACTTCGCCAGCTCGTCCTTGCTGGGCAGCTTGCCGTAGATGAGCAGGTAGGCGACCTCGACGAAGGTCGATTTCTCTCCCAGTTGCTCGATGGGAATGCCGCGGTAGCGCAAGATCCCCTTGTCGCCGTCGATGAAGGTGATGGCGCTCGTCGTCGAGGCCGTGTTCATGAACGCTGGATCGAGCACCACGTGGTGCGTCTTCGCCAGCAGACTGGAGATGTCGATCCCCCTCTCTCCCTCGGAGCCCGTGATGATCGGCAATTCGAGCGTCTGCTCGGTGCCGTTGATGGTGAGCGTCAACCGCGCGGTGTCCGACACGCTTCCTCCTCCGAGCCTCGAGCTGTCTCGATTGGCCAGCGACTTCCTCGGCAAGGCTCGTACCATTGCGCAGTGGGCGGGCCCTCGGAACCGACGCGCGCAGCTTGCGCGCCTGCGCACCCCTTGCGCCGCGCCGTCTCACCTCGCCAACAGCCGCTGCGTCGGCGGACACACGAGGAGCCCGGCTCATCGGTCCGGAAGCAAGCCTCGTCTCCGCAACGAGGCGACGTACCGACCGATGAGCCCGGCGTCGATGACGGGGCGCGGCACGCCGAGGGAGGCGAGCCTCTTCACGGTCCGCGCGCAGGGCCACGGGCCCATCCCGAGGCCGAAGCCCCCCGCCGGGAAGAACGCCGCGAGACCGGCAAGCCGCGACGAGGGGGCCCGCTCCAGCGCAGCGCGGAACACCTCGTACGATGCCGGCGCGACCGCCAGACCGGCAGACGCGAGGGCCTGCCCGAGCGCGCGATAGGTCGGCGATTGGTCGACGTTGACGAGGTGGTGCGTCGCCCCGCCGAGAGGCTCCGCGATCACGAGCGCCGCGATGGCCGCGGCGACGAAGTCGACCGGGGTCATGTCGAGGCGCGCGTCGTCGCGATCGAGGTAGAGCCCGAGCTCGGCGACGCCGACCAGGTAGCGATGCAGGAAGTCGTCCGCGTTGCCGTGACCGCTCCGTGAAGCACCGGCGATCATGCCCGGGCGGTACAGGGCGACCGGCAGCCCGGTGCGCGCGGCGCGCCGTACCTGCGCCTCCGCGATCCATTTGGAGAGGCCGTACGGCGTGCCGACGCGCACGGCATCGAGGGTGAGCGTGGTGTCCTCGTCGCCCCCCACCGGCGCCACGCTGATGGTCGACACGAAGTGGAAGGGTCGGGCCCGCCCCCGCGTCGCGAGGTCGAGCAGCGCCGCGGTGCCGCCCACGTTGGGCCCGCGCACGGCGGCGTACGAAGCCAGCCAGCTCACCGAGGCCCCGGCGTGGAGGATGGCGTCCGCGCGCTCGCCGATCTCCCGGTACGCGGCCTCGGACAGGCCCAGACGCGGCGCCGCGAGATCGCCAGCGAACGCGCGCAGCCGCCCCGGGGCGGGCGTGGGCAGGTCGTACGACGCGAGCGTGCCCTCGACCCGCCGCAGAGCGTCGCGGTCGTCCGTGGCGCGCACCAGGCAGAGGATCTCCAGCCCACTGCGCTCCGCCAGCGCGGCGACGAGATGCGCTCCGAGCAGCCCGGTAGCGCCGGTGAGCAGGATGGAGCGCAGCGGGAGACGATGCGCCGTCGGCACAGACAGGGGCGCCGGTTCCAGATCAGCGACGACCTCCGCGGAGGTCGTCTGTGCGGGGGTCGCGAAGCGGTCGAGCCGGGCCGCCAGATCGTCGAGCGAGCGCGCTTCGAACCACACCGCGAGGGGCACCTCGCGCCCGAGATCGCGGCGCAGGGCGGCGAGGATCTCGGCCGTCGCGAGGGAGTCCACGCCGGCCTCGGCGAGCGGTGCGCAAGGATCGAGGGCACGGCCGAGGACCCGGGAGGCGACTCGAGCGAGGCGCGCCGGAAGGTCCCCGGCGTCGACGGGGACGACCTCCGCCGCGGGGGGCTCATCGGCGGCCAGCACAGCCAGCTGCGCTCCGTATCGAGCAGCGATGGCGCCACGGGCCAGCTTGCCGCTCGCGGTGAGCAGCCCCTCGGCGGAGGTGAGATCCGCCGCCAGCAGCAGGACGCCGCGCGGCAGCTCCCAGGCCGGCTGCCCCTCGCGCCGCCCGTGCGCGCGCAGGGCGCCGAGCACGGCCTCGGGCGCCTCGCGCCGAGCGATCAGCTCCTCGAGCGACACCGCGTCGCCGGCGCTCAGCAGGCGGGCCAGCACCTCGCGCACCGGGACGACCAGCGCCGCCACGCCCGGCGCGCCCGGCGCGGCGTGCACGAAGATGCGGTCGACGACGGGGGCGCCGCCGAGCGCGGACTCGACGCGCTCGGCCGACACGAACTCGCCCTGCGCGAGCTTCACGGTGCTGCTGAGCCGTCCCACCACGCGCACCGTCCCGTCGGCGTCGCGCTCGACGAGATCTCCGGTGGCGAAGAACCCGTCGGCGTCGGTGGCCTCCGTGAGCGCCTCGGGCCTGCCGAGATAGCCGGAGATGAGGTGCGGGGTGCGCACCCAGAGCTGACCGCGCTCCGGCGCGCCCGGCCACGGAGCGGGGGCGCCCGGCGCCGGAGTGATCTTCACCTCGACGTGCTCCTGAACCTTCCCGTCGACGGCGATGGTGCCGAGCTCGGTGGTGCCGTACCCCTCGCTCACCCAGATGTCGGCGAAGCACCGGCGGAGGAAGGCGAGCACCTCGGCGCTCACCGGCGCGCTGCCCACGGAGAGCGCACGGACGCGACCCCCGAACACGCCTCGGAGCGCATGGAGCTCGATCTCCTCGACCTCCGCGCGCGGTCGGTCGGGCGATGCCGCCAGCGCGTCGGCCAGCTCGCGCCGATAGGTCGCGTGGAGGACGTCGTAGAGCCGCGGCACCGATCCGATCACCGTCGGCTCGAACGCACGGAGCTCGTCGAGCAGGTGCGCTCCGCCGCGCGAGAACGCGATCGTCGCGCCCTGCACCAGCATCGCCGGGAGGAACATGCGCTCGCTCACGTGCGAGAGCGGCTGGAAGGAGAGGTGGCGCGAATCCTGGTCGAGCCCATAGCTCATCAGGATGGCCTGGAAGGTCGCGTAGCTGCGCATCGCCCCCTTCGGTGCGCCGGTGCTGCCGCTGGTGAAGAGCACCGTCTGGACGTCTTCCGGGCGTCGGGCCGCCGGCGGTGGCACGCTGGCGGCGCGCCCCTCGACCACGAGATCCTCGAAGCGCACGCGCACCGCGCCCACCGGAGTGGCCTCGGAAGCGGGTGCCCCTCCCGCAGCGGCGTCGCAGACCACGATCAGGCGCAGCGAGCTCGAGGCGGCGGCGAGGCGCTCGACCTCGCCGGGCTCGCAGATCGCGACCGACACCCGAGCCTGCGCCAGGATCTGCGCCAGGCGGTCCTCCGGCTCGCCGGGCGCGATCGGCACCACGACGTATCCGCGGGCGAGCGCGGCGAGGTCGGCCATCACCCACTCGGGCCGGTTGTGGGTCATGATCGCGACGAAGATGCGCTCGTCGTCCCGCGCGTTCGGGCCGCGCTCCAGCCGCATGGCCAGGCCGCGAGCGAGCGCCATCGCCTGCGCCCAGACCTCCGCGTGGGTGTGCGTGAACGCGTACCCCGCGGCGCCTTCCGGCCGCGCGACGAAGAGCGGGCGCGCGCCGTGCAGCGCGAAGCAGCGGCGCATGGTGGCCTCGATCGTATCGGCGAAGGGATCGGCAGCGACGACCTCGAGCGCGCGGATCGCCAGGACCGCCACCGTGCCGGGCGCCGCGATCAGCGTGACGCGAACGTGGCGCGCCATGACCCGAGCCCGCGCCTCGATCACGCGGCGGCCGCCAGCGCGCGTCCCGTCCGGCTCGAGGACGTGGGTGAAGCTCCCCGGCGGCGGCTCGCCCGAACGTGCGGCATACGCATAGGCCACGATGACGACCCGCGCGCCCTCCGGCACGCGCTCGAGATCCGCGCGCAGCCACTCCACGAACAGCGTTCGCCCGAGATCGATCTCCCAGAAGGGCCGCGCCTCGGGCTCGGTGGGGCTCATCCACGGCGCGATCGGCTGGGTGCGACGGGTCGGCGCGCTGCGCGTCGACTGCCGGGTGTAGCGGTGGAAGGCCGCATCGGCGACGGGAACGACCTCGTCGTCACCGTCGATCGGAAGCCGCACGGCCAGCTGCTTCACCCGCGGACGGGCACACAGCAGCACCCCTCGCGCGCCCTGCACGGTGACGGTGCCGCCACCGGCGAAGAGGGTCCACCGATCGCCGAGCCACTCGATCTCGAACGCCCACCCCTGGCGGAAGCGGTGCTCCTCGTCGTCGAGCGGCTCCAGCCAAAACGTCGCGCGCTCCGCCTCGAGGCGGACATCGAGGACGATCTCGTCCGCCGAGGCGCGCACCTCGACGTCGAACCCGGTGCCCTCCCCCACCCGCTGCGGTGGCGCGCCGTCGAGCGAGGCGACCAGCGCGCGCCGTCCCAGCTCGGCGAGGAGCCACGCCTCGTCCGCAGTCCAGCCGACGACGGGAGCGCTCACGGGCGGATCCTGCCACGGGACGCCTGCGACATCTCGCGGCATCGCCGCGCTCACGGTCGTGGAGAGGCCTCCGCGGGCGTCCTCCTGCTGGCAGCCCTCGCGGCGGGGTGCCGGCACGACCCCGTACGCCGCGACGTCGAGGAGGCGCTCGCCTTTCCGCGGGGTTTCGAGCTGCGCATCAGCGCTCGGCGTCTTGACGCTCAAGGCGTATCAGGGCACGCCCGAGCCCGATGAGCGCACGGCGCACGGTTAGGGTGATCCAACACATGGCCGGCGAGGGGCCGGGGCTGATTGCGGTCGCGCTTCAGCGCGCGGGGGTCGCCGCGGAGGTGACCCCTGCCTCATCTCCGCAAGGAGCTGCGCCGGATCGAGGCGTGCCGCTCTTCGAACGCTGGTCGGCCCTTCTTCCCAGGTGAGGGACCTCGACGTGAACGTGCAGATCAGCGTGGCGGGCCCGGAAGAGCAAGCGCGCCTGAAGGCGCTGTTCGAGCTCTACGCCTACGACTTCAGCGAGCTCCTCGGCCTCGATGTGGGGGATGATGGGCGCTTCCGGTCGCCAGCGCTGGACGCGTACTGGACCGATCCCCGGCGGCACGCCTTCCTGATCCGGGTCGACGAGAGACTGGCGGGATTCATGCTGGTGCAGGAGCGCAGCCGGCTCACCGGCGAGGATGGCGTGCGCGATGTGGCCGAGTTCTTCGTGATGCGGCGGTACCGCCGCCACGGCATCGGAGAGCAGGCGGCGAGGTGGCTGTTCGATCGGTTTCGTGGGCGGTGGGAGGTGCGGCAGAAGCCGGAGAACGAGGCGGCGATCGCGTTCTGGCGGCGCGTGGTCGATCGGTACTCGGGTGGGCGATTCGAAAACGTAGTGTGGGACGACGACCAGTGGCGAGGTCCAGTGCAGCGCTTTGACTGTGCGGCCACCCTGCCGGCGGCACCTCGGTGACCGACGACGAGCGGCAGCTCGGAGCGGACGCCAACCGGGCTCAGGACGAGGTCGGCGAGTCGCGCTGGAGCGCGCTCGTGCTGCCCGTGTCCGAGGCCGATGCGCTGGCTGCTCGCCGCGGCTCGCGCACGATCCGTCTATGCGGGTGGGCAGGGGGGCGCACGTGACGCTGCACTTCCCGTTCTTGCCGGCGGCGCAGATCCACGGCGGTGTGCTCGCGCGGCTGGACGAGCACCTCGGACACGCAGGCTCTGGCTGCACGGCGTGCACCGTCGGGGTCGCCGCCGCATTTGATTCTTGGGGCACGGCGGGGCGTACAGCCCACGGTGCGTCCGGTCCTTGCTGGCGCGGCGCCGATCGCCGACCCTGACGCCCGCATGGATTTCGATCTCGCTCGTCGCGCCGTCCCCGTTCCCGCGGCACTGCTGCTGCTGCTCACCTCGGCGTGCACCGGCGAGAACGCGGCGCCAGCGCCCGTCGCTCCTACGCAGCCGCCGGTTGTCGTGTTGATCCAGGCGCCGGCGGCCACCTCGACGACGACGGCGTCGATCGCCGAGCCCACCAGCGAGCCCGCCCGCGCAACCGTGGCGCCGGATGCTCGGCCGTTGCGCCTGGGCGGCCTCGCTCGATGGAGGCCGGCGGTCGAAAACTATGCTCCCTCCGTTCAGCTCGCCAACACGACCGCGCTGAACGGAGCCCGCTCGCCTTTCGCGACCTACCTCGTTGCGATGCACAACCGCATCCACCCGATCTTTGCCGACGAGTACCTGGGCACGCTGGGCAACCTGCCGAAGGACCACCCCCTCAACCAGGACCTCACCGCCGCATTGGAGATCGTGCTCAACCGGGACACCGGAAAGGTCGTGCGCATGGGAGTCGTCAGGCCGAGTGGAATGACCGAGTTCGATCTCGTGGCGCTCAGCGCGGTGGACCGCGCCTCTCCGTTCGGCAGGGCGCCGGACGTCATCGCGTCGCCCGACGGCAACGTCTACGTCCACTGGGAGTTCCACCGCGATCCCGTCGACGCCTGCACCACGCGCAACGCCTGGCCCTTCATCCTGAAGAGCGCGCCGTAGCCGTGTATTGGTGAGCCTGTCGCCGCGCTCCCTGCTCATCGCGGAAGGTCTCTCGCCGAGCGCGCCCCGAGCGGTCACGGGGCCGCGTCGACGCACTTTTGGAGCCCCCCGCCCCGTGCTGGCGGCGTAGCGGCGGGGGTGGAGGGAGAGGGTGTCAAGGGGAGCGCCGAAGATGACGCCGATCACGCGCGTCTCGCCCCTGGCAGCCGAGCACCCTCGGCGTCGGCGCGCGGTCGATGGAGACCGCGCCGATCACCCCCTCTGCCGCTCCGCGACGTGCTCGCCGAGCTGATCCAGCGTCGCCCGCCACCCGTCGGGCCCGCCGCGCGTCGCGTCCGTCTCGCGCGAGTACGTCTGACGCACGGTGATCGTGGTCCTGTCGCCCTCCTCGACGAACGTGACCGTGGTCTCGACGTCGACCTCGCCATGGACCTTGCCGATGAAGGTGAGCCGCTCCGGAGCAGCGATGTCCCCGAAACGCGCCTCGAAGGGATGCTCCGCGCCCTCCGGCGTGCGCATGACGACGCGGAGGACGCCACCGGGCCGGAAGTCGATCTCGCACGCCGACGTCACGAACGGCCTCGGCGTGAACCACCGCCCCAGGTGCGGTGCCTTCGTCCACGCCGCGAAGACGAGGCTGCGGGGCGCGTCGAAGGTGCGCGAGATCACGAGATCCGGCGGCCTCTTCCCCATCGTCCCCACGTGCTCGGCGAGGCGCGCCAGCGTCTGCTTGCCACCCTCGGCGGCGTTGTATCTGGCGACGACGGCGTCGCGCTCCGCGGCAGACGGGAGTAACTTTTTGGTTAAGTACACGCTCGGCGGGCCCTCCGTCAAGCAACCTGGATCGGCGAGGGTGGCTATCCTCCAGCGCGTGGGCGCCCTCACCTGCCGCGGACTCGTCCTCGTCTTGTCCCTCTCGGGGCGGCGCCGGCCGCGGCTTTCCGAACCCCCGGGTGGCGAAGGTCGGGGCCCTCGTGATTGCGAGCCTCTGGCTTCCCATGGATCTCGACTGGCACCTGCGGCGCCGGCGGACGTGAGCGGGAGGGTCGCGACGACGCGTTCGCAGTCGCTCGCCGCAGCTTCCCTCACTCCGCGAACGGCAAATCCTCCACCACCACCTCCCCCAGCTCCGGCCGCGCTTCGAAATCGCACTCCCCCTCCCCCCACCGACGGTGCGCCTCGCCGGGCACGGCCCCCGCCTCGCCCGGCACGGACGCCGCCTCGCCCGGCACGGACGCCGCCTCGCCGGGCACGGACGCCCCCTCGCCGGGCACGGACGCCCCCTCGCCGGGCACGGACGCCCCCTCGCTGGGCACGGCCCCCGCCTCGCCCGGCATGGCCCCCACCTCGCCCGGCACGGACGCCGCTTCGCCAGGCACGGCCCCCGCCTCGCCCGGCATGGCCCCCGCCTCGCCGGGCACGGCTCCCGCTTCGCCAGGCATGGCCCCCGCCTCGCCGGGCACGGCCCCCGCCTCGCCGGGCACGGCTCCCGCTTCGCCGGGCACGGCTCCCGCTTCGCCTGGCACGGACGCCGCCTCGCCTGGCACGGCTCCCGCTTCGCCTGGCACGGACGCCGCCTCGCCTGGCACGGCTCTCGCCTCGGCGGTCATGGACCCCGCCTCGCCCGGCACGGCCCCCGCCTCGCCTGGCACGGCCCCCGCCTCGCCTGGCACGGCCCCCGCCTCGCCCGGCACGGCCCCCGCCTCGCCCGGCACGGACGCAGCCTCGCCCGGCATGGCCCCCGCCTCGCCCGGCACGGACGCCGCTTCGCCAGGCACGGCCCCCGCCTCGCCGGGCACGGACGCAGCCTCGCCCGGCATGGCCCCCGCCTCGCCCGGCACGGACGCCGCTTCGCCAGGCACGGCCCCCGCCTCGCCGGGCACGGCTCCCGCTTCGCCGGGCACGGCTCCCGCTTCGCCGGGCACGGCTCCCGCCTCGCCGGGCACGGCCCCCGCCTCGCCGGGCACGGCTCCCGCCTCGGCGGGCACGGACGCCGCTTCGCCGCGCACGGCTCCCGCCTCGGCGGGCACAGACGCCGCCTCGCCTGGCACGGCTCTCGCCTCGGCGGTCATGGACCGCACCTCGCCAGGCATGGCCCCCGCCTGGCCTGGCATGGCTCCCGCTTTTCGAGGGTAGGTCATCCGCCGTGAGCCATCCCCGCGCCCTCCCTGCTCGTCGCGGCACGCACCCTGGGCGCGTGGCGCGTTAGGCTGTGCGCATGCCGGATCCCCGCCTGCCCGATTACAGCCACCTCGTGCCCACCAGCGCGCCGCCCGACCGCGAGGTGGATCTCACCCACGTGGCGCAGGTCGCGCGCGCGGCCCCCGCGAGCGTCTTGCACCTCGGGAAGGACGCGGGGCAGACCGCGTGTGGCCAGCCCCGTGCACACCTCAAGGTCACCGACCACCGCAACGTGTTCGACGGCGCGAGGGCCGGGCGGCTCGCGGCGTACCCCCAGGTCTGCGATGCGTGCCACGCCCAGGTGGAGGGGACGGGAGCTGGTGCGTACCGCTCTCCGCGGTAGTCTCGTTCGTCGGGAGGAGAGATGAGGTCTGCCGGAGGAGGCGGCGTCAGCGGGCGTGGTAGAGGGGAGGCGCTCGGAGCTCCTCGCAGGGCCACGGTTTGTACGGAGCGGGCGTGGGCGGATCGGGATCGTAGAGCTGCTCCAGCGGCGCGCCACCCGCGCACGCGATCCTGACCGCCGTCGCATCCGCGCAGCACTCGTGCGGGCGCAGGACGAGGCCGACCGGCTCGCGCGTCTCCAGGGCCGGGGGGGAGACCTCCAGGGCGGGCACCGGAGCGCCGTCGACCACCGGGAGGGCCGGGGTCGCGACGCCGTAGATCCCCTGGGACGCCGGCGAGGCCAGTCGCTCCGGGCTGCGATAGAGCCCCGCGCTGGCCTGCCCCTCGGGGGATGTGGGCTCGACGAAGAGCGGGGCGCACCCCGTCGCGACGACCATGCCCACCATGGCTACGCCGCACCATCGCGAGCAACCTGCGTGCATGCGATCCTCGTCGTTCCCCATGACCCACCCAGTCTATCATGGCGGGGCTCCCCAACCAGCTCCTCGGGTCGGGTGGACGGGCAGCACCGGGGCGGCGCGCTCGGCGTGGTAGCGTGCGCGGCGATGGCTTCGACGTTGATTGCGATGGTGGAGCGGCTCGAGCAGGCGGCGCTTGGCGTGGCCGACCGCGTCGGCGTCCTCGAGGCCCCGCGGGCCCCGCCGGAGCGCCGCGTCCCACCCGGGCCTCCGGAGCGGCGGGGCCGGGTGCTGGGCTCGATCGGGTACTACCTCAACTTCCTCGTGGATCCGCTCGGGTACGTGGCCGATCGCTTCGAGCGCTACGGCGACATCTACTACGCGCCCTCCGCGGACGGCGGACTGTACGCGATCCGGCACCCCGACCACCTCCACGAGGTGCTGGTCACGCGCGCCGCGCAGTTCGACAAGACGCATACCGCCTTCCGTCGGCTCTCCGCGGTGCTGGGGGACGGTCTGCTCAACAGCGACGGAGACCGCTGGAAGCGACACCGCCGCATGATCCAGCCGGCCTTCAGCCACGCCCGCGTCGCGGGCTATGCCGCCGCGATGGTCGCGGAGGCGCGCGCCGCCTCGTCGCGCCTCCGCGACGGCGAGGTGCACGACGTCGACCAGGAGATGATGGAGCTGACCCTCCGGGTGGTCAGCCGCGCCCTGTTCAGCCACGACGCCGGAGCGGACACGGCCACGGTGTCGCGCGCCATGGCGGCGTTCCAGGCGCGCTTGATCTCGCCGGATCTGGTCCCCTCGTGGCTCCCCTCCCCGCGGCGCCGCCACCTCGAGCGGGCCATCGAGGACCTCGACCGGATCGTCTACGGCCTCATCGCCGCGCGGCGAGCTCGGGCCCAGGCGCCGGACCCGCCGGACCTGCTCCACATGCTGGTGACCGCCCTCGACGAGGAGGGCGACGGCGCCGGGCTCACCGAACGGGAGGTGCGCGACGAGCTGGTGACCCTGCTCCTCGCCGGCCACGAGACCACCTCCAACGCCCTCACCTGGACCTGGTATCTCCTCTCGCAGCACCCTGCCGCCGAGGCGAAGCTCCACGCCGAGCTCGACACCGTCCTCGAGGGCCGCCCGCCCACCCTCGACGATCTCGACCGGCTCCCGTACACCGAGCAGGTGATCAAGGAGTCGATGCGGCTCTACCCGCCCGTCTTCATGGTGGCCCGCATGGCGCGCGTCGACACGGAGATCGGCGGCTATCCGGTGCCCGCCGGGAGCGAGGTGGTGCTCTGGCTCTACCAGACCCACCACGACGCGCGCTGGTACCCGCGGCCCGCGGCCTTCGACCCCGAGCGCTTCACCCCCGCCGAGGAGGCGAAGCTCCCCAGGCTCGCTTATGCGCCCTTCGGGGCCGGCCCGCGGACCTGCATCGGCAAGAGCTTCGCGATGATCGAGGCGCGGCTGATCCTGGCCGCGCTGGCCCAGCGCTTCCGCTTCACGCTCGCGCCCGGTCAGCGGGCCACGCCGGCGGCGCGGATCACGCTGGGGACCAGGCACGGCATGAAGATGATCGCCAGGCGGCGCTGAGCGCGGGCCCGATGCGCCACGGACACCTCACCGCGGTCGACGGCATCGCCGTGTTCGTCACCGCGCTGCTCACCGCCTTCCTGCTGGCGTTCCCGCTCTGGGTGGCGCCCGCCTTCGAGGCGATGTTCCGCGACTTCGGCGCGGCCTCGGTGCCCGCGCTGACCCGGCTGGTCCTCTCGCGGTGGCTCCCCCTCGGGCTCGCCGCGACGACGGCGGTAGGGCCGGTGCTCGCGTGCATCCCCGCGATCCCCATCGCCTACCGGCGGGGTGTGCTGGTGGCGGCGCTGGTCTTCGGCTGCGCGGCGGTGGGGGTGTGCCTGGTGGGGCTCTACGCGCCCATCTTCGCGCTCGCGGGGGCGATCAAGGAGTGAGCGGTCGCCGCGCTCGGGCGGCCGGCTCACCTGCCAGCGTCTCGAGCACCGCCCGCAGATCCGCTGGGAGCGGGGCCTCGAGCTCGAGGCGCTCCCGGGTGCCGGGATGCTCGAAGCCCAGCCGCGCCGCGTGAAGGAACTGCCGGCCCAGCGCCTCGATCGCCGCCCGGAGCCCGGGCTCACGCACCAGGACGCCCGAGGTGTCGCGATCGAGCCGGTGGACCAGCCCCGGCGGCGCGCCCCTGCGGTGGGGCAGCCATGGAGGGTGCCCCGTTTCAAACCGAGAGGTCGCAGGCGACGAAGCGGACGGCGACTCGTCTCCTTGTAGCCGCAGTCGACCAGCCATTGAAGCGCGTAACTCCTCGGTCGACGACCCCGCGGGTTCGCGCTGCCCGCGCGGAATGCTATGGCCGCGTCCTCGTCCCTTGCGCACCTCGCTCTCCAGCCTCGGCCACGCCCTCCTCGCCGTTGCGCACTTCGCCTGCACCACCCCCGCGCCCGTGGTGGCTCCCCCGCCGGTGGCCGCGCCCGCGCCTCCGGCGCCCCCTCCTCCGCTCGTGCCTGCGCCCGCCGAGCTCCCTGACCCCGCTCCGCTGGCGGTGATCTTTCACCGCGAGCTGGAGGTCGCCGTCACTGCCCTCGCCGTCGAGCGGCCGCCCTTCGCCGCGGCGGTCACGCGCGACGCCGTGTGGATGCACGAGGCGCGCGGCTGGCACGAAGAGAAGCTGCCGCGCGCGGCCCAGGGCGGGCTCATGGCCGTGTTCTACGGGCGCGACGAGCGCGTCCGCGTCGTCGGGGGGCGCGATCGGGAGAGCGGGAGCTACCTGCGCTGGGAGCCGGAGGGTGGGTTCCGCGCCGCGCCGCACGAGCTCGGCAAGCTCGCGGCCCTGCCCAGGCCTCTGGTGAGCGTGCTCGGCACCGCGGATCCCGAGATCGTCTGCCAGCCCGGCGACACCTGCCTGGTGAAGCGGCGGACGGGGTGGAGGTTCCTCGACGCGCCGGCCGACCTCCGCTGGGTCACGCTCGGCGAGGGGGTGGGCTGGGCCATCGCCGGCAAGCAGCTCCTGCGGCTCGGCGATCGCTGGGAGTCGGTCGGCCCACCGGGCGAGTGGCGGGTCGCCGACGCGCTCTTCGCCACGGGAGACCGGGCCTGGGTCGTGGAGACCACCGCCCAGCGCGTCCACACCTTCGACGGGGTGCGCTGGCAGACGGTCGCTTCGCCCGTGGAGCGTCCGCGCGCGCTCTGGGGGCCGCGCGGTGATGCGCTCTGGCTCGCGGGGGAGGGCGGGCTCGGCTTCTTCGATGGCCAGGTGTGGCGACGGGTGGCGGACGCCCCGGCGCCGTTTTCGGCGGTGGCGGGTCGCGGTGAAGGTGAGGTGTGGGTCGGCGGAGATCGCGGGCTCTTCCGGATCGACCCGCGACGGTGAGCCACCGGTCACCTCACGGCCCCGGAGCCCGCGGCACCGCCCGCTCGACCGGCGCCGGGATCGACGTCTCCGGCGGGCAGCCATTCTTCTTCGGGTCCGCGCTCTTCACGCCCCACTTGTCGGGGCACGCGTCCTCGGCGTTGGGGATGCCGTCCTCGTCGTCGTCGAGCACCGGGCAGCCGTCCTTCTTCGGGTCCGCGCTCCTCGGGCCGAAGGCATACGGGCACGCATCCTGGGCATCCGGGATCCCGTCCCCGTCGCTGTCCTGCGTCGTCTCCGACACCCTGGGCAGCCCCGGCGCCCACCCCAGGCTACCGACGAACCGCACGTCCGGCGTCCCGATCGCCTTGGTCAGGCCCGGCCCCACCGCCCAGCCGGCGATGAGGTCGCGAAAGAAGCGCACGCGCGCGCCCAGCAGCACCTCGGCGTTGGTGGAGGTGTTGGCGGGGATCTTCACCGCATCGGTGAGCGTGAAGGTGCTGCCCTGGATGGGCGTGGAGCCGTACCCCTCGGGGCCGATCTGGACCCGGTCGTGCCACAGCGACGCCGCGAAGCCCGCGCCGTAGACGATCATCGTGGGGTTGTGCGACGGGCGCACCATCACGCCGCCGAACGCGGACCACACCCAGGGCACCCCGGCGCGGAAGTGGCCGCCGGTGAGGAGGGTGGGCTCGGCGCGGAAGGCGCCCTCGCCGGCGAAGGAGCTGCCGGGGGCGGTGGGGATGTAGAGGTTGGCGCCGAGGCCGAGCTGGAAGGGGTCCTCGTCGTCGCCGACCATGCGGACGCGGAGGCCGACGCGGAGGTCGCCGATCTGCGTCGACGAGGGCGAGGTGAGCATGGCGCCGCTGGTGGCCGGGCTGTCGCCGCTCTGCACGACGGCGACCGGGAGGAGCACCGAGACCAGCAGGCGGTCCTGGATGGTGAGCGAGGCGTTGACGTCGAAGAAGCCCTGGCGGGAGACCACCATCGCGGCGGTGCCGCCGTTGGGCGTGAGCCGCAGGGGCTGATCGGCGTAGTCGAACATCAGGGCCGCGCGCAGCACCCAGTTGCCCCGCGCGAACGGCGAGGGCACGCCGAACAGCGCGTCGCCCGCGGGCGCCGGATCGAACTGGTCGAGCGCGATACCCGCCGCGCCGGCCGCCTGCGCAGCCGGCACCGACACCACGCCGGTCATCAGAAAGCCGAGGAAAGCGGCCCCGGTCGCGAGCCTGAAACGCATACCCATATGGAGCGGGCATCCTATCGCCACGGCTCCCCCGAACGAAAGCGACACGCGCCGAGCGCGCCCCGATTCCGCCCATGGGCCGATTCGAGTACCGTGGTCGTGGCCGTTGCCGTTCTTTCCCCGAGGTCACTGGATGCGATCGCAGACCAAGAGCACGGGCTCATCACGGGGAGGACCCCCGAAGCCCCTGGCGCTCCTCCTGGCCGCCGGCCTGGGGGTGCTCGTCGCGCCCCACCCCGCCGCCGCCCAGGGTGCCCCGCCGACCACCACCGACGCTCCCGCCGTTCCCAGCGCTCCCACCGCTCCCACCCAAGCCACGCCCGCGCCCACGACGAAGCCGCTGTCGGAGAGCCTCTCGGGCATGGCCAAGGCCGAGTACGAGGCGGGCCGCATCCTCTACGCCGACAAGGACTTCGGCAACGCCATCGTCAAGTTCCAGAAGGCGCACGAGATCTCCGGCGATCCGCGCCTGCTCTGGAACATGGCGGTGTGCGAGAAGAACCTGCGCCGCTACGGCAAGATGCTCCGCACCATCCGGCGCTACCGGCACGAGGCCGCGGCGCTCCTCACCGAGGAGGAGCGCGTCCAGGCCGTCGAGATCATCAAGACGGTGGAGACCTTCGTCAGCGCCCTCAAGCTCACCACCAGCGAGCCCGGGGCCGAGGTGTTCGTCGACGACGAGAGCCTGGGGACGACGCCGCTGGCCGAGCCGCTGCTGGTCGACGTCGGGGTGCGGCGCATCCGGGTGGTCAAGGCGGGGTACAAGCCGGTCGCGCTCAGCCGCGAGATCGTCGGCGGCGGCGAGGTGGCCATCGACGTGCCGCTTGAGAAGGAGATCCACCGCGGCCGCGTCCAGGTGGTCGCCGGGCCGGAGGATCTGATCGCGCTGGACGGCAAGGCCGTGGGCCTGTCCCAGTGGGAGGGCTCGGCCGTGAGCGGTGGGCACACGCTGCGGGTGACCGCGCCGGGGATGACGCCGTACCAGTCCGAGGTGGTCCTCCAGGACGACCAGCTCCGCCGCGTCGAGGTCACGTTGACGCCCCTGCCCCGGACCGACACCGCGCGCACGGTGCTGTGGATCGTGGGCGGCGCTGTGCTGGCCGCGGGGGCGTCGGTGGGCGGGTACTTCCTCTTCAAACCGCAGACGGTGACGCCGGTGGCGGGCTCGCTGCCGCCGGGATCGACGCAGCTCTCGTTCGGAAGCGGCGGGATCTCGTTCGGAGGTCGACGATGATCAGGCACACGCGCGGGGCCGCCGCGGCCCTCGTCCTCGCCGGCCTGGCGGTCGACGGGGTCGGCTGCACGGCCAAGCCCATCGGGCAGCTCGTGCTCGTGGTGCAGACGGACCTGTCCATCCCCAAGGACATCGACACCATCCGCATCGAGGCCTTCAACGACGGGACGCTCAAGTTCCAGCAGGACTACGACAAGATCGGCCCTGATCCCAACACCCAGATCCGCCTCCCCGGGAGCATCAGCCTGGTCGCGTCCAGCAACCCGGCCGACGTCATCACCATCGTCGTCAGCGCGCGCACCGGCGGAGCCGACGGCACGGCGCGCATCGTCCGCAAGGTGGTCACCACCGTCCCCGCCACGCGGGTGGCGCTGCTCCCGATCTCCATCGGCTTCCTCTGCGACGGCCAGGCCGCCACCGACCCGACCGGGGACGCCGTCGGCACCTGCACCGATCCCAGCGCCACCTGCATCGCCGGCGAGTGCGTGGCCAACGGGGTCGACTCGTCGACGCTGCCCACCTACAGCCCCGACAGCGTGCAGGAGAGCGACGGGGCCTGCTTCGACGCCACCCAGTGCTGGACGGCGCCCACCGTCGCCATGGTCGACACCACGGACTGCACCATCCCCCCCATCCCCGCGACCGGCGTCAACGTCGCCCTCCAGACCGAGGGCGCGGGCATCTGCGGGCCGGTGGGCTGCTTCGTCACCCTCAACTCGAACGATCCGGTCGAGGGCTGGTCGGTCGCCAAGGACGGTCGCACCACGCTGCCGCCCGGCGTGTGCCAGCAGATCGGGACGCAGATCGTCAACGTGGTCACCCAGCCCACCACCGCCGCGTGCCCGACCAAGGTGGCCGCGCTGCCGACGTGCGGCCCGTGGTCCAGCTCGCCGTTCAACCCCGCGCCGTACACCGGCCCCGTGGCGCTGGCGGGCGCGCAGGCGCGGCCCGTGGCGCTGGCGCTGCTCAACGGCACCCTCTACTGGACCGACGGCGGCGTCTCCGGCGGCTCCGGCGCGCTCAAGTCGATCCTCCCCGCCGGTGGGACGCCTGCGGCTGTCGACTCGATGAGCCAGGCGCCGCGCGCGCTGGTGGCGGCGGGCACCTCGGCCCTCTTCTGGACCGACGCGCCCGGGACGGCGGGCACCGGATCCATCTACCGCTCGGCGGGCAGCTCGCTCAGCCAGGTGGTCAAGGGGCTCGACTCGCCGGAGGGCCTGGCCATCTACGAGAGCACCCTCTTCTGGAGCGATTTCCAGGACGGGGCCATCTACACCTCCCCCAGCAGCGGCGGCACCGGCACCAAGCTGGTGACGGGCGAGAACTACCCGTACCGCGTCGCGGCCGACGGGAACTACGTCTACTGGACCAACGAGGGCACCGCCGACGCGTCGCCTCCCGACGGCTCGGTGGCGCGCTACCAGTACACCGCCGCGACCGGGACGCCCGAGGTGCTGGCGACCGCGCAAGACGTCCCGCGCGCCATCGCGCTCGACGTCGACAGCAACGGCGTCACCCAGGCGCTCTACTGGGCGACGTTCTCCGCCACGGGCGCGATCATGCGCGTCCAGCTCGGCGGCGCCACGCCCGGCGCGCCGGAGGTGGTGGCGGGCTCGCTCGCGTCGCCCAATGGCATCGCCCTCGACGCGACCAGCGTCTACTGGACCAACCGCGACGACGGCACGGTGATGAAGCTCGCCAAGAGCGCGCCCGCCGGCACCAAGCCGACGGTACTGGCGCAGAGCCAGCAGGGACCGGGCTCGATCGCGGTGGACAGCACCAACCTCTACTGGGTGAACGAGGGCTCCTCCAGCGCCCAGAGCGGCGCCATCCTCAAGCTGGCCAAGGGCCAGTAGCGGCACGGGCACCGCACCATGAGCGAGCCCAACGGTCCGGCTCCCCCGGCATCGACCACCAAGGCCCCCGTCGCCGAGGGCGAGGTGGTCGCCGGCAAGTACAAGATCGAGCGGCTCCTCGGGCAGGGCGGCATGGGCGTCGTCGTCGCCGCCATGCACATCCACCTGCGCCAGCGGGTGGCCATCAAGTTCCTCCTCCCCGACGCGGAGAAGGACCTGGTCACCCGCTTCATGCGCGAGGCGCGCGCCTCCGCCAAGCTCAAGAGCGAGCACGTCGCCCGCGTCATGGACGTGGCCGAGCTCTCCGAGGCCCTGGGCCGCGCGCCCTACATGGTCATGGAGTACCTCGACGGGAGCGACCTCTCCCGCGTGCTCCGCAAGCGCGGCGCGCTCCCCGTGGAGGACGCCGTCGACTACCTGCTCCAGGCCTGCGAGGCCATCGCCGAGGCGCACTCGGTGGGCATCATCCACCGCGATCTCAAGCCGGCCAACCTCTTCCTCACCAAGGCGGCGGACGGCTCGGCGTGCGTCAAGGTCCTCGACTTCGGCATCTCCAAGGACACCAGCGATCCCATCGGCGACGAGGACGAGCAGCTCACCCGCACCACGGCGGTGCTGGGCTCGCCCTACTACATGGCGCCCGAGCAGATGCGCTCGACGCGGACCGTCGACGCGCGCGCCGACATCTGGTCCATCGGCGTCATCCTCTACCAGCTCGTCACCAAGGTGGTGCCGTTCAAGGCGCCGGGCTTCGTCGAGCTGGCGCTGATGGTGGTCAACGACGAGCCCAGGAAGCCCACCGAGCACCGCCCCGACCTGCCCCCCGCCCTCGAGGCCGCCATCCTCCGCGCCCTCCGCAAGAACCCGGCGGAGCGCTTCGCCACCGTGGCCGAGCTCGCGGCGGCGATCGCGCCCTTCGGCCGCGCCGGGGCGATGACCTCGGCGGAGCGCATCGCCCGCACCCAGGGCGCGCCGCCTCCATCCCTCGAGCGTCCCTCGGGGCTGAGCCTGGTGCCGCCGCTCCCCGCCGCGATGTCGGGATCGGGCGCGGGCACGGCGGCAGGATCGGCGTCCGGCAGGCCCTCCGGCGGCAACAGCCTCGGTCCGCTCTCCAGCGGTCCGCGGCCCGAGGTCGAAGGGGCAGCCGTGGCTGCGCCGGCCGTGTCCGCACCGCGGGCCACGACGGTGACACAGGCCGGCAGCGGGGCCGCGACGCAGCCCTCGGCGAGGCCCGAGATGAGCCACGTCGACGCGTCCGAGGCTGGGCGCGAGGCGCTCCCCCCACCGCCAGCCGCCGTCGCCCCGAACGCCCGGTCGATGGCCGCCCCCCCGGTGGCGCTGGTGCAGCCCGGCGCGCCCAGCGTCCCGCCGCCGGCGGCGCTCACCGGCGCGCCCAGCATCCCGCCGCCGGCCTCGATCACCGGCAAGGACGCGGCGAACGCGGCCACCGCATCGACGTGGGCCGGCGCGCCGGCGACGTCACCACCGGCGCGGCGCTCCTTCACGCCCGTGATCGTGGCGGCGGGCGTCGTGATGGGCGTGCTGGCCGTGGCCGGCACTCTGCTGGCGCTGCGCGGTCGCAACGGAAACCCCGTCGCGGCGGCGCCTGCCTCGAGCGCCGGGCCCGGGGAGGCGGCCGTCATGGCCGCCGCGCCCAGCGGAGCACCGGCGCCCCTCATCACCCGGGAGCCTCCCGGCGCCCCGCGCGCGCCGGGAGCGCCTGCCGCGAGCGACACCGTCGAGGTGACCGCCGGCTCGGCCGCGCCCGCGCTGGGAGCCCCCGTCGCGGTGACCCAGACGTCGCCCGGGACGCGGGCATGGACCCGGGGGGCCCCGGCGCCGCCGGCAGTCATCACGGCCCCCGCGGCGGCTGCGGTCGAGCCCCCTGCGCCACCACCGCAGCCCACGCCGGTCGTGGTGGCGGTGCCGCCACCCGCACCGCCGCCGGTCGCGCCGCCGCCTCAGCCCGCGCCGGCGAAGAAGAACGTGCTCGACATCGACATCAAGTAGCCGCCGCCGGCCCCGCGTCGTCGGCGGCCCAGCGCACCGCCACCACAGGGCAGGCCGCGTGCCACACGACGTGATCGACCACACTGCCGAGGATGGCCCGGGACAGCCCCCCCCGGCCCTTGGCGTTGACGCCGATGGCGATGAGGTCGGCGCCCAGCTCCCTGGCGCGGGAGACGATGCCGGGGCCGGCGTCGCTGGTCTCGAAGACCGCAACCTCCGCGGGGACGCCGTGGCGCGCGGCCAGCTCGAGGAGGCGCTGCTGACTCTGACCGGGGTCCTCGGTGAGGCGCAGGGCCGGGATGAGCGGCACCTTTCGCGTGGGCGGCGCGGGCACAAGGATGACGTGGAGGAGCACGAGGGTGCCGCCCGCCGTCCGGAGCAGCGAGCCGGCCCAGGCGAGCGCGTTGTCGGCTTCGGGGCCGTAGTCGTGGGGCACGACGATTCGGTACGCCATGGGATCTCCATGCGTCGCGACGCCAGGGAGAGCAAGGGACCGCGACCGCCGCCGCGCACGCCGCCACGGCCCTGTCACCGGCCCGTCAACAACGCGCCCGAGCTTGCGGCCGTGGGCTACCCTGCCACGCGTGGATTCCTCCTGGCTGGTGGCGCTCGCGCACACGTACCCGCTCCTCGTCCCCTCGACGTACCTCGCCGCCTCGGCGGTCGGCGCCGGCTTCGCCCTCAATGCCCACCGGCCGCTGGCGCGGAGCGGAGGGCTCTCCATCTCCGTCTTCTTCGCGGGCTGGCTCACGGGCGAGCTGCCTCTGCACCACCTCGCCTGGCAGGTCGCGGGCACCGCCCTGTTCGTGTGGGCGGGCGCGCTCGGCGCGTGGCCCGGCTGGGTCGGCCTCGCCGTCACGCTGGTCTCGTGGGGAGCGCTGCTCGACCTCTTCCGGCGCGCCCGCCAGGCGGAGGCCATCGTCGAGCGCGCGCTGGTGGAGGCGCTGGGCGCCGACTACCAGCGCCGCATCGCGCCCGATCTGCTGGCCCGCCTCGACCCGCAGCCGCGGCTCGCGGAGCTGCTCTTGCCCTTCGCCATGGGCCACCGCGACGTGGAGCGCCTGCGCGGCGTGCCCTACGGGTCGCACGGGCGGCGCAACGAGCTCGACATCTACCGGCGCAAGGACCGCCCGGCCGGGTGCCCGGTGGTCATCCAGGTCCACGGCGGCGCGTGGGTGATCGGCGACAAGCGGCAGCAGGGCCTGCCTCTGGTCAACCTCCTCGCCTCGCAGGGCTGGCTGTGCGTCGCGATCAACTACCGCCTCAGCCCGCGATCCACGTTCCCCGATCACATCGTCGACGTGAAGCGGGCCATCGCCTGGGTGAAGGCGCACATCGCCGAGTACGGGGGCGATCCCGACTTCGTGGTCCTCACCGGGGGCTCGGCGGGCGGCCACCTCTCGTCGCTCGCGGCGCTCACGGCGGGCGACGCCGACCTGCAGCCCGGCTTCGCCGAGGCTGACACCCGCGTGCAGGCGTGCGTGCCCTTCTATGGCGTCTACGACTTCACCAACCGCAGCGGCGAGGGCCGCGCCGACCTGGTGGGCCTCCTGGAGCGGCTGGTGATCAAGAAGCCCTTCGCCGAGGCGCGGGACGTCTACGATCGCGCCTCGCCGATGAGCCGGGTGCACGCCGGGGCCCCGCCCTTCCTGGTCTTTCACGGCACCCACGACACGCTGGTGCCGGTGGCGGAGGCGCGGATCTTCGTCGATCTGCTGCGGGCCGCGTCGCGCGCGCCGGTGGCCTACGTCGAGCTGCCGCAGGCCCAGCACGCCTTCGAGGTGTTCGCCTCGGTGCGCACCGCGCACGCGATCCGCGGAGTGGCCCGCTTCCTCGCCTTCGTCTACAGCCAGCACCGCGCCGCCGCCGCGGCCAACGCCGCGCCCCCGTCCACGCCCGCGCGCGTCGCGTAGCGTCCGCCTCGGGCGCCGCGTCCCTCGTGGCCCCGACACCGCGTTACGGATTCGTCCCGACCGACATGTTCCATCCGGCGTGATACTCCGGGAGGCCAGGGTGGGGCGCGTCGGGGGAAGACGATGAGCGATGTCCGTGCCGGCATGATCATCGCCGGGAAGTACCGGATCGAGGAGCCTCTCGCCCGTGGCGGGATGGGCTCGGTCTGGCGCGCGCGCCACCTGGCGCTGGAGACGCGCGTCGCCGTCAAGTTCATCAGCCCCGAGGTCTTCGCCCAGCCCGAAGCGCGGCGCCGCTTCCAGCGAGAGGCCCGCGCGGCGGCCCTGCTGCAGAGCCCCCACGTGGTGCAGATCTACGACTACGGGGTGGAGGGCGACGTCCCCTACCTGGTGATGGAGCTGCTCCGCGGCGAGGACCTCGGCGAGCGCCTCAAGCGCAAGGAGCGGCTCTCGCTGGAGGAGACGGTGAGCATCGTCATCCAGGCGGCGCGGGCGCTGCGACGCGCGGCCGACGCGGGCATCGTCCACCGCGACCTCAAGCCGAGCAACGTCTTCATCCTCCGCGGCGACGAGGACGAGGAGCTCGTCAAGGTGCTCGACTTCGGCATCGCCAAGACACCCACGATGCTGGTCGAGGACGACTTCACCAAGACGGGCGCGATCATCGGCTCGCCCCGCTACATGAGCCCCGAGCAGGCGCGCGGCAGCCGCCTCGTCGACCCCCGCAGCGATCTCTGGTCGCTCGCCGTCATCGCCTACCGCGCGATCACCGGGCAGCTCCCCTTCCAGAGCATGGACATGCTCGAGCTCATCGAGAAGATCTGCACCGAGACGCCCACCCCGCCCTCGCGGCTCGATCCCTCGCTCGATCCCGAGATCGACGCCTTCTTCGCCAAGGCGCTCTCCCGCGATCCCGCTGGGCGCTACCAGACGGCGCGGGAAATGGCCTCCATGTTCGCCATCTGCTGCGGGCAGCCGCCGCCCTCGGTCACGTCCTCGCGCCTCAAGCTGAGCTCCTTGCTCGGACCGCTGCGGCCCGGAGCAAACGTGGAGCCGCGAGCCTCGGGGGACACCCCCAGGCCCCCGGGCAGAGCGACCGCTCAGGCCGCCGAGCGCGCGGTCGCGATGGCCGCCACCCGCCTCTCTCCGGTCCCACCGCTGGCACGGCTCGCAGCGTCGGCCGCGACCGAGGCGGTGCTCGCGCCCGCGAGCACGCGTGGTGCGACGAGCCCCCCCTCGGGCAAGTCCTCCCTGTCTCCCGCGCCAGCCTGCGAGCCCACGCGCATCTCGGGGGGCCCGCCGCTGGCGTCCGGTCGAGACCCCCGCGACTCCCCCACCGCCGCCGAGCCGCGTCGCATCACGCCGGTGCCCAAGGGCACGCCGACGCCCTGCCCGAGCGACGTGGACGTGCCCTGCGAAGAGAGCGTCCCTCCCCCGCGGCGGGTCCTCTCGCGGCGCGTGGCCTTCGGCGCCGGGCTGGCCGTGCTGGTGCTGGGCGCCCTGGCGCTCCAGACCTGGTGGCGCGGCACCACCATGCCGGCCGTGGCCGACAGCGCGGCCGCTCCTCTCGGCGAGGGGCCGCAGGCCGTGACGCCGGTTGAACCTTCGTCACGGGCCTCGGCGGCAGAGCGCGCCGCCCCGTCCGCGGCGTCCTCAACAACCACCGCGCCCGAGTCGACCGCGCCGCAACTGCCGCGCACGGCCCCGGCGCTGCCCGGTCGGCTTCGCCCGAAGAAGAAGAACCCCATCCTGGGCATCTGAAGCCCCCGGCCCCTGCGCCGCGGAGACGGCGGCAGGAGGCGCGACGCCCGGTTCGGGCCGGTTGCCCGTCGAGGCCCTCGGGTGAGCCTCTCAGCCCCTGACCCCCGGCGCCTCGTGCCCGCTCTGCCCGACGTACTCCACGTATCCCCCGCCGTACAGCCGCGGGCCCTCCGGCAAGAGCTCCAGCACCCGGTTGGAGAGCGCCGCCAGGAACGCCCGATCGTGCGAGACGAAGAGCATGGTGCCCTCGAAGCCCTGGAGGGCGCGCACCAGCATCTCCTTGGTGGTCATGTCGAGATGGTTGGTAGGCTCGTCGAGGACGAGGAAGTTGGGCGGATCGTAGAGCATCTTGGCGAGCACGAGGCGCGCCTTCTCCCCGCCGGAGAGGATGCGGCAGGGCTTCTCGATGTCGTCCCCCGAGAACCCGAAGACGCCGCACAGCGTCCGCAGCGAGCCGATCGATCCGTTGGGGAAGGCCCCCACGATCTCGTCCCAGACCGTGTTGGTCGGGTTGAGCAGCTCCATCGCGTGCTGGGCGAAGTAGCCCATCTTGACGCTGGCCCCGAGCGAGACCGAGCCGCTGTCGGGCGCCGACTGCCCCGCCACCAGCTTGAGCAGCGTGGACTTGCCCGCACCGTTGATGCCCATCACGCACCAGCGCTCGCGGCGGCGGACCAGCATGTCGAAGCTGTCGTAGATGACGTTGGAGCCGTAGGCCTTGCGCACGGAGCTGAGCTTGGCGACGTCGTCGCCGGAGCGCGGCGGCGGCTTGAAGTCGAAGTCGATGCTGCGGCGGCGCTTGGGGGGCTCGACCTTCTCGATCTTGTCGAGCTTCTTCACCCGCGACTGCACCTGGGCGGCGTGGCTGGCGCGCGCCTTGAAGCGGGCGATGAACGCCTCCTCCTTGGCGAGCATGGCCTGCTGGCGCTCGTACTGGGCCTCGGCGTGGGCCTCGAAGACGGCGCGCTGGCTCTCGTAGAAGTCGTAGTTGCCGGAATAGGTGATGATCTCGCCGCTGTCGATCTCGAGGATCTTGTTGACGATGCGGTTCATGAACTCCCGATCGTGGGAGGTCATCAGCAGCGCGCCCTCGTAGCCCTTGAGGTAGCCCTCGAGCCAGAGGATCGACTCGATGTCGAGATGGTTGGTCGGCTCGTCGAGGAGCATGGCGTCGGGGCGCATCAGGAGGATGCGGGCCAGCGCCACGCGCATCTTCCACCCGCCGGACAGGGCGCCCACGTCGCCGTCCTGCATGGCGGCGTTGAAGCCGAGGCCGGCGAGGATCTCCCGGGCGCGCGCCTCCAGGGCGTAACCGCCCAGCTCCTCGAAGCGGGCCTGGACGTGGCCGAAGCGGTCGATGATCTGCTCGAGCTCGTCCATGCGCTCGGGATCGGCCATGGCGTGCTCGAGATCGTGCAGCTCGGCGGCGACCTCGGAGACGGGGCCGGCGCCGTTCATGGTCTCGGCGACGGCGGAGTGGCCCGCCATCTCCCCGACATCCTGGCTGAAGTAGCCGATGGTGACGCCGCGATCGATGGCCACCTGGCCGCCGTCGGGCACCTCCTCGCGCATGATCATGCGGAAGATGGTGGTCTTGCCCGAGCCGTTGGGCCCGCAGAGGCCCACCTTCTCGCCGCGGTTCACCGCGGCGGACGCTTCGAGGAAGAGGATCTGCTTACCGTGTTGCTTGCCGATGGAATCGAGACGGATCACGCGCTTGGCTCCCGGGGGGCGCGCACACTAGCGCGGGTCCGCGGTGAAGCCAGCGACATCCGTGCGGATTTCTCGGGACGGGCCGCGCAGAGCAGGTTCAGCAGCCGTCGCGAGCGCCCCGAGGCCAGGGAGGCCGAAGGAGGCGTACTCCTGTACGTCGACTGAGGCCGACGCATCCCCGTCGGAGGGCGTCGGGGCGCGTAGCAGGCTGATGAACGTGCTCTCAGGAAGGGAGCGCGGCGTGGGCCAGGTGGCCCAGCTGGGCCGTGTGGCGGCCCGGCTCCGGCGGCGGGAGGCCGCGCAGGTGGCGGAAGAGGAGATCGCGCGACGACACGTCGAGGCCGTCGAAGACCAGGCCGAGGCAGCGGCCGCGGTCGGTGGGGCGACGGCCCTGGACGACGCGGGCGACGGTGGCCTGGAGGTCCAGCCAGCGACTGGAGCGCGGCGGGCGGAAGCTGACCAGGAGGGGCTCGCCGGGGAGCACGGTGTGCTCGCTGGAGACCAGCATGCCGTCCGTGGAGAGATCGAGGGCGAGATCGGAGACGAGACGGAAGTCGCGCTCCCGGACGACCTGGCAGGTGAGGAGCACCTCCCGGCGAAAGGCGCGGCGCGGGTGCTTCCTGGCGAGGATGACGCTCATCGATGTACCTCCAGGAAGAAGCGTACCGACGGCCACCCGGGAGGGCCAAAAACGCGCCCGCTCCGGGCGAGGTGCCGCGTGCTAGCGTCGTGAGGTGGGAGGGGTGAAGCTCGCGCGCGCGGGTATCTTCTTCGGAGGTGCCTTTGCAGGCGTCGCTCTCGGCTGCGCCCCACCGGCGCCCGGTGCGCCTGCGGCCGACTCCACCGTCGCCGTCGCCGCCGAGCTCGACGCCCTCTCGCGCGGCGTCACCCGCGGCCACGAGGCGACGTTCCTCTT
>Ga0302267_10000684_pt1 | contig 45159 bp, 33 predicted proteins | sample III_Bog_E1_3_FD_194555 | JGI IMG/M metagenome (GOLD analysis project Ga0302267, IMG submission 194555) | Peat permafrost microbial communities from Stordalen Mire near Abisko, Sweden - III_Bog_E1_3 | ecosystem: Environmental > Terrestrial > Soil > Wetlands > Peat | place: Sweden: Abisko...
CCCCTTTGTCCCGGACGCCGCATGGAAGGACGCAGTCTTCGCCGCTGCCATCATCCTCGCGGTCATGGCCTGCGCATTTTTCTTCGGCCCATTCGGACCCACCGGAACGCCCGATCCCACCATCATCCAGACCGCGCCCAAGCCCGACTTCGCCTTCCTCTGGATCTACGCTGTGCTCGCCTTCCTGCCTAACTCGCTGGAGACGCCCGTCCTCTTCGTCGTCCCCGTCGTCGTCATCGTCGGCATGCTGCTATTGCCGCTGGTGGCCGGCCAGGGTGAACGCCACTGGTCGCGGCGCCCCGTCGCTGTCCTCATGGTGGCCGTCATCGCGCTCACGCTCGGCATCTTCACCCACCTCGGCACCTACACGCCGTGGAGCCCCATCATGGACGCGTGGACCGCCGATCCTATCCCCGTGGAGTACCTGCACAACCGCACCCCGCTGGAGCGTCAGGGCGCGCTCGTGCTGCAAGCCAAGCAGTGCCGCAACTGCCACTCCATCGGCGGCTCCGGCGGCCAGCGCGGTCCGGCACTTGACTCCATCGCCTCCCGCATGACCGAGGACCAGATCATCCGCCAGATATTGCAGGGCGGCGGCAACATGCCCGCCTACGGCAACGCCCTGAACCCCTCGGAGACCAAGGCCCTGATGCGCTTCCTCATGACGCTCCACGGCGACCAGGCCCCCGCCATCGACGCCTCCCGAACCCTGGCCAACACCGACCAACCCCAGGCCGCGCAACCTGCACCTGGCCCAAAGTAGCCGCAGAGGGAATACGCACGTCACTTTGAGCGCAGCTCAGACTCTCAGTACTTTGCCTCTTGCTTCTGAGACTCACCCAATGTCCCCCGCCGTTCGCGCCATCTTCGCCGACTACTCTCCGCCCATCGGCATTACACTCGCGATTTTGCTCACGGCTGTACTCTATCTCCGCGGGTGGCTTGCCATCCGCCGCACACGCCCAGCGCAGTTCACCGCCGAACGCCTCGCCTGCTTCCTCTCCGGCCTTACGCTCCTCTGGATCGCCATTGCGTCGCCCCTCGACGGCTTCGCCGACACGCTCCTCACCGTCCACATGGTCGAACATCTGCTGCTGATGTCGGCCATCCCCATGCTGCTGCTCTACGCGCTGCCCGTCGTTCCACTGCTGCGCGGCCTGCCCGCACCCATCACCCGCATCGTCGCCGGCCCACTGCTGCGCCTGCGCGCTTTGCGCGCCCTCGCGCATTGGCTAGTCACGCCTGCCATCGCGTGGCTCGCGATGAACATCGCCTACCTCGCATGGCACGTCCCCGCTGCTTACGACCTCGCGCTGGAAAACGAGGGCATACACGCCGCAGAACACCTCTGCTTCCTCATCACGTCGCTGCTCTTCTGGTGGGTCATCTTCCGCCCGTGGCCCGCAGAGAAACGCCCCAACGACTGGGGCATCCTACTCTATCTTGCATTGGCCGACATCGTCATGACGATGCTCTCCGGGTTCCTCACCTTCTGCGACCGGCCCGTCTACCCCTACTACGTCGCCCACCCCAACCCATTCGGTCTGCCCGTCCTCACCGACCAGGTCCTCGGCGCAGTCATCATGTGGGTCCTCGGTTCCTTCGCCTACCTCATCCCCGCCATGGTCATCACGGTGCGGCTGCTGTCACCCGTGCGGGATAATGTGTCAATGCCAGTAATTGACAAAGAGAGATCACGAGAGATTCGCTTGGAGATTCGCCGCGTCCTCATGTCTAAATGGGATCCCATCGGAGTCGCCGACGAACCGATGGCTGCGGACGAATATGATTCGTACATCGGAGACGTGTTCGAGTTGCTCAAATCGAATGCCAGTTCGTCAAGGATTGGAAATTATCTGCGCGAGATAGAGACAGTGAGGATGGGGTTAATCGATGCCCAAGGACAGCCTCTCGTTCCTGCGGACCATCGCAAAGAAGCTGTCGCTGCACTAATCCAGCTACGAACTTCGCTGTATTAAAGCGCCAGACCTCGTTACACCACCACCAGCCCGCTCTTCGCCGTAGCCACAAACTCCGTCGCCGTCTTCACAATAAAGTCCAGCATCTCCGTCGTCAGTCCCGGATACACTCCAATCCAGAACACCTGGTTCATCACGAAGTCCGTGTTCTTCAACTCGCCCACCACGCGATACTCCCAACCCTCGTACGCCGGCTGTCGTAGCAGGTTGCCCGCAAACAAGAGCCTCGTTCCAATCTTCTGCGCCTCCAAAGCCTTGGTTAGTTGGTCGCGCGTGAACGGAGCGTCCGTCTTCACCCCAATCGGAAACCCGAACCAGCTCGGGTCCGAGTGCTTTGTCGCCTCCGGCAGAATCAGGAACTCCTCCAACGGCTTCAGCGCCGCCTTGAGATAGGCGAAGTTCTCTTTCCTGCGCTCGATAAAATGCGGCAGCTTCTCAATCTGCGACAACCCCAGCGCCGCCTGCATGTCCGTCGCCTTCAGGTTGTACCCAATGTGCGAGTAGGTGTACTTGTGGTCATAGCCGCAGGGCAGCGTTCCCAGTTGCCAGTCGAAGCGCTTGCCGCAGGTATTGTCCATGCCCGGCTCGCACCAGCAATCGCGGCCCCAGTCGCGGAAGCTGTCGATCAGCACCTGCAGGATCGGCTTGTCCGTCATGACCGCGCCGCCCTCGCCCATCGTAATGTGGTGCGCGGGATAGAAGCTGACCGTCGCGATGTCGCCGAACGTCCCCACCTTGCGGCCCTTGTAGGTCGACCCCAGCGCATCGCAGCAATCTTCCACCAGCCACAGGTTGTGCTTTCGGCAGAACGCCGAGACCTCATCCAGATTGAAGACGTTGCCCAGCGTGTGCGCAATCATCACGGCTTTCATCTTCGGGCTGTACGCAGCCTCCAGCATCGTCGCATCGATCTCGTACCCCGGCACCGTCACGTCCACAAACACCGGCACCAGGCGGTTCTGGAAGATCGGATTCACCGTCGTCGGAAAGCCTGCCGCCACCGTCAGCACTTCGTCGCCCGGTTTCAGCGCACGCGGCCCCAGCTTCGGCGAGGTCAATGCGCTCAATGCCACCAGGTTTGCACTCGAACCCGAGTTCACCAGGCTCGCCGATCGCACGCCAACAAACCGCGCCAGCCTGCGCTCGAACTCCTTGGCAAATCGCCCCGTCGTGAACCATGCATCCAACGCGGAATCCACCACTGCGGAGATGTCCGCCGCGTCGATTACCTTGCCGGACACCGGCACCGTGGATGTCCCCGGCACAAACTCCCGCGCCGGAAACTTGGCCGCATGATACTGTGCTGTCAGTTCCAGAATCTGCTGCCGAAGCTCTTCCGCCCTGTCACCCATGCTTCAAGGATACACAAGCGCCGCGCCGCTCAGCGCATCCCGTGCCATGCTGCCGTCCGTCGAATGGCCTCGTCCAGTGCGACCGTCTCGCGGACCCCCAGCAGGGTCTCCGCACGTTCCACCGAAGGCACGTACCGCGCAGGCGCCGCGCCCGCCACCGCCTGCTTCGCCACGCGAATCCCTGTCTCCGGCTTGAGCGTTTGTGCCACTGTCTCCGCCAGCTCGCGAATGCTCACATCGTGCCCCGAACCCACGTTGATGGGCACCAGCGCCGGCCCGCGCAGCAGCATCGTCCACAGCCATACTGCCAGGTCCGCTGCATACAGATACGACCGCCGCGGCGTCCCGTCCCCGCCAATCGCAATCGGCCGTCCCGCCAGTACATCGCCGATAAAATTCCCCATCGCAAAGTGCGCGTCTAACGGCAGATGAGGTCCGACGAACGCCCAGCAGCGTGCGATCTTCGCCTCAAACGCCTCGCCCCGCGCGGCACATGCCTTCTGGTGCAGCGCGCATAGCAACTCGCTCACGCGCTTCCCTTCCGCGTACACGCTGGCAGCATCCATCGTGTCCGGAGCGCCCACGTAGCTCTCCGGCACATGCGTCATCTCTGCCGGCTGCCGCCCACATACTGCGCCGGAACTCGTCAGCAAAAACTTCTTCGCCCCACACTGCGCCGCAAACTTCAGCGTCCGCTCCGTCCCGGCCACAATTGTGGCTAGCAGTTCCCCAGGAGCCTGCTCGCCGGTCGTCGCCGTAGCCGCATGAATCACATACCCAAACCCTCCCGCCGGAAAGTCGAAGTCCCGCACATCGCCCGCGTGCAGCGAAATCGCCGCATCCGCCGCCAGGTGTGGACACTTTGCTGCAAACTTTGCCGGGTCCCGTGACAGGACCGTCGCCCGTGCCCCCAGTCCGAGCTCACGATTCACATGGCAGAAGCTCTCCACGAGCCAGCACCCGAAGAATCCGGTCCCGCCTGTCAGGAAGATGCGCTGCCCGCGTACTTCCTCCCACAGCTCCCGCGTCTCCGCCAAGACCAGATCGAGGTCAACGTTCGCAAGCGGTGCGGCAGATCTCACTCCGCCAGCTCCTGCGGCTTCTCTCCAAACCCCGGCCCGAAGTAGCACCGCTCCACCACCATGCACAGGATATGTTCCAGCGCCAGGTGCGACTCCTGGATATTCATGGTCACGCTCGACGGCACAATCACATTGATGTCGGAGAGCGCCTTCATCGCGCCGCCGCCATTGCCCGTATAGCTTACAGTCGTAATCCCCATGGTGCGAGCCAGCTTCAGCGCCTTCACACAGTTCCTGGAGTTGCCGCTGGTGGAGATCGCCAGCAGCACGTCGCCCGCAATGCCGAGCGCTTCCACCTGCCGCTCAAACACATTGTCGTAGCTGTAGTCGTTCCCAACTGCGGTCAGGATGCTGGTATCCGTCGTCAGCGCAATCGCCCGCAGCGCAGGCCGGTCCACCGTCAGCCGCGACACAAACTCCGCCACCAGGTGCTGTGCGTCCGCAGCGGAGCCGCCATTGCCGCACACCATCAGCTTGCGCCCGCCCTTCATCGCCGCAGCGGTGATCCGTCCTGCCTCCACCACGGCCTCGTGGATCGCCGTATCCTGCAGCACGCTCGTAATGGTCGCGACCGATTGACGAAGTTGCTTCTTGACAAGGTCTTCGATAGTAGTCTCCCTGTGTGCGCCCGCACCGGCGCAACTAGCTGTTTACCGTCTCCATCACACCCTGCGGCGCGTCTACCCTGGGCAGCGAGGGCGGATAATCGAAGTTCACGCGGTCCAGTTCCACGGCATACGGCCGCTTCTGCACCTGCGTGTAAATCGACCCGACATACTCGCCCAGAACCCCCAGAAACACCAGTTGCAGGGACGAGATGAAAAAGACTCCGATCAGCATTGGCGCCAGGCCAAACGAGAATGTAGACCAGAACAGCAGCTTCAGCACCAGGTAGGTCATCGCCACCAGGAATGAAATACTAGCGCCAATGAATCCGGCCAACGCTGCCAGCCGCAGCGGTATCTTCGAGTTGCTGATGATTCCCAGCATCCCGATGTCGTACAGCGTGTACCAGTTGTTCTTTGTAATTCCAAATTTGCGCGCAGGCTGGTCGTACAGCAGCTTCACCGTCGGCAGCCCAATCTCGGCAATCATCCCGCGGAAGTAGGGATACGGGTCCTCAAACGACCGCACCAGATCCACCACCTTGCGGTCGTACAGCCCAAAGCCGGTGTAGTTCTGAATTGTCTCAATCGATGACAGCCGCTCTACCAGCTTGTAGTACTGCTTGCGCAGCCAGAACATCAGCGAGTTCTCCTCGCTCGTGCGCTTGATCCCCAGCACGCAGTACGCGCCATTCTCCCACTCGCGGATCATGTCTACAATCATCGGCGGCGGGTCTTGCAGGTCGGCCACAATTCCGATCACCGCGTCGCCGCGGCACTGGAACAGCGCATGAATCGGCGAGCGGATGTGTCCAAAGTTTCGCGCGTTCACGATAATCTTTACGTTTTTATCCACTGCGGCGATGGACCGTAGAATCGCTACCGTCTTATCGGTCGACGAGTTGTCGATGAAGACGTGCTCGTACTCATACCGGCCGATTCCGACCATCACTTCGCGCACCTGGTTGTACACGTTCAGGACGTTGTCCTCTTCGTTATAACAAGGCGTCATGATGGAGATGGTCTTCTTGCTCATAACAAAGGCGCTCCGGAACGGCTGGCTCAAGTCTAGTTTAGATGCAATCTATCCCGCGGTCTTCGTACGGAATGTAACTTTCTTGTGACCCACAAAGCTGTAGATGGTCGAGAACCCAATCACGACCGCCCCCGCAATGTACCCTGCCATCGCCTGGCCTGTGGCCACATGCTGCACCGTCGCCAGCGCTCGCCCCGCCAGATGCGCTTCCACCCCGTGCAGGAACACATGCAGTCTCGCCGCATGCCCATGGATAGCCGCCTGCAGAAAGCGCGTCAGCGCCGACAGCACGACCAGCCCGGGAATCATTCCCAGTCCGTATACCGCAAAGCATTTTAGCCATTCTGCCAGAAAGTTTCCCTTGGTCCGGAACACGAAGAACTTATAGCCGAGAAAGGCCACGGTAATGTTCAACGGCATGGCAAGGACTGACGCCAGAATCACGGTGAGATACATGAGTCGCTCGGGCAGTACCGCGTTCAGCAGGGTGAGCAACACGGCATAAACGATGTATGCAGAAAGAGTATTGAACACCCCAACGCACAGGTACCGCACAAACTGTCCGCGCGGAAACAGATTCACCAAAGCCTGCAACCGCTTCTTCGGCAGAAAAGGATCCTGCGGGATCGGCACCACTGGAGGATGTATCGGCTTCGCCTCGTTTTGATTTGAAGGCTGCAGGGGTGAAGTCATCTCAGCTAAAGGACGCTCCGTCCGCCATCGACAATCAGGTTTTGCCCGGTCATGTACGAACTCGCATCCGAGCACAGAAACAGGATCGCGCCCTGGTACTCATCCTTGTGCGCCATGCGTCCCATTGGGATCAACTGATGCAGCTTCGCGGTAAACTCTTCTGGCTGACCCGCCGCCACTCCGCCCGGCGAAATCGCGTTGACGCGGATATTGTGCGCCGTCCAGTACGTCGACAGGTACCGCGTCAGCCCAATCAGTGCGGTCTTCACCACGGAATACGTCACCGGCTTTACCGGTTGCTGGTCTTCCGCCACGCCTTCCTTGCGGTACAAGCGCTGGTCCGGCGCAATCACACCCAGGTCCGACGCAATGTTCAGAATCACGCCTGCATTCCGTTTCACCATCTCCTGACCAAATATCCGCGAGCACAGGAATGCACCGGTCAGCCCCACCGCGATGTCTGCATTCCACACCGAGAGCGGAAAGTTCTCCAGCCGCGACCACTGCTTCGGCTCGCCTTGCGGATCAGCCTCCACCTTCGGATTGTTCGCCGCATTATTGATCAGGATGTCTACGCGTCCGAACTTTGCGACTACCTCGTCGCGCGCCGCCAGCAGAGACTCCTCGCTGGTGATGTCCGCGGCAATGCCCAGGCACTCCGGCCCATGCTCGGCCTGCAACTGTGCCGCTCGCAGCGCCGGGTTCGCCACTGCCAGGTCCAGCAGCACAACATGCGCTCCTGCATCGGCCAGAATAGCCCCATGATGGTACCCGAGCAGCCCTGCACCGCCCGTCACAATTGCAACTCTTCCGCTTAAATCGAAGAGCTGCCTTACGCGCTTCCCGGAGTCGGCCATTGGCACAAGTCTACAGTTTCCCCCGGCTCCAGCATAGCTACCAGCGAGGACCACCGCGCCCTGATCTACAATGGAGTCAGTGCCTCCCATTGAGCTCATCGTCCCCGAAGAAGTCAGGCGGCTTGCGGCAGACTCCCTGCTGCCGACCTTCTCTTCCATTCAATCGCAGGCCGCCATTTCCGGCGATAATGTAGCCGACTTTCTCGACCTGAAGAAGTCTCTGAAGCGCGCAGAGTTACTGGCGAAGTATGTCCCGCTGGACAAGAGCACAAAGCTGCTCGAAATCGGCTCTGGATTCGGCACAAACCTGGCCACATGGCTGCGCGAGTTCGGCATCGACGGATATGGGGTGGAACCCACCAGTCCCGGCTTTGATGCGGGGTTTGTAGCTTCACGAATTCTATTTTCGGCCAATGGCCTCGATCCCGCGCGCATCCTGGAAACGCCCGGAGAACGCCTTCCGTTTCCCGATGCGACCTTCGATGTCGTCTACTCTGCCAACGTCCTCGAACACACTGCCGACCCCACGAAAGTCCTCAGCGAAGCGTTGCGCGTCCTCAAGCCCGGCGGCATACTCCACATGGAGATGCCCAACTTCCTCTCATACTTTGAGGGCCATTACATGATCGTGATGCCCCCTATTCTGTGGAAAGGGATGCTCGGCCAGGTCGTCAAGTTCCTCTATCGCCGAGACCCCGCTTACGCCGCCACGTTGCGAACCGAGATCAATCCCATCTGGATCCGCTCCACCTTCCGCGCACTCAACCGGACCCAGCCCGTTGAACTGATATCCACGGGTGGAGAGGTGTTTCGCGATCGCCTGAAGGAACCTTTTGTCTTCGAGACGTCCGTCGTCCAATCCAAGGTCGGCGGCTTGATCAAGGCCGTTCAGGCCTTGAATATCGGCAACTGGATCGGTTGGGCAATCACCGGCGTGCAAGGGTACTACCCTATGTATGTCACGGCCCGCCGCCGCCAATCCTGATGTGGCCACAACCGAACTACACGCTGCGTGTCTGTCCGCCATCCATCACATAACAGCCGCCGGTTGCGAACGCTGCCTGCGGCGAACATAGATATGCCGCCAGCGATGCAATCTCTTCGGGTGTGCCAAACCGCTGCTCCGGGACCTCCGTTTGCAGCATCGCCTCTACTGCTTCGCGTCGCGTATTCAGGTGCCGCTCCCACGATCCGCCCGCGAAAAAGATGTTGCCCGGCGCAATCGTATTCACCCTGACCTTCTTTGGCCCCAGCATCCGCGCCAGGTTCTTCGAGTAGTTCACCAGTGCTGCCTTCGCCGCGGAATACGGCAGCGGAGCCGCCGTCGCCTCAATCGCCACAATGGAGGACATATACAGAATCGACCCGCCATTCGCGTTGGCCAGCAGATATGGCAGTACTGCCTGGGTCAGCCGGGTTGACGCAAAAAAGTTCATCTCAAACAGCCGCTCCCACTCCTCTGCGCTCTGCTCCCATCCCGGCTTTCCGCTACCTGTACCCAGGTTGGCGACCAGCGCATCGATTCTGCCAAACTTGGCAATTGTGGCTTCGTAGGCCCTGGCGATTGTGGCCGTATCGGCAAAGTCCCCGGCGACGGCCAGCACGCGCTGCCGTCTATCGGCGGTCGCAAGCTCTTCCTCAGCCGACTGCAGCGACGCCTCATCCCGTCCCGTCAGCACCACACATGCGCCCTCTGCCAGCAACGCTGCTGCAATGGCCTTCCCAATGCCACGCGACGATCCTGCGACGAAGGCGACTTGGTTGTCCAAACGAAGATCCATATGCCGGGTCGACCCTCTGACGGTCTAAACTGCCGTCCATCCGCCATCGATATTGAAGTTCTGGCCTGTCACATAGCTGCTCGCATCGGATGCCAGAAATAGCAGCGCTCCGCACAATTCAATCGGCCGGCCAATGCGGTTCAGTACAGTGTAGCCCTTCAATCGCTGCACAAACGGCGAGTCCTCCACCACGGAGTTCTGTCCTGCCACATCTTCCGTATTGGAAAACGGGCCCGGCGAAATACAGTTGGCGCGTACCCCCTCCCGTCCCCAGAAGCTGGCTGTGTAGCGCGTAAACGCCGTCAGTGCCGCCTTGGACGCAGAGTACCCCGGAGGGTTCAGCGAGGCCGTACCCTCATAGAGTTGAGGCCGCGGCGCAACCGTTGCATACATCGTCGCGATATTGATGATCGATCCTTGCCGCTGTTCCTTCATTCGCAGTCCCAGCCGCTGCGTCGTCTGCACCGCCCAGTACACGCCGCCTTGCAGATTCCTCTGCCACTGATCGAAGGTTGAGTTCTCCAGCGAACCCTCCGGCACATTGAATCCAGTCGCCGCGCCCAGTTCATGCGCATTGTTGATCAGCACATCGATGGACTTTTCCTCGGCTGCAATCCGCTCGCACAGCGCATTCAGTGCGGCCACGTCATACATATCCACTTGGTGTACGGCAATCTTGTCCTCGCCAAAGTCTCGCGCCCATGCCTTCGCTTCCGCATGCAGCCGGTCGCTGCGTCCCAGCGCCACCACCCGCGCGCCATTCGCCAGCAGAGCCAGCGCAAACGTCCGCCCCAAAAATCCCGATGCCCCGGTCAGCACCGCCGTCTTTCCTTCCAACCGGAACAGCGAGTTCAGTTTCAGGTCCGCAGCTTCCATCGCCATACACACTCCAGATACAGTTCGTTCCTACCAGTAGCGTTTCACAAATGCGAGTTGATCGCGGATAAACTCGACCTCGTCGTCATCCTTGCCACGCGCCACCTGCAGCGTCACGCCGCCAGCATAGCCGATGCTGCGAATTGCCGCGAACACGTCGTCGAAGTTTGCCGATCCGGTTCCCAGTGGGCGCGTCTCCACGCCGCCTTCCGGCTTCTTGTACCGGTCCTTGATATGCACCGACCCGATCCGTCCGCCGTACGCCGCAAACTCCTCCCTCGCAACGTAGCCCAGTCCCGAACTGTTCCCGGAGTCCCAGTTCACCTTCAGGCTTGGGTGCTCGATCCGCCGCAGGAACTCTGCAAACTCCGCCGGTCCAAAGTCCGCCTCCAGGTGCAGTTCCACGCCATGCTGTACTGCCACTGGCAGGGCCCGCTGCAGCGCCTCGACCACTATGAGCTTCTCTGCCTCGTTCGTCATCTTCGACTGGTCCACAAACGGCAGCACGATCCGGCTCGCGCCAATCCGAGCCGCCACCGGGATGAGCGCGTGCAGGTGCTGCTCTCGCTCCGCCCGCTCGCTCTCCGTGCAGCGGATGAGCGGCCAGTCCATGAACCAGTCGCCGCACAGCGCCGGCGTGGCAATCCCGAACTCCCACTTCAGTGCATCGAACTCCGCCAGCCCCGCCTCGCTGAAGATAGGATTCGCCGTGCGTCCGTACTCATCGTGGATCCACTCGATGTAGTCCAGGCCAGCCGCCTTGGCGCGCGCAAACTCCTCGCGCCAGCGTTCCCGCGGAAACGACTGGAAGCGCCCATCCTCCGGCGGTACCAGTCGGCCTTGCATGATGCCGTACGTGTGGGCCATGGGCTCCTGTTTCCTTCGCAGACGAACGGGATTGGCTATTCCGGCAAGGGCTTCACAATCATGTTGGCTAGAAACTCCTCGCGCGGAAGGAACGGGAACAGGTCCTCCAGCGGCTTGGAGACAAACGAGCCGTCCGGCTTCTGGTAGCTCTGCAACCGCGGCGCGCGCACCTCATCCGGCAGCACCACCACGTCGCACAGCACCGGCCCCTTCATGTCCAGCACCTTCCGCACCTCTGCGCGCAGATTGGTCTGGTTGGGGATCACGTAGGTCCCCAGCCCATAACTCGCGCCAATCTTCGAGAGGTTCGGAATCGTCAGCCCGGTATTCTTGTCCGCTCCAATACTGGCGCTGCCAAAATACGCCTTCTGCGATGCCCGGATCGAGCTGTACCCATCGTTGTTCAGCACAAAGAACTTGATCGGAAGCTGCAGCCGGTGAATCGTCTCCAGTTCCTGAATGTTGAACTGGAATCCGCCGTCGCCATCCACCGCGATCACCTCGCGCCCCGGATTGGCAATGGCCACGGCAATCGCCATCGGGATGGCATAACCCATCGCGCCCAGTCCGGCCGTGTGGTACAGCCGCTGCGAGTGCAGCGTCGGACACGCCAGCAGATAAATCTCAATTCCCGACCCCGAGTTCCCCACCACCAGCCGGTCTTCGGGCTTCGCCTCTTCTCCCAGCACCTCCGCCAGGTTGAAGATCGACACCATCCCCTCCGGCTTGCGATGCTCATCCGTCACCACCGGGTACCGCGTCTTCCAATCCGCGCACCGTGCCTGCCACGCCTCGATATTTCGCGGCCTGAGCTTGTCCTTGTGCTTCAGCAACTCGGTCAGGAAAGCCTTGGCATCCGCACATACCGGCTGCTGCAGGTACGGATGCAGCTTGCCCAGTTCTGCCGCGTCAATATCCACGGCAATCTTGTGCGCCTCGCGCGCAAGGTTCTGCGGCGCGTACCCCGTAATCGCAAAGTCCAGCCGCACGCCAACCGCCAGTAGAAAATCACAGTTCTGCAGCGCAAAGTTAGCGCCGCGCGCCGCGACACTCCCCGGCCGCCCTACATACGTCGCCTCATCCGATGGAACCAGGTCCGCCGCGCACCATGTGGCCACCGTAGGAACTCCGAGATACTTGCGCAGCTCCTCAAACTCCTTCTCCGCATGCGAAAGCCGGATTCCATTGCCGGCAAACAGCAGTGGTCGTTCGCACGCATTGAATGCCTCAATCGCCCGCGCCACCTCCGCGGAAATATCCGACGTCCCAAGAATCGCATCCGCAGACGCATACTCCGCCGGATCGAACCCACGTAAACTCGCCTCATCGATTGGCGATGCCTGTACATCCAGCGGAATGTCGATCCATACCGGCCCCGGCCGTCCATGCATCGCCAGGTACACCGCCTTCTCCAGGTGATAGCGAATATCCGCCGGCTCCAGCACCGTCTCCGCATACTTCGTAATTGGGCGCACGATGGAGCAGATGTCCACCTCCTGCACGCCAAGCTGCCGCATCCCCAGCGGCTTGCCCGTGACCGCATCGAACATCCGGTCCGGCCGCTTCACCTGTCCGGAGATGTAGAGCACCGGTGTTGAGTCCAGCCACGCGCCAGCCACGCCCGTCACCGCATTCGTTCCGCCGGGGCCGGTTGTCACCATGCACACGCCCAGGCCGTTGGTGGCCTTCGCATAGCCCTCCGCACAGATCGCGGAGGCCTGCTCGTGCGAGTTGCAAATTGCAGTCAGCCGTTTCTCACCGCCCAGCGACGCGTTCAAGTGCATTGCGCCGCCTCCGGTCACCAGAAACACATTCGTCACGCCAAAATCGGCAACAAACTTCAGGACATAGTCAGAGAGCTTGATCATGTATTTGTATGGTAATTCCTTCGCCTGCTCCAGGAGTGTTTTGAAACATACCGGAATTGGATAGGCCGGCACTTCAGTGCCGGCATCCACCTTCGCAGAATCAACGCGGGCTCTAGTCTTTGCGACCTGCTCTTCGACTTTGCAACACCCCCCTAATCCGGTGGTCGCATCGCAAACACTTCCCTACCGCTCAGCCCACGTGCCGTCAGAACAGCATCGGCGAACTCTCGTACCGCTCCCAGCCCCCCCAGTGCCTGTGCCACGAATCCGCGGCCTACCACGTACGTCCGCACCTCCGCCGCCGCATTGCTCGGACACGCACATAACCCCGCAATCTCCATCGCGGCCAGGTCGTTCACGTCATCGCCAAAGAAGCAGGTCCGCTCCAGCGCCACGCCGCTCCGGGTTGCAAACTCCCGAAGCGCCGTCGCCTTGTCGCGCGTTCCCTTGGCCACAAATGCGATATGCATCTTCTCGGCATAGCGATCCACCAGCGGCGAGTTCTCCCCGCTGATGAGCGCCATCTTGATTCCCAGTCGCCGCAGCAGTGACACGCCCATGATGTCCGCAAACGAGAACTGCTTCGCCTCGTCGCCGGCCATCGACCACTCGACGGTGCCGTTCGTCAACACGCCGTCCACGTCGAAGGCCACCGCCTCCAGGCTCAACAACTGCTGCGGGTCATAGGGCATGGCCGCTAGACTGCGGCCCCAACGCGGCGTAGTTTCTTCATCACCGGAATCTCTTCTTCGTATACCCGTTTGATGCCATCGCCCATCGACTGTTCTACGAGGCGGATATCCCGCACCAGGCGCGAGATCCCATTCGGCTCCAGCGATGCTGCCTGGTCCGAACCCCACATCGCGCGGTCCACGGTAATGTGCCGCTCCACGCAGCATGCACCCAGCACTGCCGCCGCCACCGAGGTCGGGATGCCTGTCTCATGTCCGGAGTAGCCCACCGGGATTCCATACCGCGCGATCATGCTCGGTATCGCGCGCAGGTTCAGTTGCTCGTACTTCGCCGGATACGTGCTGGTCGTGTGCATCAGGATCAGGTTGCTCTTGCCCAGCACCTCGACCGCGTGGTCGATCTCTGCATATGTGCTCATGCCGGTAGACGCAATCACCGGCTTCCCTGTCTTGCGTACGTGCCGCAACAGGTGGTCGTCGGTCAGCGACGCCGAAGCGATCTTGTACACCGGGACGTCAAACTCCTCAATAAAGTCCACCGAGCCCTCATCCCACGGCGAGACGAAAAAGTCGATCTTCAGCGACCTGCAGAACTCCGACAGCGCCGCATAGTCCGCATGGCCAAACTCCAGCCCATGCTTTAGGTCGCCGTTGGTTGTGCCAAACGGGTTCTCCCGCGGCGTCGCCAATTCCTTGGCCGTGTACACCACGTCCACGGTGCGCTTCTGGAACTTCACCGCGTCGCATCCCGCCGCCACCGCAACGCTGATCAACCGCTTCGCCAGGTCCACGTTCCCGTTGTGGTTGATGCCGATCTCCGCGATGACGTAGCAGGGTTGACCATCGCCTACAAGCCGGTTGCCGATTTTTACTGTGCCCATTATTTTGCTCCTGATGTGCGTCCGGGGATTGTCGATCCAACAATTTGCGGTCGAAAGTGCGTAGCGTGAACCTCATTGTTGCAGAGCGGCTACCGTCCCGTCTACCTCCCCGCCCTCGCGTACCCAAGCTGTAACCGGCCCTTAATCCAATAGCTTCCCGCACGATCATGCGGGCCTGCGTGTCATACTGATTCACGGAAAGGGAAAGCCAATGAAAGCGGTCATCCTTGCCGGCGGTCTCGGCACGCGCCTCAGTGAAGAAACCTCAGTCCGCCCCAAGCCGATGGTGGAGATTGGCGGCCGCCCCATCCTGTGGCACATCCTCAAGCTCTACGGCCAGCAAGGCATCCATGACTTCGTCATCTGCCTCGGGTACAAGGGCTATGTCATCAAGGAGTTCTTCGCCAACTACTTCCTGCACACCTCCGATGTTACCTTTGACATCGCCCACAACAGCATGACCGTCCACGAGTCCGAGGCCGAACCATGGCGCGTCACCCTGGTCGACACAGGCGACGATTCCGGCACCGGCGGCCGCCTCCGCCGCGTTGCCAAGTACGTTCAGGATGAGGAAGCCTTTTGCATGACCTATGGCGATGGCGTCGCCGATGTCGACATCGAGGCCTCCATCGCCTTCCACAAGTCCCACGGCAAACTGGTCACCCTCACCAGTGTCCAGCCCGTTGCCCGCTTCGGCGCCCTCGGCCTCAAGAACAACCAGGTTTATGCCTTCCAGGAGAAGCCCAAAGACGAAGGCGGATGGATCAACGGCGGCTTCTTTGTCCTCTCGCCCAAGGTCATCGCTGAGGTCAAGGACGACAGTTGGATGTTTGAGCGCCAACCTATCGAGGCCCTCGTAGCACGCGGTGAGGTGCAGGCTTTCCTCCACCACGGCTTCTGGCAGGCCATGGACACCCTCCGCGACAAGCAGCAACTCGAAGAACTCTGGGCCTCCGGCAAGGCCCCGTGGAAGACCTGGTAAACGCCCTGGCCCATTCGTAGCTGCCAGTGTCTAGTGCCTCTGATCAATCGGCCCCTGGCCGTTCGGCTCCATCCACCGCCATCGTACTCACCATGCCGCGCGTGGGCACGAGCTTCAGCCCCAACTGCTCCTGCACTGCTGTAAAAAAGTGGGGGCTATCCGAGCTATCCGGGGCCCGTGGCAGCTCACCGCCATACACTGTCTCGTCCTGGGCGAACTTCAGGTTGAAGTCATACCGGCCCGTCAGTCCTGTCCGGTTCACCACCGGGCGGTCCAGCGTTGCCCGCTGCAGCATCGCCACAAACTCTTCCACCGTCACATTCCGTGCCGGCACCTCCACACGGTCCGGGTAGACCACCCCGACAATCTCCGGAGGCTCGTCCGGCTTGGCTGCGGGCTTCAGCTTAGAACCGCCGCGCCCCACGGTCAGCAAGTAGAAATCAAACTCCTTCTCCAGGCTGTGATACCTGAGCTCAAACCGGTCCATCAGCAGCGCCCGCAGCATCTTCATCTGCTCCATCCTGGTCGGCGCCACGTCTCCAGGAGTCACAGCCTCAATCGTGAAGTGCTCACTGTCCATCCATTCCGGCCCACCGGAGATCTCACTCGGATTCAGGTCATAGGCCAGCGCGATCAACTCCTTCAGCGTGTAGTTGGTTGCCACCCACCGGTGCGTGCCGTCCATATGGAACACACGCCCCGCCTTGGCATCCGCCTCCACCGGCTTTACCGTGGCCACGTCAAACGCATTGAACGCCGGCCGTACTGCCGCCTGCTCCTGCGCCGGTGCCCTGCTTGCCGCAAGCACCAACACAGCCATCGCCATCCATCGCAACATCGTAGTCACCTCTCCAAAACATTTTAGGACGAGGCGAATGCATGAGGCGCACACTGTGCTCACCTTGATTCAAAGTACGAGGGCAGGTTCTATTTGGGCGGAAGGGTGCGGATGAGCGGGGCCGGTAGTCCCGCAGCGTTTATTGCAGCAGGCTCTCTTCGCTGGAACGAAGCCGGAGTATCCGGTCAATCGCATACGGCGCCCGGTGGCTGGGCGTGTGGAAGTGCCTCACCTGCAGTTCGCCCAGCAATCCAATTCCCAACATCTGGATCCCCGCCAGAATCAGCACGCCAGAGATCACAAAGATCGGACCATGCGCGTGCATCACCGGCTGGCCCGTGAGCACCTTCAGCAGGAAAAGCCACGTCGCCAACCCGCTGCCCGCGACCATGCCCAGCAGCCCAATCGTCCCGAAGAAGTGTAGCGGGCGGGTCATGTACCGAAGCAGAAAGCGGATTGTCATCAGGTCGAAGAACACTCGCATCGTACGGGACAAGCCGTAGTGGCTCTCCCCGTGCTGCCGCTGCGGATTCGTGATTGGTATCTCACAGATGCTTGCACCGTACCAGCTTGCCAACGCGGGGATGAACCGGTGCATCTCCCCATACAGCGGAATGTTGTGGATCACCTCGCGCCGATATGCTTTGAAGGTCGTCCCAAAATCGTGGATGTCCACGCCGGAGATCCGCGCCATGATCCAGTTGGCACAGCGTGACGGAATGCGACGGAGAACCAGGTTGTCGCCGCGATGCGAGCGCCAACCGCTCACCACGTCGTAGCCCTCTTCCAGACGGGCGATGAAATTCGGAATCTCTTCCGGATCGTGCTGCAGATCGCCGTCCATCGAGATCAGCATGTCTCCCTGGGCGTGATCGAACCCCGCTGCGAGCGCCGAGGTCTGGCCGAAGTTGCGCCGAAGTTTGATTACCAGCACCCGGCTGTCCACTGCCGCAATCTCTTCCAGCAGCCGATATGTCCGGTCGCGCGACCCATCGTCAACGAACACCATCTCGAAGGATTCGCCCACCTGCTCCATTACCAGTTTTACCCGGTCATAGAGCGTTGTAACGTTCTCCTCTTCGTTGTGGAAGGGCACGACGATGGAGTATTTCGGCACAGTCCCATGATACCCCCGCAAATCCCACGCCAGGCAAATTCCCAAGCAGGAATCCGGATGGCTGCCGAATCCAACGGACTCCAAGGGAATCAACTATGGTTCGCAAATCGATGTCGAATCAGTCATTTGATGTCGACGCACCTGGCCGCGCCTTGCACAATAATTGCAGCGAAATCCTATGCAAAAACAAATCTTTGCAGCTCTCGCAGTGGTGATAGGCCTGGCACTGGCGGGCGCTTATTACCTGCACCGGGCCAAAATTCGGGCCATGAACAATGGCACAGTCTATGTCCGCAACCAGAACGGCGGAACGGCGACGCTGACAACTCCGGCGCCTGATGCCTCATCCACGCCAGCCTCGGATGCCGGCTCTGAGCCGGCCACGGCATCGAGTCCGGCAGAGTCTCAAGCCAATCCGCCGGTTCTGGCGACCCCGATCGTGGACACACTCCCACGCAACCCTCCCAATGGCTTGGCCTACAAAGGTACAGGGAAATTCCTGCTCTATCGCCAGGGCGACATTACCTGGCGCCTCGACACCGACACGGGATTCGCTTGCGTCCTGCTGGCGACCAACGCCCAGTGGAGCCGGCTACGCGTCTACCAGCACGGCTGCGGCACCAGCTAGCACCCGCACCCTACAGCAGGTTCAGAAACTGCCCTGGCTTGACCCGTGCACCTGGAAAAACCGCTTCCAGATTCTTCGCTCCGAGCGTCTTGTATGCCGCTTCTCCCAGCACATTGCGGAAGTCGGTCGTGACCGACAGATCGCGGCCCTCGTTGAGTTGCTCGTTCTCCACGCCGGGCCAATTGCCATAGACCTTGCCACCGCGGACGGTGCCGCCGAGCACAAACATCACGTTGGCGTGCCCATGGTCCGTCCCGCCGGTCCCGTTCTGCCGCGCCGTCCGGCCAAACTCAGACATTGTCACCAGGGTCACATTCTCCGCATCCGCTCCCAGGTCCATCCAGAACGCCGAAATCGAGTTGGAGAACTCCGTGAGCCGGTTCGCCAATTGCCCGTTGGCCGCGCCCTGATTCTGGTGCGTATCCCATCCACCGATATCGGAGAATGCTGCTTCCACTCCAAGATTTGCTTTCATTAGCTGCGCTATCTGCTTCAAACTGTTGCCAAACGGAGTGTTCGGATAATTCACGCCCGCCGTCGGCGTGTACTTTGCCGGATCGGCCGCCTTCAGCATCTTGACGGCTTCAAACGTCTCCTGCCCCGTGCCCTGCAGCACTGCGTCCGTGCTCTCGTCATACATCGCCTGAAAGGCATTCGAGATGGGCGACGCCTGCGGCCCTTTACCGCCTACGGAGAAGTCCGCCAGGTTTGCCAGCGCAATCGCCGGCACCTTGCCTTGCAGGGTCCGCGGAACTTGAGTCCCCAGCGCCACCGCCCGGAAGGCCGACTGCTTGCCCTCCACAGGCTCCGCAGCCAGTGCGCGATTCAGCCAACCATCCTCGGTCGCCTTGACGCCCGGCGTGCCACTCTCCATATAGTCCTGTGCGTCAAAGTGCGAGCGCGACGGGTCCGGCGAGCCGGCGGCATGCACAATGGCCAGATGACCCTGGTCATACAGAGGCTTGAAAGCCGCCATCTGCGGATGGAGCCCAAAATATCCATCCAGGTCGATCACTTCATTCGGTTTGATCGCGATGGTTGGCCGCATGGCGTAGTAATTCTTCTCACGATAGGGCACCACCACGTTCAACCCGTCGACGGCACCGCGCTGGAACAGCACCACCAGTTTCTTCTTGTTCGCCGCCGCCGTCGTCATCTCCGCCAGCACGCTGCGGGAGAGGAAGGCCGGGATAGTGGATGTCCCAATCAGCGCCAGCGCGCCATTCTTCATAAACCCGCGGCGTGTGACCCCGCGCTTCTCCGCGTCCCGACCACAGATATCGCAACCCCAGTCGCTTTGGTCCGCCGTACCCCAGCCTCTGTTTGCCATGTCGTTGCTCCTGCCCTCGGGAATCGGTCGAGCACGTACCACCGCAATATCCGATTATCGGCCTGCGTAGCCTTCCTATACAAACTCCACGCTGGCAACAAAGTTGTCTTTACCTGCCGCGAGCCTCCGGCCGACCGAAATTATCGCTTCTGGAACTCCGGCGACCCCAGCAGCAATCCGGCCATCACCGCTGCCTGCCGGTCGTCGAGAGGAGCATTTCGCTGCCCAACTCCGATGGCCGCCAGCGCCGGATCGTAGACGCCACCCATCGCTCCTGGGCCACCGCCTTTGCCTCCGGCCTGGAACTCCCTGGCCGCCTGAATGGTCACCGATGAGTCGTCCGCGTGCTCCAGCACGGCTGTCCGGGTCTTCTCGCTGAGCGGCTGCCCCAGCAGGAGCAACTCCAGCTTCTTCTCCTTCGTTACGACCTCCGGCTCCGCCCCGCCAGCCATTGGGCCGTCGGCCGCGACGGTCTTGCCCAGCCCGCCGCGCTCACCCAGCAGTTTGTTCCAGTCTGTTCGGACGCCCGGCAGCCGGTCGCTACACAGCACCAGCGCAAAGTTCATCCGCGTGACCAGTTCGCCCGTGCTCACCCACGGTTCGCTCATCCAGGAGTAGCCATTCGGCGTCTGCATGCCGTACAGCGGCATCCCCATCCGATCCAGCGACTGAACCAGGGTTTGCGCGTTGTTGACGGTCGCTCCGCTGGCGCGGACTGCCGACACAACAAACTCAAGTGGCGTCTTCACCTTCGCCCGTTCGGTGGTTGGAGCCCAGAACTCTGGCGACTCGAACATCGTCCGCAGCACCGCCTTGATGTCGCCTCCGCTCCCGAGGAACGCCTGAGCCATCTGGTCCACAAGCGCCGGCGAAGGGTTATCGCTCACAAAGCGTATGGCGAGCTTGTTGCTGATGAAGTGCGCTGTAGCGGGGCTGTTTGCCAGCATGTGCAGCACTTGCAGCCCCTCGTTCATGCCATTTTCCTTGATCGTCTGGCCCAGCACCGTCTTCGATCCGGGCTCATGCCGCCGTTCGTCAAACTGGAATCCGCCCGCGCGAAACGGCTGATCGATGGTCCATCCGGTAAATACCTTGGCCACCTGGGTCACATCGGCCTGCGTATAGCCTCCGTTCACGCCCAGGGTGTGCAATTCCATCAGCTCGCGGCCATAGTTCTCGTTCAGCCCGCGGTCTTTCAGCGCCGCCTGTACCTGCGGGTTCTGGGCCACCGTAGGCCGTCCGCCGAAGGGTCCGCGGCCCTGCCCCGGTCGCGCCTGCCCGGCAAACCGTCCAGCATTCCTGGCCGCCATGGAGTTCGGCCCAATGCTCTGCCAGTTGTCCAGATACATCAGCATCGCCGGGCTCTCTGCCGTGTCCACCAGCAGGTCCTCGAACTTGCCCAGCGCATGCGGGCGGATCACGTCCCGTTCGTATGCAGGGATCAGGTAGGGCTCATTCTGATTCTTGCGCACGTACACGTTGAAATGGTTGAGCCAGAAGTCGGTCATCACGGCTTCCAACTGCCGGTCGCTGTAGATATCGCGAATCAGCCGCGACTGCATCTCCTCGGCGCCCACCATCCGGGTCGAGTTCTGCATCGCCGCAAAGATCTCGCGCTGCTGCGGGCTTAGCCCCTGCGCAAACTGCGCCAGCTCTGCCGCGCTCAGGCTCTGCCGGAAGGCGACAAAGTCCTTCGGCGCCATCGCGATTACTTTGCGCATCCGTTCATCCGCCGGCAGGTTGATGATCTTGACCGCCTCCAGGTCCTGGAACAATTGCTCCACATGCTCCGCGGGCGCCTGGTTCGGGTCGGAGATCTGATCCTTGGGCAGCATGGCCACTGACTGGCTGGCAGTTCCATTACCGCTGGCCGCCATCGCTTCAAAGTCAGGTGCGGGGGCCATATCGCCGCTTCCCGCTGGCGGAGTGCTCGCCGTATCCTGTGCGGCTTCCCGGCGTGGCCGCCTTACAATCGGCGCTGCGGTCGTGGTTGGCGCCATTGCATCGCCCGATATTGTGTCTGCCGCCGGCGGATTTCCGGCAGTGGCCGCGCCTTCTGCCTGGCGCGCCTTCTGCAGCTTGTAGAACTCCAACTGGTCGGCGTAAATTGCGTGTTCTACCGCGTCCGAGGGGATAATCGCATCCCTCTGCTCCATCTGCCGGATCATCTGCTGGCTGGGATAGCGCATCATCAACTGCGCCTGCGGCAACTGCATGGCCGGGAATTGCGCCAGCCGCGCATCGAGCGCCGAATCGTCAATTCTGGACGGGTTCAGTTGCATCTCGAACCATGTGCTGAGCCCCATGGCCTCCACCGCCGCTACATCTCCCGGTCTGGGTCCAAAGGTCAGGCGGTCCAGCGCGTGCAGCGCCCTGCTCTCACCTCTTACCTGGGGTGCTCCCGCCGTGGGCCCCCGCTTTGGCCCGGTGGACGCCAGCATCGGCTGATCCACCATCAGCACACATAACGCACACACCATCCCCGTTCGCATCCACGCATTCGCAGAACTCTTCCACCTGCCGTCCCGAAGGTTCCCCGGCAAAATCACTTGCCGCACCTGCACTCGCCCCATCGCTTGCATTGACCCAGCCTCCACGCGACAAAAGACGCGCGTCCTAAAGAATAGTCCGTTGAGCCGATAAACGGCCACAAAAAACAGCCCTTCGTCCCTTGGAAACCCTCAAAGGCGTTCCCAGTTGCGCACCCCCGCAACAATTCCCTCCGGGCCGCCGCAGACACACCTCTGCCGGGCCGCCCCAGGCGCAATACTCCCCCGCAACACACCCCGAAGAGCATCGAGCCTGGCGACCATGGCTGTCAACTCTCCGGGGGTATTCCAAATCTGCGTCAAGAGCCCTTACGGATTGCTCTTCAGCCGCTTATAGCTCGAGTTCGGAACCGCATAAAAATGTCCATGATAATGACGAATGTCGTCCAACTCGAGCGCCTCTCCGTCGTCGACAGCGCGGTCGTCCGCGCCGTCTTCCTCCTTGCGCGCGATCAGTTCGACACGCTGTGTGTCCCGCACCTCCCGGTCCGGCGTATTGACGTCGTCGCGGAAGAACAACTGGTGGTCGGGGTTGACGCCGGCCAAGGCCTTGATCTCGGTCCCCGTCAAAGATGGCTTGTCCGTCTCAAAACGGGTTCCACCTACAAAAAAGTGATACAGCTGCACCATCGTTTCCATTGGAAACACCTCAATGGCCGACCACCTTACGCCCTGGAAAAACTCACTGTCGGTGAGGAGCGTCACACAACGTTCCAGGCCGCCGCCTGGGCCTACCAGGCAGATCCGGCGTCCTGAGTCTGAAGTTGTCATTGAGCCTGAATTTGAGCGCGTGCGGCCGCAGAAATGCGGGGATTCTTCGCTATTCTCAGGTGATTCGACCAAAGCAGGCGGATCGAGGCTGCGCAAGCACCGGCCGGTTCTCCGTCGTCCAGAAGCCTGACCAAGATAAGCGTGCGTCACCGACGGAGGCTGTGACGTAAGTCACGCGCGATTCATAGGATTATCTTTATGGGATACTTAGGTACCGAAGGGTGAGAGTTGGCCAGCTATACTCGAAACGATGCGTCGGACAACCGTGCGGCTTCGTAGCGAAGGCCAAGGGACATCCGGAAGCGTGAAAGTGAGCCCATGAGTCTTTCTACCGCTCTTGAAACTGGCAGTGAACTCGACAACTTCCGTATCGACGGACCTGTTGCGGAGAGCGGGATGGCGTCGATCTTTCGTGCCACCGACCTGCGCGACGGGAAACAGGTTGCACTGAAGGTTCCCCACTTTGCCATGGAGGCGGACCCGGCGCTCTTTGATCGGTTTCTGCGGGAAGAGGCGATCGGAATCGCGCTGGACCACCCGAATGTGATGCGGATCTACCCGGAGGAAAACCGGTCGCGCGTCTACATGGTGATGGAGTGGGTGGACGGGCGACTGCTGCGGCAGATCATGTCGAAAGAGGGCAAGATGCCGCCAGAGCGAGCGATCGGGATCACGATTGGTATCCTGAATGCGCTGGACTACATCCACAAGAATGGCGTGGTCCATCGTGACCTGAAGCCCGAAAATATCATGATTAACGACCGGGGCGATATCAAGCTGATCGATTTTGGCATTGCGTCGCAGGCCGGGGCCAAGCGATTGACCTATGCGGGATTTTCGCAGGCGCTGGGGAGTCCGGACTATATCTCGCCGGAGCAGGTAAAAGGCAAGCGCGGGGATGCGCGCTCCGATCTGTATGCGGTGGGCGTGATGCTCTACGAGATGCTGACGGCGAAGACGCCGTTCACCGGGCCGTCCCCGTTGGCGGTGATGAACGACCGGCTGATCAATCATCCACTGCCTCCGCGCGAGGCTGAGCCGACTATCAGTCCTCAGTTGCAGGAGGTGCTGTACCGGGCGCTGGAGCGCGAACCGAAGAACCGGTACCCCTCGGCGCACTCGTTTATCGGCGATCTGGAACACCTGGATCAGGTGGGCGTGGCAGAGCGGACGGAGTTGTCGAACTGGAAGAAGCGCAAATCGGCCAGGGGCAGGCAGTTTCTGTACTATGCAGGGCTGGCTCTCATACCATTTGCACTGTTTCTGGTGATGATGCTGCTGGCGCACCGCCGATAAGAAAATGCACGTCTTCCGGCGGCCCTGTTGTAAATCTTTATGGATTCTTTATGTGGTCGCCGATAGGTTGTAGAAGTACCCTCATTTCAAAAAATTAGCAGCAGCAAGGAGAAACTCGTCCCTATGACAAAGTACAAACTTGAATACATCTGGCTTGACGGCAAGAAGCCTGTACCCGGCTTGCGCGGCAAGAGTCTGCTCAAGTCTTTTGAGAAGCCGCCGACCCTTGCCGACGTGCCGAACTGGGGATTTGACGGCAGTTCCACGATGCAGGCGGAGGGCAAAAGTTCGGACTGCGTGCTGAAGCCGGTCGCGCTGTATCCCGATGCCAGCCGGAAGGATGCGTATATCGTTCTGAGCGAAGTGATGCACGCGGATGGCACGCCGCATTCCACCAACTATCGCGCAACCATCGAGAACGACCCTGACTTGTGGGTCGGTCTGGAGCAGGAGTATTTCCTCTTTCAGGATGGGCGGCCTCTCGGTTTCCCGAAAGATGGGCACCCCAACATTCCCCAGGGTCCTTATTACTGCGGTGTCGGCTATAAGTACATGGGCGATATTGCCCGCGAGATCGTCGAAGAGCATTGGGAACTCTGCCTTGCCGCCGGCATCAACCACGAAGGCATCAACGCCGAGGTGGCCAAGGGGCAATGGGAGTTCCAGATCTTCGCCAAAGGTTCTGCGAAGGCGGCCGACGACGTCTGGACTTCGCGCTACCTGCTGATGCGTCTCTGCGAGAAGTACAAGGTGGATGTTGAATTGCATTGCAAGCCGATCAAGGGCGACTGGAATGGATCGGGCATGCACTGCAACTTCTCAACCAAGTACCTGCGCGAAGTTGGCGGCAAGGAATACTTTGAGGCCCTGATGAAGGCCTTCTCCGAGAACGTCACCGAACACATTGCCGCCTATGGCCCGGATAATCATCTCCGCCTGACCGGTCTGCACGAGACGCAGGCGATCGACAAGTTCAGCTATGGACTGTCGGATCGCGGCGCCTCGATCCGCATGCCCGTAAACTTCATCAAGAATGGTTACAAGGGCTACCTCGAAGATCGCCGTCCGAACTCCGAAGCGGATCCGTACCAGATCATCTCGCGAGTCCTGCACACAATCAACAGCGTACCGAAGAAGTAACTCCTGCAAGTACAAGTCGAGGAGGACGGCAGGGCTTCGGCTCTGCCGTTTTCTTTTTGTATTGCAACGCCCATCTGCACCATCGCGATGAACGCGACTCGACTGTGCTGCCGGCTTGCGGAATCTTCATGTAATCCTCATGCGCGCGCCAATACGGTGGATGTGTACCCCCCGACAAACAGCCTTGCGACCCCGGAGATGGAGGACATCGATGTCGACTGAGTACCGCAGCTTTCTGGCGCTGACCTACGAGGAACTTGAGGAGTTGAATCTGAAGGCAAAGTCAGATCGCCTGAACCGGGTGCCCATCGATACTGTCCGTGAGCAGCGCATCAAGTACCTGTCGGACGAGAAGCACATCAAGGCTGTCACGGTGATGTTCTCCGACCTGGAGGGCCGCATCCACCTGCTGGACTACGACAAGAAGTTCCTGATCAAGAGCTACGACAACCTGACGTTTGACGGATCGTCGATCCGGGGATTCACATCGCAAAAGGAAAGCGATCTGCGCCTGGGGATCGACTGGAGCGCGTTCTACTGGGTTCCAGCGGATGTCTTCGGAACAGGAAAAGTCCTGGTCTTCGGAACTGTGATCGATAAAGGCGGAGAGGCCTATTCCGGCGACCTGCGCGGAGTGCTAAAGAGCTATGCCGACCAGCTCTTCAAGGAAAAAGGCTGGACGCTGAATGCCGCCAACGAGATTGAAGGCTTTCTCTTCAAGGGCCGCGATGCAGAGAAGCAGTACCACGAGAAGGGCAAGTTCGAGTATGTGAATACCGGCGGCTACTACCACTCGTTGCCGCTGGACCCGCTGCGGCAGTTCATCGACACAGCAGCGGAGGTGCAGCGCGCGATGGGGTTTGGCAACGAGAAGGATCATCCTGAGGTTGCACCCAGCCAGTTTGAAATCAACTATGGATACGGGGAGGTGGTGGCGGCTGCCGACCAGATCCAGTTGTATAAGCTGCTGTGCCGGCAGGTTGCAGCCAATATGGATTGCACCGCGAGCTTTCTGCCGAAGCCGGTGGTGGGTGTGAACGGCAGCGGCATGCACACCAACATGTCCATCTCCGAAGGAACGACCAACCTCTTCTGGGATGAGAAGGGCCAGGAGAAGCTCTCCGCCTTTGGGTGGGAGTATATCGACCGCATCCTGACGCATGGGCTGGATCTATGCCTGCTTCTGAACCCGAGTGTGAATGCATATCGAAGGCTGGACCCGCACTTCGAGGCGCCCAACCAGTTGAAGGCGTCTGCGACGGACCGCGGCTCCATGGTGCGCGTGCCGATCGGCAACTCGAAATCAATGCGGGTCGAGGTGCGCTCCGTCGCTCCCGATGCGAATCCGTATCTGGTGATGTATTCCCTATTCAGAACGGGGATCGAAGGCAGGACAGCAACGCTTGCAAATCTGCGCCAGGCGGAGCGCTACCTGCCGGATAACATCTACGACGCCATTGACGACTTCAATGCTGCGGAGTGGACAACGATCATTCTTGGAGACGATGTGAAGGGGCGGTTTGCGGATCTGAAGCGAGCTGCGGCGGACCGATGCGCACGCCAGTTGGGCAGCTTTGTGAAGGGGCCCGAGGTCCAGTACCACCACGAGGTGTACAACCAGGCACTCTGGGCATTGTTCTAGCGGAAGACACGCCTGCGGAATGGGGAATCACACGACTCTGATGCGGGCGATCAATGCCTTCGCAAATCCGGCGCGCTGGCGACCGAAAGATAGCCTGCGCGCAGCGGCCGTCTATGAGATGCTAAATAGCATGCATCCGTTGTATCGCGTGAGGTTTTCATCGATTTCCGCTTGGCAATCTGCGCCGACGACCAAATATCATCAGGGTCTTGGTGTATGTGCCCAGGCACTCTGCCGGGGATGAAGTTGCGCATGCACAATCCACCGCCTTCGCACTCCAGTCGCCTGGCTATGTTGCTGTTGGTGTTGGGGTTCTGGACTCAAGTCTCTTCGTGCCAGGTCGACCTGCCTGCAACACCGCAGGCACAATCGACACAAGTGGGCTCACCGGGAAGCGCGGCCCAGGCCGCGCTGTCTCCAGGGACGGTCGGCCTCACCTGGGAACAGGTGAAGGCCAAGTTTGAAGCGGCGAACCCCGTCCTCCGGGAAGATCAACTTCAGAATGTGGACGAGATGAAGGCTGAAGAGGTGACGGCGTATCTAAGGCCGAATCCGCAGCTAGGCTTGTCCAGCGATGGAACCCAGATTGCTCCGCACACGATTGCCGGGATGGGGACGCACTGGCAGCCGCTGGCAGGCACACAACTGGTTCCCAGCATCAGCTATCTTCAGGAGCGCCAGCACAAACGGGAACTGCGGCTGGAGAGCGCCAAGGAAGGCACGCAGATTGGCGTGTTCGGACATGCGGATCTGGATCGGGCCATGCTGTTCACGCTGCGTTCGGCGTTTGTACAGACGCTTCAGGCCAAGGCGGTGCTCGGTCTGGCGCGTGCCGATCTGGAGTACTACGACAAGATCATCGACGTCAGCAAGGCCCGGTTTGCGGCGGGAGACCTGGCGCAGGTCGACCTGGACCGAATCGAGTTGTTGCGGGTGCAGTATGAGACGGAGATCGAGACCGCCATCGTCAACCTGCGCACGCAGAAGATCCAACTTCTGCAAATGCTGAACGACCGCACGCCGATCGATATGTTCGACGTGACCGGCATCTTCGACTGGAACGATGCGCTGCAACCGCTGGACGATCTGCACCAGATAGCGCTCACCGCACGACCCGACCTGCAGCAGGCGATGGAGACACTGCAACAATCGAAGACAAACCACAAGCTTGCCATCTCGAATGGGTCCACCGATCCGACGTGGGGAGTTTGGTACTCGTACAACCCGTCGTTCAACAACCCGTACGACAAGTATGTGCTGGGCGCAAGCGTGAACATTCCCTGGCGCATCTTCGACCGCAACCAGGGCGAGAAGCAACGCACGCTCATCGACATCGACCGCAGCCAGCAGTTGACCGACGCAACTACAGCCCAGGTTTTCAGCGATGTGGACTCTTCCTATGAGCAATTGCGCAGCAGCATCTCTCTGCTGAAGCCCTACAAGGCGCAGTATCGCGACCAGGCCACGCGGGTGCGCGATACCGTGACCTATGCCTATCAACATGGAGGAGCCTCCTTGATGGACTTTCTGAACGCCCAGAGCGACTACAGGGTGGTGCAGTTGGCCTATCTACAGTTGATTGGCTCCTACCTGGTTTCCGCAGGCCAACTGAATCTTGCGGTTGGACGTGAGGTTATTCCATGAACGGTTGCACCCTACCCAAGCGCTACCCTTCCCTGGCTCTGCTGCTGGTGGCGGCGCTCTCCGTTACGGCCTGCAAGAAGCAGGCAGGCGCGGACGATGGCGCACCGCCGCCGGCAAGCGTGGTCACCACCGGCGACATGTCTCTCGTCTCTGTGGACAAGCCCGGCCAGTTTCCGCTGGTCGCAGCCGAGGCGTACGACGCGGCAGTGCAGCTCGACGCGACCGGAACGGTGACGCCGGATGTTGCTCGGGAGGTCCCGGTCATCTCGCTGGCCAGCGGCCGCGTGGTCGACATCAAGGCGCGTCTCGACGACAACGTAAAGAAAGGCCAACTGCTGCTAAAGATTCAGAGCCCGGACAGCACCAATGCCTTCGACACATATCTGAAGGCTGTGAATGACGAGCGCATGAACAACAAGGCGTACGTTCGCGCCAAGGACCTTTTTGCGCACGGCGCCATCTCGTCGGCGATGCTGGAGCAAGCGGAAGATGCCGAGACCGATTCCATGGCTGACCTGAAGGCCGCGGAAGAGACGCTCGATACGCTGGGAGTGGACAAAGCGCATCCCTCGCCGGTGGTACCGGTCTATTCGCCAATCTCGGGCGTCATTGTGCAGCAGAACGTTACCAATGCCGCTGCGGCTGGCGTGACGTATTCGGGGTCCGCGACGGCGTTTACGGTAGCCGATCTCTCGAGCGTTTGGGTGCTATGCGATGTGTACGAGAACGACATCCCGAAGATTGCCATGGGACAGACGGCCAGAATTAAACTGGCTGCATACCCGGACCGCGTACTCACCGGTCGCGTCTCGGATATCGGGCCCATTCTGGACCCTTCGTTGCGTACGGCCAAGATACGGATCCAGGTTCCCAATCCCGGGATGATCCTGAAGGTGGGAATGTTCGTCACTGCGACCTTCGAGAGCTTACAAAAGCAACACTATGTGCTGGTCCCCGCGCCCTCGGTGCTGCATCTGCACGACCGCGACTGGGTCTTTGTGCCGGCCGGCAGCAACAAGTTCCGCAGGATCGAGGTAAAGGCGGGCGAGATGGTGGGCGACAAGCAGGTGATCCTAGCCGGAATCCAGAGTGGGCAACAGGTCGTCTCGAACGTGCTGCAGCTTGAAGCCACGCTGGAGGCTCAATGATTAAGGCTTTAGTCGACTTTGCGCTCAAGAACCGGATGTTGGTTCTTGGCCTGGCGACTGTCCTCTTGATTTGGGGGGCCATCTCTTTTAAGAATCTTCCCATTGACGCGTATCCGGATGTCGCCAACAACTACGTCAATATCATCACCCAGTGGCCCGGCCATTCTGCGGAAGACATCGAGAAGCAGGTGACTGTCCCGATCGAAATCCAGATGGCCGGGATACCGCACCTGTCCAATGTGCGGTCCTTTACGCTGGCAGGAATCTCCAGCATCATGCTGAACTTCGATGACGATTCGATCGACAAGGACAATCGAGATATCGCCTTCGAGCGGCTGGGCAATGCCACACTGCCGGCGGGACTGCAGCCCCAGATGCAGACCGATTGGAGCCCTGCCGGGCAGATCTTCTGGTACACGCTGGAGAGCAAGAACCCCGAATACGACGTGATGGAATCGAAGTCGCTCGCCGATTGGACGCTGTCCAAGCAATTCAAGAACGTGCCTCACGTAGTCGATGTGGCGACCTTTGGCGGACTCACCAAGGAGTACCAGATTCGCCTGGACCCGAACAAGCTGGTGAGCTATGCCTTGAGCATCGCGCAGGTTGAGCAACAGTTGTCCGCGAACAATACCAACGCCGGCGGCAGCTTTATCCAGAGCGGGCCGCAGCAGATCAATGTTCAGGCGCAGGGGCTCTTCAAGACCGTCCAGGATATCGAAGACACCGTCGTGAAGTCATCGAACGGAGCGGCGATCCGTATTCGGGATATAGCCGTCGTGGAACAAGGGCCGAAGATCCGCCTCGGCCAGGTCAGTAAGGCATACAGAGATCCGAAGACCGGCAACATCATCGACAACCCAGATGTTGTGGAAGGCCAGGTGCTGCTGCAGAAGGGCGACGACGCTGACCCGGCGTTGAAGGGGATTGAAGCCAAGGTCGTCGAGTTGAATGGAACCGATGCCAAGCCGGCACAGCCGGGCGGTCGCTTCCGCAGAGCTGCGCCTGCCGTGCCGGCCGTGCCGGGATTGCTGCCGCCAGGCGTCAAGGTAGTTCCCTTTCTTGACCGTTCCGACCTGGTCCATTTCACCACCCATACGGTGCTGCACAATTTGACTGAGGGCATCCTTCTGGTAGTGATCGTCCTCTTTATCTTCCTCGGCAATGTGCGCGGCGCATTGATTGTTGCCTTCACCATTCCCTTCTCTCTGCTGTTCGCGGCAACCTGTCTGAGTCTGAACCATATTCCTGCCAACCTGCTTTCGCTCGGAGCATTGGACTTTGGAATGATCGTCAATGGTTCCGTCGTGATGATTGAAAACATCATTCGCCATCTTGGGCAAAAGAACACGGAGCAGACGACGACCGAGAAGCTTACCGCGGCCGCGCATGAGGTGCAGCAGCCGGTATTCTATGCCACAACGATCATCATCATTTCGTATCTTCCGATCTTCATGCTTCAGGCTGTCGAGGGAAAACTCTTCAAGCCGATGGCGTGGACCGTCAGTTTTGCGCTCTTCGGATCGTTGCTCTTTGCGATCGTGATTGCACCCGTTATGGCGGTTCTGCTCTTCGGGAATGGGGTCAAGGAGTGGGAGAACCCGGCGATGGAGTGGCTCAAGAAGGTATACCGCGGCCAGGTCCGATGGGCGATTGACCACCACTGGATCACATTGGGAGTAGGCCTGGCATGTTTTGCGCTCACGCTGTTTCTCGGATTCAGCGGAGTTATCGGCTCGGAACTGATGCCCCATCTGGACGAAGGCGCCATCTGGGCGCGTGGGACGCTGGCACCCTCCACCGGGCCCGACGAGAGCAGGCGCATTGCCCAGCATGCCCGTCTGGTCCTGGCCTCCTTTCCTGAGGTGAACGAGGTCGTCGATCAGATCGGGCGTCCCGACGACGGCACCGACTCGACCGGATTCTTCGACACCGAATACTTCATCGACCTGAAGCAAAAGGAGGAATGGCGTCCGGTCTTTCATCAGGATAAGGAAGCTTTGATCTCCGCCATGGATAAGGAGTTGGAGAAGACGCCAGGCGTCATCTGGGGCTTTTCGCAACCCATCGAAGACAACATGGAAGAGGCGATCTCCGGAGTCAAGGGCGAGTTGTCGGTCAAGATTTATGGCGATGACCTGCGCACACTGGAATCCAAGGGCAATGAAATCGTTTCGGTGATGAGTAAAGTTCCGGGCGTTGCCGACCTCGGTTTGTTTCGCATCATCGGCCAACCGAACATGAACCTGATTGTGGACCGCTCAGCCTGCGCTCGTTGGGGCATCAACGTCGCAGATGTGCAGGATGCTATTCAGACCGCGGTCGGCGGCAGCACCGTCAGCGAACTGCTGCAGGGTGAGGCACAGTACGACGTGGTGCTGCGCTACCAGGATCAATATCGGGACACGAAAGAAGCGATTCAGAATATACGACTGCTGTCCCCCTCCGGCGAGCGCGTATCCCTGGCGCAACTTACCAGGACAGAGACTACCGATGGGGCGGAAGAGATTTACCGCGAGGGCGAATCCCGCTATATCGCCATCAAGTACAGTGTTCGCGGACGCGATCTGGGCTCTACCGTCAACGAGGCCGTTGAGACGGTCCGGGACAAAGTCCAGCTTCCGCCCGGGTACCACGTTGAATGGGCGGGCGAGTACAAAAGCAAGCAGCAGGCCGACGCACGCCTGATGATTGTGACACCGGTGACGATCGTTTTGATCTTCATGATCCTCTACGTCATGTTCAAGTCCTTCAAATGGGCGGCGCTCATTCTGATCAATGAGTTGCTTGCCCCGCTGGGAGGACTGCTGGCGCTGCTGGTGACGCACACCAACTTCAGTGTCTCCGCAGCCATTGGAATGCTCGCCCTCTTTGGAGTGTCGGTGCAGACAGGCGTCATCATGCTGGAGTACATCAACCAGTTGCGTGTGAATGGATACACCATCAAGGACGCTGCGGTGGAAGGCGCTGTGCTCCGGCTGCGGCCCATCATCATCACCAGCATGGTTGCGACCCTAGGGCTTATCCCGGCGGCCTTATCGCATGCCATCGGGTCCGACTCGCAGCGGCCGTTTGCCATCGTCATCGTCGGCGGCCTCATCGTCGCCCTGGCGATGAGCGTCTTTATCCTTCCCGCGCTTTATGTCTGGATTGCACGAGAGGGAGATGTGCTTCCCCCTCCCGAAGCTGAATCTACGTCGGAGTAACCGCGAGAAATACAGGTTAGTTGGCAGCCTCGTGGGCGACTGGAACCTCCGCAACAGGTGGCGCTTCCACGAACCGGTATCCGACGTAGGCGTCGGTCAGCAGGTATTTGGGATCGGACGGGTCGCTCTCGATCTTCTTGCGCAACTGGCGCACGAATGTTCGGAGGTAATCGACCTCCTGGCGGTAGTCCGGGCCCCAAACCGACGTGAGCAGTTTGCCATAAGTGACCGCCCTCCCGGCATGAGTCATCAAGTAGTAGAGGATGTCGTATTCCTTGCGGGTCAGATGGATTGGCTGGCCAGATTTGTTGACCACGCGGCGCATTGGGTGCACCTCGATCTCGCCGATAGCAAGCGGCGCATCCTCGTTCCTCTGCGGCGCCTGAGCGCGGCGGACAGCCGAACGCATCCGGGCAATGCACTCGCGAATACTGAATGGCTTGGTGATGTAGTCGTCTGCGCCGCACTCCAGTGCTTCTATCTTTTCTTCCTCTCCGTCAACCACAGTAAGCATGAGGATGGGGAGCCTGGGAGCCATGGCGCGAAGGCGCGTCAGGGTCTTCATCCCGCCCATCCCCGGCATATTCATATCCAGCAGGACCACATCGAAGGTCTGCGACTGCATCAGTTGAATTGCCTCTTCGCCGCGAGACGCCTCCGTGGTCGCAAACCCCATCTCGTTGAGCGGTGTGCGCAGCGCTCGCCGGATCGAGGGTTCGTCATCGACCAGCAGAACGCGGATAACAGGATTTGAGGGCATTGAGTTCATGAACGATTGCTTCCTTGTGGCACCGGGGCGAGAGGGGCAGTGGGGAGCGAGGCGTAGAAGGTAGTCCCCTTCGTGGCATCGCTGGTGACCCAGACATGACCGCCCTGTGCCTGCGCGGTTCGTCTGGCTACGGAGAGGCCTATGCCGGTGCCGGGCACCTTGTTGTTGGGACTGGAGGATCGATAGTAGCGATCGAATACCCGCTCAAAATCCGACGGTGGGATGACAGGTCCAACACTGTGAACGGAAAACATGACCTCGGCTGCGTGCTCCGCTGCTCCGATGGTAACAGTGGTGCCCGCGATGCTGTATTTCGCTGCATTGTCGACATATTGGGTCAGCAGCGCAACCAGCAGGCTGCGATCGCAGCGGATGGTCAGGTCGTCACGGGAGATGGCAACCTTCACGGCAAAACTGGACAAGGGGTCTCGCAGACTCGCTACGACGTCCTCGATGAGCGGAGCCACGGCAACCTTCTCCGCGTGGGGAATCATGTCCGACGCCTGCAGCCTTGCTGTCTTGAGCAGCCGGGTGGTAAGCCGGTTGAGCAACGATGTCTGCTCGTCGATCAGTGCGACCAGACCAGCCTGACTGGGAGACAGATTGCCCAATGCACTCAGGCCTTCGCTGGCGGCTCCGATAGCTGTCAGTGGTGTCTTGTAGGCGTGGGCCAGGCTGTCAAGCACGGTGGTACGCAACTGCTCGGTTTGGCGGGCACTCTCTGTCCGGCTCTCATTGGCAAAAGCATGATACCGGTCGAAGGTGATGGCAACGATTGACGCCAGTGTACTCGCCGTCCGGTCGCGCATCTCTCCGCGCAAGATCATTGCACCAATGGGCAGATTGCCCATGCGGAGAACCCTGCGGCTCAGGCCAGTCTCGCGGTCATCCCCGATGGTCTCGAAGATGCAGATGTTTTGCAGCACATCTTCGATGTCATCGGACCAATCTCCAACCCGGTAGACCTCCTGGAGGTCGACGTCCAAGATGGCCACGGACTCCAACTGAAAGATCGACTGAACCATCGCAGCCAGCCGCTGGCCAGGCTTGCGATGCGGGTCGAGTTTGGTGGTTTCTCGGATCAGGTCGCAAAGTTGATCGGCCTCGTTCGTCTCTTGCGTGGCCTGGACAGGCGAGGGGTCTGGGATGGCGATTGGGGTATCGAGAGGCTTCTCAACCAAGCGTCGCCTGCTCAACAAAATGACGATTGCGATCGTCTGGAGTGTCAGCGCCCCGGCAACCAGCAGAACCCCCATCCAATGCGTCTGCATCCTCAGAATCCAGTCCCAAGACACGAAGGCCATCCGCCCCATGTTCCCTGGCGACCAGCGCGACCGTACCGCGACGCCTGTTCTGCAGCGGGCAAAGGGGGTCGCCGAAACCTGCTTCCGCAATGCGATCGCTCTTGGAACTTGTCTGCCAGCCGAGGCTTCCTCATTTTCATGCTTTGATCCGCGTATCGCACTCCGCTCCGGAGAGTGGCCTGGGCGGGAGGCAAGAATTCTCTCCCTGTTGAGAGAAGAACGAGAGAGAAAACCAGACGACAAGAGCCCCCTCGCACCGATCCTTTTTTCAGCAACGGATTGCGGAAACTCTATAGCAGAAATCCGATGAACTTTGAAGGTGTCTAGACGAAATTCTATCACTCCTGCTCAGAGAATTTGTCAGCCTGTAAGAAAAAGCAGTTCCTTATCGTCTCTTTATGAATTCCTTATAAGTTCCTTGCGTTCATAGTAACTATCCGGAAGACAACCATTCCCCGGCGCCTTGACGGGGCACCGAAGAACAAGGGAGAACCAGGGCACAGATGTCCTGGTGTCATTCCGGTGACAAGTTATTGGACGTCACTTTTACGGAGGAATTGACCGAATGAACTTAAAACCGCAGAGCGTGTTGCAAGGTGTGGCCGGAGCTTTTATGTTCCTAGCCATTGTCGCGGGAGCACAGACTCCAAGTGCCCCAGCCCCAACCACTACCCCAGACACCACCGCTCCCGCCGCGCCGGCTGCTGCACCCGCGGCTGCACCTGCGGCTCCTACCTGGAGCGTCGGAACAGTTGACTTCAGCGGCTACGTCGACGGGTACTTCAGCTACAACAACAATCGGCCGGGGAACAACTCGACCTTCGGGCAGGTGAACCAGCTCTACAACTTTGACGACCAGACCGATCAGTTCAGCCTGGAAGCGGCTAAATTGACACTGAACCACGACCCCGATCCGATCGGAGCTCACGTCGATCTTATCTTCGGACGCACCAACACGTTCCTCCACACCCAGAACGGCTCCTTCCCTCAATACAACGACTACCTGACCGCGAACTACATCGAGCAGGCGTACATCAGCGTCAAGCCGCCCAAAGCGAAAGGCTTTGAGATGGATCTTGGCCAGTTTGTGACGTCCGCCGGCCAGGAAGTCATCGAGACGATGAGCAACTGGAGCTACTCGCACGGCATTCTGTTCGGCTATGCGATTCCGTACTATCACTTTGGACTGCGGACCTCGATGCCGGTGACCAAAGTCTGGACGGCGGGCTTCCAGTTGGTCAACGGCTGGAACAACGACACTAACAACAACGGAGGCGTGACGGTCGGCCTTACCAGCTCACTCGTCAAACCGAAGTTCACGTGGAACACGAACTACTACACCGGCCCCTCGAACTACGACACCCAGAAGGGCTACAAGCAGTTGATCGACACCACTCTATTGCTGACCCCGACCGCCAAGTTCAACGCCTATGTCAACTACGACTGGGGCCAGAACCGCACCGCGGCTGGCTACTACGGAACGGGTACCAAGGAAGACGATCCACACTGGCAGGGTGTTGCGTTCTCGGCACGGCAGCAGGTTACCGGCAACGCAGCGCTGGTTGGCCGCTTCGAGTACTTCGTAGACAACCAGGGCTACGCAACCGGGATCAAGCAGAAGCTGGACGAGTTCACCGCCACATATGAGTACAAGTGGCCGGTTGGACTGCTGATGCGGGCTGAATACCGGTGCGACTGGTCGGATCATAAGTACTTCGACCGCGGCGATGTGGGCGTAACCAACTCGCAAAACACTGCCACCATCGGTCTTATTGCGTTCTTCGGACCGAAGCGCTAATCGTCGCGTCCGCGTCACAGGGATTCAGTGGCGCGGACGCGAACAACTTGGGTATTCCCGAGGAAAAACTTTAGACAATCCTCATGGGTGCCAGCAGAGAATCAACCCAGACCCCTAACTGATTTCGACCAACTTTCACCACCAGGAGACAGCTCATGGCAGAAGAGACAACCGCCCCGCAAATGCAGGCCACACTCGGCTTGACAGGCTTGACCAGTAATGCAATGGCTCTCATCGCGCCAGGGGCTTTCCTTTGGCTCACCTTCTTCATTCAGGCGACCACAGGGGCTACATCCCCATCGATGTGGATCGGTATCTTCGCAGCTCTGATGCTCTGTCTGGCAACGGCCGTTTCGTACGCAGAGATTTCGAAGCTGTACCCCGGCACCGGATCGAGCTACTACTACGCGGAGCAGGCCCTGCTCTCCAAGGACACGGCCTTTAAATACGCCCGCATCTCCAAGTTCATCGTCGGCTGGGGCTCCCATCTGTACTATTGGGTCTACCCGGGCGTGATGGTCGGTGTTACCGGCATCTTCGTTGGATACGTGGTTGGATTTCTCTATCCTAACTTCATGAGCGGGTCCAATCCGGGTCCGGTCTTCATGTCCCTGGTGGCGGTTGTATTCACCTTCGCCGTGGCAGCGATTGCCCAGCGTGGCGCCAATGCCTCTACGGCAGTCAACCTGGCGATCAACATCATTCAAATTTCGGCGCTGGTTCTGTTCAGCATCCTCGCCATCGGATATCGCGTCAACCATCCCCAGGGCGCCAAGGCGCTGAACTACGACTCCACCACACTGGCTACGTATACCTGCAACTTCGCCACCAAGGCTGACGGCACGATCATCCGCGATGCCAGCCAGAACCCAACCTGTGCGAAGGACGCCGCCGGCAAGGACGTTCCCTTCACCATCGACTACAGCCCCTACGATTCGACCGGCAAGCTGTTCCAGGCCCACCCGAATGGAAAGTCTGTCGTTTCAATTCACAGCTTCAACTGGATGATGATCCAGGCCACGGTCGCCATTCTGATTCTGGTCGGCTTTGAATCGGTAACGGCCATGGGCGGCGAAGCACGCAACGCCAAGCGCGACATTCCCCGAGCTGTTATTGCGTCGCTTCTTATCCAGGGACTGGTGTGCTATCTCATAGAATACTTTGCCGCCAATTACTTCCTGAACTCCGGGTATACGATGCAGAGCGCGGCCGGGTCAGCGGCGCCCATCGGCGACATGATGATCATTGTCGGCGATGCGTTGCTCGGACAAGGCCATGGCAAGTACTTCATGCTGGGTGAAGCCATCACCGTGTTCCTGGCGCTGATCGGCACCACACTGGCCTGCATGAACACCGGCGCACGTGTGACCTACGCGATGGGCAAGGACGATGAAGCTCCCGAGCATTTCGGCATGCTGCACGCGAAGACCCTCACCCCCCACCGTGCAGTTCGCACCTTGTCCTTCATCACGGCAATCATCGGCGTTCTCGCCATCTCGCTCGCCTTCGGGGATGGATCGGCGCCGACGGATGCAACCATCGCTGCCCTGCCCCACGGAATCTTCTCCAGCGTGGGCTACCTGCCTCACGATACGCTGGCGAAGCTGCCCAACACGTTGCTGATGATTACGTTGACCTCCAACTTCGGCACCTTCATCCTGTATGCGCTTAGCTGCATGCTGTGCATAGTGGCGTACAACAAGCGTCCCGATCACAGCTTTATCAAACACACGCTCATTCCGGCGTTTGGTTTGCTTGCAAATATCGGATGCATGATGTTCTACCTGATTGGTCCATTCCTCGGAATCGGCACCAAGATGGAGCCGTTGGGTGCGCTGGTCATCGCCGCACTCTGGGGTGCGTATGGCGCGTTCTACTTCGTCAAGTCGTCCAAGGCGAAGGGCAAGGGCGTGCTGTTGACGAGTAAAGCATAACCACAACCGGCAAGCAGAACGCATCCCTGGTGGATGTAGGCCGATTCCCTGGATTCCCGCCCCTCCGAGAAAGTTCGGAGGGGCGGTTCTCCTTCGCCTGCTTTACCAGCGGCAACCCTCCCGCAACGAGAACCGGTCAGGGCGGTGATCCCCAATGTTGGATGTGGTGTTTGGACAGGCAAGCGATGCCGGAAGGGTACGTCCCCACAATGAAGACTCGGCCGTGGCGTTCGCTCCCAGATCGCGGCAAGAATCTCGTTCGCGGGGATGGCTGTTCGCCGTCGCGGACGGGGTTGGAGGATTGGACCTGGGCGAAGTAGCTTCCGCCAAGGCTATGCAGGTGATGGTGGAGGGATTTGGCCAGGCGCCTGAAGGAACTTCACTGGCAACGCTTCTGACCCGATTGATACAGCACGCCAACGCCGCGGTCCACGATGAGGGCCTGCTGCCGGAACGCCGTGGACGCCACATGGCCACGACCGTGGTCTCCTGCGCCCTGCGGCACGACCAGGCGGTGATTGCACATGTGGGCGACTCCCGCTGCTATCAGGTTCGCGATGGCAATGCCACGCTGTTGACCCGGGACCACACCTGGGTGACGGAGCAGCGGAAGCTCGGCCTGATTACCGCAGCCGAGGCGGAACAATCTGAGAAGCGTCATGTACTCACCCGCTCTCTTGGCCCGGAGCTGTTCGTTACCGTGGAGACCGGGAGCATTGCGATGAAGCCTGGCGACGTTTTTGTGCTATGCACCGACGGGCTGTACGGTGCGATGTACCCGGAGGACATTGCCCGAATCGCATCGCAGAACAAGGACGCCGAGGTACTTGCGCGAGAATTGGTGAACTATGCGGTTGAAGTAGACGGTTCCGACAACGCAACTGCTCTTGTGATCCAGGTACGCTCAACCGAACCCATGGGAATGTACCGTGGCCGGCTGTACGCGTTACCGCTCCCCTGAGCGCATTGCAGTCGCCTCATCTCATCGCCTGCCAATCCTCCCACCCAAGCGCGACGCATGCACTGCCCATCCGTGCAGTGTTATCGATCCTGTTTGACAGGAATCCAAAGAAATCGTTACCATCCCATTCCTCCAATGAAACGGTTTCTAGAGGAACGCCAGAAATCCGGAGACGTCCGAATCTTGCCGCGTCCTCAATGTCGCTGATGAAACGAGGACGGCGAAAAGTACGGCCAAAGCCGCAAATGGACGATGCTACAAAGTGAGAGGTACATCAATGTCCGTCTGCCGCACCGTTTCCTCGTGCATGCGCTTAGCCCTAGGATCTATCTTGCTGGCAGTCACCGGATGCGCAGTCTCCGGTGGCCCGATTGCCGGTAGCGGAACCACAACGACGGTCGTCGCGGGCACAACTCCAGGGTCGTCGACCGCGAGGGTCGGTTTAGGCGGTACGGTATATGGCGCTCAGTCGCCCATCTCCGGGGCGGCAGTGACGTTGTGGGCCGCGGGCACAACGGGTTCCTATGGCACCGGGGCATCTCAGATTGCGACGACTACGACTGACCCCAATGGAAACTTCAGCTTCAATACTTCTCCTGGAGTCTCGCCATGCACCACCGGACAGCTTCTGTACATCACATCGGTCGGCGGATATACGGGCGCTGGAATCAACCAGTATGCCGCGGTAATGGCCGCGCTGCCCTCGCCTTGCAGCGCGGCAACGCCTAACACCTACGTCGTCGTCAACGAGGTTACGACGGTCGCCTCCGTGACGGCGCTGCAGCAGTTCATGAGCATCACCCCCGGCGGTACGCCTGCGTGGACGATTGGCGCGCCCACAGCGAACGTCACCGGTCTGACGAATGCATTTACCCAGGTCGGCAACCTCGCCGCGATCGGCACCGGCCAGTCGGGCCCCACGACCGCGACCAACACGGTCAGCAGCGTGACCTACACCACCACGATTGCGCCCGACTCGACCAAGATCAACACGCTCGCGGATATCCTCGCTGCCTGTATTAATACGACGGGAACCAGCGTCTGCACGAACCTGTTTGCAGACGCCACACCGACCGGCTCCGTGGCCCCGACAGACACTATTCAGGCCATGTACTACCTGGCGACCAATGCGGGTGGGGTAAACCTGCCGAATCCGTCCGGAGAGCCGGCGTATCTCGCCAGCAAGTACATCCCCGGCACGGGCATTCCCTTCAACCCGTACTCCGCCACCCTCACCGACTGGGCCGTCGACGTCCATTGGTCCGGAACCAACGGCACGACTGCCGCTGCCAGTGTTGCCATCGATGGCTCCGGAAATATCTGGACCTCGGCACTTACTTCCAGCACCACGGGGCTTGACGTAACTGAGTTCAATCCCGCCGGCCAGGTCCTGATCACGCCGGCCACCACCGCTTCGGTTGTCGGCGGTTGGCAGTATTCCACCTGCGCCACCTGCACCACACCTGTGAACCTGGGAGGAACGCATACCGGTGACGCCATTGCCATCGACACCAATGGCAATGCGTGGGCCACATCGTGGAATGGCACGACAAACACCATCGCGTCGCAGATCGAAGCTCCGGTTGTGAAGATTGCCGCTGGGACAGGCGCGGCGAGTGCATATCTCGTCGGCTTTTCTCCGGCGGGCATCGTGATCGATGGGAGCAACGATCTTTTCGTTGAAGATGGAGCGAGCACCACAGCGGGCCGCTATTACTTGAGCGAACTGCAAGCTACGCCCACCCCGGCCTACTCCACGCTGGACCCGGGAACGCCACGCTCAACCTCGTACTACTGGAGTAGCACGATCGACGAGGCCGGGTATGTGTGGGCAGCGATCAGCAACGGTGAGACCACCATTCCGCGCCTCACCAACACAGGAGCGAACGGAACGGCTTCCACCGTAGGGACGACCAAGGCTCTCCCGTCCGCTGTGTACTATCTGGCCGCTGATGCAAGCGGGAATACGTGGGGATCCACGACGACGACAACGTCGGGCGCAACTGGGCTTGAGTACATCAATGTGGGCGGCGATACGGTGTCTGGCATCGCCTCCCCGACCGTGACCGCTTACCCTATCGGGACGAACGGCAGCACAATGGGTGGATTGTATGGCCCGCAGGGAATGGCTATCGATGGGATAGGGAACCTATGGGTGGTGAACTCCGGCGCCAACGGCACTGGGATTTCAGAGCTTGCTCCGAGCAACAACGGAACAAGTCTGACGCCTTTGTCGCCCTCGGGGACAGGGGTCTGGGGATTCTTGTCAGGCTCCTCGCTGAGCACTCCGATCGGGGCCGCAATCGACAGCTCTGGAGATGTCTGGTTCAAGACTAAGGGCGGAGCCAATCTGTACTACCTGGCGGGGGCGGCAGCGCCGGTGGTGACGCCCATTGCGTCCATGGTCGGAACCTCTTTCATAGGCGAAAGGCCGGGTGCCACGTTGCTGGCATCGCTAACTTCCTCGCTCAGCTTCAATTCTCTGACGGCATCCAACCAATCGCAGACAGCGACGCTGACCAACACCGGCACGGCGCCTATAAAAATTACTGGAACGACAATAACTGGTGCCAACGCGAGCGACTTCTCTGTGACCGGTACTACCTGCGGGACGACGTTGGCCATAGGCGCAAACTGCTCGATCACAGTGACCTTTACTTCGGCCACGGCGGGCACTTTCTTTGCGGCGTTGAACGTGAACGGCAATGCTGTAGTTACACCAGCGTCAACGAATTTGACGGGCGCCGCTTCGGCGTCGGATGGCACCATCAATTTGCAGCCTGGGACGACTCCTCCGTCCGGACCCACGATCAACTTCGGCACTGTGGTGGCGCCGACAACGACTGCGGGCCAGGCAGTGGTCTTGACCAACACCGGTTCCACGACGATGGCTTTGACGTTGGGGATGACCGGTACAGGAGCCAACTTGTTCCCGCAGACGACCAACTGCGGCAGTTCGCTGGCGGCCGGGGCCTCCTGCTTCGTGTCGATCAAGTTCGGACCTAAGGTCCCGGGCAGCTATTCCGCAGCGTTGACAGTGACAAATGATGCGGGGACTGGGCAAGGGGCTTCGCTGTCCGGCACGGCTATGCCGTTCACGATCTCGGTGAATACGACGAATGCAAGCTCGTGGGTCATCGACAACGGTGCTGTCACGCTGACATGGAACGGGGCGATACCGAGCATGGTGTTGGATGGATACACCGACCAGTTGACCGATGGCAGCCAGGGGTTATACATGGATAACACTGGCGCTTTCGCCAACTTGAGCATCCCTACGGGTGGCACGGCGGCGACGTCCACTACCTCCTGCACCGCCGTAGGCGTAACCATGACCGGCTCTGTGACATGCGGTATCGGTACGGGAAGCACACCCTATTTCGACTGGGCGGTGACAATCCCGGATACAACCAATTCAGGCAATGCGTACACTTACGCCCAGCACTGGCTGGTATTCCCCAATGATCCCGGCGTCCACGTCTATACGCAACTGGTACATAATTCGAGCGACATTGCAGGCGGGGTGGGCCAGATGCAGTGGGTATTCCGCAACAATGGGGCGATCTTCACCCATACCTATGAAGTGAATTCCAGCCTCGGTTGGCTAGGTGGGGAAGACATCCCGCTGCCTCCCTATAATGATCCCTACCAGTCCGATCCAGGAAGGACGGTATCAAACGCTGTTACGGATCTGCACGGCGATCCCAATGTAAATGCGAGCTACGGGCGCTGGTTCGAGACGAAATATGACTATGCAGGGTATGAGTATTTGCATCAGGCGCACGGGCTGTACGGCCCGGCTCCTTCGGGCACAACCTACGGGATGTGGACGGTGCTGCCTAAGTTGGAAACGCTGGTGGGCGGCCCAACCAAGCAGAACCTATGGTTTACCGGCAATCTCGACATGATCGAGGCTTACTCAAACCATGAAAACAACAACCTCAGTCTGAATACCACGGCGGGCGCGACGTACAACCGGCTATTTGGGCCCTACTACGTCCATATCAATACTTTGGGCACCGCCTACAACCAGACCGGCACTCCGCTGGCATCCCAGTCCGACATGTACGCGGACGCAATCTCATCCGAGGCGGGGATGGTGAGCAACTACGATAACGTCACGCCGCTGGTGGCAGCCGGCTATGTCCCGACGAGTGGGCGTGGTTCGGTGTCCATTCAGGTGAATGGAGTAATTGGAGCCACGCACACCGCCTGGGCAGTCCTCAGCGATCCGAATGCCAACCACCAGTTTTCGTCGCAAGGGATGCAGTATTGGGCCGACATCAGCCAGAACGGTACGGCAACCATTTCGGGGGTGGTTCCTGGCACGTATCGGCTTAGCGTCTATGTACTCGGCCAGTGGGGCGAGTTGCGCGAGGACGGCATTGTGGTCACAGCCAACAACACGACGACAGTGCCCGCGGCAACGCTTGTGCCGGAGAACTTCACCACAGTCAACGGCGTAACCAGTGGCGAGACTGTATTCACCATTGGCACGGCGGATCGATCGTCCCATGAGTTCTTCCATGGCCACAACACCGTGACTGGCAACGACGACCGAGAGTTCTATGGAGCCTGGAACTATTGGCAGGACTTCGCCGCCAACCAGGGCGCGGTGATCTACTATGCGACCGCAATCGGCGCTACACCCGCGACCAATGACCTCACCAAGTGGAACTACACCCACTGGAATTCATTCAACCCGGGCCTGTTTGGCGGCGTCTTCAAAAGCTCGGACGACACCACAGATGGGTACTCGGCCTATCCCGGGCAGACGTATGCGGGCATTGGCGGGGTGGGCAGTGAGACTGCTATTCCAACCTATGTAGCCAGCCTTCCAGGGGCTTCCGGCACAAATGGAGCGTCGACTGGAATTCCGGCATGGCAGGTTTACTTTGCCACGCCGAGCGACATCGCCAGCTATCCTACCGGCAATGTCGAACTGTCCGTCTCCCTAGCCTGCGGCTACAGCAGCTATGTGGTCAACCTCAATCCGCAGGCCGCAAACGTGCAGCGCATATGGCACTATACGAACTACTCCGACTGCATGATCCGCTCGGGTCTTTCGGGATACACGCAGTGGTTTGTCATGGAGTTTCCGGCGAGCGCGCTCAATCAAACCCCCGGCGGCAGCAACGAAATCACCATCTCGATGAGTTCTTCCGGTGACGGTGCTCAGGACGACGCACTACGCCTTGAATTGACCAACAATACATCGAACCCCGTCGTCACCGGATGGAACGACTATACGTGGATCACCGGGACGAACTACCCTGGCACGGGCACCGCGAATTCGTCAGGGCTTTACAACAACGACGCGGTCCCCAACCCATAGCTCACCTTGATCGCGATATACTTCTTCAAGTTTAGTCTTGTCGCCTTGCTTACGAATCCGGATGCTATTCAGGAGTCTGTTCTTACCCACAAATGGCCTCGTTTGCGTCGATCGGGTTTAGGGAGATGGATAGTAAGAGCAGGACAAGGCTGTAAGCTATTGATTGAGCGGGAGTAGTTCAGGGGCAGAACGTCATAG